>TBL_comb48_EPIDRAFT_1000055_pt1 | contig 76421 bp, 79 predicted proteins | sample TroBogEpilimnion_37_FD_10681 | JGI IMG/M metagenome (IMG submission 10681) | reverse complement strand
TGACCGATTACGACGAAAACCTCAATGAACTCCTTGCTTCGGATAACGCATTTGGTTTAATTACAGCAGCACATATCCTGACCCGGCAAACCCGAAAGGAGCATCAGGAACGCTATGAAGCCAAACTTAGTTTAGTACGAATACTCTATCAACGGCATTGGGATAAACAACGAGTCATCGACTTGTTTAGTGTTTTGGATTGGTTAATGACACTGCCACCATGGATGGAAACACAAATCTGGAAAGAAATCGAAACTATCGAGGAGAGCAAAAAAATGCAATACATCACCAGTGTAGAAAGAATCGGTAGAGCTAAAGGCATAACGCAAGGTATTGCCAAAGGTGAATCCAGGCTTCTGAAAAGACTTTAGGAACGTCGCTTTGGGGCCTTACCTGCATGGGCAACAGAGCAGTTAAGCAATGCTTCCGAACCGGCATGAGAAGCCTGGGGCGAAGCCATCCTCACCGCTTCAACACTCGAAGCCGTTTTCAACTCCGATTCCACCCAAAAATAAATACAACACACTTCCCTGACTTCGCCAGGGAGCTGCAAGGAATGCACTTAATCCCCATCCATAGACTCAATGTTCAGGGCCAATTCATACTCATTGTCAAACGGCAGCTGCAGCTGCTCCAGATACTCAGTTACCAGCTGATTCGCTGTCATTGAGGTTCAAGCCAGTTTGCTGAGCAACGATACCAGTCAGATCAGCTTTTGCTGTTGTCGTTTGCATGAAAAGAAGAAAACCCAAAAACCTTTCGACTTGGATGCGGAACTAAAGTACTCTTCATCCAGCAGGGCTTCCCGTGAAAATGTGCCTTTTACGTTTCTTTTGTTTCTACCTTTGAATTATTTCTGTGCCCACGGAGTTGGTAAGGGATACAGCTCTTTATTTACTCGTTCAGAAAACCTGCTCATATTTCAAGAGGAGCCATCATGTCGCAACTATTTTCAACAGCCACGTTAGGATCACTTACGCTCCGGAATCATCTGGTCATGGCACCGATGACCCGTAATCGTGCCATAGACAACCTCCCGAACCAACTCATGGCTGTGTACTATGCTCAGCGGGCTTCTGCCGGTCTCATCATCACTGAAGGCACATCCCCTTCTCCCAATGGTTTAGGCTATCCACGGATACCGGGAATTTTTTCGAGGGAGCAGGTCGCGGGGTGGAAGCTCGTAACCGACGCAGTTCATGCCAAAGGGGGAAAACTGTTCATCCAGTTAATGCATGGAGGGCGAATAGGGCACCCCCTTAATGTCCCTGCCGGTGCGCGGGTGCTGGGGCCCTCTGCAGTAGCTGCTGAGGGTGAAATATATACCGATGCCGAGGGTATGAAACAGTATGTTGTTCCGCAGGAGATGAATGATGGTGATATCAAGAGCACTATCGAAGAATTTGCACACGCCGCGAGGAACGCGATTGAAGCAGGTTTTGACGGCATTGAGCTGCACAGTGCAAACGGATATCTGCTTGAACAATTCCTCCGTCCCAATTCGAATCGGCGTCAAGATCATTACGGTGGTGCCGTCGAGAACCGGGCCCGCTTCGTGCTCGAAGTCGCCGAAGCGGCGAGTCAGGCCATTGGCAAGGAGAGGGTCGGCATACGCCTGTCGCCTTACGGTATTTTCAACGACATGCCGCTCTACCCGGCTATGGAAACCGACTATGCCTATCTTGCCAGGCAGCTCAATGCTCTCGGCCTGCTCTACATCCATCTTGTCGATCACTCATCTATGGGTGCGCCGGAAGTACCTGCCTCAATCAAGGCAGCATTCCGAAAAGAGTTTACGGGGGCGCTGATTCTCTCTGGCGGCTACGATGCTGCACGCGCGGAGAGCGATCTGGCAGAGGGCAAATGTGATCTGATAGCTGTTGGAAGAGCGTTCCTTGCCAACCCGGATCTTGTCGCGAGATGGAAATCGGGTGCAGCCCTCAATGAACCTGATATGACGACATTCTATATGTCTGGAACGAAGGGGTATACCGATTACCCGGCGTTGAGTTAATAAATTTTCAGTGATGGCAAGCTATTGTTGCTGAGCAATAAACGCTCGAAGGAGAACATTTACCTGATATCAACCTCATGAACTGCAATTAAATGTAACACCTGCTTGTAGGGTGCAGCTACAACCTGATGTCGCCAGATATACAAATCTATTGCGCTCATAGAAACGATTTGCATGAGGAAAGCCAAAATAGTGCATCACCGGTTATATTCGAATGTAAGGTTCAATTCCTATATTTGGAAAGGATCATCGAGTGCAGCGCTGGTCAACAGCTTAATATAGTCCCTCCGGGGTACTGCACACTCTGGTGGCTTTTTTAAGGAGAGTGATATGGATGAAGACGAATCAGTGGAGCGCTTGTGGGAGTTGGCTGAAGAAACCTTTGAAAACTCAAAGGAAAATCTGAATAGTGCCCTTGAAGCTGATTATCAGTTCAGTTTTGATGATCTTGACAAGATTTTGCCTGAGCTTGCAAAAAGGATATTCATGATGGGATTCATAACGGGCTTGGAGACACAAATCTTTGACGACGAAGAAGATGATAATGGAGAGGGGATAGCCTGATCAATAGTCAGTCGCTTTTTTTGTGCTTTATGTCATAGGCCAAGGGTAATCAGATCATGAATATGGACCATTCCGACCGGATGCTGTTCACTGTCGCAGACCAGCAGCTGCGTGATCCGGTAGGTTTCAAGAATGTCAAGGCATTCTTTGGCCAGAGTTGTGGATGAGACGGTTTTTGGGTTTGGTGTCATGACTGAACCTGCGCTGAGCGTGAGGAACTCTTTGCCGCTTTGCACAAGTCGGCGGAGGTCGCCATCGGTAAATATGCCGGTAAGACATCCGGCATCATTGATCACGGCGCTTACCCCATATCTTTTTGAGGTCATTTCAAGGATAAGATCAGTTACAGAAGCATGTTCTTTGACGAGCGGCACGGAACTGTCTTTAGCCATGATGTCCGTAACTTTTACGGTCAGCCGTCGTCCAAGTGATCCTTTAGGGTGGGTCAGCGCAAAATCTCTCTGGGTGAAATTTTTTTGCTGCATCAAAGAAATTGCAAGTGCATCTCCCATGGCCAGCATGGCGGTTGTTGATGTTGTCGGAGCAAGGTCGTAAGGGCAGGCTTCCTTCTCTATATCGGTATCAAGGCTGATGTGTGCATTCTGTGCAAGAAAAGACCGTTTATTGCCGGTCATGGCAATAATTGTTGCACCGATCTGTTTAAGTGCAGGGATGATAAAATTAAGTTCTTCCGTGGTTCCGCTTTTCGACAGACAGATAACAACATCATCCTGGCTGACAATGCCAAGATCTCCATGAGCAGCATCAGCAGGATGAAGAAAAAGGGCGGTTGAACCGGTAGATGCCATGGTTGCTGCAATTTTCTGGGCTATAATGCCTGATTTGCCCATTCCGGAGATAATGATTTTCCCTTTGCATGATGCCAGGAGCATGACTGCATCCGAAAAACTGGTATCAAGCCGTTCAGCTATCTGTTGAATGGCACGGGCTTCCTGTTCCAGAATTGTTTTTCCGGTTTGTATAATGTGCCGGTTCAGGGAGGTTGCGTTCATGGTATCGTTTGAGATTGTTGCTTCAATAAAGAAAAGAAAATCAGTTACTCTTTTTTATAAAGTGTAATATCGGCTAAATTGGGAAATTACTGTTTGGTTTATTAATCATAACGCTGTTGCTATGAATTTTGATTCAATGAGCTGGGTTCTTGTTATGGCTTTATCTCTTTCCGTGTTTTCCCTTTTTATATTTTTGTTTTCCAGGTTTGTAGGGTATATGAAAAGAGAGCAGAATCTGGAAATAGAGTCGTTCAAAGATTCGTTGATTGACAAGGACAATCCTGTTGGTCTGCATGGCGATGAACTTGAAAAACTCAAGCAGCAGCAGGCGGAAGCACAGCGCCATCTCAAGGAGGTCATATCAAAAATACCTGTTATTCAAAAAGATGGCAGGTTTCAGATTGATGAGGAGGCAATTCGGAAGCAACGGGCGGCTGCCAACGGGTCTGAAGCTGCCAAGGGTACTGTTTAAGTTTTTCTGATTTTATTTTCTGCATGCTTTCAAAGTTAAAGCTTCTTTTCAAAGATACCGTTATCTATGGGTCAAGTACCATACTGGCTCGCAGTCTCAATTATCTGCTGGTTCCCCTTTACGCCAATAAACTTTCAACGTTTGATAATGGTGTTCAAACCATTATCTATGCCAACATAGCGCTGGCAAATGTATTGTTTTCCTATGGACTTGAGACATCCTACCTCAAAGTGGTTTCAGATTCGGCACATCAGGATCAGGATGAGACACAGCTTTTTTCCACGGCCTTTCTGACTCTTTTGGTAACTTCAACGCTTTTTGCGTTATGCATTGTACTCTTTGCACCCCTTATTGCTCAATTAATCGGGTTATCAACCTCAGACTTTACGTTTGTCCGATATGCCGCCCTTATTTTATGGATTGATACCCTTCTGGTCATCCCGTTTGCAGAACTGCGTCTTAAAAGAAAAGCTCTACAGTTTGCCATTGCCAGAGTAGTCGGGGTGATTGCCGTTGTTGTCAGTGCAGTTATTCTTATTGTTCCTCTCCATACCGGCTTGCCTGGGGTTTTTATTGCCGAGGCCTTTGGTTCTCTGATCAGTCTGTTGCTGGTTATTCCTGTGTTCAGTCAGTTCAGAATTTTCTTTTCAGCTGCCCAGCTCAGAGAAATGCTGCGCATAGGATTACCCTATGTCCCGACAGGGATTGCCGGATTATTGATTCATCTGATTGACAGGAACATTTTAATCCGCATACCGGCATCACAGATAGAAAATATTTATGGTAAAGGCTATCAACCATCCGATATTGTAGGCATTTACGGCAGGATTGCCGCTTTTGGTGTTGTTCTGCAGCTTTTTATCCAGGTATTCCGTTTTGCCTGGCAGCCGTTTTTTCTGCAGCATGCCAAGGATCCCGATGCGAAACGGCTGTTCCGGCATGTGCTGAGTATTTCAACCTTTTTCACCATGTTTCTGGCCCTTGCAGCTACTTATTTTGTTCCTGATCTTGTCCGCCATCACTATGCAGGAAGTTTTTACCTGCTCCCTCCTCGATACTGGATAGGGCTTTCCATTCTGCCATGGATTTTTTTGAGTTATGTGTTTGACATGATATCTACCAATCTTTCTGCAGGCATTCTCATTACCGGAAATACACGATATCTGCCAGTCGTCACGTTTGCCGGTGCAGCGGTAACAGCATTTTTCTGCTGGTGGCTTGTTCCCGTGAGCGGAATGGATGGAGCTGCGTTTGCTATTGTTGCCGGTACGGTTGTCATGTGTCTTGTTATGACGTGGTACTCACTGAAAGTCTTTCCCGTTCCCTATGACTGGCTTAAACTTTTTCTCTTGTTTGTCGTGGGTATCGTGCTGGGATGGTTTGAGTATTTTGCCGGGCCGAAGCTGCCTCAAGCCGGGGCTCTTCTTGCAGCAAAAACAGCCCTTCTTGCTCTCTATCTTGCATGTGCCATGGTGTTTTTCCGCGAAGAAGCTCTTCTTATCTCAGTGAAAGTGAGGAATAAATTCAGGCGGAAGTGATTCTCCTTCTACCGTTTGGTGCCATTCCAATCCTCTCTGACACCATGAGAGTGCTCACCCCACCGTCCTTTACCGCCATGCATTCTGCGTGTTGACATATTTTCAAGCACTGTTTTCAAACGGCCACGTTGTTCAGGTGTACAGAGTTTCGAAAGTTGATGAAAATGAAGGAGCAGTTCCCGTTCTATTGCTGCCTGATGCAAACCTATGGCCGTAACGAGTGAATCTGTTTTTTTTGTATCCGGATTATCTTTAAACGACTCCTCAACCAGTTGTTTTTTCAGTGGAGCAATAGCTTCCATTTCAGGTCTTACTTTGAGAAAATGCTCCTGCCGTAGTTTTTCGAAACTGATGGTTTGTGATTCACTGAGGTCAAGCTCCTTTGCAAAAAAACTCTCATGGTTGAACTGATGACCAGCGTGCAGCAGTGGCTCCAGCCTATGCGTTTGCTCCAGCCAGAGCGCAGTGAGCAGTGTTGCATTCAACAGGATAAGAACCACAAACGCTGAGGTGATCAGGCGTTTTGAAGTAAAAAAGTTCATAGTATCATTTTCTTATTAATGGCATTGACGTGATCAGTATCAGAAGATGGTAATCTTTTGTCAAGGTGTCTGATTTTCATTTGTAGCTGTATCTGCCGGATAAGTGCCTGATTGGTCGTAGTAAGCAAATTCATGACTTGAATAGTCATCATTCAGCTTGTCAAGCATTTCGCTGATGCCTGATGATGTCCCAAAGGTGTTCTGCTGAATTGACAGCACTGCGGCGCCAAGATTTATAATAATAAGCAGCGTGAAGAAAGCTAACCTGAAAACGAAACGATTTCCGGCAACAGCATATGACTGTTTCAATCCCGGGCCGAACTCCCGCTCAATTCTCTGCATAAGTCGAGCTCTGAAAAAATGATGTACCTCCAGAGGTTTCATTTCATCAAGCAGCTTCATGGTGTTGGCAACCCGTGCCTCTATGTTGGTGTTATGCTCTTTCATCATAAGTTTCTGTTTCATTACATCCGACGACAGACAAGAGAAAAACTTGTGGTTTCAGAAAAAAATCATTGGTGTGAGTAGTATGCATAGAGCTTGTCGTGAAGATTCTTTTTTGCCCTGTGTACGAGAGATTCGACTGCTGAGACCGATGTTTTGAGAATGTCAGCGATTTCCTGATTACTGAACCCCTCTTGTTTGCTGAGAAGAAATGCCGTTTTCTGGCTGTCGGGGAGAGTACCAAGAGCCTCCTGCAGGATTGCTGCCTGTTCGTTTCCGGCTAATGCGTCTGCAGGATTATCATTGCATGGAGCTGCAATTTCCGCTGAAGGGTCATCAATGCCGATTACCCTTTTTAATGAACTGAAACGTTTTTTTCTTTTCAAACGACGCAGGTGGTCAAGGGATTTGGTGACGGCGATTCTGTATATCCAGGTCGAGAGTTTGGCTTCTTCCCTGAACTGTTCAAGAGAGCGGAATACTTCGATAAAGACATCCTGGGCAAGATCTTCTGCATCCTCCCTGTTGAAAACAAAGCGGTAACAGGTATTGATGACCATTTGCTGGTGTTCAGCGACAAGACTTCTGAACGACTCTTCTTTTGATGTCAAACCTGATTTCTGCAATGTACTGTTTTTTGCTGCGCCTGCTCTTGCTTCCTCTTCTGCATCAGCTGTGAATTCATACAATGTGTCTTATCTCCCAGGTAACGTGGTTGAAATAATACTTGTTTGTATGACGTCAGAAAACCGGAATTCATGCAGTTGTTTGCTTAATAAGTTATTCGATTAAAAGCGAAATGACGATCTCCCTGAATTTGCAGTTGGGGAAATCGTCATTAATTGCCTCTATTTTCCAATAGGGTATCAGGCAAGCTTTGCGGCAAAGGCAAGAACCTTATCCACCTTTTCCCGTGAGTCAGCTTCGCAATACAGACGCAGTACCGGTTCAGTACCGGATGGGCGGATAAGCATCCATCCACCTTCAAAGTGATACTTATAGCCGTCGAGATTGTTGAATTTCAGAATTTTGTATCCAGCGATGTTTTCAAGATTTCCTGTTGATGCACGATCGATGATTGCCTGTTTTTTTGAATCGCTTACATGCAGGTCGAGTCGGTTATAACAGAAAAAACCATATTCATCGTACAGTTCCTGAACCAGCTCCGAAAGTGTTTTATTCCTGCGGGTCATCATTTCAAGAATAAGCAGGCCGGTATAGATTCCATCGCGTTCAGGCAGAAATGCGGTAATGCCGATGCCGCCGGACTCTTCACCTCCAATCAGGATATCATTGGTAGTCATGAGTTTGCTGACATGCTTGAATCCGACCTGCAGTTCATGCATGGTAAGATGATGCTTGAGGCATATTTTATCAATGACATCGGTCAAAGCAAACGTTTTTGCGACTTCACCCGTTTGATGCTTTTCCTCGACAAGGTCTTTGAGGATAATGGCAAAAAGTTTATGAGAGTCCACAAAAGAGCCGTTTTCATCGAGCATACCTATTCTGTCAGCATCTCCATCATTTATGATGGCGACATCGGGTTCAACCTCCTTGAAAAATTCAATAAACTCTCCTATATACTGAGGCATCGGTTCGGGATTGATTCCTCCGAAACCGGGGTTGATGCTGCAATGNTAACAGCTGAGCATCGATTCATCAAACAGGCTGGTGATAATATCCTGACCGGCCCCGAACATGGCGTTATGGGCAATTTTTATTCTTGAATCTTGAATCAGGGGAAGATCAATGCTGTTTTTCAGATAGTTTACATAAAAACTTTTCATATTGGTCAGCTCGATCAGTTTTTTATCGGCTGCAATCTCGGTGAAAGGATCTATCTCTGGAAGGATATTCTCAATTTCAGCAATAACTTCCGGGTGAGCCGGTCCGCCATAAGATGCCTTNACCTTGAAGCCGTTATAAATGGCAGGATTGTGTGATGCGGTGATCACAATTCCTCCCGCGAGCTGCTTCGATTTTGTGTAGAGAGAGACAGCGGGAGTTGAAACAAAGCTGTCTGACAGAAACACCATCAGTCCCTGTGATGAAAAAACTTCGGCAGTATATTCTGCAAACTCTTTTGACATGAAGCGTGTATCGTATCCAATGCATACTCCCTTTGACTTGTTGGGATGGCCAAGAAAGTATCGTGCAGAAGCCAACGCTGCAAGTTTCAGGTTATCATAGGTATATTCTTTTGCTATAATTGCCCGCCAACCGTCAGTACCGAATTTAACTTGCATTCTTTATTGATTTTGATATAATGGAAACTCAATCAGTCTTTACTATGGCATATAAATAATAAAATACAGTTTCCCTCTCGTTCATCCAATTTTCTCTCGTTTTTGATGTCACAGAAGCTTTTTGTTTTAGCAGGTGAGGTTTCAGGCGATATGCATGCTGCCGGAGTTATCGCCCAACTGTTGAAAGCAAGACCTGATATTTCGGTGTTTGGTATCGGCGGCGAGAAACTTCGGGCGCTTGGCGCGGATCTGCTTTATGATGCATCCCAGACGAGCATTATGGGGTTTGTTGATGTACTGAAACATACAGGATTTCTTCGACGGGTTATACGTGATCTCAAAGAAGCGGTACGCAGGGAAAAACCTGTGGCTGCATTTCTGGTTGATTATCCAGGGATGAATCTGCTGATGGCCCGATTTTTTCATGATCTCGGCATTCCGGTTATCTATTATATCTCTCCTCAGGTCTGGGCATGGAAAGAGGGTCGGGTAAAGGCGATGAGACGTGATGTCGACCGACTGCTTGTTATTTTTAATTTTGAGGTCGAATTTTTTCGCCGGCATGGCATCAATGCGGAATTTGTCGGTCATCCGGTTATTGAACAGCTTGAGGAACTCTCTCTTCCTTCCAGAGACTCTTTTGAAAAGAAGCATAATCTTGCGACGGATGTCAGGCTTATCGGTCTTCTTCCAGGAAGTCGCCCACAGGAAATCGATCATATTCTGCCGGAAATGCTTAAGGCTGCCCGGCTATTGAGCAAGGAGTACCGTGTGGTATTTCTTTTCGGTCGAGCACCCCATCTCCTTGACTCCTGTTATCATGTTTTGTCTCAGTACAGGGATCTTTCCATCATCACCTGTTCAGCATATGAAGTCATGCAGTTCAGCGATCTTGCTCTGGTGACCTCCGGAACAGCAACCCTTGAATCGCTTTGCTTTGGCGTGCCGATGATTGTTATTTATAAAACGGGGATGCTTAACTACCTGATAAGTCGTCTCATCGTTAAACTCACAAATATATCACTGGCCAATATAGTGGCGAAAGGACTTGGAAGCAGTGAGAGAGCAGTACCGGAACTTATCCAGCATGAGGCTAACGGGTTGGAAATATACCGGCAGGCCAGAATGATTCTTGATGATGCGGCATTGGCTTATGCAATGCGTCTGGAGTTGCTTGCAGCACGAGATACACTGGCCAGCACTTCTCCCTCAATAAAAATCTCAGGTATCTTACAGGAATATCTTTAAACAATGAGCATGTAACTATGGAAAATGCTGTTGACTACCTCGTCGGTCATCCTGTACTGTTTGTTATTGCCGTTATCATAGCTATCATGATCCTCTTCTCTTTTTTGAGAAGAGTCATGCGATTATTTCTTGTGACAGCCTCTGTTCTGGTGCTCTATGCCGCCTATCTCCATCTCACCGGAGGTTCAACACATGAAGCTTTTCAGCATATCGGGGTCTGGTTCAAGAACACATTCCATGTTGTCATCACTGTGTTCGGTCATCTGTTTGACTTCCTGAAATCTCCGAAAAAGTAAATTGTGTTACCTTGCGGCTGAAGAGATCGCCCCTGTAGGACAGCTTTCTGTCACAAGAGCACGGTCAAAAACCCTGTTGCTTTCATGTTGTTCAAGCATACGTAGGCAGATTCCGCAGTCAATGCACTTTTCCCGTTCCATGCTTATGTCGGCTTTTCGCGCTTTATAAAAGCCTGAATGTTCATGTTTTTCAACTTTTTGAAAAGGAGTGTAGCGACTGGCAAGTTCTCTAAGACGGCAATCAGTGATGGCGCTGCAACGGCATTCAAGGCATCTCTGCGCTTCTTGGCGCGCTGCATCCTCCGTATAACCCAAAGCAACTTCCATGAAGCTCTTTGAGCGACTTTTCAGAGATAATACTGGCATGGGGACTCTTGCTGCAGGAGTTTTTTTCTCGTAGAATGCCTGAGGAGCTTCATTCCTTGGTCCAAAAGAGGAATTGAAAGATTTTTTCCGGGCTGAAGGGATTTCATCATTTAAAAAGAGGTTGATTGAGTGAGCAGCTCTTTTTCCCTGCTCAACAGCACGGATTGCGATATCGGTGCCTGTTACACAATCTCCTCCGGCAAAAATCCATGGTGTTGAGGACTGCAGTGTCTCGGGATTGACTTGCAGTTCGCCTTTCTCTTCAATACCCATTCCTGCGGAATTTGCTGCTGCAGGGTCAATCTGTTGACCGATAGCCGATATTATCGTGTCTGCGGGTACCGTGAATTCTGAACCTTCTACAGGTACAGGCTTTCGGCGTCCGGATTTGTCCGGATCGCCGGGCTGCATGCGTATGGCCGTAATTTCGAGTGCGCCGTCAGCTGATCTGATAGCTATGGGGGCAGCATATTCAACAAGAATAATGCCTTCTGCAAGAGCATCCTCAATGTCTGCGGCGTTTGCAGGCATCTCATGTTTTGATCGTCGATAAAGAATAGTTACGCTTGAAGCTCCAAGACGGAGCGCGCTTCTTGCAGCATCAATTGCGGTATCACCGCCTCCTGTCACTACGACACGTACTCCGGTATGCTGCATCTCCCCGCAAGCTGCTTGACGAAGGAACTCAATACCGCTTATCACTCCTGGTTCATGTTCACCGGGAATGTTCATGCTCGATGCCATTTGTGCGCCAACAGCAAGAAAAAGGGCATCGTAGTCCTTTTCCAGTTTATGGGCAGTGATCTCTTTACCGAAAGTGGTATTGAAGCAGAACTCAACACCCATGGCAAACAGTGTGGCAATATCACTCTCTATAACACTTTCAGGAAGTCTGAAGCGGGGGATACCGTAGCGCATCATACCTCCGGGCAGGGCGCTGGATTCAAAAACCGTTACTGCATGTCCCTTGCGGAGAAGGAAATAAGCCGCGCTGAGCCCGGCTGGTCCGGATCCTATGACAGCTACTTTTTTTCCTGTTTTTCGGGCAATCTCTGGGACAAACCGGTCGGTTCGTTCACTATCACTGTCTGCGGCATACCGTTTCAGTGCACAGATAGAAACCGGAGTGTCAATCCCGTGCCTTCTGCACTCGTCTTCACAGGGAGCCGGGCAGATTCTGCCGAGAATTCCTGGAAGAGGAATTGTTTCCTTGATTATTTTTATGGCATCCCTGTCCTTATTTGACGAAATTGCCGCAACAAAATCAGGGATATCGCATCCTGCAGGGCACGAGAGCTCACAAGGTCCCATGCAATCGCCGCTGTGTTCTTCGATGATATTCTCAAGGCTCTGATGCCTCATTGCATTCAGCGTTTCATTGTCGGTTTCAATCACCATGCCCTCCGACACGAGCGTATGACATGCTGGAACAAAACGGTTTTTCCCTTTAATCTCAACAATGCACATCCAGCATGAACCTGTCTCGTGCAGGGAATCATGAAAACAAAGGGTAGGAATTTCAATGCCTGCGGCAGCTGCAGCTTCCAGAATTGACGTACCCGTCGATGCAGAAACGTGTTGGCCGTTGATGGTAAGAGAGAGTGGACTCATGGATTATTTTCGAAGTTATGCTCAATATAACGGGCCACTTTTTCAAGAAGCCACATAGGCGTTGAGGTAGCACCGCATACGCCGACATTGTCAACCGTATTACCTTGACTGTTCTTCAACCATGCATCCTTGATTTCATCAATATCTTCTATAAAGTAGCTGTGAGGGTTTGCATCTTTACAGATATTGAAAAGAACCTGACCATTTGAGCTTTTCTTTCCTGCCACGAAGATCACTGTATCGTTGGCAAGTGAGAAGTCCTGCAGTTTCTGGTTTCTGCTCGATACCTGGCGGCAAATGGTATCCTTGAACACATGCCCGGGCATGGGAAACACGTCGGTCACATCTGCAGTAATGTCTATATCACGGATTGCCATCCATGGATCAGGTTTACCGGAACAGCGTTGTGCAAAATAGTGTTCAAGATTTCTCTTCAGCTCATAAAACCCTGGAATATCCATGGTTGTCTGGGAAATGAGCGCTGTTTTTTTTGCAGGGTCAAGCGCCTTTGTCTCTTCAGGATCACTGAGGTCGGGATGTTTGATAATGACTGCGTTATTATCACATTGCCCGTTGATGCCTGTAACTTCCGGATGGGTATGTTTGCCGTATATAATGATCTGGTAGCCGAGCTTATAGAGCATCCTCGTTGTCCGCTGAAGTCTGGAAACAACAGGACAGGTTGTGTCCGTAATGGTCAGATTGTTTTTCCTGGCAATCCTGTAGGTAGAAGGAGGCTCTCCATGTGCCCTGATAAGCACCTGGGCATTTTTGAGTTCATTGAAAGCAGTTTCATCAACGGTTATAAGACCGAGCGCTTCCAATCGTTTCACCTCAACCTCATTATGGACAACATCGCCGAAAGAGTATAAACTTCCCTCTGTCTGAAGCTTTTCTTCAGCGACATATATGGTTCCCTGCACTCCGATGCAGAATCCTGATGAAGTTCTGTCGAGGTTTACTTTCACGCTGAACCGGTTTAAGTCAAAAAATCAAAAATCACCAATCAGAAATCAAAAGTAACAAGTATGGCTGCAAAAGGCAAAAGCGAAAAGAAGAACGATGCTTTTCACCGCAAAGAATGAGGGCTTGTGCTTCCGGCATTATACTTCCACCAGTTCAACATCCGGCAGTTCTGAATTCATGAAAAGCTGATAGATCAGGCTGAATTTTTGAGGTAGATCGCTGACCAGCAGGTGAGGAGCAGGGGTTCTCCGGTGATGGTTAAATTCTCCTGACTCAGTCAAAAGCTCAAGTGTTCTGAGGGCGACCGCTTCCGCGGAATCGATGATGCAGATACCATGACCGATCGTTTCTTCAATGACTCGGCGAAGTATTGGATAGTGTGTACACCCGAGTACAAGCGTATCAATTCCATGTTTTTTAATTGCTGTCAGATACTCTCTGGCGATAAGTTTTGTGGCGGGATGATCGATAAAACCCTCCTCAGCAAGCGGCACAAAAAGAGGGCAGGCTTTTGAAACAACCTCTATCTCCGGATTGAGCATGTTAATGGCACAGGCATAAGCATTGGAAGCCACAGTCGCCTGTGTGCCGATAACTCCGATCCGGCTGTTTTTTGTTGCCTTTACAGCAAGTTCGGCTCCTGCTTTCAGCACCCCGATAACGGGAATGGAGCCAGATGCTTTCTCAACGACATCAAGGGCAAGTGCAGAAACGGTATTGCAGGCGACAATGATCATTTTTGGCTGATACCGCATGAGAATGGCAATATCATCATAAGCATACTTCCTTATGGTGACCTGCGACTTCGGTCCGTATGGTACCCTTGCAGTATCGCCAAAATAGATAAGACGCTCTGACGGAAGAGCTGCCTGTATCGCCTTGACAACAGTCAATCCGCCAATTCCTGAGTCAAAAATTCCAATAGGGCTTTCTGTGTTCAATTCTTGCAAGGCTATACGTTAAAACGGAAAACAATGACATCCCCATCTTTGACAATGTACTCCCGGCCTTCTGACCGGAGCTTGCCGGCTACCTTGACTTTCTGCTCCGAACCTAATTCAATAAGATCACGGTATGACATCACCTCGGCACGGATAAACCCTTTTTCAAAATCAGAATGGATAGCTCCAGCGGCTTCCGGCGCAGCCGCACCTTTATGTATCGTCCATGCATGAACCTCTTTTTCACCCGCAGTAAAGTAGGTCTGAAGACCGAGAAGGTCATAGGCGGTTTTAATCAGCCGATCGAGTCCCGACATCGTAAGTCCTATACTTTCAAGAAATTCCGGACGTTCATTTTCGGGCAGTTCAGCTATGTCTGCTTCTGTTTTTGCGCTGATAATCAGCATTTTTGCACCAGATGCCGCTGCGATTTCCGCAACCTTTTTTGTATAGTCGTTGCCATCCGGAAGGTCAGTTTCTGCAACATTGGCGGCAAAAAGAATTGGTTTGGACGATAACAGAAAAAACTGCCTTGCCATTACTTGTTCTTCAGGCGATTGAATAATGTTTCGAGCAGGAATACCTTCACCAAGACCAGCGATTATTTTTTCTGCCAGATCGAGTTGCAGCAGGAGCTCCTTTTCTTTTTTTGCATTTTTTCTGAGTCGTTCGATTCGGCGTTCCATGCTGTCGAGATCGGCCAGCATCAGTTCAGTTTCAATGGTAATGATATCGTCAGCCGGGTCTATTCTTCCTTCGACATGTATGATGTTGTCATCATCAAAACATCGAACGACATGCACAATGGCATCGACCTCTCTGATATGAGACAGGAACTGGTTTCCAAGGCCTTCTCCCTTGCTTGCTCCTTTTACAAGACCGGCAATATCAACAATTTCAAGAGTTGCCGGGACAAGAGTCGGTGTCTTTACGACATCAGCAATCTGCTGCATACGCTCATCAGGAACCAGAACAGTTCCAACATTGGGTTCAATGGTACAGAATGGATAATTGGCAGCTTCAGCCTGTTTTGCGGTGATGGCATTGAAAAGGGTAGACTTTCCAACATTTGGCAATCCGACAATACCGCAGCGAAGTGACATAAAGAAAATATTGAAATATGAGTGATCAAAAGAAACAAGGGTTTTAACATGTAACCAATATGTTTGGAAAAAGCAAATATATTTTATAAAATGAAAGTCAAATCAAAATTCGTGTGAAACAGGAAATAGGGGCAAAGCGTATCATAATTGCTATTGACGGGCCGGCAGCATCCGGAAAAAGTACAACAGCCCGCAGAGTGGCGCAGCAGCTTGGATATATTTATATCGATACTGGTGCAATGTACCGTTCTGTCACCCTCAAAGTCCTGCAGCAGGGCTTGCTCGATAATCTACGACGCTCTCCCGAGAGCGTTTCCGATTTAGTCAAGGATATTTCAATACGTTTTGAGGGCGATCGCGTCTTGTTGAACGACAGTGATGTTACTGCAGAGATCAGGGATAACCGGGTCAGCCGTGAGGTAAGTTTTATCAGTTCACTTAAGCCGGTACGTGACATGCTCAGAGAGATGCAGCAGGAGCTTGGACGTCAGCGCGGGGTTGTCATGGATGGAAGGGATATAGGTACTGTTGTTTTTCCTGATGCCGAACTGAAGATTTTTCTTGTCGCTGATGCCCGCAAAAGAGCAGAACGGCGATATGCTGAACTTGCTGCAAAGTCACTCGATGGAGGCCAGCTGCCTGATCTTGACGTGCTTGAAGATGAAATCAGGAAAAGAGATCGTGCGGATGCCGAAAGAGAGCATGCTCCGTTAAAAAAACATATTGAAGCACACGAAATTGATACGTCGGAATTGACGATCGAGCAACAGGTCGATCTTGTCTATAATCTTGCTTTAGACTTACAGAAGGATTGCCGGTGACAGGAACGTGAGCAGATCACAGAAATTTTTCATTAACCATAAAACCGCATGCCGATATCTCTCACGGCAGGCAGGCTAACTTACAAGAGAGGAAGGAAACAATTAATGGCAGAAGCATTTAGTACTCAGGAAAAAAAGGTCAAGGAAAGACCTGCAAGAAAAAAACTCAAGTTTTTTGCGCACTACGAGCCCGCTGAACTTGCATTGATGGAGCAGCTTTATTCAAGCACGCTCAATGAAATTACTGAAGATGAAATTATCAAGGGCCGCATTGTCTCGATATCCAACAAGGATGTTACGATAGATGTCGGATTCAAATCCGAGGGCATCGTATCACTGCTTGAATTCAGGGCTGATGATGAAGTCAATGTCGGCGATGACGTTGAGGTTTATCTTGAGAACATTGAAGACAAGATGGGACAGCTTATTCTTTCAAAGAAGAAAGCCGATGTCCTCAGAATCTGGGATAAAATCTATGATTCAATTGAAAACGATACTATCATCAACGGTAAAATTATCAATCGTGTCAAGGGCGGTATGACCGTATCCCTTTCCGGAGTTGAAGCCTTCCTTCCCGGTTCGCAGATTGATGTTAAACCAGTTCGTGATTTCGACGCACTTGTCGGTCAGACGATGGACTTCAGAGTGGTCAAAATCAATCCTGTTACCCAGAACATTGTTGTCAGTCATAAAGTTATCCTTGAAGAGGCGTATGCCGCCCGTCGCGAGGAGATGCTTTCCAATATCAAGGTCGGCATGGTGCTTGAAGGGACGGTCAAGAATATTACCGACTTCGGAATATTTGTAGATCTTGGTGGTCTTGACGGTCTTGTACACATTACCGATATCACTTGGGGAAGAATCAATCACCCTTCTGAGGTTGTTGAGCTTGACCAGCCTATCAAGGTTGTTGTTGTCGGCTTTGACGAAAACACCAAGAGGGTATCGCTCGGCATGAAGCAGCTCGAGTCTCATCCTTGGGAAAATATTGAAATCAAGTATCCTGTCGGATCGAAAGCTCAAGGTCGCGTTGTTTCCATCACTGATTACGGCGCTTTTGTGGAAATCGAAAAAGGCATCGAAGGCCTTGTTCATATTTCCGAAATGAGCTGGACGCAGCATATAAAACATCCGGGTCAGTTTGTTTCCCTTGGCCAGGAAGTTGAGTGTGTGATTCTGAATATTGATAAGGATCATACCAAGCTCTCCCTTTCCATGAAACGGGTCAACGAGGATCCATGGATTGCGCTTTCAGAAAAATACATTGAACATTCTCTGCATAAAGGTACCGTCAGCAATATCACTGATTTTGGCGTCTTTGTTGAGCTTGAACCTGGCGTCGATGGTCTGGTTCATATTTCTGATCTTTCATGGACAAAGAAAATCCGTCATCCAAGCGAACTGGTAAAAAAGAACCAGGAGCTTGAAGTCAAGGTGCTCAAGTTTGACGTTCATGCACGTCGAATTGCACTTGGCCACAAGCAGATCAATCAGGATCCATGGGATGAGTTTGAGCAGAAATATGCTGTCGGAGCCGAAACACCTGGACAGATATCTCAGATTATCGAGAAAGGTGTTATTGTGATTCTTCCTGGAGATGTCGATGGTTTTGTTCCGGTATCGCACCTTCTTCAGGGTGGGGTTAAGGATATCCATTCATCGTTCAAAATCAGTGATGAACTTCCTCTTCGCGTCATTGAATTCGACAAGGAAAACAAACGCATTATTCTTTCTGCTCTTGAATATTTCAAGGATAAAAACAAGGAAGAGATTGAGGCATATCTGCTGGCTCATCCCAATGAGAAAAAGGAGATCGAGGCCGCTTCTGCTGAACTTGAACCCCCGATCAAATCGGGTGAGAAAAAGAGCAGTGAATTGAAGCCGGTAGAGCATTAACTCTGTAATCTCTTTTAAAAAAAGCCTTCACTGTTACAGCGAAGGCTTTGTTTTTGTCCGGTCGGAATATGTATGTGGGGTTAATAGCCGTAACTCTTCAAAAGGTTGTTTTTTTTCCGCCAATCAGGACGAACTTTTATAAAAAGCTCAAGAAAAACTGGACGTCCCAGCATTTCCTCTATATCTTTTCTTGCTGTCTGACCAAGTTTTTTCAAAGCAGCTCCCTTATGTCCAATAATGATCTGCTTCTGTGTTTCACGTTCAACTATGACCGAACATCGGATAAGATCCTTTCTTGAAGGGTCTGCATCGTACTGCTCCTTGAATTCGTCAATGACTACTTCGGTTGAATATGGTACCTCACGACCGTAGAGCAGAAATATCTTTTCACGGATGATTTCACTCACAAAAAAACGCTCCGGAGCAGTACTGAGCGTATCTTCAGGATATAATGGATAATGGAGAGGAAGAAAAGGACGGATAGCTTCGATGAGCTGCGGGAGGTTATTGCCTTTCAATGCTGAAACAGAGAGGACTGCTGCCGGATTCCATGTGCTTTTGACAATCTCTTCAGCTTCAAGCTGACGGGCGCTGGTTACAAGATCGCATTTATTGAGTACAGCAATAACCNTTTTTCCCGAGGGTTTCAACCAGTCATTAAACAGTTCTTCAGCGAATTCCCGATCAAAAAGATCTTTTTTCCCTGAAAAAGGGAGCAGGGCAATAACGATATCAGCATCTTTCAGGGTAGTTCTGATAATTTCAAGCATCGATTCATGAAGTTGCTGCTGAGGCTTCATGATGCCGGGTGTATCAAGAAAAATTATCTGACAGGTATCGTTGTGGTATATTCCTGTGATTTTTTTCCTTGTTGTTTGCGGCTTAGGTGTTACAATTGAAAGTTTGTAGTCGAGAAGCTCGTTGAGCAGGGTCGACTTGCCGGCATTTGGCGGGCCTGTAATAATTGCGAAACCGCAAGCGAAAGGAGAGGTATTCATAGAACTTCTTATGAGAGGATTCGATCTGTTTACGAGAAACTATCCAAAATTACTGTCTTACATGATAAAGAAAAAGGCGGGGAACTCTTTATCTAAAGATCGATGATTTCAAAGTATTAAAATGCAGAAAAAAATAGAGATATGAACGATCATATTCACAAGAGAGTTGCTGCAGTAACCCTTGGCTGTAAACTGAATTATGCTGAAACCTCCTCTATTCTTGATGATTTATGTCAACAAGGATGGGAGTTGTCGACAATAGATGAGGGTGCTGATCTGATTATTGTGCATACTTGTGCAGTAACAAAACAGGCAGAAAAGAAAAGCCGGCAGAAAATCAGGGGAATCATAAGAAATAATCCTGCCAGCCGGATTGCAGTTATCGGATGTTATTCTCAGTTGAAACCGGACGATCTTGCTTCAATAGAGGGTGTACATGCTATTCTTGGCAGTCATGATAAATTTCATATAAAATCGTATGACGATATCAGTGCAGGAACGATAGCATTGCCTCTTGTCAGGGTTTCTCCGGCTGCTTCTTTTGATGAGGTCTATCCGGGCTATTCATTGCATTCGATAGAGAGGTCTGACCGAACCCGCGCATTTTTGAAAATACAGGACGGCTGTGATTACGGATGCGCGTATTGTACCATTCCGATAGCAAGGGGAGGGTCGCGGTCTCTGCCTCAGGCTCAGATTATTGAGCGAGCACATTCAATGGCCACATCAGGATACCGTGAAATTGTGCTTACCGGTGTTAATATAGGCGATTATCGTTACGGCAGCCAGGTGCTTTGTGATCTGTTGCGCAAGCTCGAAGAGGTCCGTGTCAGCCGTATACGTATCAGTTCGATAGAGCCTGACTTTGTTGATGATGAGTTGATTTCACTTGTTGCAGGATCAGAAAAAATTGTTCCACATTTTCATATTCCTCTCCAGAGTGGATCAGACAGCATTCTCAAGGCTATGCGCCGTCGTTATGACAGCACACTCTACCGCTCCAGAGTGATGCAGGCGGTTGATCGCATTACTGATTGTGCTGTCGGAACTGACGTGATCGTGGGCTATCCGGGTGAAACGGAGGATGATTTTTTAGAGATGTACCGATTTCTTGATGAACTTCCCCTGGCATATTTTCATGTTTTCAGCTGTTCCATTCGGCCAGATACCCCTCTTGCCCGACAAATTGCACATCATGAGCGCTACCCTGTCGATTCGGTGGAGATTGCCCGTCGCTATGCAGAGCTTATCAAACTTGGTCGTCAAAAGGAGTATAAATTTAAGGAACGCTATAAAGGAAAAGAGTGCATGGTTCTTTTTGAGGCCAGTAAGCAGTTAAAACAGGGGAGATTGCAATGCAGCGGCTATACGCCCAACTATCTCAGGGTGCTGGTTGAGAGAGATGATCATCAGGTCGGGCAAACTCTGTCTGGAAATGAACTGCCGGTATTGATCGAGTGTTTAGGAGATGATTTGAATTTAAAAGGGAGAGTGCTATCTTGATTTCCAGTGTTCTCATCTTCCACACCAACAACTAAATCATTGCACTCCATGCCGATTAAATCCCGTATCCGTTCGGTTCCTGACTACCCAAAAAAAGGGATACTCTTTCGTGATATTACTACCCTTATCAAGGATCCGGTCGGATTCAGACTGGTTATTGATAATCTGACGCAGCACTATCTGCTTGATGGTCTTGATTTTGATATTATTGTCGGTATAGAGGCAAGAGGATTTATTATCGGTGGAGCATTGGCCTACACGCTCGGCAAAGGGTTTGTCCCTGTCAGAAAACCCGGAAAACTTCCAGCCGATGTTGTTTCGCAGGAGTACGAGCTTGAGTATGGAAGCGATAAAATTGAGATTCATGTTGATGCACTCATTGCAGGCCAGAAGGTTCTTCTTGTTGATGATCTGCTCGCTACAGGCGGAACCGCTCTTGCTGCCGCGGCATTGATCGAAAAAGTTGGCGGGATCGTTTCTGAAATGGCGTTTATCGTGAACCTGCCTGACATCGGTGGGGAACAAAAAATACGCGACAAAGGATACAGTGTTTTCTCTCTAACGGATTTTGAAGGGGATTAACAGAGAGGTATGCTTAAAACGCTGATTGCAGTGGCAAATCAGGGAACGGCAGCTGGAGCTGCCGTTCATTTTTTACATCCATCACATCATCTTCCCCCGGTTTGGCTGGCAGCTCCTTTCATGCTGCTTCTTTTGATGATCGCCACCGGTCCTCTCTTGTATTCTCACTTCTGGGAACATCATTACCACAAAGTTTCCATCGGGCTCGGTAGTATCGTTGCGTCATATTACGGGTTTATGATGGATGAGGGAGCCCATATACTTATGCATTCGCTGGAAGAGTATCTGTCATTTCTTGCGTTGATAACAGCGCTCTTTGTCGTTTCAGGCGGAATTCTTATCAGGATTGAGAGAAGGGGCAATCCCTTCGTGAACGGTGCGTTACTTTTTGCCGGAGCACTGTTTTCAAATCTTTTAGGTACTACCGGTGCTTCCATGCTTCTTATCCGGACATATATACGTATCAATGAAGGACGTATCAAGGCGTTTCATATTGTGTTCTTTATTTTTATTGTCAGCAATATAGGAGGCGCTTTAACCCCGATTGGTGATCCCCCCCTTTTTTTAGGATTTTTAAAAGGAGTTCCGTTTTTCTGGGTGATGAAAAAAGTTTTGTTTCCATGGATGATAACTGTTGTCGGTCTGATTCTGATCTTTATGGTTTTAGACAGCAGGGCAGGGAGAGGTGAGATGCCGGCACCGGAACAATCAGGAAGGGTGACCATAACTGGTGCTCACAGCTTTCTGTTCTTCGCTGTTGTGATCGTTGCAGTATTTCTTGACCCCGCGGTAATTTCCGGCGTTCCCAGTTTTCAGACTATGCTGTATCTCCCCTTCGGTATTCGTGAACTGATTATGTTTACTGTTGCATTTGTTGCTTACAAAACCGCCGATAAGGATGCGATGAAAGGCAATGAATTTAACTTTTTGCCGATTCGGGAGGTAGCCTTTCTGTTTATCGGGATATTTGCCACAATGATTCCGGTACTTGAGCTTATCGGCGCCTACGCTTCAGTCAATGCAAGGGGGCTTTCAGTAACGCACTGTTACTGGCTGACCGGAGCTTTGTCCGGAGTTCTTGATAACGCACCAACCTATCTGAGTTTTTTATCCGGGGCCTCTGGGAAGTTTGGTATGGATATCAATTCTGTTTCCGATATACAAAAATTTGCAGAAGGGGTAAGTTCCAAGGTTCACGGTGATGCAACTTCGGATATCTATCTGATGGCAATCTCACTGGCGTCAGTCTTTTTCGGCTCATTGACCTATATAGGCAACGCGCCGAACTTTATGGTCAGGAATATTGCCAGCCAGGCAAACGTTGATGTACCTGGTTTCCTGGAATATATCTATAAATACTCATTGCCGGTTCTGATCCCGTTTTTTGCTTTGCTATGGTGGCTGTTCTTTACTTGTTAAATGTTAAGTGAGCAACAAACCCTATTCACCGTCAGGTCTCAGACTTTCACTTACGGCGAGCTTGAACTCCTTCGAAATTTTGAAGGTCGGCACATTTTTCGGATCAACAATAACTTTCTCTCCAGTTCTCGGGTTTCTTGCCTGTCGAAGATTTTTATACCTGATATTAAATGAGCCGAAACCTCTGATTTCAATTCGTTTTCCTGCTTTCAAAGAATCAATGATACTTTCAAACAGACTGTCAACTACAGACTCTGTTTCGTTTTTGGTCAAGCCTGTTTTGTGGGCAATTACATTGACCAGGTCAGCTTTTGTTGTTGTGTTTCCCATGGTTATATAAAGCTTAGGTTATTGTAAGACATATAGTTACTTAAACCACAAATGAAAAGCTACAATTCCCATAAAAACTGCAAAAGCTTTCCGCAGCAGATCATTAGAGATATGAGTTGCAATTTTCGCACCAAAGTAAGCACCCGCAAAAAGTCCTGCAGCAATGATCAGCCCAATCGATATGTTTTCCAACGAAATTTTCCCTGAACGATAGTACTCAATCACCCCAAGCAAACCGACCGGTAGAAGCAGTGCAATAAGTGATGTGCCGACGGCGCTCTGTTGCGTCATGCCAAAGAAAAATACCATCGCCGGAACAATAATGAGTCCTCCGCCAACACCGAACATGCCTGAAAGCAGACCGGCACCAATGCCGAGGCCGAGTAAACCGATGATTTGCATGGTTTGTTTTTTCCTATAGTCACATTATGACGGTCTCAGGCAGGGAGCAGGCTGTCATAGCCTATAATTTCTTTTATCTCCACAGCATTGAGCGACTCCTTTTCGATAAGCACTCCTGCAAGCCTGTGCAGAATAGCGCTTTTCTCGTTGATAATTTTTTTCGCATTTTCCATGCAGGTCATAATAATATTTCTGACCTCAATATCAATCTGCAGGGCGGTTTCCTCGCTGTACTCGCGTATATGGGAATAATCTTTTCCAAGAAAAACCTCCTTGTGGCTGTCTCCGTAATTGATCGGACCAAGTGTTTCGCTCATTCCCCATTGTCTCACCATTCTGCGGGCAATATCGGTAGCCTTTTCTATATCGTTTGCCGCTCCTGTACTGGTTTCATGAAACATAATATCCTCAGCCACTCTTCCAGCAAGCGCATAGGTGATCATTGCCAGCAGGTACTCCCTGTTATGCGTGTAGCGATCTTCGAGAGGCAGGTATGCAGTAAGTCCCAGACTCCTGCCTCTTGGAATAATCGTGACCTTATGAATTGGGTCAGATCCCTTGGTATAGGTTGAAACCAGCACATGGCCTGCTTCGTGATAGGCGGTGAGTTTCTTCTGTTCGTCGGAAATAAACATGCTTTTTCTTTCCGGGCCCATGAGAATCTTGTCACGAGCCTGTTCGAAATTATCAGCGGTAATTAACGACTGATCGTTCCGAGCTGCCAGAAGCGCTGCTTCATTGACCAGATTTGCAAGATCAGCCCCCGAAAATCCTGGAGAGCTTTTTGCGAGAACGTTGATATCAACCTGTTCAGCCAATGGGGTATTGCGGGTATGAATTTTTAAAATTGCTTCACGTCCCCTTATATCAGGTTTGTCGATGGTAATCTGGCGGTCAAACCTTCCCGGGCGGAGCAAGGCTGTATCAAGCACATCCGGACGGTTTGTAGCTGCAATAAGGATAACATTCTCGCTTGTTGTAAAACCGTCCATTTCAACAAGAAGCTGGTTCAGGGTCTGCTCTCTTTCATCATGCCCCCCGCCGAGACCGGCTCCCCGGCTGCGGCCGACCGCATCGATTTCATCAATAAAGACAATACACGGTGAATTTTTTTTTGCCTGTTCAAACAGATCCCTTACTCTTGCCGCACCAACACCGACAAACATTTCGACGAAATCAGCACCCGATATTGAGAAAAAAGGAACTTTTGCCTCTCCTGCAATGGCTTTTGCAAGCAAAGTTTTTCCAGTGCCGGGAGGACCGAGAAGCAAGACGCCTTTAGGGATTTTGCCACCGATTTTCTGGAACTTTTCAGGATTTGTCAGGAACTCGACAGTTTCCTGAAGCTCTTCTACCGCCTCGTCAACGCCGGCAACATCCTTGAAAGTTATTTTAACATCAAATTCACTCACCAGCTTTGCACGGCTTTTGCTGAAGCTGAAAATATTTTTTGCCTGAGAGCCGTTTTGCCCGCTCATTCGTCTGAAGAGGAAAAAATACACCACACCGAAAATAATCCATGGAGCAAACAGGACGAAAAAGGTATTCAAAGGGCTGGTGCCTTCCTCAACCTTGAGGCGGATTCCTTTTTCTGCAAGGATGTCTGCCTGCTCCAGACTGAAAGAAGGAATTCTTACGGCAAACCGGTCACTCTGCAGGTTTGTGTTGTTGATAAGCGGGATCTGGGTGACTGTTTTAAGTTTTCCATTCAGGATAGCTGATTTATCTTCAAACGTTTTAACTGTAACTTCAGTAATAAGAGCCTGGGAGAGGAGCGATTTATATTCGTTATAGGTGATTTCAGGGTTGCCGGGAGTTGCAAAAAAACGTTGAAACACAAAAAGCATCAGCAGAACGACCATCATGAAAAAGATAAATTTTCCCTGAAACCATCCAGCCTTTTCTTCCTCGTCTTTTACCGGCTTGAATTTATTTCTGGCAGCATCTTTTCCTGACTTTTTTCGAGGATTTTCAGGCATAAAACAGGTTGAGTGATGATATAAAATGTAACTTACTACATTTAAAGTAATTAAAAGTAAAACTGCAATCGAAAACAAAAAGTTTATTGAAAAGGGCTCTCATAACAGAAAGTTGTATGCTGTATGGCAACCTCAAGATTTTCCGGTTAATCTTTTATCTTGTGTCTTCAAAAGCAGTGAGTTTTTCTTAAATTCACTGCTCTTGCCATAGATCTCTGTCAATAACAAACAGTACAACGCATATTATGTTCGGTCAAAGGGTTAGAACCAGGTTTGCACCTTCTCCAACAGGATATTTACATGTAGGCGGACTGAGAACCGCACTGTATAACTACCTGTTTGCAAAGAAAATGAATGGAATTTTCGTTATCCGGATAGAAGATACCGATCAAACACGAAAGGTAGAGGGAGCGCAGAAAAATCTTATCAAAACTCTTGAATGGGCAGGAATTGTTGCTGATGAAAGTCCTGAACATGGAGGTAATTTCGGACCCTATGTTCAATCTGAGCGCCTTGACATCTATGCTCAATATTGTCAGCAGCTGCTTGACGATAATCATGCCTACTACTGTTTTGCAACCCATGAAGAGCTGGAAGAAAACCGGCAGCTTCAGATAAAGCAGGGGCTGCAGCCGAAATACAACAGAAAATGGCTTCCTGAAGAGATGGGTGGAACCATGCCATCGAGTCAGATAAAAAAAAAGCTGGATGAGGGATCACCCTACGTCATCCGTATGAAAGTGCCCGATTATGTTTCGGTCTGGTTTGAAGATATTATCAGGGGTCCTGTCGAGTTTGATTCTGCGACAATTGATGATCAGGTGCTGATGAAATCCGATGGATTTCCGACCTATCATTTCGCCAGTGTTATTGACGACCATCTTATGGAGTTTACCCATATCATCAGAGGCGAAGAGTGGCTTCCCTCAATGCCAAAGCATCTTCTTCTCTATGAATTTTTTGGCTGGGAGCCTCCCAAGGTTGCCCATCTGCCGCTTCTGCTTAATCCTGATCGCTCAAAGCTCAGTAAAAGGCAGGGTGATGTTGCTGTCGAGGATTATGTCCGCAAGGGATACAGCAGTGATGCTATCGTGAATTTTGTTGCCATGCTGGGATGGAACGAAGGCGAAGGCAGTGAGCAGGAGGTATACAGCATGAAGCAGCTTGTCGCCAAGTTTTCGCTTGAACGGGTAGGAAAAGCAGGTGCGATTTTTAATGTTGATAAGCTTAACTGGCTTGAGAAACAGTATATCAAAAGCCGGCCTTCAGAGAAAATTATTGAAGTCATCAAGCCGATTCTTCTTGGTGAACTTGAAAAGAAGGAATCGTTGATGCCGCGAGATCTCATTACCGGTGATGCATATCTTGGACAGGTTATAGAGCTCATGCGTGAGCGCGTAGGATTTGAGCATGAATTTGTGACATTTTCATCTTACTTCTTTTTTGAGCCTGAATCCTATGATGAAGAGGCCGTTCAAAAGCGCTGGGCTGCTGATACCAATACCCTTCTCCGTGAGTTTACCATCATACTTGACTCTCTGGAGGAGTTCAGTGCTGAGAATATTGAAGCAAGCCTTAAAGAGTTTGTATCTTCAAAGGGGCTCAAGGCCGCTTATCTCATCCATCCCTTGAGAATACTGACATCTGGTGTAAGTTTCGGACCAAGTCTGTATCATCTGCTTGAGGTGCTTGGAAAGAAGACAGTGCTCAGGCGCATCCTGAAGGGTATTGATAAAATAAGCTTTTCAGCTTAGGCTGGAGCAGAACATAGGTATTGACTGCGGTATATGTACAGGGTTTTTTGCTTTTTCTTTTGGAAAAAAAAGATTTATTCCTATATTTTGCCACTCATTTAAAGGACAGGTAGCTCAGTTGGTAGAGCAAAGGACTGAAAATCCTTGTGTCGGGGGTTCGATTCCCTCTCTGTCCACACCGTTTAATGGCAGTTTCATCGAAGTTGCCTCTTACAAAGAAAAAGCATGTCCACTCTTTTTTTCCTGCTTTCTACATTTACAAAGGTATCATAAGTCATGCAAAGCATCGAGCAATGCTTCAGTGTTTGAACATCACCCAATGCAGGCATGAATATTACGACAGAGGTTGACCAGGAAGTCTGGCATGATTTGCAGGAGGCTGGAGCATACGAGTGGTGGTATTTTGATGTTGAAGACAAGGCGAGTGGGTTTTCTTTTGTTCTTATCTGGTTTTCAGGTTTTCCTTTTTCCCCATATTACACCAATCATTATGAACGTTGGAAAAATCGTATAACTGCAGAAGCTCCTCTTCCGTCCAATTACTCGGGGTTTAGTTTCCAGTTGTACGAAAACGATCATGAAATTGTTAATTTCATCAAAGAGGGAAACAATGGGCTTTTTGAAAGCAGTCGATCGGATATAGGCGTTCGTTTCGAAAAGAACTGCTTCACCTATGATGCCCTGAAAGATGAATACTCGCTCGATATTGATTTTTCATTTCCCGCCCGGCAGAAAGCAATTAAAGCATCGTTATTGTTTTCATCCTGCCGCAGGATAGTGTACGAAAAAAAAGATGGAAACAATGCAGGCAGGGTGCCCCTTCATCAGTGGCTGTTAAGTGTCCCGAAGTCCGATGTTAAAGGAGTGATTGAGATTATTGAGCCGCTTAGCGGAGCAGTTCGAACCATTCCGGTCAATGCGATCGGATATCATGACCACAACTACGGTGCTTTGCCTATGCAGGAGTACCTTGCACGCTGGTATTGGGGCAGGGCTTTTTCAGAGCGCTTCGATCTGGTTTACTATGTGACGTTTTTCAGGAATAATGAATATAAACCTCTTGCCCTGCTCCTCCTTCACGATAATAACAGCGGGAAAGTCACTGTCCTGGACAAGGTGCATTTTCGGGAGAGCAATTTCAGGCGAGGTTTTTTTTCACCCGTTCACAGCAGGGATCTCGAGTTGCAGTATGAGAATATTGGCTTGAAGATACATCACAACAAGGTGCTTGATGCAGGTCCGTTTTATCTTCGGTTTGCGTCCGATATTTCGTTGCATATAGGGGGAAAGGAATTGGATGGTATCAAGGGTATATCGGAATTTCTCAATCCGGAACGCCTCCAATCAAGATTTATGAGGTTATTTACACGAAGCCGTATCTGGCGCGATGGTGAGTCATCTCTTATGTACGACATCTATAATAATATTAAACGTTCTTTGAATTGGATAAATAGTTAAAAATATCATAAATTCAGAGTTTGTTTGGGCTATCCTGAATTGTATCCGTGAAAGTCACTGTTCAAGATAATCAGGCATGGCAAAGCGAGAGTGGCTGTCGTTGAACCGCCGGAAGGTACTTGCCTTTTGATTTGATAACAAAAAGTTTTAAAAAGGAGATAGATCGTAATGGCACAACAAGGTAATTTCAAGAGTCCGTCCAGGTTGGGCGCACTTGGAGAAGGTGCACCAGTCTCATCATCCGGTTCGGTTCCTGGCGGAAAGCCACGGGAAGAGGGGCTGAAAGGAGTTGATTTCGAGCGCCGCAGTTTTCTCGGAAAAGTTGTAGGGGGTATCGGCGCAGCTGTTGCCATATCTACACTCTATCCTGTCATCAAGTTCATTATTCCACCTACCAGGAGCGCGACAAGCGTCAACGAAAAGGTTGTGGGAAAAGCTTCTGAAGTCCCTGTCAAAGGCTTCAAGATTTTTCAGTTTAACAAGGACAAAGTTCTTGTTGTCAACGACAATGGCAAGCTTACTGCATGCAGTGCCGTCTGTACCCATCTTGGCTGCCTTGTGCATTGGGAAAGCGCAGAGAGTCGTATCGCATGTCCGTGCCATGGAGCAAAGTACAAGCAGACCGGAGAAATCATTTCCGGCCCGCAGCCTTTACCTTTAGCCTCGTTTAAAGTAAGGGTTGAAGGGGAGAATCTTATTATCGCAAAAGCTTAACCTTTAATTCTTGAAAACCAAGGGAGTCAGGAAAGATGGCTGAAAACAACAAGAACGCTTCGGCAGGAAATATTCCAGCCAAGCCGAAACCCGCTGTACCGGGTGCCGCTAAGCCGGCAGCTCCGGTTGCTGCAAAACCAGCAACGCCTGTTGCCTCCAAACCGGCACCACCTGTTGCCTCTAAACCGGCACCAGCTCAAAGTGGCGTTTATAAACCACCCGTAGACCGTCCGAATCAGAATCCTTACAAGGATTCCCGCCTCAGTCCTCTGGGTGCCTGGTTCCAGGAGCGCTTTTATGTAGTGCTTCCTGTAATCGATTACCTGAAGAAAAAAGAAGTTCCAAAACACCGCCTCTCGTTCTGGTATTATTTTGGCGGTCTTGCCCTCTTCTTTTTCATTGTTCAGATTCTGACCGGCCTGCTGCTTTTACAGTATTACAAACCAACAGAATCGGAAGCATTNGCTTCATTTGTCTTTATCCAGAAAGAGATCCCGTTTGGCTGGCTCCTTCGTCAGATCCATGCATGGTCGGCCAATCTTATGGCTCTGATGGCATTTATTCATATGTTCAGCACCTTCTTCATGAAGTCATACCGTAAACCCCGTGAACTCATGTGGGTGAGTGGTTTTATTCTTCTCGTGCTGACCCTCGGTTTTGGATTTACCGGATACCTTCTTCCCTGGAACGAACTTGCATTCTTTGCTACCCAGGTCGGTACCGAAACTCCAAAAGTTGCTCCCGGTGGCGCATTACTTGTGAGCATTCTTCGCGGTGGTGAAGATGTCAGCGGTGAAACGCTTACCCGCATGTTCTCAATGCATGTTGTTCTGCTTCCGGGTCTCATCCTTCTTCTGCTTTCAGCCCATCTGGCTCTTGTTCAGATTCTTGGTACATCAGCTCCAATCGGTTACAAGGAGTCCGGCTTGATTAAAGGGTACGAGAAGTTTTTTCCTACCTTCCTGGCCAAAGATGGCATTGGCTGGCTGATCGGATTTGCCCTGCTTGTTTATCTTGCAGTTGTATACCCATGGGGAATAGGTGTTAAAGCTGATGCGCTTTCACCTGCACCTCTTGGTATCAAGCCTGAATGGTATTTCTGGGCTGAGTTCCAGATGCTCAAAGATCTCAAGTTTGAAGGTGGAGAACTAGTCGCTATTGTTCTCTTGACCATTGGCGGACTTGTATGGGCTGCTGTTCCGTTCCTTGATCGCAGGGCATCACAAGAACAGAAAAGTCCAATCTTTACATTCCTTGGTCTTGCTGTTCTGGCATTCCTGCTCATTAACACCTATCGTGTTTATTTAGAGTATGGCTGGTAACGTAAACGCTCTCTGCAACAAGACAAAAGCCCGGTTTTACCGGGCTTTTGTCTTGTATCCTATCGAAAAAGAGAAGATAATATCAGGAGTGTAAACCGATTAATTCTCCTATTTCATATCCCGCAAGGAATGCCTGCATATCGATCTTTTCCGAAGCTTCGACCCAGTCAGCAATCATCGTGTTCGGTTTTTCTGTTGACAGAGTACTCGTCGGTTCCCTCAACAACTCCTGTAGGGTCAGCCATGCCATAAGCACGCTGAAGCGATGTTCACGGAACCAGATTTTTTGATGCCTCTCATCAAATTGAAGCACTCGGCCGAGATGTCTTTTGTCAACAGCAAAGAGTGTTTGTAACAGGGTGTGCAGGTGTACCTCCGGATCATCGGGTATCAGCTCAGGCTGGTGAGTGAGCATGCAGCAGAGAAGGTCCGGCAGGTTGTCGCCGGGAATGCCGATGAAACCCTTTTCGGGATAGATTGCTGCCATCGCACTGTTCATCAGCCAGTTGTCGATAATGTTTGTACTGTCTTTTACAGTTGGTTCGACCATCTTCTGCAGCGTATCAAGCACAATCCAGTGCCTGACAATCAGAAAATAGTCCGATGCGTTCGTGCAGCTCAAGCCTAGGGCTGCCTGAATTTTTCGAGAATCAGGCTGCTTTGACAAGAGCAAAGCAAGTGACGCAGATCTATGGTAGAGTGCAGAAGCTTGTGAGGGAAGAGTTTCAGGAACGTCAAGTGGTTTTTCCATGATTTCACTGAACTGCACTGCAACCTGTTCGAGAAGTAATGCAATTGACTGTTCAAACGCGAGCGTCTCTTTTTCCTCATGCAGTTCTTGAGGTGAAGGTATGAGCTGTTCAGAGGTCAGAAATGCAGTCACTAACCGATGTAACGGAGAGAGGCTCATGGTAAGCACATCGTGTTCGATTGATTCGGTTCCCCGACCGTTGAGTTCCAATGCAAGTCTGTCATAAGGGCGGAGTCTTGAAGGGCGGACTTCACGGAACTCAAGGAATACATTGTACTTATAGCCATCCAGAGCAACCATTAGCCCATTGTTGGCGATCTCTCTGTTAGAACGGATAAACTCCATTCCACTGGCATGATCCCTGAAAATAACGAACGTGCCCTCCTGATGACTCAGGTTGAGACCGTCAATCAGTGAACTCTGCAGAATTTTGTCATCCTGTTTATACCCTGCCGATGTTTTAATCCAGCCGCTGGCCTGTTCAAAGCGGTTATTGAAGACTACAAGGGCTTTTTCATCAGCGAGACGGTTTGAGTAGGCAAATATATTTTCATTGACACTGCCCTCCGGTGAATAGACATCATAAAGGAAAAAGTGGCGTACCTCAGCAAAAAGAGGTCGCTTTTTTATGATGGGAAAAATCTCGCGGTAGTGGCGCGAGACAAGGTTTTCATCCGGTTGTTCGTCATAATAGGCTTTTGCGTATTCCATGCCGTATTTTTCGGTGAAGCCCTCGATCTGTCCGTGGCCGAACATTGGAAGACCAGGCATGGTGAGCATCATTACGCATACACCAAAATATTTATCTCCTCTGCCGAACTGTGCAATGGCGGTATCTTCATCAGGATTATTCATGAAGTTGACATACCGCTTGAGGATTTCAGCATCAAACTCAAGTGTGTTCTTGATCAGGTAACGGTAATCAGCATTATCCTCTTTTTTGAGCATATGCATGAAAGCACTGTTATAGACCCTGTGCATTCCAAGGGTCCTGACAAAATACCCCTCAAGCATCCAGAATGCTTCAGCAAGCAGAAGAGTGTCCGGCACTTCCCGCTGAATGCGGTCAACTACTTCGCGCCAGAATTCCTCTGGAATAGCGGCATCAAATTCAGCCATGCTCATGGCACAGGATGAGCGTGAAGGCACCCCCGCGCTCTGGCCTTGAAGAGGAAACCATAGACGTTGGATGTGCCGTTTTGCCAGCACCATTGCAGCATCAAAACGTATGATGGGAAACATCCTTGCAACATGCAGAATCTGCTGAATAACCCCTTCACGAACATCAGGACTGAGAAAGTTCAGCTGAGCTGTATCATTCCAGGGCATGACCGTTCCGTCATTGCCATGATAGATGTAACGTGTGTCGCCAGTGAGGTAGTCGATCCGCTTAAAGGTAACTGCCGCATCGGAACGGTTCCAGTAGCCGTCTTCAAGGTAAATGCCGAAGCGCGAGTCGTTACTGAGGTTTGGCCCGTTATAAGAGTAATTATAATAAGGTGGTGTATACGACGAAAGAAACCAGTCGGGATTGGTTCGCACCAGTTCAGAATCCATGCCTGTATGGTTTGGAACCATGTCACTTGCAAGGCGGATACCACGAATGTTGGCTCTGTGCCTGAGGTGCTCATAACCTTCATAACCTCCAATGTCTTCAGCAATATCATATTTTTCGAGTGCATACGCAGATGCTTTTGCTTCCGGATTACCCTGTAGCTTCTTGATTTTTTGTGAAGCGTAGCTTCGCTGCCAGAGTCCGATAAGCCATAATGCTGTAAAGCCCCGATCAGCCATCAAGTCAAGTTCAGTATCAGGAATATCCTGTAGACGGCAAATGGGTCGACGGTAACGTTTGCTGAGCTGGTCGAGCCAGACGTAGGTGCTTTTGGCAAGCATGACAACTTCAGGCATCCATGATGAATCTGTAGAAAAGTTTGCAGGAGCGTCATCATCATTAAAAGAACTGTAGTTTGGTACGTGGGCCTCTTTTTCAAAAAAGTGGCCTTCTTTACTGTCATTTTTTTTATTGGCAATTTGCTGGAAAAAAAGGTACTTATCCTCATCCTCAATTAAATCAATAGCCTCGGGCAGCAATGTCCATAAAGGAGAATCTCCCAGCAGGCCCGACCAGTTCAGACGGATATAGCGGAGCTGTTCGAGGATAGATGAGGGAGCGTGCCGAATAGGTTCGGTAAGCAGTTCAACGAGGTCGATCTCTCCGGCTCCTATTGGACCCATAGCCTTCATTGAAGTTTGCATAGTCNGAATCAGTTTCCCGAATGCTTCTTCTCTCATCACTTTCTGATCAGTTAAAAGGTCGGAAAACTGATTAAGAGCAGGATTTTGGGAATTAAGCCAGATAAGGAATGACTCTTCAAGCAGATATTTTTTGTTGTGTTGCTGGCTCAGCCAGGTTAAGGGTGCTTCAGACCCGGCATAGATTTGCTGTGTAGGAAAGGCGCTGATAAACCGGGTCAGGTACTCCGTTGACTGCTCACTTGAAAGCTCTTTCTCAAACTTTACATAAGCGTTTTCAAGGAGGGCAGGCTGCCGGATAGTCATAGATAAGGTCATGACAGAGTGAAACAGTTCGTGCAGCAGCTTCATGCCATGAAACTGTGCCGGAAGAACTGGTTTTGCTTCTTCGCCTTTCTGTTTTTTCAGGAAGGCATTGATAATACCGGCTTGCTTTTCAGCGGTTTTAAAACTTTCCTGACTGGTAGGGGGTAGAGTGAGGAACTCAGGATCGGTCAGCTGAAAAAGTTCCCGGGCATTTCGATTGACATAAAAGTGTTCTTTATTCTGAACCACTGACGGGTTATGCTGTATGGTCATAGTCGGGATGTAAAGCCCAGAAAATTAAACTTGTTGAAAACATCTCTGAAAACTTGTTGCTTTCGATAGAATCGGGACTACTCGATTTTTTAGAGCAAAGCTTGTTATGTTACTTCGACAAAGTACGGAATTTCTGTAAGAAAAGTCAGACTGTCATCTTGAAGTCCTGAATGGGGCCTGAGCGCTTCTGTCAATGTACTTGGCAAAGAAAAAGGGGGGATTAATATGAAATTATTTGAGTTTGTTATCGATATACCGTTGAAGATATTTGAAACCAAGATCTTTCGCGGAACGCAGCACGTCAAGTCCGATGGTATAAAGGGCACTGTGACCCTGTGATTGTACAGCGGAATGCTCTTTCTGACCAGGTAAATCGTTTTTTTTGCTGCCCCGTAATGTTCTTGTGAGCAGCATCGCTGCAGCAAAGGTTATTCCAGCAGATTGAAACGGGTATTTTTTAACAATCTCCATTGGTGCAAGTTCCGCTTTTAGATTATCCGACAAGTGCAGAGCTCTTGACTTGATCTGTTCTTCCTTGTCGGCAATGGTGTTCTGCAGCTCTTCTATTCGTGCCTGAATGCTGTGTAAAGGCTCATTTTTTGTAGTCATTGACCGATAAAAAAAAGTTTTGAAGCAGATTTTTCAAAAGCGAGGGTTTAAATTTTGTGAAAAACACAAAGCATGAAATAAAAATCAGGCTGACAAGGAGATAACCCAGAAAAGGATGTCCAAGCAGTTCTCCTGTGAGCAATGCAAAGGTAGTGATAAGGTAGGCAATGCCGATAATCAGAATAACGCCAAGAATAACCATGGCAGATACTACCGAAATTTTTTCAGTCAGTTCAATCTTGACCAGCTCGATTTTTGCTTCTACTATTTTTATAACGTCTTCATAGGTCGACGTTATCGACTCATCAAGGATTTTATGGATTCCGGTGTGCTTGCGTTTCTCATGCGCTTGACCCGAAGCCTTTTCCTCAGGGCGATTGATCATATCATCGTCAATAAATGCCTGTTAACGCTTTTTTCTCAGCAAAAGTCCGAAAAAGGCTCCTGCACCGAGGGTGTAAAGTATCGCCTGGGCAGGGTTTTTAACGATGTACTCTTTAACTTTGTCGGCACTTTTTACAAGCAGGTCATACGACTCGCTCTCTTTGAAACGAGAAAATGCTTCCGCCAGAGTTTCACCTATCTCTTTGACCTGCTCCGGAATGAAGGTTTCACGCTGCGGTTCCTGTGCCGCATCAGTTGGTTCATGGCCGTGAATAGTAACCGGGACTTCCTGTTCCATAATAGTTCCAAAGCTTATGATGAGTTTCTTTTAACCAATTTAAAAACAATATATAAAAACAAAATGGTCTTTACATTGCACTCTGTTACTGAAGAATCCTGCCCCCGTCAACACTGATGACCTGTCCGGTGATATAGTCGCTTTCAAGAAGAAAGGTTATGGTTTTAATGATATCCAGTGGGTCGCCAAGACGCTTGAGAGGTATTTTTTTAATCATCTCTTCCTCGGTATCCATCTCTTTTTCAGTGTTTACAGTAATTGTTCCCGGGGCAATACAATTGACAAGAATGCAGGGGGCATAGGTCTTGGCAAAGATTTTCGTCAGGTGCTGTATGCCTGCCTTTGCTACTGTATAGGGTGCAAAGTTGCGCCAGATAAGATTGGCTGAAATATCACTCATTGTAATGATTCGTGCTGTGAACGACTGTTTCTGCATAATCTTTACCGCTTCCTGCATGGTAAAGAATGTTCCCTTCAGATTGGTATCAACCAGATTGTCCCAATCTTTTTCTCTAACATCCGGCAGGGGCGTATTGTAAAAATTTGATGCACTGGCGATGAGAAGGTCAAGACGGTCAAACTGCTGACGGAATCCTGCAAAAGCGCTGACGATATCACTGTGTTTTGATACATCACAGCGTACCATTTGTGATTCGTTGCTTATCCAGCGAATTTTTTCAAGGGTTTGCCTTGCCTTATCTTCTGATGAGTGGTAGGTAAAGAAAACAGTATAGCCCTGACCGGCGACCGAAAGCGCGATTTCACTCCCGAGGACACCGGTTGCGCCAGTCATGAAACATACTTTTTTACCGGAAGATGCCATGGCGATAACATTTTATCTTCTTGTAGGTGATTCCTCATTGAACTGTAATGTAGGTTAAAATGTTGACTGAACGTATATCTGCTTTTTGATTAATGTTTCTGTCAGGGATGAAGAGAAACTCCGATATCCGCAGGTTTACCGAAATAGGGTGAAGAGAGTACCAGCATATCCACACCGGTTTCAGCATAAGCAGATGCGTTTTCAGCATTGATGCCTCCCGCCGCCGAAATTTTAATCTCTGGTTTCGATTGTCGGATCTGATGAACCAGCATTGACAGCTGGTCTGGTTGAAGCTTGTCTATCTGAATGATATCAACGCCTGCAGAGGCAATCATCAGTGCTTCTTCAGCGCTCTCTGCTTCCACAATAATTTTANGTTCAGGTGCTTTAGCCTTCAGTATTGCAAGGGTATCAAGAAAGCGTTCAAGTCCATCCATAAATGCTGTATGCTGCTTGAATACAAGGATTGAATCNGAAAGGCCAATCCTGTGCGGAAGAGCACCNCCTGCCATGATTGCCTTTAGAGCAATTTTTTTTGTTCCGGGAAACGATTTCCGGGTTGTGACAACCGTAATGCCTGGATTGACTTTCAGCGCGCGGTTTACTATAGTTCGGGTTCTTGTGGCAATACCCGATGCATATTCAAGGAGGTTCAGGGCTGCTTTCCATCCGGCATGAAGGCTTCCTGCAGGCCCGCTTGCAGCAAGAATGGTAACCCCGGCTTCAACAGTCAAACCGCTCTCCAGGCAGCAGGTTACGGTTGCCCCGCACTGTTCAAGAACACGTGCAGCCTCTTCCGTACAGCACAGCACCGTTGAATCACGGCTTGTAAACGTTATTTCACCCATCAGAGAGCCAATGCCAAGCAGTGATGTGGTTATATCCCCGTAAGGCACATCCTCTTCGATAAATCGCTCGATATCTCGGTCAGACAGTCGATACAGCATAATGTTTCTGCTTTTACAGGGACGTTTTATAGTAAGACAGGATAACGAATTGCAATCTTTTATGAAACATGATTCCAAGTGAGCATCATGACATTATGCTTCAATATGGGATTTTCGGGATTCCAGACAGGAGTGTGTTGTGGACTTAAAGAATTCTTGGTATGTAAAATACACACTGGGGGATGTGTGTTGCAGGAAAATAAGCACTGACAGGATTTNTTCGAAGCCTTGTAATAATGGCAGACGTAATTATAATGCTTCTTTGTTCATGCGACGCTTGCCGTACACTGCCATGAAAAGCATGCCGGTGCCAAGCAGTATTATGGTGCTGGGTTCGGGGTTATGGGCGCTTGCAACAAGACCCTGGTACGTAGTTAAACTGCCGTTTACGTCTTTACCCGGAGTGATCCAGAAGAATTGAGAGATGTCCCCGGAATGGGTATCTGCAGCATTGACGTATGTTGTGTAGAGATTTGCTATATTAGCGTTGTTGGCGTTGTAGTAATCCATATCCAAGTTATACACTCCTGCAGCATTAGTCTCGTGCCAGATAGCAGCCTGTAGAGCTATTGCCTGGTCTCCCTGTCCACCAGTGCCGTATGTTGTTAACAGATAAGCAACCCTGTCAGCATTGTATACCTGATTACCAAATATATTGCCTAGGGTGTTTACGGTGGTATTAGGATAATTAGCAGGAGCAGAGACGTTTGTAAAAAGATCAACACAGTAGACGTATTTGAGTTGGTGACCGTTAAGATAAGATGTGTCAATAGAGCCGCCACCCTCAAATGTGCTACCGCCATTCACTATAGAAGCAATCTGCGAGAAACTTCCGCCTAAATCAAGAATCGCATCAGTGGCCATTGCGCTTGTTGCGAACGTCAACATTGACACTGTCAGTAATGCTATAATCTTCTTTTTCATTTCCTGCTTCTCCATTGTGGTTTATTGCGCGCTCAACTCGCGATCTACTATTCTTCACGCTCATTTATGACAATGACATTCAATTATCATGCCGAAAAGCTTGAAAAGGAGGGAACTGAATTAATTAAATAAGGAGCAGGAGGGGGTGGCTTATTACATGTAATTTTATAAGAGTTGCATATATATAGATGTATAGGGATTATATATACAAGTATTGTTTATCGGAATACATGACGGTTACAAAAGCGTTTCGTATTGTCTTGTATTGTCTCAAAAAAGAGCAATGTCTCATTTTGGGGAGTCTACGAAGAGGCCATGGCGGCTATAGCCAGGGCGCTCAGTCATCCGGTCCGACAGAAAATATTGAAACTGCTTGCGACGCTTGAATGTTGTTGTAACGGGGAACTGAGAGAACTGATTCCCATGGCGCAGTCAGCGATTTCGCAGCATCTTAAATCTCTTCTCAAAGCCTGCTTGATTCTGGGGTTGATTAATCCGGCCAGCGTAGCGGAAGCTGTTGTTAGCTCTATGTGCGACTGTTTCGCGACAACCTTCAGGTATGGCTTCCAGAGCGAAAAATGAGCGATGGATTTCCGCAGTTTTTGTGGCAGCTGTGTCGTGTACCCTGGTCTATGATAACCTTGAGTGGTTTGCCGCTCGGCAGCTTCAGATCGCTGGGATAAACTGGGCAAACCATAAAGGGGAAACCCTGCATTTTTTTATCTCTCCTTATTCCTGTCTCGTGCACAAATCCTTTGGACTATAGGGATTAAGCTTTTTTAATTCAATTTTGCTATATTCCAAGCTTTAATTGTTAACGTGCCGATTTGGTATCGGGATGTCACCTGTAACATTTTTTACTATCAGTTAAGTGTAAAAGCACATGCCTCGCTATACTCCTGAACAGCTTGTTAAACGAAATGCTTCCATCTGGACCGATATTCAGATCATTCTTGCGCCGATACAGTTTATGCTTTTTGTTGCCGGGGTCACCACAACTGCGCTCTATGCCAATGGTCTTTTAGTAACGAAATTTTACTGGGTCAGCATTGCAATTCTTTTTAAAACACTGTTTTTTGCCCTTCTTTTCATTACGGGTATGTTTTTTGAAAAGGAGGTTTTCAATAAATGGGTATACTCAAAAGAGTTTGTCTGGGAAGATATCGGAAGCACCGTAGCTTCGGTATTCCATCTCCTGTATTTTGTTATGGCTTTCCTGGGCTATCCTGAACATGTGCTTATATGGGAAGCTTTTCTGGCTTATTTTACCTATGTGATCAATGCACTGCAATACCTGGTCAGGATCATTCTTGAAAAACTCAATGAACGCCGACTTCGCATTGATGGTCAAATCTGACCATATCTGTTTTTTATTGTTAAATGCCGAATATCTAATGAAATACAGTTTTAAAAGACTTTGGAATACTACTTTTCTCTTTGTCGGACCAGCCTGGTATGTGCTTGTATGGATGATCTGGTCTTCCGGTCAAGTGCAGACAATTGGCGACAAGTTGACATTTCTTGGGGCTATTATTCCAGGTTTTCTCATTATTTACAGTGCCGGATTTTTTATTGAGGGATGGCACGAAAAGAAGCAAAAAAAAGGTCACCCCTGAACCGGGTTTCCTGTACTGGCTATCGATATTTTTTTAAAATACATGCCGTGTCCCGGCGTGAGACGTATTATTTCCTATGCAGAACCTCTGGAATGACTCTGATCTTCAACGCTCAGTCAGAGAGCAGTGCAGCTCTCCCGAGATACCATCTGAACTGGCCGAACTGGTTTATGCTTCCCGGCTTCTTGGAAGTGAAAGTTCTCTGGTGATGCACGGCGGGGGAAATACCTCTGTTAAATGCGAACTTGCTGACATGGTTGGTAACCGTGCTGAAGTGCTCTTGATAAAAGCCAGCGGAATTGATTTGAGCAGGGTCACCGGCCTTGATTACACACCCCTCCGACTTGGTCCCCTTCGCAAGTTGGGAGAGCTTTTTAGTCGAAATGACAGTGCAAGTGAAGAGGCTCTCCGGAGATTTTCGACAAAAGAATTTAAATATCTTCTGCTTCTGAATATGTTCAGTCTAACCGATCATATGACTGAGCAGAGGCTGACCCCTTCAATTGAGACGCTTCTTCACTCTTTTCTTCCACACAGGTTTATTCTTCATACTCACTCATTCGCACTGCTTACCATCAGTAATCAGCCGGATGGTGTGAGGCTTTGCCGCGAAACCCTTGGTGAAAGCTTTGCTTCTGTTCCCTATATCAAACCAGGTATTGGTCTTGCCCGATCGGCAGCTGTTGTTTATGAGGCAAATCCCGAAATTAAGGGCTTGGTGCTGCAGAAACATGGTTTGGTAACTTTTGGCTCAACAGCCAGAGAAGCCTACAGCCGGATGATTGATGCGGTCAGCAGACTTGAAGACCGGATTGCGTCGGCAGGCAGGAAAACCTTCACTCCAGTAACGCTTCCGCTCTCAATAGCTCCGGTCGAAGTCACTGCTCCTGTCATCAGGGGGGCATGTGTTGATGAAAAGTCTCCAGGCACCCGAGAGTACCAGCAGTTCATTCTGGATTTCCGTACTTCAGAAACTATTCTTGAGTATGTCAACAGTGCTGATCTTGCTCGTATGAGCCAGAAAGGAGCCATGACTCCTGACTTCATTATCAGAACCAAAAATAAGCCGCTTGTGCTTCCTCCGCCGGATGCTGCGGATCTTCCCGGCTTCAAGAGTGCTGTGCAGGCGTCCGTTCAACGCTACCGCCAGGAATACGTCGACTACTTTAATGTGCAGCAGCATGCATCAGGCATGCAGGTAACCATGCTCGATCCACTTCCGAGAGTGGTTCTTGTTCCCGGCTTAGGGCTGTTCGGACTTGGCAGAACTGCTGCATCAGCCGCAGTCAATGCGGATATTGCGGCATGCACTGCCTCAGCAATCCTTGCGGCTGAATCGGTTGGCGAATTTGAATCCATCAATGACCGTGAAGCCTTTGAGATAGAGTACTGGGACATGGAACAGGCAAAGATAAACAAGGTTCATCATGATGTCTTTGCCGGAAAAGTTGTCATGGTTACCGGAGCAGCAAGCGGGATTGGCCTTGCAACAGCCAAAGCATTCCGGCAGAAAGGTGCAGAACTTGTTATTCTGGATCTTTCTCTTGAATCACTCGAACGGGCAGCAGACGACCTTGGCGGCAACGTCCTTGCTTTGCCCTGTGACGTTACTTCCCGCACAGCGGTACGTTCTGCTTTTGATGCTGTCTGCCGCCGTTTTGGCGGCCTGGATATTGTTGTTTCCAATGTTGGTGCTGCCATACAGGGGCGCATTGGCGAAGTTGCCGATGAAGTGCTGCGTAAAAGCTTTGAACTTAACTTCTTTTCACACCAGTCTATTGCCCAGGAAGCCGTAAAGATCATGAAACTGCAGGGAACGGGCGGTGTATTGCTTTTTAATGTTTCAAAACAGGCAGTCAATCCAGGTCCGGACTTCGGCCCTTATGGCCTGCCTAAGGCTGCAACAATGTTTCTTGTTCGTCAATATGCCCTTGATCACGGACGTGACGGCATTCGTTCAAACGGTATCAATGCCGACCGTATCCGCAGCGGCCTGCTTACAGAAGAGATGATAAAAGCCCGGTCGACAGCCCGCGGCCTGAGTGAAAGAGAGTACATGGCAGGAAACCTTCTGCAGTTGGAGGTTACCGCAGAAGACGTTGCAGAGGCATTTGTACACCTTGCACTTGAGACAAGAACAACAGGTTCAATGACGACGGTAGATGGCGGCAATATTGCAGCTGCGCTCCGTTGAATGAAAGAGACAGTACAAAAACAATCATAACCGAAAAGAGGAGATGCATCACTATGGCTGAATACGATAAAGACAAGCAGGCAAAAGAGTATCATCTTGATACTCCGTTCAACAACTATGGTTTTTTCCTGAAAGGCGCCCACTCTCTCGATTGGGGAATGAAAAACCGCCTGTCGAGGATATTCCGGCCCGATACCGGAAAAACTGTTATGCTCGCTATCGATCATGGTTATTTCCAGGGCCCGACTACAGGTCTTGAACGTCCTGATGTCAATATTGTACCGCTTATGCCCTATGCTGATGCCATCATGCTGACCCGTGGTATTCTGCGTACCACTGTTCCACCTGTTCTTACCAGAGCAGTAGTCATGCGTTGCAGCGGTGGTCCGAGCATTCTCAAGGAGCTCTCCGATGAGGAACTGGCGGTTGATATTGAGGATGCAATCCGTATGAATGTAGCCGCAATAACCCTCCAGATTTTTGTCGGCGGTGAATTTGAGACCCGATCAATTCACAACATGACACGGCTGGTCGACATGGGCCTTCGTTACGGAATCCCGACAATGGCAGTTACCGCAGTCGGCAAGGATATGGTTCGGGATGCCAAATACTTCAGACTTGCCTGCAGGATGGCAGCCGAGCTCGGCGCACAGATTGTTAAAACCTACTATGTCCCTGAAGACTTTGAAACGATTACTGCATCATGTCCGGTACCGATTGTTATGGCCGGAGGAAAAAAAATCTCCGAACTTGAAGCTTTGACGATGTCCTGGAGTGCAATCCAGGGAGGTGCTTCCGGAGTTGATATGGGGAGGAATATTTTTCAGAGTGATACCCCTCTTGCCATGATGAAAGCTGTGAACAAGGTCGTGCATGAGCAGATGAATCCCAGGGATGCCTTCGAGTATTTCAATACCATAAAGGCTGAGGGATAACCGTTAAAAAAATTGTCGATCACATCGGCAGGCCGTCTGGCCTGCTTCAGTGCATTTGTTCAGTTTATTTTTATTCATGGGAACTCTTCTGCTTCTAACGGATAGCCGGAGCAGTGGGTATGACATTTTTTTATGAATACTGAGGATATCAAAGGTTTTTTTGCCTCTAAGGAGCAGCTTGACATGGCTGACTACCTGACGCTCGATTACTACCTTGAATGTGTAGGGGATATAGAGACGGCTCTTGCGCATTTCTGCAGCGAGCAATCCACCGCACAGTGGAAGCGCGTTGATTATGATGAAGACTTTCGCCCGAAATATGCTGCCAAAGTTATCAGCCTCACCGTAGAGGGGGAGCTGCCTGAGCTTAGTTATCCTGTAAGGCATTCCGAATCAGGTGCTATTCATGCCTGCCGTGTTACAATTGCTCATCCTCATCGCAACTTCGGCCCGAAATTGCCTAATCTGCTCTCCGCAGTATGTGGGGAAGGAGTGTTTTTTACTCCAGGTGTGCCGGTGGTCAAGCTGCTTGACATCAGGTTTCCGGAATCATATCTTCTTGCCTTTGATGGTCCAAAATTTGGTATTGAAGGTATCCGTGATCTTCTCCAGGCGTATGACAGGCCAATATTTTTCGGTGTTGTGAAGCCGAATATCGGTCTCACTCCTGCCCATTTTGCTGAAATTGCCTACCAGAGCTGGCTTGGTGGTCTTGATATTGCTAAAGACGATGAGATGCTTGCCGATGTCGATTGGTCAACACTCATTGAGCGATCCCATGCTCTTGGAGAGGCAAGATTGAAGGCGGAACGGGAGACCGGTGTACCGAAAGTGTATCTTGCCAATATCACTGATGAGGTTGACCGCCTGATCGAGCAGCACGATATCGCAGTCAGAAATGGGGCCAATGCTCTCCTTATTAATGCTCTTCCTGTCGGGCTCAGTGCTGTCAGAATGCTGGCAAGACATACAAAAGTTCCTCTTATCGGACACTTTCCGTTTATTGCGGCCTTCAGCAGAATGGAAAAATACGGTATTCATTCAAGGGTTATGACCAAGCTTCAGCGGCTTGCAGGTCTCGATTCGATTATCATGCCCGGATTTGGAGGAAGAATGATGACCCCCGAAGAAGAAGTCAAGGATAATATCAAGGAGTGCCTGCAGGAGTTCGGCCATATTAAACGATCACTTCCAGTTCCAGGAGGCAGCGATTCTGCTCTTACGCTTGAAACCGTCTACAAGCATGTCAGCAGTGTGGATTTCGGCTTTGTGCCCGGCCGTGGTATTTTTGGTCATCCCATGGGACCTAAAGCTGGAGCAGCGAGCATCCGGCAGGCATGGGAGGCTATTGAACAGGGTATTCCTCTTGAAACATATGCAGCAGAGCGGCCTGAACTTCAGGCAATGGTTGACAGCGTAAAGAAAAAAAGTCAGAGCAAGTAACGTAAGCCAGGTTTGAGTATGGGTATACTCGATGATAAAGTTGCCATCATTACCGGCTCCACCAAAGGAATCGGTAAGGCAATAGCTCATGAGTTTGTGCGGGAAGGTGCAAAAGTGGTTATAACCTCTTCTTCGAATGCCAATGTTCAGGCCGCGCTATCGGAATTTCCTCAGGATTCTGTATGCGGCCTTGTTTGCAATGTTGTTTCGTCAGTTGCTATGGAACAGCTTATTGCTGCTGCTATCGACAGGTTCGGCAGGATGGATTGTTTTATCAACAATGCGGGGATATCAGATCCGTTCAGGAGCATTACTGAAAGCGATCCTGATGAATGGGGAAAGGTCATCGATACCAATCTTAAAGGTACTTACAACGGGTGCCGCGCAGCCATAAACTACTTTCTCAAAGAACAGAAAAGCGGAAAGATCATTAATATGGCTGGTTCCGGTACGGACAGGGGCTCTAATACACCATGGATCAGCGCTTACGGTTCTACAAAAGCTGCCATTGCCAGGCTTACCTATGCGGTTGCTGAAGAATACAGGCATACAGGTATTTCTGTCATGCTGTTGCATCCCGGTCTTGTCCGAACAGCTATGGTCAGTTCTGACAATCCTACTCCTGAACTTTCCCGACAATTGGCTGCCTTCAACACCATTCTTGATATTTTTGCGCAGCCTCCTCTCGTTGCAGCCAAGCTTGCGGTAAAACTTGCATCGGGCTGGAGTGATTTGAAAACAGGGGTCTACTTTTCCGCTTTAAATGGAAGAAGAAAAAAAATGTTGCTCCTGACCTATCCCTTCCGTAAAATACTTAACAGAATTGACCGTCGAACCTATTAATCCGAGGTCTGTCATGCTGAAGGAAGGCGTTGCCGGATTCCTGTTTTTGATGCTTGTAGCAGTTTCTCTTCAGGGCTGTTACAGCTTTACAGGTTCATCAATACCTCCGCACCTCAAAACTATTGCAATACCTGTTATTGATGATCGTTCCGGTGCAGGAATCGCTCAGTTCAGGTCTGAATTAACCAGGGGTCTTGTCGATAAAATAGAGTCACAAAGTCCGCTTCGCTTTACGCCATCCATGGCAAGTGCGGATGCTCTGCTGGAAGGGGCTATTATCTCCTTTTCTGATACCCCAAGTCAGCTCTCCAGCAAAACGGAACGGGCTCTTTCCAATCGGATTTCTCTTATTGTGCAGGTTACGATGACAGACCGGGTGAAAAAAAAATTGTTTTTTACTCAATCATTTGTCGGAATTGCTGATTATTATGCAGGTAATTATGTTGCACAGCAGGAGGCAGTCCGATATTGCGTGGCTCAGATTATTGATGAAATCTTTGATCGGGTTGTTTCGGGTTGGTAATGATCAGCTATGTATCAGTTAAAGGAGTGATTCATGGGATTGCAAAAGAATGTCGAGTACCGGTTCGAACTTGCGCGAGGCTTTCTTAATGAAGCAGAGCTGGATTACTCCCTCAAAAGATGGCGCTCTTGCGTTGCAGGTTCCATAATGGTTGTTGAACATACCGGGCTTGCCGTATTGATGCTTTTCGGTGTATCTTCTTTTACCCATAAGCCGGGCATGCATTTATCACAACTGATTTCAGAAGGAACGGTCTCGGAAGAAATCGCCGTTCTGGTTCAGGAACTCCTTCCTGAGCTTGAACAATATGATTCTTATGAAAAAATGCTGGCTAAATATGGTGATGAATCTGCATACAAGCTTCCCTGGGATATTTTCAAAGAGCAGGAAGGATTGATGGCAATTGAATCTGCCCGCAAGTGTATTCGGGTAAGTTCCGAAATCGCAACACTGGTTAGCAATGTTTTGTCTTGATTCAACAAATCAACGGTTATGAAAGGAATTCTGGCCGATAGATCAGCAGCACCCGTTGCCATCGTAGTAAGCGAAAAAACCGCTATCATCGCCAGTGGATTTATCCCCGATTACCTCTGGTTTGCCTCAAACAACTCCACCACCGCCAGGTAAAACTCTACCCCGACACCTCGGAGCCTGCGAAAAATGGCAAACCATAGCCGCCAGCCTACCCAACGTCACCGTATCCACCATCCTCGAAAAACGAGCCATCCCCGCCGACCGAACCCAGGGCCTTGACCTCGCCGACTACCTCCTCGACGTACACAATCCGCCATTTTGAGCACAAAAAACGGTAATTCCTTTGCTGAACCTTTCTTATTCTCCTGTTTCGTCAATATCTTGATAAGAATGCAAACGGGAGCCACTGGCCCGACTTGTTGAAGGGTGAATCAGATATGTAGCCATTATGTATCTGCATTCTTACATATACATAGAAAGGAACTGCCTGCTGTTTCAGAATTGGGCAGATCGGTCTTAAAAATGTTAAGCGAATATCAGCCAAGTACAGCAATATTTTGCAAAAATATATCTGCCGACAGTCAGGCATCTACGACTGGATTGGCTCTGTGAATATGATTTTGTCAAGGGTATATTAAGTTAACCACAATTATAGGACGAAACACACGACACAATGAAACATATTCTTCTAAACAGAGCATTTGAATACAGAAAACGCAAAGACATAAATCCTCCAAAGGACTATGTTTACAATCCTATTTTGGGTGTATGGATTAACCCGATTAGTAAACTGCCTTTGATTTTTGCGGACGATTTCAAGGCACAAGGCACAAAAAAGTTTGACCAAGAAACAGGCGAAGACAACAAAGGACAATAAAAATGCAATAATATGAAACATAAACATATTTTATTACAAAAAGCTCTGAAATACAAAAAGATAACTGAGATTGCAGAACCCAAAGGGTTCTCATTTGACAGTTTAGTTGGTGCGTGGATAAACAATGCTGACAAAACTTTTTTGATACAATCTAAAGGATTTAAAGCGTTAGGTACAAAAAAAGAGGACATTGAAACAGGTGAAGACCAAAAAGGACAGTAATATGAAATATCCTGAAGTTTTACTAATCTCTAATCGTTTTGATTTTTCTACAGATTTTATTGCAGTTGAATTAGCGAATCAAGGTATTGACTTTATCAGAATAAATCGTGATGAATTAAAAGACTACTCTATTGAATTTGACCCAATAAAACCAGAATTAAAAGCACAATATAAAGATTATTTTTTTACAATTTCTACTGAACACTTAAAGTCAATTTATTATCGTGCCCCAACGTTTTTGAGAGATATATTTCAAGAAGGATTGTGCGAAGAAGAGCAACTAATTCGAACCCAATGGGCAGCTTTTGTTCGTTCTTTGTGTGTATTTGAAAATGTCAAATGGCTAAACAATCCAATAGATATATATAAAGCAGAAATAAAACCTTATCAATTATTTGTTGCAAATAAATTAGGAATGAGCATTCCTAAAACAATAGTCTCCAATCTTACTTTAAATTCTAATTTTGAATATCAAGCTATAAAATCAATTGACACAGCTATCGTCAGCAGTGGCGAAAATGAAGGTTTTGTTTATACTGAGATTTACAAGAGAAATGAATTGGAAGAAGTGAAATATACGTCCCCATTTTTTTTACAACAAGGATTAGTTCCTAAAATCGACATTAGAGTTACAGTTGTAGAAAGTGACGTTGTTGCGATAAAAATTACAGGCGTCAAAGAAATTGACGAAGATTGGAGAAGATATAAAAACGAGCTGACATATTCAGTTTTTGAGTTGCCAAAAATAGTTTACGATTTTTGTATAAACTACACAAGAAAACTCAATTTGAATTTTGGGGCGATTGATTTAATTCTTCACAACAATGAATATTATTTTATTGAAATCAACCCAACGGGAGAATGGTCTTGGCTACAACAAAACACAGGATATAATTTTGATAAACTAATTGTAAAGTCATTAACAAATGTCTAAGATAAATGATTTTATATTAGAACAAATTGTCCCGGGATTTCACGCTGGGCGTTCTAATAAAAAAGTTTCACAATTTTATAAGGACAGGGTATGTTTTGATGTTGATTTAACTGCTATTGAAACAGGAAATGAAAAAGATTATATTGAGCAACTCAAAGCGGACTTAAAGGAACAACATGACAGAAAAAAAATAATTGAAGATAAATCCAAATCGCTTCTTTTTATCATAGCTGTATCTATTACGGCAATCACGTTTTCCTTGACTTATCTTAATTTAATTACATTTACCGTATATCAGGTTGTCGCTTTAGTTTTCTTAGGAATAAGCATCTTATATTTTGTTCAAGGAGTTATAAAAGCATTGCAAGCGTTAAACATTAGACAATTTAACGTAATTCAGGCAGAAGTTGAAATTGCCGAACAGAATTATAAATTAGTTGCCAAAAAATCAGATTTCGATTTTTTGAAAGAATTGATTAAAAGTAAGCAACAAAATGATTTAATAAATATTTGTTTATCTAACTATACTTTTGCTTCTTTCAATTTAATCAGAAACGGAATTATTTTCTTTGTTGTGTTTTTTGCCACGACAATATGTGGCAATTATTTTTCTCAAAAAGACAAAACCAAAGACACCTATTATATCAGAAAGGAAATTAAAACGACAATCAACGACACGACAACTTTGACTATACCCTACACTTTTGAACTAAAATACGACATAAAAAACTTAAAAATTGACAAGACAGAAAAGAAATAACTGTGGCCAACACGTGTTTTGCGTCAGGCGGTGTGACGTGCAAACTTGGAGCTTTGTGCTACATTCAAGTTAAGTGCTTATTGACAGCGTAGTACTCCGAAACCCTTCCGAACGCAAAGCTCCATAACGTTGCAGGTTAAATCATCGTTCAAGTCACTACGTCTCATTTCCCCACCAGCCCATAAAGCAACCTTCACCCTCCACCTCCAGAACTAACGGGAGCATCCAGTTCCCCCTCAACCACCTCCAGCACATCATCCCGCTCCAGCACCACCCGCGCCAACTGCCGGTCAATCTCCCGGTGCAACGTCGGCGACCCGATCTTCGCCGTCACCTCCTTCGCCCGTATCAGAAAATCCAGATCAGCCCGCCGGTCCCTCTGCTCAAACCGATGCGGATAGGTCATCACCACATTCGCCGCATCATAATCCACCCCCTCCAACCGGCAAAAAATCCTGAACAACTGATTCTCCGTCAACGCAAACTGAGCCGCCCTCTCCGCCAAGAGCGTATTCAAAATCTGAAACTCCGTCTCAATCGCCAACATCCTGCAAATCACTCACCGCAACCCGGCGCTTCAATGATGTGAGCCCGACAGTATGTACTGTTTATAGATTGGAATAAGGAGTGTTTATAGCCCGTTAAGTTGATAGGTAGAATGGATGATGTATAATTTCCCTCCTGATGTCCTAATGCGCCAAGGCCCTTGTGATAGCCTCCGGTTCATAGGCAATGACGGTTAAAAGAATCCGGGCCGCCCGATCAGGCTGCCAGCGTTTTTGTTCCCAATCCTGCACCGCCCTGACGTCAAACCCGAACCGCAAAGAAAATTCCGGTTGAGTCAACCCCAAACTGTTGCGGATAGACTTAACGTCGATCTCCTCAGGAACATTGACGTTAAAGCCGTCAGAAATTTCACCGCGAGCATAGGCCAGTGCCTGGTTTGCGGACTTGATAAGTTTATTTCCTGCTTTGGACATAGCCTTTAACTCCTTTCTTGTAAACATCAGCAAGCGATCCTAAAATTTGCTTCAGTTCATTTCTTTCAGTTTGCGATAAATTTGTTCTTTCGCCTTTTGAAAATATGACAATAGAAACACGGGAATATCTTCTCCGGCATAAAAAGTAACCACCAAAAATACCACCAAAACAGTTCTGTTGCTCAGTTCGAGTCCTGAAAATCATTGCACGACCTTCCACGCAAATTCCCATCAACCACCTCCAGCACACCATTCCGCTCCTGTTGCAACATAGGCGACTCAATTTGATTTGCCAAAGCAGTGAAGTCGAACATCAACGATGTAAAGCTCTACACTGATCTTGGAAAGATTATAAGAAAACTGCATTATTATCTTGTCTTAATGCATAACCTCGCCTGTTAACGGTATCTGTTGAGAAAGAAAAGTTTTTACTGCTATAATTCTAACCTTCAACAAGAGCGGATAAGGTTTACATGATTTTGTATCGTTTTAGGCTGATTGGTACAAACTGGGATGATAAACAGGTTTTGGCATTATCTGTCATTTTAAAACATTCCTGAAATGAGTTTTAAGAGTAAGGGTTCTATTTTCAACTATTACCACGCAGTTTCCCATAGGTCCTTGGTGCCAGAGGCTGAACAATCCGTAGGTGAAACGTGGGTTGATGGCGTCTTGATTACCTCTGCAGTGACCGGCAAGATAGATGTGCTTCAAGCGAGAAACGAGGTGGCTGCTGCATGAAATTTGAGAGCTTCAAGGCCGGTCGATGGCAGCAGCGCTATCAATACAAAAGCTTCGAGCCCCTGCCTGTCAACCACGGCTGGACATGGGAAGATCCAACGATTAACGTCTTGCTGGAGCAAGCCACCCGAGCTCTTGGGGAATTAAACGCCTTTTCGCTGATCGTGCCAGATATTGACCTGTTTATTCAAATGCATGTGGTCAAGGAGGCTCAGACCTCCAGTAAAATTGAGGGCACCCAGACAGGTATCAACGAAGCTCTTTTACCAGAAGAGCAGATTCTTCCGGAAAAGCGCGATGATTGGCGCGAAGTGCGTAACTATATCGAAGGGGTCAATATTGCCATTGCCAAGCTGAAGGATTTGCCACTCTCAAATCGGTTGTTGAAACAGACTCATGCCATTCTGATGCAGGGTGTTCGTGGTGCGTACAAACAACCCGGTGAATTTCGTGTCAGCCAGAATTGGATTGGCGGTTCCAGTTTAACGGATGCCACGTTCATTCCTCCCCATCAAGACAGCGTAGCCGAATTGATGGGGGATCTTGAGAAGTTCTGGCATAATCAGGAAATCATGGTTCCTCACTTGGTGCGTCTTGCCATTAGCCACTACCAGTTCGAGACCATACACCCCTTTTTGGATGGTAATGGTCGTATTGGCCGCCTGATGATTCCGCTTTATCTGGTCAGTATGGGTTTGCTGGCCAAACCATCCCTCTACCTATCGGATTTCTTTGAACGCAACCGCTCCAGCTATTATGATGCCCTGACGCAGGTGCGAGTCAGTAATGACCTGATCCATTGGGTGCGGTTTTTTCTCAATGGAGTGGCTCAGACCGCAACCAAAGGACAAGAGGTATTCGGGCAGATTTTAACCCTTCGTACCGAAGTCGAGCAATCTGTGCTGACAATGGGCAAGCGCGCCCCCTCTGCACGACTTGCCCTGAACCTGTTGTATCGTAAACCTATTATTGAGGCGACTGACTTTGAACAGGCTTTGGCGGTGAGCACTCCAACGGCGAATTCTTTGATTAAGGCATTGATTGATAAGCAAATAGTTGTTGAGATTACCGGTCAACAACGAGGTCGGGTCTATTCCTTTAATCGTTACATCAATCTGTTCGTTAGTTAAGGATAGATGTTTTTGTTTAACTAACTATCTTTATAAGTAAAGGATGGCGTACGGTGTCATCCACCATCCTCGAAAAACGAGCCATCCCTGCCGACCAAACCAAAGGCATCAATCTCGCCGACTACCTCCTCGACGTACACAATCATTCTTGCCAAAGCCAGATGAACAATTAAAATTAATTGCAGAAGATAACAATACTTGATCTAAGCAGACTACCCAGCTCCCGACCCACACCTTTTTGGTTGTATTGGAGTTTTTCGAGTGAAAAAAAGCTCTTTACCGGCGGTACGGCTGCCAGTTGTTGCGGTGAAAAATTGCGCTTTCATGCCAGGGTCAGGCGGACAGCTCAAAAAAGAACCTTCAGGCAGACGAAAAAGCCGATCAAGTTCCCGGTATTCTGCATGTAGGGAATGGTAAGGTAGTGTATGGTAGTTTTGCGCCCTACACACCGGAGAGGCTTGCCACCATTGGTAAATATAGTCAATGCAGCAAATGCACCGTTTCAGAAGAGAATAAAAATTCACTCTTCAAAAGTTTACTCTCTCCATTTCCTTGCTTATCTTGACTTTTCAAGTTATTCCTTAATTATGCAGAAAACTTGAAAAACGGAAATAATTATTTATAGAGCCTCTCCTAAAAAACAAACATGAAAGGTATTATTCTTGCGGGCGGATCTGGCACTCGACTTTATCCTGTTACCAGGGCGATATCAAAACAGCTTCTGCCAGTGTATGATAAACCTATGATTTATTATCCTCTGACCACACTGATGCTTTCAGGGATCAGGGATATTCTTATTATAACAACACCTGAAGATCAGCCGATGTTCAGGAAGCTGCTTGGAGACGGCAGTGACTGGGGCCTCTCTCTCTCATACATCGTTCAGCCCTCTCCTGACGGGCTTGCCCAGGCGTTCATTCTTGGCGAAGCGTTTATCGGGAGTGACGATGTTACACTTATTCTTGGCGATAACATATTTTTCGGTTATGCCTTCACTCCAATGCTTGAGGCGGCAGTGCAGACGGTGCAGACCGAGCATAAAGCCAACATTTTCGGTTACTATGTCAGTGACCCGGAGCGTTATGGTGTAGCAGAGTTTGATTCAGAGGGGAATGTGATTTCAATTGCAGAAAAACCTCAGAATCCGAAATCGAATTATGCCGTTGTCGGACTTTATTTTTATCCAAATAATGTTATTGAAATTGCTCATCAGATCAAGCCATCCCCGAGGGGTGAGCTTGAAATTACTACGGTTAATGAAGAGTATCTGAACCGGCGGCAGCTGAAGTGCTCTATGCTGGGGCGGGGTTTTGCCTGGCTTGATACTGGAACTCATGAAGCATTCCAGGAAGCAGGCAACTTTATTCAAACAGTAGAAAAAAGGCAGGGGTTGAAAATTGCCTGTCCTGAAGAAATTGCTTGGCGAAACGGCTGGATCACTGATGAAGAGCTGCTGCGGTTATCCCAGCCGCTTATGAAAAGCCAGTACGGACAGTATCTTGTGCGCCTCCATACCATGGGATAAGTTTTTTTAAGCAATAGTTATCGGTCCAACGTTTATGCAAATCACTCCTTCAGCCATTCCTGATGTCCTTATGTTTAAACCGACAGTGTTCGGGGATGATCGAGGGTATTTTTTGGAGTCGTACAGGCAGGATATCTTTGAAGAGCATGTAGGCCATATATCGTTTGTTCAGGACAATGAGTCGAAGTCTGGTTTCGGTGTGCTCCGTGGTCTTCATTTTCAGAAACCGCCTTTTACTCAATCCAAGCTTGTGCGTGTGGTGTATGGACAGGTTCTTGATGTTGCCGTTGATATACGTCTCGGCTCACCATGGTATGGCCGTCATGTAACATGTCTCCTTGATGCTGATCGGAAAAATATGCTTTGGGTTCCTAAAGGCTTTGCTCACGGATTTCTGGTTCTCTCACCAGAGGCTGTTTTTGCCTACAAGTGCGATAATTATTACATGCCCTCCCATGATGCCGGTCTTCTCTGGAATGATCCGGCCATTGGTATAGAGTGGCAGATTCCGGAAGAAGAGGTCAGAGTTTCCGGTAAAGATGCCGTTCAGCCATGTTTAGGTGCCATAGAGCATTTTCCCTATGAGGAGTATCGGCAGGAAAAACTTTATCCCAGGATTTAGCAGGTTTGTAACCCTTAGTATCCATTGCAGCCTTTGATTTTATTCCATCATATTTTTCTGGTATGCTCATGAATATTCTTGTTACCGGCAGCAAAGGTCAACTGGGGTCTGAGCTGCATGAGTTGTCGGTCAACTGCGGCAAACGGCAGTTTTTTTTCTATGATCTTCCTGAACTTGATATCACAAGCCATGAACTCGTCGATAGTTTATGCCGCGAACACGGGATTAATGTTATAGTGAATTGTGCGGCATATACCGCCGTAGACAAGGCTGAAACCGACGCTGATACGGCGTACCGTGTTAACAGGGATGGTTCAGCTGTGCTGGCAGAATGTGCTAAAGAGCACAATGCCCTTCTGATCCATATTTCGACTGATTATGTGTTTAATGGAGAGTCCTGGACCCCATATAGGGAAAAAGATCCAGCCTCTCCTCGAGGTGTTTACGGAAAGTCGAAATGGGAAGGTGAGAAGAGAATTCATCAGATTGCTCCCTCATATATGATTATCAGAACCTCATGGCTCTATTCTGCTTATGGCGCTAACTTTGTCAAAACCATGCTTCGGCTTGGTGCAGAACGCGACACGCTGAATGTTGTGAATGACCAGATCGGCACGCCGACCTATGCCGGCGATCTTGCTGCGGCAGTCGTTACGATTCTCGAGCACGTTGATCCCGATAAACTGTATAAAGAGACCTATCATTATTCCAATGAAGGGGTTTGTTCGTGGTATGATTTTGCTGTAGCCATTATGGATCTTGCTGGATTATCCTGCAGGGTAGTACCGGTGGCAAGCGCCCACTATCCTCAGATTGCACCAAGACCAGGTTTCAGCGTTCTTGACAAGTCGGCCATCAAGCAGGATTGGGGAGTGGAAATTCCATACTGGCGGGACTCCCTTGCAAGTTTGCTTGAAAAGATTCAGACGCGGGCATAAGAATAAACCAACACTTTTTGGCAGAAGGAAAGCAGGGACAACCATTAAATAATCGGAACACTAATGCATATTCTGATCACCGGAGGAGCAGGGTTTATAGGGTCGCATGTTGTCAGGCATTTTTTGAAGAGCTATCCATCATACACTATAACCAATCTGGACAATCTGACCTATGCCGGCAACCTTGCCAACCTGAAGGATGTTGACACTCTGCCGAACTACCGTTTTATAAAAGGGGATATTACTGATGGAGCTTTTCTTCAGCGATTGTTTCAGGAGTCATGCTTTGATGGAGTAATTCATCTCGCTGCTGAGTCTCACGTAGACCGTTCCATTGCAAATCCGACAGACTTTGTCGTTACCAATGTCCTTGGGACGGTTAATCTGCTCAATGCAGCAAAAGCCTGCTGGCAGTCAGATGTTGAAGGAAAGAGGTTTTACCATATTTCAACTGATGAAGTGTACGGTTCTCTGCAAAAAGAGGGACTGTTTACCGAAAAAACTGCCTACGATCCCCATAGCCCCTATTCAGCCTCAAAGGCTTCTTCCGATCATTTTGTCAGGGCTTACCATGATACCTATAAGTTGCCGATTGTGATCAGCAACTGCTCCAACAATTATGGATCTTTCCAGTTTCCCGAAAAACTTATTCCTCTTTTCATCAATAATATTGTGCACAACAAACCGCTTCCGGTCTATGGTAAAGGAGAGAACATTCGTGACTGGCTCTGGGTTGTTGATCATGCCCAGGCTATCGATGTAATTTATCATCAGGGCAGTAATGGAGAAACTTATAATATTGGTGGTCATAATGAATGGAGTAACATCGATCTGATCAGGCTTCTCTGCCGGATTATGGACACAAAGCTTGGTCGTGCTGACGGTGAGTCAGAAAAACTTGTTGCCTATGTTACCGACAGGGCCGGTCACGACCTTCGCTATGCCATTGATTCGTCGAAACTGCAGCGTGAACTTGGCTGGGTACCTTCAATATCGTTTGAAAAAGGGCTTGAGCTGACCATTGACTGGTATCTGTCAAATGCAGAGTGGCTTGACAATGTTACTTCGGGCGGGTATCAGCATTATTACGAAGAGATGTATGGCGGAAGGTGAAATAGCGATTACTTGATCTAAACATTGAACTCAAGGTCTTTTTATGCGAATTCTGGTGATAGGCGGAGCTGGTTATATCGGCAGTCATGTTGCAAGAGCTTTTCTTGACCGTGGCTACTCGGTGACCGTGTTTGACAATTTTCAGACCGGCTTGAGAGAAAATCTTTTTGATGAAGCCGTGTTTATGCATGGTGATATCATGCGTCCCGAACAGCTGAGGGCAGTCATGGCCGGAGGGTTTGACGGATGTGTTCACCTGGCGGCCCTGAAAGCTGCCGGTCAGTCAATGCTGAAGCCCGAACTCTATGCTGAAGCCAATATCGCCGGGACCATCAACATCCTCAGCCAGGCATCTGCTGCAGGCATTACAAGGGTTATCTTTTCCTCTTCGGCTGCAGTCTATGGCACTCCCCAATACCTTCCGATTGATGAGGATCACCCAAAGGAACCTGAGAACTTTTATGGGTTTACCAAGCTTGAAATAGAGCGCTTGCTGGACTGGTATGATCGGCTCAAAGGGACGCGGTACGCTGCAATCCGCTATTTTAACGCCGCAGGTTACGATGTTCAGGGAAGAATCAAGGGCCTTGAGCTTAATCCGGAAAACCTTCTGCCGATAGTGATGGAAACAGCTGCAGGTATACGGCCTGCACTCTCCATATTTGGCGATGATTATCCGACACGTGACGGAAGCTGCATCCGCGACTATGTGCATGTCAGCGATCTTGCCGAAGCGCATGTCACAGCATTTGAATATATTCTGCATCAGGACCAGAGCATTACGGTAAATCTCGGCAGCCAGACAGGTGTATCTGTTTTTGAAATGATTGAACATGCTCGAGCAATCACTGGCAGGTCAGTTTCTGCAGAGGTTACAGGAAGGCGTGCCGGAGATCCTTCCGAACTTGTGGCCTCATCTGCCAAGGCTCGTAAGCTGCTTGGATGGGTGCCGAAATACAGCGATGTTGATACCCTTATCGGATCAACATGGAAGATGTACGAGAAATTTGTAACCCGTTAACAAACCACTTTTCGTTCATGATTATTCCTGTCATTCTCAGCGGCGGTTCGGGAACCAGGCTGTGGCCTCTCTCCAGGGCATTGTACCCCAAACAGCTGCTTTCGCTGATCGGCGAAAAAACCATGCTGCAGGATACGGTGATTCGCCTTGTCTCAACCGATGATACAGGGCCGGTCTATTGTGTCTGCAATGAGAGTCACCGGTTTCTGGTAGCCGAGCAGCTTCACGAGATCAATACCGATATCGGGGAGATTATCCTTGAACCACAGGGACGCAATACTGCACCAGCCGCAGCTTTAGCGGCAATGCTCATCGCTGAAAAGCATCCCGGCGCTACTATGCTGATACTGCCCGCCGATCATGTTATTCTTGATCCTGCAGCTTTTGGCAGAGCTGTTGCTGCTGGAAAGTCAGTTGCAGAAAAGGGCAGTCTTGTCACATTCGGCATTGTTCCGGTCTCTCCGGAAACCGGATATGGCTATATCAGGGCATCAGTGAACAGTGACGGTAAGCTGGCAGCATACCCGGTTCTTGAATTTGTCGAGAAGCCGGACAAGACAACAGCAGAATTCTATCTTGCTTCGGGGGACTATTTCTGGAATAGCGGCATCTTTCTTTTCAAGGCCGAGGCATATCTTCAGGAGCTTGAAGCCCATGTTCCGGCAATTGTTGCAGCATGCAGGGCGGCATTGCAGAAATCGCATAAAGATCTCGATTTTTTAAGGGTCGATATCGATGCTTTTTGCGCATCTCCTTCTGACTCCATTGACTATGCCGTAATGGAAAAAACGTCAAAAGCAGCTCTTGTCCCTCTCAACGCCGGATGGAATGATGTCGGTGCATGGTCTGCACTCTGGGATGTTCATTTGCGAGACAATGCAGGCAATGTAAAAAAGGGTGATGTGCTGGTGCAGGACGTGAAAAACTGCTATATCCATGCGACGAGTCGTCTTGTTACAGCCGTAGGTATTGATAGTCTTATTGTCGTTGAAACAGCCGATGCAGTGCTTGTTGCCTCGAAGGAGTCTGTTCAGGATGTCAAGATGCTTGTTGAAGAACTGAAAAGGAAAGAACGGGATGAAGCAGAGATTCATCGGCGGGTCTACAGGCCTTGGGGTTCTTATGAAACCGTTGATTTTTCCGAACGCTTCAAAGTCAAACGTATTATAGTAAAACCAGGAGCGGCGCTATCGTTGCAGAAACATCATTATCGGGCGGAACACTGGATTGTGGTAAAGGGAACAGCCCTTGTCAGAGTGGAAGACAGGGAAAGCATATTGTATGAGGACCAGTCTACCTATATTCCTGTCGGGGCACTGCATCGTCTTGAGAATACCGGAGAAACTCCGCTGGAATTGATTGAAGTGCAGTCAGGCAGTTATCTGGGAGAGGACGATATTGTTCGCCTGGAAGACCGGTATGGACGTCAGTGAAATGGAATGTCTTCGCGCTCGGAAACCGTGGAAATCAGGTGTTGAGGATTTGCAGACTTTTTACCGATTTGCTTTGATGGCATGATTAAGTATATTACATTGAATATGTATTGTTTAGTCGGCGTTTAACCTAAATCTCAGTGTCATATGGCTGAAGACATTAAAACTTCCGGTCAGGATAAGCGGAACCAGAGCGATGTTGTTAAAGGGGATTTTTCAACGATCCTGATTGGCGTCGGCACTCTTCTTGACAGTACGATGGCTCCATTAAGCAAAATAGTTGCACAGGCGCTTGATTCCCTGACGGTCGTTGCAAAACAGATCCTTGAAGGTGTCAATTCCTCTATTGGCGGCAAAAAGTAAGAGCCTTGGGTTTTACAGGCATTGAATGCCGGTGTTGTTATAAAAGGATTCAGGCAAGCTTTTCTGTTATTGAAAAGCTTGCCTGTGCTGTTTTAATGCCGGGTTCAAAGAGATTAATTTGTTTATAATTACAGGTAAATTCCCTGTTTTTTATTGAATGATTCTGAAAAAAAATGGACAATAAATTTGTTGAGTATCCATCAAACGTACCATACAGCACTGTAGAAAGAGAAGTTCTGGCGTACTGGAATGAGCATGGGATTTTTCTCAAGAGTCTTGAAGAAAAACCGGCGGACAGGATCTACTCTTTTTATGAAGGGCCTCCTACCGTTAATGGCAAACCAGGTGTTCATCATGTATTCAGCCGTACGATAAAAGATGTCGTGTGTCGTTACAAGACCATGCAGGGTTACCGGGTCCCCCGCAAGGCCGGTTGGGATACCCATGGGTTGCCCGTAGAAATTTCCGTAGAAAAAAAACTTGGTCTTAAAAATAAGGCACAGGTGGTTGAGTACGGAGATGGTGAATTCAATGCCGAGGCAAGGGCACTTGTCTATCATCATATTGACGATAACCGCGAAGGGTGGGGAAAGCTGACCGAGCGGATGGGATACTGGGTTGATATGGATCATCCCTATATAACCTGTACCAATGACTATATCGAGTCAGTCTGGTGGGCTCTGAAAACCATTTTCGACAAGGGACTGATATACAAGGATTATAAAATTGTGCCGCAGGATCCAAAATCCGAAACGGTGCTGAGTTCACATGAGCTTGCCTTGGGCTACAGAGAGGTTAACGATCCAAGTATTTATGTAAAGTTCCACGTCAGGGGATCAGAAGAATCACTGCTTGTCTGGACGACGACACCGTGGACCCTGATTTCAAATGTGGCTCTTTGTGTCGGTTCGGATATTGACTATGTCAGGGTTTCTCATACAGAGAGTGGCGAAGTGATGATTCTTGCCAAGTCACGTCTGCAGGTGCTCCTTGAGAAAAACGATGAAGGGGAATCGCTGTGGAAGGTTATTGCTGAATTGAAAGGGCATGATCTGGAAGGCTTGGACTATGAACCTCTTTTCAGGTATCTGCATCCTGAAAAAAAGTGCTGGTACGTTACATCAGGGTCATTTGTTTCAACGGAGGACGGAACCGGTATTGTGCATATTGCTCCGGCTTTTGGCGCTGATGACTATGAGATTGCCAAAAAATACGATTTGCCGATGCTCCAGCCGGTGGCGCGGAACGGATGTTTTACTGCTGAGGTCAGCGATTATGACGGCATGTTTTTCAAGGATACCGATCCGTTGATTATCCGTCAGCTCCGTGATGCAGGAAAGTTGTACCGCAAGGAGATCATAACCCATACCTACCCTTTTTCATGGCGTTATGATGTACCTGTGATCTATTATGCAAGAGAGTCATGGTATATCAGGACTACTGCTGTAGCTGATCGTATGGTGGAGCTCAATAAAACCATTAACTGGTGCCCTCCCGAGATTGGTACGGGACGTTTCGGCAACTGGCTCGAAGATAACAAGGATTGGGCGCTTTCACGAGAGCGCTTCTGGGGCACCCCCCTTCCTCTCTGGGTTTCTGAGAAATTTGTTATTGGCGATGATGCAGCTTCAGGAAAAATGTTCGCGATTGGGTCCGTTGCTGAATTGCGAGAGGGATTCATCGATATTGAAGGAGAGAGGTTTCTTCTCGGAGACGCACTTGACCGTCATCTGGCAGTACTTGATCTGCACAAACCCTTTGTTGACAGAATTTATTTTATCAGGGAGGGGATACGTTTCAACCGGACACCTGAGCTGGTTGATGTGTGGTTCGACAGTGGCTCCATGCCGTTTGCACAGCTGCACTATCCGTTTGAAAATCATGACCTGTTTGAACAGACCTTTCCAGCTGACTTCATTGCCGAGGGCGTTGATCAGACCAGAGGCTGGTTCTATACCATGCATGCCATTGCTACGCTGATATTCGATAAGCCGGCATACAAAAACCTGATCGTGAACGGTCACATTCTTGATAAAAACGGCCACAAAATGTCAAAGTCAAAAGGCAATATGGTTGACCCTTTTGAAACCATGGAGCGTTACGGTGCCGATGCGCTTCGCTGGTATCTTATGGTGACCAGTCCTCCCTGGAGACCAAAATCGTTCAATGCTGATGAGATTGAAGAAGAGCAGCGAAAGTTTTTCCGGGCATTCATCAACAGCTATAATTTTTTTGTGCTCTACGCCAATGTTGATGGCTTTTCTTTTTCCGAGCCGAAAATTGAAATTCAGGAACGTTCCGAGCTTGACCGCTGGGTTCTATCGTGCCTGAACACACTGGTTGGGGCTGTTTATGTGCGTATGGAGCAGTATGACCTTACCGGTTCTGTAAGGCTGATAAACGACTTTATTATTGATGATCTTTCAAACTGGTACATCCGTCGGTCACGAAAACGCTTCTGGAAAAGCGATATGGGTACCGACAAGATTGCAGCCTATCAGACGCTCTACAGCTCTCTTGAGACGCTTGCAAAACTGCTGGCTCCCTTTACTCCCTTTCTTGCCGATAGAATCTATATCAATCTTAACGGAATCAGCGGACTTGAATCCTGTGAGTCAGTTCACCTGGCGGATTTTCCTCTGCTTGACATGTCGGCAATAGACCGACCGCTTGAGCAACGCATGAAAAAGGCACAGATTATAACTTCGCTTGTGCGTACCATGCGCGAAAAAGCATCCATCAAAGTTCGTCAGCCGCTCAAGCGAATTTTACTTGCTGTCAGTGATGCTGAAGCAAGGGAAGAGTATCGATTGGTTGACGATATTATTAAGGAAGAGATCAATGTTCAGAAAATCGAATACATAGAGGAGGAAGGGTCGGTCATCAGCAAAAAGGTTAAGCCGAATTTCAAAACTCTCGGTCCGCGTTTCGGCAAGGATATGAAAGCACTTGCAGAAGCCATAAGAATCATGAGCCACAAACAGATTGCGCTTCTCGAACATCAAGGTCATCTGTCGCTTGAACTCGATGGCAAAGTGTTCGATATTATGCGCGATGATGTAGAGATCATGCATGAGGACATTGAGGGCTGGCTTGTTGCAGCTGATGAGGCCAATGGCATTATGGTTGCACTTGATACAGAGATGAATGAAGAGCTTGAAATGCTCGGCCTTTCCCGTGAACTGGTAAGTCGTATCCAGGCACTCCGTAAGGAGAGTGGCTTCGACATTACCGACCGTATTTCTCTTTGCATCCGGGGATCCGAAAAACTTCTGGATGCTGTGAAGAAAAATGATGCGTATATTAAAGCCGAAACCCTGGCCATATCTCTTGACACAACAGCATTCGATCCTTCATCAGCAATCAGGGGCAGTGAAGAGAGGGTCAATAGCGAGATTTGCTGGGTATCGCTTGAAAAATATGCAGGTTAATAGTATTATTGAACTCTGTAATTTTACAGCCTTCTTTTGAGATTAAGAAAATGTGATCTATTATGGCAAAAAAAAACAGCAGCGTTTCCAAGAAGGAAAATGAGGTTATTGAGGAACCGGTCCTTACTAAAACATATTTAACCGACGAAGAACTCGAACATTTCAAGCAGTTGCTGCTTAAGCGACGTGAAGAGGTGCTTCGTGATCTGGATATTCTGCGCTCTTCGATTTCTGATGAGAATGTGGAAGATTCAATTAATTCGAACTACTCCATGCATATGGCTGACCATGGTACTGATACCATGGACCGTGAACAGCGTTTCATGTTTATCGCCCGCGACGAAAAATATATCGGATACATTGATCAGGCTCTTGACAGGATCCGGAACAAGGTTTACGGTATCTGCATCAAGTCTGGAAAACCTATTCCCAAAAAGAGACTTGAAGCAGTCCCGCATACCTCAGTGAGAATTGAATTCAAGCAGGGAAAAAAGTAGGAATAAAAAAAATTGCTCAGTCGTATTCCTCTTTGTCGGTTGTAACATCACTGACCTGAATAGGGTAGTCACCGCTGAAACAGGCTGTACAGTAGCTGCCTTCCTCATGTTCAAACGCTGGCACACTGTTCATCAATCCCTGCATCGAGAGGTACTTCAATGAGTCCACACCAATATATTCCCTTATTTTTTCGATTTCCTCCATATCATTATCAAGGTTGTCAAACATGTGGGTGAGCAACTGTCGTTTGGTAGGAAAATCCATGCCGTAAAAACAGGGGTTGGTGATGGGNGGTGAGCTGATGTGCAGGTTAATCGATGTTGGGTCTGCCTCACGGATCAGTTTAATCAGCATTTTCGCGGTTGTCCCGCGTACAATGGAGTCGTCAATAAGAATGATCGGCCTGCCCTGCAGTACTCCACGTACAATATTATATTTTGAGCGGACCTTGATATCCCGGCTGTGAATGCCTGGTTGAATGAAGGTTCTACCAACATAATGATTTCGGATAAGGCCATGTTCGAATCTTGCAGGCCTCTCCATTTTCAAGCTTTCCCGAACAAAACCGAGTGCGGCGGTATTTGACGAATCGGGAACGCTGACGACGGTCAGTTCCTTCTCCCCGGGTTGATGTACAATATTTGACTCTCTTGCAAGGTTCTTGCCGAGATTTCTCCTGACCTTGTCAACAGAGTACTTGAAAATGTAACTGTCGGGGCGGGCAAAATAGACGTATTCGAAAATGCAGCGGGCCTTACGTTTTGAGGGTGGCAAAAACAGCGAGGTGGGCTTTTCATTGGTTACAGCAAGATGGTCGATCAGAAGAATTTCACCGGGCTCGATATCGCGAATGTACTCTGCCTGGATAATATCAAAGGCACACGTTTCACTGGCAACGATATAAGCAAGTTCTCCGGTGAGCGGATCCACCTTCTTGCCGAGAGCGAGTGGTCTGAACCCGTAAGGATCTCTGGCTGCTATCAGCTGGTTGTTTGCCAGAATGACTATTGAGTATGCCCCCTGAACCTGCAGTAAAGCTTCGTAGATCTGGTGTAAAGGCTCTTTTTCTCGGCTTCGTGCTGCCAGATGCGGGATAATTTCAGTATCTGAAGATGCCTGAAAGATAACGCCGAGTTCTGTCAGTTCGCGCCGTAAAGCACGAGAGTTGGTAAGGTTTCCGTTATGGGCTATCGCCAGGCTTCCTGAGCGGTAGGTCAGGGAAAAGGGTTGAATATTGCTGATAGATTTGGAAGAGCCGGTGGTCGAGTATCGGTTATGACCGATTGCTGCATAACCGCCAAGGTTATCAAACATCGTTTCATCTCTGAACACTTCAGAAACCAGCCCCATACCCTTGTGCTGCTTGAAGAGGGTTTTCTTCTTAACCTTGTTGTAATCAGCTACAACAATGCCTGCGGCTTCTTGTCCTCTGTGTTGAAGGGAATAAAGTCCATAGAAGGTATCTTCCGCGGGAGTTTTAGAATTAAAAACGCCGAAAACTCCACACATGGGCAATAATACGTTAAAGTTGGGTAAACCAGCAGCAGACCTGCATAATGACGAATGAACATAACCATTCAAACGGTAAATTGAAAATAATCGTTGCAACAGTTCCTCTTCACCGTGTTCACAAGGTTTTGTTTCCCCAAGCTGTTTTTTACAGGATAAAAGGAATTGACTGTTCATTATGGCGGTTATATTTCATGTATAATAAATCCGATAGATCCCTTTTGCAACGTTCTGTTAACTTTCATTAAGGCTTATGTATTCAACGAAAAATAAAAATCCTGAACCACCCGGCGTGGTGATCTGGGTTATGGTAACCCTGCTGTGGGGAACGGTATTTTTTTATACCTCTGTTTTTATGCTCAGGTTTGCCACTGTTCTGCTCGGGCAGGGTGTTTTTAACCCTTCACGGAGTGTACAATTCCATGTGTATGGCATTCATGCCGTTGTGCTGGTTGTATTTGCTCTTGCAGCCATGCTGGTTAAAAATATGGCTGAACCGGGAGGTCAAAAACAGATTCAAAGGTGGAAGAGTATATCGGAAGGTAAGGGAGAAAAGCTGTTTATTTCTTTTGCAGGAAGCATTGCAACCAGTTTTTTCTTTACCGGCCTTACAGCGTTGACCTTTCTTTTCAGTGCCGGTAATCTTGGTTTCTCGGTTAGTTTGACTTACCCTGTTGTGTTGACTGCAGCCCTGTTCAATATCGGTGCGGGTCTTGCAGCATCATTGATTGTGGGGTTTGTTTTTTTAATTGCAAAGGTGGGCCGGAAAAAAGCATAAGAGATGCTTGCTGGAGCGACAGAATTGGTTAAAACAAAAAGCGCAGTTTATACTGCGCTTTTTGTTTTTTTTAAGTGGAGCTAAGGAGACTCGAACTCCTGACCCTTTGCATGCCATGCAAATGCTCTACCAACTGAGCTATAGCCCCATTGATCAGCCCTAATTAAAAGAAAAAAAACTTGTTTTTGCAACTAGTTTTGTTGTTTCTTGGTATTGGAACCTGTTATTCATGAAAAATAAGCTGTTATGTCACTGTCGTTTGTCATCAAGGAAGGGTTTTCAAGTATAGGAAGGGCAAAACTGCCTGCCGCAATTACTGTTACCATAAGTTTTTTTGCGCTTGTGCTTCTCGGGCTGTTCAGTACGGTTTCCCTCAGCTTTTTTGATGTTATCCAGGAGTTGCGGAGCAAGGTGGAGCTTGAGGTTTTTCTCGGAGATTCGATGAGCGAATCTCAGGCCATTGATGCGACTGGACAGATAAAGATGCTCAAAGGAGTGAAGGAGGCATTCTATGTTTCGAAGGATGATGCCGCAAAAACGTTTAATCGCGATTTTGGAGAGGATATCGTCAAGATTCTTGGCTCAAATCCACTTCCCGGCTCGATCAGACTGAAGTTTCTTCCAGATTACGCAACGCCCGTATGCATAGGGCGTATCGTGCCTGAAATCCGTAAAATCGCTCCTGATTCTGATATACGTTATAATCAGTCATATCTTGGGCAGATCGAAAAGAATGCACGGTTGTTTACCTTGCTGACCGGGCGGCATAGGGGTATTGATTTCCCTGGCAACGATTGTGCTGATAGGCTACACGATTCGGCTTGCGATGTATTCAAGGAAGGAAAAAATCAGGACAATGCGTCTTGTAGGTGCTACCGCCTGGTTTATCGGCGCACCCTATGTTATCGAAGGAGCGCTTCAGGGGCTGCTTTCCGGAGTGTTGGCTGCCGGGGCGGTCTATCTGCTTTTTGATCAACTGCTCTTCCGTTATGAGCCCGGTATCTATCATGTGCTTCAGCCCTCTGCACTGTTGATTTATCCTGCCACAGTTCTCTTTGGGCTGACGCTGGGTATCTTGGGCAGCGCATTCTCAGTGAGCAAATATCTCAGGGCTGTATCGAAACGGTAGTGCCGTATTCTTGTTATAGCGAATAGAGGAGGCTGATCTCTGAACTCCAGAGTTCGGAGTCCGGTGTTTCAAGTATCAGAGGTATTTCTTCACAGGCCGGATGTTTCATGATGTAAGAGAATGCCTCCATGCCGATTGTTCCTTTGCCGATGCTCGCGTGGCGGTCAAGCCTGCTGCCCAGCGGGCGGAGCGAATCATTAAGGTGCATCCCGCGGAGGAAGCCGAGCCCGACTATCCGGTCGAACTCTTTGAAAGTGGCTTCTATTGCTGCTGTTGTCTGCAGGTCATACCCGCTGGTAAAAAGGTGGCAGGTGTCGAGGCATACTCCAACTCTTGTTTTATCTTCGACCTGATCTAAAAGAGAAGCCAGCTGTTCAAACCGGTATCCGAGATTGGTGCCCTGTCCGGCAGTGTTTTCAATCACGGCAGTTACAGTCGTTGTCGCATTGAGCGCCATGTTGATGGATTCGGCTATAAGCTGCAGGCAACGCTCTTCGCTGATGCCGTTCAGGTGACTTCCGGGATGAAAATTCAGCAATCGAAGGTCAAGGCATTCCGTACGCTGCATTTCGTCAATAAAGGCTTCCCGGGCATTCCGGAGCTTATCGGGGTCGGGAGTGCCAAGGTTGATAAGATAGCTGTCATGAGGCAGAATGTGCTCGGGTTTAAAACCACCGTCACTGCAGTTTTTGCGGAATGCATCAATAGAGGATGAGGTGAGTTTTGGCGCGGTCCACTGTCGCTGGTTTTTCGTAAACATTGCAAATGCTTTTGCCCCGATACTGCTGGCATGCAGCGGTGCATTTTCAACTCCTCCGGCAATACTGACATGTGCTCCTACGCGTTTCATAAAAAATTGAATAATGATTGTTAATCGGGATCGCAGAATTTTCCGGCTTGTCCGGCAGTGAGATTCAAAGTTTCACGGACTGCATAAGAACTCCCTTTGGATGACGATGTGGAAAGCATTTCACCAAGAAGTCCGGTCGAAAAAAGCTGGACTCCGAGGATAAGCAGCAGAATTCCGAGAAAGAGAATGGGTCGGTTGCTGACTGGTTTGTGGAGCAGGATTTTATCGAGTGTAACGTAAAGACTGATGGTAAAACCCAGGATAAAACTTATCAGACCGGCCATACCGAAAAAATGCATGGGACGGCGAAGATATCGGGTAATGAAAAGAACTGAGAGAAAATCGAACAACCCTGAAAAAAATCTTGACGAATCGTATTTGGTGCTGCCGAATTGCCTCGGCTGGTGCCGGACAGGAAGTTCGGCAATTTTAAACCCCATCCACTCGGCCAGTACAGGAATATAACGGTGCATATCTCCACGCAGTTCAAGCCGGCGGGTTACCTCTTTTCGGTAGACCTTCAGGCCGCAGTTGAAATCGTGAATGGTAATGCCGGTAAAAAGCCTTGTTACCAGATTAAAAAGTCTTGAAGGCATGGTTTTGGATATCGGATCTTTGCGTTGCTGCTTCCACCCGCTCACCAGATCATAGCCTTCCTGCAGCTTTTGAATCATCTCCTTGATTGCGAAGGGATCATCCTGCAGATCAGCATCAATCGTGCAGACATAGTCGCCGTTTGCAGCCATGAATCCAGCTGAAAGCGCGGCTGTTTTTCCAAAGTTTCGCTGAAACGATATCAGGCGCAGCTCCGGCCTGGTAAGAATCAGGTTGCTGATAACCGAGGCCGAGTTATCGGTTGAGCCGTCATCGACCATAATGATTTCAAAACAGAACGGTCCCTTGAAGAGATTGCAAAGTTCCTTGTCCTGCATGGCAAGATAGAGCTGCTCAAGCAGATCAGGCAGCGATTCCTGTTCATTGAAGAGCGGGACGACGATTGAGAGTTGATGATGGACAGTTGACAATAGGCAATGAATAATGAACAGTGGATAATTTTCAAATGAAAAGTAAAGAGTAAACAGGGCAAAGCCAAACGCCGACTTCTTATACGCCTCTCATATCGGGTGGCCAGATGTATTTATGAAGCTGAAGCTGCATTCTGACCTTAAGCTGGTCGCTGAGAATCCACCCTGCGAGTTCTTTCGGCTCCAGCCTGCCGAACATGACACCCATCATGATGGTAAAAGAGTCGGTCAGCCGATGTTCATGCAGGAGCGATTTTGCCCACTCATAGTCACTCCTGCTTCCAAGAACCATCTTGAACTCGAATTGCTGACGGCGTGCAGGTTCAGCTTCAAGCGCAAGCTGAATGTTTTCAGTATTGTTCTGATCGCAGACACCCGATGATGGCGCTTTGATGTCGATGATTTTATGGACACGAGGGTCAACTCCCTTAACAGAAAGAAACCCCCCTGTTTCAAGCAGCACGGTATGACCAAGGTCACAGAGTTGTTCCATGAGGGGATAAACACCAGACTGCAGAAGCGGCTCTCCACCGGTGACCTCAATACATGGGGCCCGAAAAGCGACTGCCTGTCGTATGATATCATCTGTTTCAAGGATTTTTGCATCGTGTTCAGCATAGGCGGTGTCGCAGCCTATGCATCCATGGCAGCATCCCGCAAGACGTATAAAGGCGCAAGGCCACCCGGCAAAAGAAGATTCCCCCTGAATCGAGTGAAAGATCTCACTGATATTGAGGTGTCCCGGGCTCATGACTGCTGTTCGGCAAGCAGTTTTTCCAGGGCGTCAGGGTAAAGCGTATGCTCACAGGCAAGCACTCTCGCTGCAAGGCTTTCAGGCGTATCGTCGGAAAGAACCGGGACACGCCGCTGCATCAGAATCCTCCCTTTGTCATACTCCTCATTGACAAGATGAACCGTCGCCCCGCTCTCCGTTTCACCGGCAGCCAGTACCGCAGTGTGGACATAAATGCCATACATTCCCTTCCCACCGAATTTCGGCAGAAGGGCAGGATGGATATTGATAATCCTGTCCGTAAATGCCGTCACGACGGCGTCAGGCACCTTGCGCATATAGCCCGCCAACACAATCATCCCGATCTGCTTTTCCTTGAGGCATTTGACCATGGCTTCGGAAAATGCATCAAAAGAGCTGAACTGTTTTTCCATCAGATGCGCTGTGTCAATCCCATTTTGGTGGGCGAATTCCATTGCTCCGCATTGTGAACGGTTGGAGAGGCAAAGCACGATTTTCGCATTCAGCTGTCTTGTTTTCAGCGCATGAAAGATTGCCTGGAAATTACTTCCGGAACCGGAGCAGAAGATCGCTATGCGGGTTTTGTTGGTAGTCATTAAGATACGTTGTTGTTTTTCTTTCCCATAATATGCAATCAGCGACTCTTTTTTTCAAAAAGGATAACAAGGGTTGATATTGCAGATATTAATTTTACATTGTATATTTACATTGTAAAATTAATCAGCGATTCATCATGGCAAGACCGATAAAAAAAGAGCAGATACCACATCTTCAGGAGGCGATAAAAGAGACGGCCTGGCGGCTGATTGCTGAGTATGGGGCGCCAGCCCTTTCGCTGCGTGCCATAGCCCGTGCATTGAACATTACTGCTCCAGCCATTTACAACTACTTTCCGGATCGGGATGCTCTGGTGACCGCCCTTACCATTGATGCTTTTACATCCTTTGGTGATGTTCAGCTCAAGGCACGCGACAGCTTTCCTGCAACACAGCTCCTTGAGCGTTTTCATGCCATTGGCATTGCTTATCGTTCCTGGGCGCTGAGCTATCCCCAGCGCTATCACCTTATCTTTGGCACACCCATTCCCGGCTACCAACAGCAGCAGATGGAAATCATTCCATCGGCAACCCGTTCCATCAGTGCTCTTGTCAGTGTTATCGAAGATATCCGTGTTGCCGGTAAGCTGAAAACCGAAAATTTTCCCGTACCAGAGCCGGAGTATGAGGTGCAGCTTTTGACTATGAAAACCTGCACAAGGAATTATCATGCTTTGTCGCATGGCGTTGCGCTGATTGTCTGGAGTCGTGTGCACGGTTTGGTATCGCTTGAAATTGGCGGTCGTCTTCCACCGTTCGGTGTGAGTGGCGATGTGCTCTACAACTATGAAATGCAATCATTAGCGAAACAATTTATCAAGGAGTAACCATGAAAACATTAATTCTTGACGGGTCGCCGGCAGGTGACAGAATCGGCAGTTTTTCGGCTGCCACCTTGCAGGCAGACCTTGCAAAGTGTGGGTGGTCGTCTGAAGTAGTTGTGCTGCGCGATAAAAATATAGGCAACTGCATGGGTGATTTTTTGTGCTGGATGAAAAGTCCCGGCAAGTGCTACATGGCTGACGATCATCTGGAGATATCAAGGAAATACCTTGAAAATGATCTTGTTATTTTCCTCACGCCGATTACGTTTGGCGGTTACTCTCCGACGCTCAAGAAAATGGTTGATCACATGATTCAGAACACCCTGCCATTTTTTGCGACTCACAGCGGGGAGATTCATCATCAGCAACGCTACGAGCGTTATCCCGACGTGATCACTATCGGGTGGCAGCGTGAGCCGGATGCAGAGGCGGCCTCTATTTTCCGGCATCTGGCATGGCGAAACTCCATCAACTTCTATGCAAAGGTGCATGCCTGCGGTATCCTCTGCGAGAATCAGGCAGATCGTGATATGGAAGCACAGCTCCATAGCTTGCTTGATCAGATTGAACGTCAGGAATCAGATGCAGAGGCCACATTGCCGGTCATCAGCCCTTCATCTGTGACGCCGACTTCACTTCGTAGTGCATTGCTGCTGGTTGGAAGCCCTCGGATAGAGAAAAGCACCTCATCATCACTTGGCTCATATCTCTTAGAGCAACTGAAAACGCATGGTGTCGAAAGTGAAACGGTCTATATCTACAAGGCTATCAATACCAAAGAGCGGATGGACGCACTGCGTCAGGCGATTGAAAAGACCGATCTGGTCGTTCTGGCTTTTCCTCTCTACGTGGACACACTACCGGCTCCGGTTATTTCGGTTCTCCAGGATGTTGTGAAGAACGATACAGCAAAAACAAAACCGACACGTTTTGCGGCCATCGTCAATTGCGGTTTCCCCGAAGCAAGCCAGAACGCCAGCGCTATTGCGGTCTGTGCCGAGTTTGCCCGTGAAGCTGAATTTGAGTGGATGGGTGGACTTTCTCTTGGCGCGGGAGAGGGGATGGTTCACGCCTGTCCACTTGCAGAACTTGGTGGACAAGGCGCTCCTCTCAGGCGAGCACTGGAGATAGCAGCAGGGGAGCTTGTTCTTGGGCAACCCATTTCCGATAATGCACAGAAGTTGCTTGCCAAACCATTGATGCCGGAATGGATGTACAGGTTAGGTGGCACTATTGGCTGGAAGATGCGGTCAAGAAAGTTCGGTACGCAAAAGCATCTCAAAGCAAGGCCGTACCAGAAAGCGTCATAGGAGTAGGGGATGAGCGTTGCGCTCCCCATTCTTCTCATTTCAGTGGAATTATCCGTACCTTTTCAGTAACTTTCCTTTACAGATCACTACGTTTAAGAGCTTGGATATGGGTATCAAGGAGATCGAAGGAGAACACCAGGACTTCTTGGGTTGTATGGCTCACGGCGCTTCCCGAGGAGAAGCCCTTGCTCATGTAAATGAGGCTCTTCAGCTTTTTTAGAGACAGCGTACAAATTAATAATGAGGTATGTATGCCATTAATATGTGAGTTTTTAGGAATAAAAATTTATATGTATTGGCAAGAACATAATCCACCACATTTTCATGCTGAATATAATGGATTACATGCAGAAATAGATATTTATAACTCAGTAATATTTAAAGGTGCTTTACCTCTAAAACAATTAAAGTTGGTACTTGCTTGGTGTGAATTACATAGAGAAGAGTTAATAATGAATTGGCATAAAGCAGAAAATCATGGAAAATTGATAAAAATAAAACCATTACAATAAGGTGTGATATGATGAATACAATTATTCAGGTATTGCCTGCCGATGATTACAAAGTGTATCTTTACTTTGTAAATGGTGAAGTCAGATTGTTTGATGCAAAAGAATTAGTAGGAAAAGGTGTTTTCAGGATATTAAAGGATAAAAAAATATTTGTTGAGAGATGTACTGTTTTGAATAATACATTGGCATGGGATGTCAAGGGTAATTTTGATCCTTATGAATGTTTGGATCTTGATCCTGAGGTGCTTTATGAAAAATCAATTAAAGTGGATGACCCATTAATTAAATATGCATAATCAAGCTGGGCCACATAATAAGTGCGGATTACGACAAGTAACATGGACTACAGAACTCAATCCAACTGGCGGGAAATCCAGGCCTTTCTTCCAAAAGAATTTCAGCTTGAGTCAGGTCATGAACCCTCTGAAGAGTGGTGGCAATGGCGGGGACATCAGATTCACCTTGACTGTTTTCGCAATCCCAGTGCCAGCGTAAAAGTGATTTTGTTTCACGGAGTCGGCACCAACGGGCGGCAAATGTCAACCATTCTGGGCGGCCCCCTGTTCGGGCGCGGATTTGAAACCATTGCCATCGACATGCCCGAGTATGGCATGACCCGGGTAGCACCGAGTGTACTCGTGACCTACGACGATTGGGTTCAGGCCGGCAGTGACCTCATTGATGTAGAACTTGCAAAAGATCAGCGTCCCATCGTGCTCTACGGTCTCAGTGCTGGCGGAATGCTGGCCTATCATACTTCGGCACTCAGCAAAAAAGTCAAAGGCATTGTGGGCATGACCTTTCTCGACCAGCAAGTACAGCAGGTTCGCGATGAAACGGCGTTAAATTTTCTCATGAGCCGTATCGGTGTACCATTGACCCACTGGGCAGCAAAAACGCCATTGGCAGCACTTCGGATGCCGATGAGTCTGGCCAGCAAAATGTCGGCGCTGGTCAACAATAAAGCCGCACTCAAGGCTTGTTTGAAAGACAGGACGTCGGCGGGCAAATGGGTTACCATGAAGTTCCTCAGCTCGCTCACCACCTACAAACCGGTAGTTGAACCCGAAGCATTTGCTGTTTGTCCGATTTTACTGACCCAGCCGGAAAAAGATAGCTGGACACCCCTGCATCTCAGTGAAATGTTTCTCAAACGAATTAATCGCGTACCAAAAAAAGTGGTAATGCTTGAAAATGCTGGCCACTATCCGCTTGAGCAACCAGGATTGAGGCAGATGTGCGATGCCGTGGTGGATTTCATCAATTCGTGCTGCCTCTGATAATTGGGGATTTTTTTCTTACCTTTCCGCTTCACAAAAAGCAGGAACAACCGATAAATAAACTTTCTGCACATGTCTGATCCTGTCATCAAGCGGGCGCTGGTCTCTGTATCTGATAAAACCGGTATTGTTGATTTCTGCGGGGAGCTCTCACTCCTCGGTGTAGAGATTTTTTCAACCGGTGGAACCCTGAAAACGCTTCAGGATGCCGGAATTGCCGCATCTTCTATCTCAACAATCACCGGATTCCCCGAAATCATGGATGGACGGGTAAAAACCCTGCATCCCAAAATACACGGAGGTCTTCTTGCAGTTCGGGAGAATGCTGACCATTGCAGCCAGGCAAAGGAGAACGGCATCGATTTTATTGATCTGGTTGTTGTTAATCTCTACCCCTTTGAAGCAACCGTGGCAAAACCCGACGTCACCTTCGAAGATGCCATAGAAAATATTGATATTGGCGGTCCCTCTATGCTTCGCAGTGCAGCCAAGAACAACGAATCGGTAACAGTTGTCACCGACAGTGCTGACTACGGGCTTGTTCTGCAGGAGATGAAGGAGAATAACGGTGCAACAGAACGGGCGACACGTCTCCGGCTTGCACTGAAGGTGTTTGAACTCACCTCCCGTTATGATCGGGCCATAGCTTCCTACCTGAATGGTGCTGACCGGGGAACACAGCAGGAGGCTGCTGCTGCGATGACCATAAAGCTTGAAAGGGAACTCGATATGCGTTATGGTGAAAACCCGCACCAGAGTGCCGGATTATATCGCCTGACCGATGGGAATGGAACGCGTTCTTTTGGCGACATTTTTGAGAAACTGCACGGCAAAGAGCTTTCCTATAACAATATGCTCGATATTGCCGCCGCAGCTGCCTTGATCGAGGAGTTCCGTGGTGAAGAGCCGACGGTGGTTATCATCAAGCACACCAACCCGTGCGGCGTTGCGCAGGCCCCGGCGCTCCTCGAAGCTTACCGCAAGGCATTTTCAACCGACACCCAGGCTCCTTTTGGTGGTATTATCGTTTTTAACCGTCCTCTTGATATGGAAACGGCAAAGGCGGTCAATGAAATCTTTACCGAAATTCTTATCGCTCCGGCTTTTGAGGATGGCGTGCTTGACTTGCTTATCAAGAAAAAAGACCGTCGGCTTGTACAGCAGAACCATGCCTTGCCGAAAGGGGGCTGGGAGTTCAAATCCACACCCTTCGGGATGCTCGTTCAGGAACGTGACAGCAAAATAGTTGCAAAAGAGGATTTGACCGTTGTAACTAAGCGGCAGCCTACTGAAGAGGAAGTTGCAGACCTGATGTTTGCCTGGAAGATCTGCAAGCACATCAAGTCAAACACTATTCTCTATGTTAAAAACCGTCAGACCTTTGGTGTCGGAGCCGGTCAGATGTCGCGTGTTGACTCTTCAAAAATCGCACGTTGGAAAGCCTCTGAAGTCGGACTTGACCTGCACGGATCCGTTGTCGCTTCAGACGCATTTTTCCCGTTTGCCGACGGCCTTCTCGCCGCAGCTGAAGCTGGAGTCACTGCGGTTATACAGCCAGGAGGTTCAATCAGGGATAATGAAGTGATCGAAGCCGCCGATGCCAACAATCTTGCTATGCTCTTTACCGGTATGCGGCATTTCAAGCACTGACCCTGAGGTGATATTTGCTCTCACCGGGGAGCGAAGCTATTTTTTAACTGGTAAAGGCCACTTTACCGGTTCGCTGCTGCGTTTTGGGGATTCGACGGCAGCCTTCTTTATCGGAGCGGACGTCATTTCCTTTTCGATATCATCAGCCAACGTTTTGTAAAATAAATGCATGCCTTTCTCATAGGCCCAGTTGAGCATTTTAGCAACTTTTGGTTCTGTCGGTTCAATAGCCATGATTGTTTATTTAAATTTACCCATATTTTCACTTCGACTTCCGTATGTAAACGCATCTCATTTTCTTTTTCACGGTATGAGCCAACCACATCAAGAGGAAGTATAGGTTAAAAATCACTGATTATTTAACATTCATTTTAACAGAGATTCAAAGCAAAAGGGCCTGTTCACCAGAAGATTGCGGTCGGTAAGTCTCATCCAGACTATGAAGATACCATGGAGTGGCTGGAAGAAGATTTTGAACCTGAAACATTTAATAAGATCAAGGTAAACGCTCTGCTGTTAAAATATTGTAAATAAATGTCTTGCAATACGTTGCAGTTCAGGCTTCCTCAAGCATGGAGAAAATGGAACATGCATTCGAGGCGATGGCATCCTGACCTGTCTATGCCGCGCTTTCTGTCGCATTGAAGGGCAAGTGTTCAGGATGTTTCAGCCAGTACTTTTTTGCAAAGTTTGTTTGGTCAGCATGACCGTCAAGTAGCCCTTTGACCGAAATATCTTCATCAAGATCGGGCCAATGAATTCCTTCACCTTACCCCGAAAGTTCGTAATGGTTCAGTACTTCATCAATGGCTTTAACAATATTGGCAATAAAATATTTGTCCTATGCTATAGTACCGACGGGGACATCCATGACCTGGGTCGAAGGCCATTGCAATAGCTTTTCTATTGTTTTCAGCTGACCGGGCAAAACTGGATGACCGGAAAAGTTCAAAACGATGTGTTGAACACGATCAGGAATGTTCCCTTTCAGAGTGTGTATCAACTTTTTCCAGAGAACTTGCAGCAATCGTATCAACCAGGGAATATTTTTTTCATGACTGTTAAATAAAAGAGTAATTCTGTAGTAATAGCAAGTGCTGTGAAATGTCAACATTGGTGTAATACTCTATTAAAGCAACAAGACAATAATCTGTAAGTGCAATCAGATATAAGGTCTTGTGTCATTTCGAACATAGTGAGAAATCTAATCAAACCAAGTTGCGAGTTATCTTCAAAAGTTGTGTTTCTGGACATTCGTGACTAATTGATTTGCAAGTGCTTCCTTGAAGTAAAAAAGGAGCACAAGACATGACAACAGAGACATCTATCCTGCAGGGGCTTTTAGGCCCAGCAACCGAATCTTGAAGAGATTGCCCGAGCCGGGGCTCAGCACATGATTGCCATAGCCATGGAAGCAGAGATCAGGCTTTTCATGAAGCAGTATGAGGAGATTACTAATCCCGAAGGGAAAG
>TBL_comb48_EPIDRAFT_1000048_pt1 | contig 80165 bp, 99 predicted proteins | sample TroBogEpilimnion_37_FD_10681 | JGI IMG/M metagenome (IMG submission 10681) | reverse complement strand
TGTAATAGTAACTGACCGCCTTCACCTGTACCACCACCAGGGGCAGGTCCCAACACCAACGTATTTTCGTTTGAACCTAAGCTTGATGTACCTACGGTTAAGGAACCCGTAATCAGTACGTTTTGGTTTAGAGTATTAACGTACGATGCTGTTGTTGAATAAGACGCCGTTAAAGCATATGAGGCCGAAGTGCTATTTAAGGCATATGAAGCACTGGTACTAGTATTTGAATAGCTAGATGTTAATGCGTATGAAGCACTTAGGGCCGGATTAGTAGAAGTATGTATCGAACCTGTTACGTAAGAAGCTGTGGTACTAGTATTTGAATAGCTAGATGTTAATGCGTATGAAGCACTTAGGGCCGGATTAGTAGAAGTATGTATCGAACCTGTTACGTATGAGGCAGTAGTAGCATATGAACTAGATACGGCATTAAGAACGTAAGATGCTGTTTGAGCAGTCGTTACGTAAGAGGCTGTTGTGGCAGTTGCAGCGTTACCTGTGATCGATGCGCTTATGTTGTTTGAGTTCTGCCACTTTGTTGAAACGTTGCTGTATACCAGTGCTTGACCGTCTGTTGGACCCGATATGGATACGTCGGATAGACCCGCCAATGTTGTTGTTATCACGGAGCCACCTCCACCTGAACCTCCCACCGACCTGAACAATCCTCCCGGTACTATGGTGTACGTTGATGAGTTTGTAAAGTCTGCGTTGTTTTGCACCAGAATATAACCTAAGAATACCGCATTTGCTGCCGTGGTTGGAGCCTCTACAAATGCTTCTATGTTTATGTTTGCCAACGCAGATGATTGGTTCGGATACACAGCGTTACCGTAGTAAACGACTATTGCCTTTGACACAGAGTTTGGAAACCAAAACACCCTTTGTATGGACCAGTTCCTGCCTGGACCGGTACCCGGAACGGCGGTTAAGGTACCGTTGTTTGAGTACTGTGTAGGGTCTATCGTAGAGTAACCTGCACCCCCGTTTTGAAGATACACCCAGCCATTGCTACTTGAACCTGATTGATAGTACCTCCATATCTTAGATACACTTGTTCCTGTATCGGTTACATATGATGGGTTATTCGGGTCTATTGGATAATTCGCACCGTCTGCAAAAGCAGTACCGCTACCCACCACAAGAGAACCCGTAGAAGATCCGCTTGGCGCAAGGGTGAATCCAGACAGCTTAAGGGGACCGAACGCCTGTGTAAATATGCTGCTTCTTTGCTTCCAACCGTATGCTAAAGACGGTTGTGTTTTTACTCCATTTATCGTAGAGTTGTTGTTGTGTAATACAAGACCAACAGGGATTAACGTATTGAATTGACCGTCTGTAAAAGGGGTTCCCTGTGCAAATATGGTTCCGTTTGATTGGATCGCCACAAACTGTTGGTCGTAAGAAGCGGACAGTGCAGCTATGCTTTGGGTAACCAGGTTCCAGTTTACGTACTGTATGGTCGGATAAGGGTTGCTACCTGTGCTTGCGTTTAGGTTAACTATGATACCCGAACCGCTACCCACCTGATATACCGTGGATGATTGGCTCGTGATGAGACCTCCGTTTAAAATACCGGTATACAAGTTACCTTCAATCCAACGTAAACGAGTAGTGTTTGAATACCCTGAACCGTTTTGGCTGAAGTATAAATCCTGTGTTGAGCCAGAAACGTAAACGTACGAGGCCGATATCGAGTTGTCTATATTTTTATTAACAGGATCAAACTTGATAACACCGTTTGTTTCCATGTCACCGTATACCTTAATTGTAGGGGTTGCAGGTGTTGTGGTCGAACCCGATATTATGATTGAACCTGAAAGGGTTGTGTTTCCTAAGAGATTATTGTTTCCTGTTTGTGTGGTTGAACCGGTTACGTTAAAGGATCCGGTTAACGTTAAGCTTCCGGATATGATTGCAGAACCTGTGTAAGGGAACGTTGTACCTCCTGGAGCCCAAGATGCGGATACGGCGTATGAAGCTGTACCTAAAAATGAACCTGTAAATGAACCTGTAAATGAACTTGCTGTTACGTTTGTGTCAACAGTCAATGAATTAAGATTGGCTGATGAGCCAGATAAAATGACTTTTTTCCAAGATGGCATGATATAAATATTATTTTATATTGTGGTTAGATACATACACTTATGCCGTGTATATGCCTACTTCCCGAAGGCCAACAATATTGTTTATAATAAATATATTAAATTATTTCTCAGATGCAGATTTTTTAGCATCTGTTTCTATAAGAGCTTGAAGTTCTTCTTGTTTTTTAACGTTATCTTCTAGTATTAATTGCTGAATAGTGTCTATTTCACTTTCACATTTCATTTGAAGTGAAGCTAAAAATTTAGCATCTTTACCTGATACTGATACAATATCTAAAGCTTGACGAATAAAAAGAAGTTCATTTAATGTAACATCGATTGAGAATATATCCATAACATTTATTTATTTTGTTCTAAATATTGATTTTGTAATTTTAATACTGTATTGTAAACTAATTCAACGTGTTCTCCTACAAATGTTGATTGTTTTACTATGTTTAATAAAAAAACCAACTCCGAGATGTTTAGTTTAGTTTCATCTGGAGTTGGTTGGGGATTACTTATTACTACTAATTTTCCTGTTGTTAAACCCATAACTAATTAATATTTTATTAAGCGTAAATATAAATATCACTTGTAGAACTGTTAACATACATATTACCAAATCCATAAGTTGCACCACCCCAAACTGGATTACCTGTTGGAGAACCAGCTGATGAAGATACTGTTACTACATATTGATCTGGAGTAACGTTAGTTACAGATCCTGTTTGATCATATGCTACTGCGAAACGACCATAGTTACCATAAACGCCACCTGAATTTCTTAAATAAAATGCTGAACCAGATCCATTAGTACCAGAACCAGTATTATATTGTACTATAAAACCACCGTCTGTTGCTGTTGTTGAACCACTAGCTACAACTATGAATGCGTCTTTAACGTATAAATTTTGTGTGTTAATAAATGATGCTGTACCATTTACTGTTAAGTTACCTGCAATTGTTGTATCACCAGTAGCTGTAGTTACTGTAAAGTTACCACCACCTACAGAAACTGTTGTACCATTATCTGTTATGCTTGAGTTTGCAAATGCAGCACCTGTCCATTTCGTTATATAGTTTGTGCTTAATGATGAAGCACCACTTACTGCTACTGTTTGAGCAACAGAACCACTGTATGTAAATGCTGTTATACCAGTACCTTGAGTCAAGGCCGCTATTGTAGAACCAGCTGTTGGAGCATATGAAGCTGATAAAGCATATGAAGATGATATAGCAACAGATGTTGATATAGCATAAGATGCACTTGTAGCATATGAAGCACTAAGAGCATAAGATGCAGAAGTAGCATTTAAAGCGTATGATGCTGAAGTGGCATTTAAAGCGTATGATGCTGATGTAGCGTTTGAGGCGTAAGATGCTGAAGTAGCAGTTGAGGCGTAAGAAGCACTTGTACTACCTGAAGCATAAGAAGCAGATAATATAGAGTTAGAACCATAAGGTCCATAAACGTTAGAACTAGTTACATATGATGCTGTTGCTGCTGTAAATGAACCAGTACCTGCGTATGATAATGTACCGCTAGCTGTATTATAAGCTACATAGTAAGGTTGACTTGCATTTGATAATGATGTTGTAATAGCACCAGTAAATGAGCCACTAAAAGCTCCAGATATTGCTACACCTGTTGCACCTGTTGTTGCTAAAATATTACCTGTACCATTTATTGCAGTTGTTGAAAGGTTACTACCTGAACCTCCACCTATTACTACTTGTCCTGAAGTTAAACCATCTACTTGTAAATTTGACAAGTTAGCTGAACTACCTGAAACTATGACTTTTCTCCATTGTGCTGTTGCCATTGTTGTTGTATTTTAATTGTTAATGTTTTGTTTTTGTATAAATATTATGTTATTCTAACCCCACATAAAAAGAAGATGAAGTAAACCATATAGTTCCTGCAACCGTTGCTCCTGTCGGTGCTAACGATTGTGTTGCTATCTGAATTATGCTTTGACTTACTGTTAATATAGGTTGTTTTGTTGTGAAGTTTCTTACTATAAACAGGTTACTATATACGTCTGTGTTACCGCTGCTGCTTATATTAATATATGGTATACTTCCAGATTTAATTAAAAATAAACTATTTGGATCAACATTAACACTGGCTGTAATGCTACCTGTTGATATTTGAGATAAATTTAATCCAGCAACATATGAGGCTGTTAAAGCGTAAGATGAACTTGTACTACCTGAAGCATATGAAGCACTTAGAGCGTTTATAGCATAAGACGCAGTTGTTGCTACTGTACCACCTTCTATGGTGTATGCACTAACTGGTACTTGATCTAAAAATCTAACTCTAGCCATTAATTATTTTGTTTTTGTATAAATATTATTATATTATTGTTGCTCTAGATGTAGATTGATCTATTTGAACAGCTCTTTCTGCTTCTTTTTGTTTAAGAGCTGTAGCTGTACCATCAGGATTAACAGTACCAGTAAGAATAGCATCATTAGAAGTAGCTTCGATAGAAAATATTATTTTTGATTTGTCTCTAAATTTCTTTATTGCACTTAAATCTTTTTGAATAATATCAGGTATTATATGCCCATATAATTTAATATTAAATGTACTTTTCACTGCTCTTTCTTCTGAATCTGCTAATTCACTTATTGTACCAAATGAATCTATTCTAGCTTGGAATTTATATCTTTCTGGATCTCCCCAATATGCGTCTGAAGCGTAATTAATTGCTTCTACTATTTTGTTTAGTTGTTCTACGTAATAAGTAAATATAGTACAACTATATTCTATAGTAACGTAGTCTGGCATTATAGTTGCATAGTATGTTTTTTCAGGTGTTCTATTGTTTAAAACATTAAAGTTAGAATAAGCATCTTTGGTTGAATATTTTTTAGTAAATACCCCAAAATTTTGAGGAGAATTCGCGTCTAATTTATTAGCTATTGTTCTATTTTTATCAATTGAATCTCTTTTAAATACAATTAAAGGAAACATTGCTTTTCCTTTAGAATCTCTATAATAACCATCTTTTTGCATTGATTTCCATCTTTCAGGAGAACCATATATTACAGGTACAGGTAATCTTTCTCCATTTTGTATTACAAAAGGTTGTATTACATTTTGAAAATAATATAAAATAGCCTCATCTATATCTTTAATACCAATACTAAAAGGTTTTACAGTGTCTCCTTTAAAAGAAGTTTGTAAAGCTCTATTAACATTTGGGTTTGTAGATGAATAATTTGGATTACCTGCTGTTGGGTCTGTAGGTGTTTGTAATCCAATACTTATTTCTTTTTGGGTTTTAGGTATGGGTGTTTTGCCTTGAGTAGTCATTATAATCTAGCTTTAACAATGTTAACAAGATCTTGAGGTACATATCTGGTTTGGCAAATTACTGAAGTGTTGTAACCAAAGTAATTTAATCCTGGATTTAATGGGTTATTACCTGAAGAATCAGTGTATGGATAATTTGGATCTTTACCCATAAATTGTTGGTTAGTTATTATTTTAACATTTTCAAAGTATCCTTCTTGATACATAATAATATCTCCAACTTCAGGGTATAAATTAGCATCTGTTAAATCATCAATAAGGAATGAGAAATCATTTCCCCATTCGAAATCTACACCTATACCATCAGATGAATAATTTTGGTCTTTTCTTTCTATTAAACAATTTAAAATAACTGGTTCTTGGAAATATCTTCCCTCAGCTGCTTCACCATATATGTTAACAGATGTTTTAACTAAATTATGTTTATAATAAACACACTCTTGAGAAATAATGTTTCCCATTAATTCTCTGTTCACGTATCTGAACATGCTAATATCTCTAGCTGAACCGAATAAAGCGCACATATATTTTAATTTTTAAATTTCCATTTATATCCAAAAGCGGTTTTTGTCTTTTCATGACAGCAACTATTTATATTAGGTTGAGATAATCCTAATGTATTAGATGCTTCTTTACCACTATTCCATTCTTTAATAAAATTACCTTCAATATTAGTTGACTGCCCAATATATATTCTCCCATTAGGATTTGTTATTTTATATATTCCTATCATATTATCCTATAAAAATTTGCATTGGTACATAAGAAATTTCTTGAAGTCTAGCTACTGATTCAGCTGCTCTTCTTTCAAGTAAAGCTTGATTTGATGTTTGTTCAAAGTATTCTCTTAATCTTTGAATTAAAGCATCTTTAGTTGCTGTAGCAGAAGTTAATAAATCTGATTGGTTAAGTGTTACATTTGAGTTAGGTATAGGAATAGTACTATATTTTCCTCTTACATATCCTAACATTTCTTTTGATATTGCTAAAGTGTATTCAAATATCCATTGACGACCAATAGAGTTTATCTGGGAGTAGGTAGGGTTATTGTATGGAGCATTTGATGCGTTTGTAACACTACCAGATGCTTGAACGATGGCGTTATTTAATCTATCGTTTAATAAAATATATTGAAAATATAAATAAGCAGCTCCATCTCCTGTTGGGATAGGGAATATTCTTAATTTATTATTTATTAATTCAAATGAGTAATTTGATAAAGCAACTGTATTTTGCATTTCAACAGCTTGTGCTGCTTGTATAGTTAAACTTGTAGGTACCATTAAATAACTTGTAGTACCATATCCTAAACCATAAGCACCAGCTGCAGGTACACCACCTAAATTACTAAAACCAATACCACCTAAAAGTGGATTATATAATTGGTTAACAGCAGGTGGTGGATAATAAAATACTCTTTTAATTTCAATTCCACCAGTAATACTTTGAGAAACTGCCCAAACATTTAAGTCATAGTCTTGTATACTTGATGTTAAAGCTATTGAACCACTATACCAAGTTACATTTCCACCTACTCCTGATTCTACACCATATTGTTCTGATAGTCTAATTATATTTGCTAAACTTGGTGTTATTAAAGCATTATTTAAAGAATTATTAGCGGAAGTACCTTCTAATGTAAGCATATTATCTCTTACTTGGAAAGCATAAAGCTCATTACCGTAAGTAGTAACAGCTTCTTCAAAGGCAGTATAAAAATTTATAGCTTGTAATTCAACTTCTTGAATAGGATAACCTAAACGTTGAGCACAAAATTTAGCTACTTTATCGGCATCTGTTTGAAATTGAGTATCATTATCATAAAATCCAAAAGGTGTAGAACCTGTTGTGAATGATGATGATCCAGGCCAAATAGGTACATTCATGGTTGTTTTATTTATAAATATTAAAAAAAGGGTTCTAATTTAGAACCCTTATGCATTATAATAAATATGTTTTAATTTATTTTCCATATTCGTAATCTAATATTTTTCCAACTAGGTCTGAACGATGGTTTGTTTGAAGTTTAATCCATTTAATTTCTTCAATTTTTTTAGATAGCTCAATTGCGTAAGTTAAGCCGTTAATTTCGCCGGTAGGTGATTTTATGTCGGTTTGCTCGTTATCTCCGTTTATCACGATTTTTCCCGTTTTACCTAAACGAGTTAATATAGCTAACATTTCGGCCTTGGTAAGATTTTGTGCTTCTTCTACAATTAATATATCATCAATTGTTTTACCACGAATAAATTGTACAGGAAGTGCTTTTATTTTTTCATCTTCTAACAATTTTGATACTTCGTTTTTATCAGTACAACATTTGTTTAGATTTTCCAATAAAGCTTCCATATAAGGATCAAATTTTTCATTTAAACTTCCTGGAAGGAAACCTAAACTTTTACCCACCTCAATAGCTGCGCGTGTATTGTATATGCAATTTATTTGTTTTTTCTTAAGAAAATCTAAGGCTGATTGAGCACATACTAAACTTTTACCACTACCTGCTCTGCCTGTTACTATAACAATTTGGTTGTCTATTATTAAACGTTTGGCTTCTTTTTGTTCTTCATTAAGTTGAACAGAATTAATAGACTTTATTTCACTTTTACGTTCACGGTTTGGTTCTCGCATTTATAAAAACTTGGTTCTAATATAAATATGAATAAAATAGTAAAAAAAAGCCCGGGAAAACCCGGGCTTAATTTAATTTATCTATTCTAGATTAAAGGGTAGTTAAACCATTTACATAGATCTTAGCATAGAATTCAGGACGTAACATCTTCTTAGCGTAACGAGTTAATAGACCTTTACGTGGAGTGAAGGTATTAGGATCGTACACTAGAGGAGTCATAATTAATGGAATATATGGAGCAAATACAGCACCAGCTTCTAAGAATTGTTTACCACGATAACCCATTAATATTACGTTTTCAGTCATATATGGATTTTTGTAAACTTGGTAACGTCCGTTGAATGAACCAACTTTTTGTACACCAAAAGCATATTCCATTTGATCAGCTTCACCGTTGTGGTTAGAAGCAAAACCAGGAATTGATTCGATGATAGTAGCAATAGTTGGAGATAACACCATAAAATTAGCACCACCACGTAGAGTTAACTGGTGAATACGGTTGCTTATTTTTTGTACTTTAGTACCAAGTGTTTGGAACCATTGACCTTGTGTGTTATAGAAACCTAAGCTAGTTGCGCTTACACCACCAGTAGCAGTTACTGAAGTGTTGTTAATAGCTGACCAGTAATCAGTTGTTGCAGCATCTTCAATTAACATATCTAAGATTTCTAAATCAATTTCCATTGAAATGTACTCACTTAACATATTAGTTAATTCAGCTTCAGCATCGATATTTTGGTAAGCGTTTAAGTCTTGAGCGAACTCAGGAGTCCATACAGCTTTTAACTTTTTAGTTTTAGCTGTAATTTCACTAGATACCATATCAATGTTGATTTCTGGTATTACTATTGAAGTGTTGCTATCAGCGTTTGGTACTGAGAATGTACCAGTTGCAGTGTCTTCAAAATCACCACGTTGGTTATCGTTAGTTAATTTGTTGTAGTATAGGGTATAAGAACCAGTAGCAGCTAAAGCAGCACCAGAACCAGTAAAGTATAAAGTGATGATAGTACCAGCAGTATTTACACTAGTAAATGCAGGTAAGCTAGCAGCAGTTGTGATTACACTAACACCAGTTTCAGTAGTAGCAGAACCAGATACTAAATAAAATGCACGAACTGCATCTACATCGTAGTTAGACATTACTGAAGTAGAGATTTGAGCTTTTAAGATGTTACCAGCAGCTAAAGAAGCTGAATAGTTTGAATCGTAGTTTAATTCACCCCAACTTGTTACAGCACCAACTGAACCAGTATATTGAGAAGCTGGAGCACCAGTTGAACCTGATAATAGACCTAATAATGAAGATGAGAATTGGTTTGTAGAATAAGCAAAACGACCTGTTCCATAAAGACCACCTGCAGTATCAGATGTTGAGAATGGGTATTTAGAACCAGAATCTGCACTTCTAGTACCATATAAAGAGTTACCAGCAGAGAATGGATTCTTAGTATTTCCGTATTGGAAATCTAGGAAGAATACTAGACCAGAAGGTAAGTTCATTGGTTGTACAGAAACGAATTCTTTAGCGGCGATTTGGCCGAACACTTTACGTACTAAAGGTAAAGCGATACCAGCCCATTGTTCACCTTGACCTGGGGTAAAGAAAGCACCTGTACCAGTTGATGATACCTCAGTTACTAATTGTTTAGCTTGGTTTTCAAGCATAAGAGACATATTGTTTTTGTTAGTCTCGTCTAGGCCTTCTAATAGACCTGTTTTAGCCCATTTACCAGCTAATCTAGCTGCATCTTTTTGCAGGGATTTGTAAGGGCTAGCTGATTCAAGTAATGTTTGAATTTGACTCATTTTAATTGTGTTTTTTAGTTTTTAAATTATTATTTATTTCTTTTTAATACCAGCTAATTGTTGCATTCTTGCGAAAGCTGAATTAACTTCAATGATTGGTTTTTTAGTATTTTGTATACTATTACCAGTTATAACTTTTGAAGCGATACTTCTTACTGATTCATTCATAGGAGATTTAGTTGATTGTGTGTTTAAGTTTCCTAATACTGTTTCGTAAACTAATTTAGCTTCATTTTTATTTTTTGCTTTATCAAAAGCATTTAATACTTTAACCTTTTGAGATTCAGTTAAGTTTTTAGCTTTGAAGATTTTGTTAACGTAAAGAAGTTTTGAACTTAATAGATTAGCTTCGTTAAGATCAGATTTAACTTGAGCTAATGCTCTGTAAGCTTCATCTAATTCTTTTTTCATTTCATCCATTTCTTTTTTCATTTTAGACTCTTCTTTTTCTGTTTTTTTCTTTTTAAGTTCGTCTAAAAGTTCATCCATTTTAACTTCTTCTTCACCTTCTTCACCTTCATAGCCTGGTTCTTCTTCCATACCTTCATGACCAGCTTCTAATTCACCAGCTTCAACCATTTCATGAATTACTTCTTCAATGAATTCTTTAAGATCTTCTTCAGACATATCTTCGATGTTGATTTCTTCTTCATCATCTTCACCTTTAGCTTCCATTAGATCAGTGTCTGAATGGCCATTTGGAGCTACGTTACCGTGAGCGCCGTTACCTTTAGGGTCGTTGATTACTTCATCCATGTTTTCATCCATTTCTTCGTCCATGTCTAGTTCTCTTAAAAGTTCATCTAATTCTTCATCCATGGTTTTAGTTTCATCCATTTCAGTTTCATAATGACTGTTTTTCATGGCTTGATATTTGGCTGTTTTAGTGTAGCCTGAATCTTTTGGATTTTTAGCTTCGTCCATGTTTTCATCCATGTCGTAGTTTTCATCCATTTCTTCATCCATAGTTTCATCTAATTCGGTCTTGTAACGGCTATTCTTCATAGCTTGATGTCTTGCTACTTTTCTGTAATCTGTTTCTTTTTCAGTTGCTTTTGTAGCTTTGTTTTCGTCCATTTCCTCATAGTTTTCATCCATGTTTTCATCCATTTCTTCATCCATGTTTTCATCCATTTCAACTTTGTAATGGTTGTTCTTCANAGCTTGATGTTTAGCTGATTTGATGTAACCTGAATCTTTTAGGTTTTTACCTTCTTCCATCTCTTTAGATTCATCCATTTCCTCATCCATTTCGTCCATTTCAGCTAGTTTAGCAGCTAATTTTTCTCTTAGGTAAGGGGCAAATGATTCTTCAAGAGCGGCTTTTGCATTGGTGATAGCTGTTTCTTTAATTGTTTTAGCATCAGCAATGGCTTGTTTTAGCAAATCTCTGTTTGTTGCCATAATTTTCCTCAAATTTTTGTTTTGGAAATACGCTTATTAGGGGATAAAAGGAAGCGTAATAAGATTAGTTAGTGCGATGCAATATAGGGAATTGCATATTCTCTTATACATATATGGAAGGATCGTAAAATCGCAAAAGTAAAAAAAAATCCTAACCTTACGGGGTTAGGATCAAACCTATAATACTGAGACTATAGGGTGGTATTGCTTGATTTTAGAATATAGGGCAAGTGCCGTTGGCACATAATATATCTGTAAGTATTGAATTTATTTTAAAATATGGGCTTTGTTTTGGATTTAGTCCTTCATTTAGTCCTTCTTTAACTGTATTCATCCATGAACCTGGGTTTGAAGGTGTTGAAACAAAATCCCAACAAAGTAAAGCAAAATCATCTTGTACTTCCATTGTGTTTTCATCTATTGGTTTTAAACTACCCATACCACGAGATGATACACCTACTTTAACGTTATTTTCAATAAGTGCTTTTAATATATTTCCTGATGTAGTTGGTAGTATTTCTATTTTACCTATAATTTTATCTCCATCCCACCAAAGTTCTCTAATAATATGAGATACATTTTTTAAAGAAATAACAGTAGAATCCGGGTGATCTAGTTCACCTGTAGCTGTGTTTTCTTTTATACTTTCTACATATTTGTTAATTTCACGTTCCCAAATTTCTCTAGGGTAAAATCTACCATTCCCGTTTTTAACTTCAGCTGTGGCTAAAATACCTTCAACCATGGGATTACCCGATGGGGCTTTAATACCTTCAGTTAGTTGTTTAGGTGATATATTAAATGGTATTGTTTCTATTAATACTTGTTTCATATTATTTTTATTTATATTGATTTCCAATTACCACCATAATCACTTCTCAAATATTGAGCTATTTGATCAGGTTTTAAATATCCCATATATTTTTTACTTCCCCAGCCGTATGGTTTTTCTCCATCTATTACTTTTCCTTCAACCCATTGACCTCTATCTTTAAACATAGAAACTATAGTTTCTCCATCAGAAAACTCTAGATAATCATCTTCCTCTTCATTTTCATCTAAAGCGAAATGAGCATATTTTTTATCTATTTTGAAATCATTATTTGGTTCAGTATTTTCTTTTATATCATTATTTTTTTTCCAACTACTCCAACTAAATGGATTAATACCTTTTTGTTTTAATGCTTTTACAGATAATATAGAATAATCAGATGGTTTAACATCCATATCTATTAAATCTTGTTTAGAATAATATTTTATATCTTCAGGATCGGTATTTTCATATTCCCACCCTGTTAATATTTTATTATCTTTTTTATCTAAAGCAAAGTGAGTATATGATTTATCTACTTTAAAATTATCATTAGGATTATTAACAGTAATTTCATTAAAATGACCAGGACGTGTTAATGCATTCGCTATTTGTGTTTTTCTGCTATCTATTAAATTTTCTATAGAATGTGGAGGTATTTTATTACCTGATTGGAAATTTAGTAATTTTTCTTTAGCTAATGTTACAAGAAATTTATATAAGTAAGCTGCAGGTATATTAGGGTATTTTTTAAAGAAATTAGATGGTGTTATTCCGTTTGGGTGATTTTTGCGTATATCATCCAAAATTTTTATATCTTGAGGTTTTAATTTAACTTGGCTATCTTCAGTTAAAGATCTTTTAATTTTATGGGCTAACATATCTAAAGCTGATTTATAATCAGTATCAGTAAATGTTTCTTTATTATAAAATTTTTTATCATATATGTTATATAAAGCATTTATGATTTTATCATGTATTTTAGCATCTTCGTCTTCAACTTCCTCAGGAGTAATTAAACCATGTTTTTTAGCTAAATCTTCAAGATGTTTAATAAATTCTCTTTCTTTTTTATTTTCGTTTAAACTTTCCTTAAGCTTTTTTTTTGGTAGATCACCATAACCGCTAGATTTGTATTTACCTTTTGGTTCTTTAGGTTCACCTAATCCTGGAGCTTCATCTGTGTATCCAATACCTTTAATACCAAATTGAGCATTTTTAGCGTAATAATTAAAATCTTTACCTAAATTTTTAGCTACAATTTGTTTAACTTCATCAACTGATTTTTTGTGATTTTTTGGATCTTGCATTTCAACATAGAAACCGTTTAAAAATGCATTACCGTAAAGATTATCGATGTTTTTAACGTCTTTATAGTCAAAATTATGTTTTTGAGTATCGGTTACTTCTTTAGATGTTTTCTTTTCTTCAGCTTTAACTGATTCTTGAAATATAGACACCCAATCTTCAACACGTCTACTATGTGTAGATACCATACCTAAACCCGCATTTGATTCATTTAATATTCTTTTATCTTTTAAGATATTAATTGTATCGTTATATGAATTATAAACATTAATAAGGTCAGGAAATAAATAACGAGCTTGTTTTAAAAACTCTTGTTTACTGCCTTTACCTTCACTAATGAGATTATATTGTTCTTGTAATGTTTTCATTTTATATTGTTTTTTAAGGGTATAATATTATTGCGCCAGATGATATTGAAGCACTAGTCACAAATAGAGGTACAGTAAATCCAGAAGCAAAAGTTAATCCACTTGCTCCTGCTAAACTATTTCCATTAGCATCTTTTAATCCTGTAAAAGTAACAGCTTGTGCTACTGTAAAACCAGCGAATGAACCAGTCACTGATGATGATCCGCTTAATAATATTCCAATTGCATTTACTGGTATATTTGCCATTTTATTTTATTTTAATTTTTAAACATTTTAATTAAATCATCCATGTAATCTGTCGCTAGATCCGTACTATAAATAATAGCGAAATTTGGATTTTGTTTATATTCTTCCATTGTTTTTTGTTTTGCTTGCTTTAACAATGGATTTAATTCTTCTATTTTATTTTCAATTTCATTGAATTCTGAAATGCGTTTTTCAATGAATTTTTTTAGTTTTGGGCTTTTGATATTTAATGAATCAATATAATTAGATGATTTATTATTTTCTGTCCATAAATATTTTGTATCTACCCATTTAGCATTTTTAGCTAATTTTTTTGGATTAACATTTTTATATCCTAATTTAGTATAATAGCTATTTTTTACACCCGATTTTCCAGCTGATGGACCTTTACCTAACGAAGCGCCAGGATTAGATTCTTCTACTGGTTGATGTGGAGCTAGTTTATATCCTAATTTATAAAAATATTTATTTTTAGTGCCTTTAGCGTGTTTATTTGAATTAAAAGCAAATGGTGTTGCTATTTGAGCTCCACTTCCTGGAGTAAAACTAGCACCAGTACCAGTTGCACTTATTTCTTTAATTTTTTTAGTTAAATGTTGTTTTATTTTACCCTCAGCTAAAGTTTTAAATTTCTCATATTCGTTTGGATGAGTAGTTCTTAAGTAATACCTAAAAGCATTAAATAATTTAACAGTTTGTTTAGCTATTTCTTTTATTTTAGGATCATCAGGTAAAGACGCACTTAACTTTTTTATAAAATTTCGTAATTCAGTAAATTTTTTAAAAGTAGTACTATAATCTGGGGTTTTTTTAATATCCCAAGTTATGCGGTTTCTTTCAGGGTCAATGTCTGTTACAGTATATTTAGTACCTCCAGATGAGGTAACATCACCTACTTTAATATCTTTATTATTATCCATGAATTTTAGTTAATTCTTCTAAAAGTTCATAATATTGTAACAAATTAACTAAATCATTATCTCCTACTTTATCGGTTTTGTTTAATTCAGTTAATAAATTAGTAACTTCATTTATTTTAATTTTAACAGCTTTATCTGTCACTTTTTTATTTAATTTAATTAATGAATTTTTAATTTCATTAACTCTATTATTATAAGACTCTTTTAATTTAGGTGTAGAATCTATTGAATTAATAAATTCTTTCAAAATTACTTTTTGATTTTCATTTAAATTAGCATATTTACCATTAAATTTCTCTAATAATACTTTATATGTTAATATACGAACATCTTTATCATATGATTTAAATTCTTCTAATAAATTATCTTCAACTTGTTTTTTATCTACTATTCTATTAGTTAATGTTTCAAGTAAAGCTATTTTGTTAGATATGATTTGGTCTGGGTTTGATAGGTTTTCACTATTATATATTTCTAATAAAGTGTATAAAGCTGCTTGTGCTTTATAGTTAGGTAATTTAGTTTTAAAAAATTCGTCTATATTATAATGACTAGAAATTTCTTTAATAAGATTATATTTTTGTCTTTTTAATGAGTTTCTATTCAATGACCTAGAAGATTCTATAATAGTATTAATAACTATTTCGGCTTTACCTTCAGATAAATGTTTTTTACTTAGTAAAGTTTCGTACAATTTATACTCCTTACCTAATTCAGTTTTAACAAAAAATTTCTTTAAAATGGGGGTTGCTTTTGATTCTTTACCAGATAAAGTATCAGAAGTTATTTGTCTAACGAGTAGTTCAAATAATATGCCTGTATTTCGGTATTTTGAATGCTTGATTCTCATCCAGGAGTTTATTTATAAATATATTAAATATGTTAAAAAATATTAATCTTTTAATTGGTTTTCATTTAAAAGTCCATTATTATCTTCGTCTTTTACAAATTTTGAAGATTTATTTAAACTTTCAATTAAACTTTTATTTTTAGAATAAATAATTTGAGCTGTTTCAAGAGCTAATGGTGAATGACCTTTATAATTTGGTGAACCATATTTTTCTTGGTCATCATTTTTCATAGAATTTGTACCTAATCTATCTTTACCTAACGCATTATTTTGAGTATTAATATCTGATGCTTTTTCTTCAGGACGACCTAATTTTATATCATCACTATAACCAACAGGTACATTTTCTGGATTACTGTATGTTCGACCTTTACCATATAATGCTGCTAAATCATGTGGTGTACCATAAGATTTACCGGTTATTTTAGGATCATTACCTTCTTCTTTAAGCTGATTTAATCTAAATTCACGTTTAGCATCTTCAAGAACTAAATCTCTATATTCATCATATTGATCTTGAGATAAATGGAATATATTATGATAAACCCAATCTGTAGGTAATATTTTTATTTCGGCTATTGATCTAGCTAAATCTACTTTTTCTTTCATTAATGCTATTCTTTCTTGATCATAAATGATTGAAGGAGTAGTTAATGATAATTCAAAATTAGTTAATTGTTCTGCTGTATAACCTTGAGTATATAAGTGAACTAATGCTATTTTATATAATTCAGATAAAGCGATACGTTGGATTTTATCAATTCCACGAGCAAAACGAATATCTTCAGCGGCTAACGTTGCTTTACCGGTTAAATCTTTTTCATAACCCATAAATGCTTTAGGTATTCTTAAACCAGCAAATATTTTATCTCTTAAATATTCTACGTCTTTAATACCATCATATTGTAAACCAGGTAATGTATCTATTTTAGTTGTTTGGTCATTACCACGAACTGGTATAAAATAATCTTCTAATAAGTTTTGAACATTATATTTTAAATTATAATCACCTGTTTGTTGATCCATAAATGGAGTACGTTTCATTGTAGAAATAGTTTTCTGCATGAAATTTTCTACTTCACTTGGTGGGATAGAACCAATATTCAAATAAAATATACGTTTATCTGGAGAACGAACTATACGATGAATTAACATCGCATCTTCCATTAATGTATATTGTTTAAATAGTTTACGAACAGGCTCAATATAAGATCTACCATAAGGTAAAAAGTTAACATCAGATAATAGTCTAAAGTGAGCCATCTCGTAATTATCAAAATGTACTCCTGGAGTATCAGTTGATGAGTTAGGTACATTATAATAACCTGATATACCACTATAAAATCCTTCAGGTGAGTATCTAAATCTTACAGAAAATGGGTTTTCTTTATCATATCCTTCTTCTCTTTCAATATGGTATGGTGTAATAGGGATAACGTTATACACACCGAATTTTTCTGATATTTCTAGTTTAAGGAAAAAATCACCATATTTACATAATTGTCTAATCCACCAGCTTAAGTTAAATTCAATATTTAAAACATCATAAAATAAATTATATAAAGTTTTTTGTATATCTTCATTACTGCTTCTAATTTGAAGCACTTCACCCATATCGTTTTTTAATGTAGATTCTTCAGATATAATATCTAAAGCAGATGCTATAATTGCATCTGTGTCCATAATATCATAATCTGAGTATATTTGGGTTCTTAAATATTGGTAGTTTAAATTAAATTGAGCACCATATAATGATGATGCGTTTATAGAATAAATTCTATTAAATCTATCTACTAATGCGTTTGTGGCAAATTGTCCTGATTGTTGGATAGTATTAGTATCCATAACTTTTAATTGATTTCCACCGTCGTTGCGAATGATTATATCTGTTGAAAATAATCGTTTTAATCGCGAAAATATTTTTGTATCTGCCATATTTTTATAATATACGTATAAATATTAAAAAAGCCAACTAATATTTTCCTTTCCTCCAACTTTATTGTTTATATAGTAAGGATTATCGCGACCTGTTGCGAAATATGCACCTTGCTGTGTTGGAGTAGATTTACTAAAATTATTTAAAGTAGCTCTAGTTAAATCTTGGCTTTGTTGTCTAAATTTTAATGATGTGTCTCTTAAATACATGCCAACACCAAAAGGCATTACTAAATCATCATTGTAACCTGATTGTGCTTCTGCTCTACCGTTTTTCCAAATAAATACTTTCATTTCTTCAAGTAAACGTTTAGATTTGATCGTTACAGATCTATCACCAATATATTCTCTAAGTTTATTAATTATTAAAGGACGTGTTCTAAGAGACATTGTAAAACCAGGTACTGTATTGTCATTATTTTCATATTTGTTAAAGTATGAGTCGACAGTTAACGCGTCTGATTTAGGAGAATAATAAAGATTATTATATCCTCTTTCTAAAACAGCATCGATTGTTGCCCAACCGATAGAGGCGTTCTCAATCACAAGTAAAGCTTGATTATATTCTGTAGCTATACCAACTAAGAAAAATCCAAAATCTTTTGGAGGTAATTGTCCTTTATATTCTGCTACTTGTGTATTTGAAGTAATATCTATAACATGACATGCTGAAAAGTCTTTACCATCTCCTCTAGCAACGTCGGCTACAACCATATAATCTCTTGAATAATCTGGTTGTTCCCATATCCATAGATTTTTATCAGCGCCTCTACGTTCTACTGGTTCTTGTATTGTAGTTTCTTTTATAAAATCAAGCCATTCAGAATAAAATACTACATCACCTGATGTATTAAAATCGCAATCACATTCTTGAGCTGCTAATTTAGGATCACCTAATAATTCATCTTGTTTTTTTCTCCATGCTTCATCTCGTTCAGGGTGAACATACCAAGGTAACCTGATTGGTAAAAAATCGTTTTCAGCATTTTCGGCTGATACCCATGTTTTATGGAACCAATTACCTGTACCGTAAGGAGTGGATAAAACAATGGCTCCACCACCTGTTGCTAGGGTTTGTTGTGCAGATGCCCATGTTTCATCAATATTTTCAATGAACGCTGCCTCATCTACTATTAGTAAAGATACTGCTTCTGAACGTGCAGCATCACTATTGGATGATTTGGCTTTAATTTGAGAACCATTTGATAAACGTAATGATAATTTATTTTTTTCATCAGATGGTACTTTAAGCCATGATGGTAAATTATCGTACATAAATGCAACTTTAGTTACCATGTTTCGAGCTGTTTCTTGTGTTTTAGATAAACATAATATATTTTTATCTTTATGAAACAACATTAACCATAATGAATAACCCGCTGCTAGTGTTGAAATACCTAATTGTCTTGATTTTAATACTATTGAGTATGGATTATCTTTCCATAAGTTTAATACTTTACCCTGAAATGGATATAGGTTAAATATAACACGTCCACGTTGTGGGTGTTGGATAAAGCAATATTTTTTCATAAAATGTTCTGGTGATGTTGCACATTTTATGTATTCTTGGGCTATAATTTTTTTTACTTCTTCATTCATAACAGTGGGAGAAAGTTTATAACACAAGGAATATACCAAGTGTTATAAACTATATTTTAAAATTATTGTAATATTAATGCATCGGGTTGTTTTGAATATATTTTCCTTCTATTATTATTAATTTACGCCATTTTTCATCAGTAAATGTTATTTCATCTTCTTCTAATGATTTTCTTGCAGCTTGAATAGATGGTGCGGATATAGATGTCTGAGAATAAAAATCATTTCCATTAGGTATTATTATATAATGTTTAGAAGGTTTATTAATAGTAATTTCATCTATATCTTCTTCTTTTAAATTAACATCTATACCTTGACTAGTATATTTTTTAATATCTGAAGTGTTAGTAGTGGCTTTAGGTAGATTAATAGATCCATTTAATTCAGTCACTATTGTTTCCTTAATGTAATTTTTTAATTCGGATTTTTTCATGTGTTTTGTGTATAAATATTATGGAAATAATGTTTCCTTAATAGTTTCAATTCGTTGTTCAACTGTACCCTTAATTTCAATTAATTTAGTAGGTGGCCATCTTTTAAGCATTTCTTTAATAGTGTAATCTATTTTATCACGATATTCACTATTTGTTTCACGAACACCATTATCTTCTATTTCTACACCTTCAGGAGAAACATAAATAATATAATCATATTCTTTAGCTAAATACATTATTGTATTAGTAAAATGTATTTTTTCATCCCAACTAATTGATTTAGCACTTAAAGTAAAAGCACATACATCATATATTGTTCTGTCAGTTATAATATTGGGTTTCATTAATTCTAATGAACGCTCAGCAGCAAATATAATTTGACCTTTTAATGTAGAGTCAGTGTTTAAAGCGATACCTTGATCACGCAGATATTTACTACGTTCAGTAGCAAATTCATAATCTTTAAATTGTTCTAATTTAATTAGTTCATTTACTAAAGTAGTTTTACCTACACTTATTGTACCGCATAATCCAATTCTCATAATATAAATGTATGTTATGGTTTTTAAGAAGCCAAACTTTCAACATAAATTAAAAAATCTTCTATTATTTCTTGATTTTCAGGTGTTGTTTTAGATATTATTTCTTTTAATATTGAATTAATATCTTGTGTGGATTCTAGTAAAAGATTTTTAATAGGTGATAATATATTTTCAGCTAAAGTTAATTCTGATTTATCACCGTAATCATCGATATCATTAAGATATAATGTTATATATTCGTTTAGTTTATTTTGAGATATATTCATTTATTAATGTTTTAATATATTTAAATATTTCAGTAAGTTTATTTATTTGACTATTTAACCATTTAAGTCTTTCACCCATTCGTTTACCACCCATTGGGTTTTCAATATTTTCTTTAGGAATATAATTAACTAATGGTTTCATATATTCAGATCCTGTTAAAAAAACAAATTCATCTTTGTTTAAATTAATATGATGTGATTTCATTTGGTTGATTACTTCTTCACCCCACTTTTCTTTTTCATCAGCTGGCATTTCTTTTAATGTTTTATCATATGGTTCTAATTCTTTAGTCATTGGTACTAAATGATGTTTAGCAGATAATATAAACATTTTATCGGGTTTAAGAGATTTGCCGTACTCTAATGTTTTTTGAAACATTGGAGATGCGGCATATAACTCTTGGGCTGGGGCTTTGTGGTCTAGTTTAGATTTAGTGCAACTAAGTAATACTATTTTGGACATTAATATAGTTTATTATAAATATTATATAATTACTATTTCTTTAATTATGTCCTTTTTAATTAAATAGTTTAAATGAATTCTAAAACAATCCATATATTGTGGTGTAAATTTTGGATTTTTATTTATTAATTTTGGTATAAATGAATCTGTTGATGGTAATGGATATCTACCTACCCAAGGTGCTACTATTTCTTTAATTAATTTTTTACGAATAAAATCATAATTTTTATTATTATTTACTGTTCGTAATATTGGGAATAGATTGAGTAGATATATTAGATATGGTTTAGATTCTTCTAAGCTACAATTAGCTATTATTTCTTTAGCTATTTCAATATTTCCTTTATCTGTACTAGTTAACATATTAAGTATATTTTGAAACATATCTGTATCTACAACTAAATCTTTATTTATTTCTTCATTTATGTTGTGATCAAATATAATTTCAAGATTGTATTTTTCAATTGTTTCTTTTAATTTACAAAACGCTTCATAATTATCTTGAACTTTTTTATATCCATGACCATGTATTAATTCTCTTCCATGCATATATGGAAAATCTAATAATTTTAAAAAATTAGGATCGGTTTTAGCCCATTCTTTAATTTGTTCTTCTCTAACTAAAAAAGCATCGATTTTTTTATTATGTGTATGTTCTTGAAAATTATTAGAAATTATATATTTTTTGAATTTTGATTTTATATAATCTACATTTATCAGATAATAGTTATGTTGTTTTCCATTAAAATAAGATTCTTTAATAAAATTATCATCAATTATTATTGCATTTAATTTAGAATATACGCGAGTTAAATTTACATTTAATTTATTTTCTTCAATATAATTTTTTAATTTATATGAAGGTAAATTAGCCATTTTTGTTAAATAAACAGATGTATTATTTTTAAGTTTATTATTTTTAAATTTTTCATATAATTCTAAATATTGAGTTTCATAATCAGAAGGTACTATATTAACAGGGCCATTCCAATAATTGACTGATAAAGATGGTTTGCTATGGTTATTAAAAGATAAACCACAATATATTTTATTATCCATAATTTTATTTACTTAAAAATTTAATAAGTGTTTTGTTTAATGTTAATGTTTTGAATTGGTTTGGATTACCATTATAAATTGATTTTACAATATTGTACTTTAGGTCAACTGCAAATAATTCTTCATTCATTAAAAAAGCTAATCGGTCAATAAATGATTTTTCAATTTTATTTTCCTTGCTATAAAATAAACTATAATTAATAATACGAGTTGATATAATCGACGCTAAATCGGCTCTATAACTTTTATCTTTACCAATAATGCCTTTTAATGTATTAATAATATATTCTTCACTTTCATGTGTTAGTATTGTTTCGGGAGATATAATTTTATCCAACCTGTTATTAATAAACATTGTGAATAATGTTGTAAATTCACCACCAACACTACCTTCACCAATCATTTGTATTAAAGGTAAAGTATTATCAAATGATTCTAATGATGATATTGAATTAAAGAATGTAGTGATACTTCTTGAATTAATTTTATTAGTAACTAATTCTGGGTGTTTTAAAAGAAAATTAATGCATCGATTATCTATTTGATTATTTTCAGCCCATTCTCCCCAACATTTAATATCAAACTTTAAATCAACTGATATAAATCGTGTTTTTTGGGCATTATCTATACTATTTACTAAATATTCACCATTATCTGGGTTACTTGTAAGTATAATATGCCAATCTTTAGGTAGTTTCCAACTAATATATTGTTGGCGGTCAATTAGTTCCATAACAGCTTGTATAAATCTAATATCTGCGCGATTCCAATCATCTAATAATAATATACCCCCAGAACTTTTACCGCTTATCCATTCAGGTGGGCAATAGCTCATTCTATTTTTACCGGTAAATTTATAACCCATTTTGGTATATTCTTCAATCGCATGTTCATCTATCCATAAACAATCATCATCTTTTAAACATAATTCAAATTGACGAATTGGAAAACCAACTAAATCACCTAATTCCTCAATTTGTGCGAGATTTAATTTAACAAAATGTAAATCTAATTCTTCGGCTAATTGAACAATAGTTGATGTTTTACCAATACCTGATTCACCCACCACCTCTACAGATACTGGTGGTTTGTTTTGGTTTTGTAAGTAACGATTGTTGTTAATGATGTGTTTTAGAAACGTTTTAGTTTCATTTACGTTTAAAGATACTTGTTTTGTTTTTGACATAACTTTTATTTTGTTTCTTAAAGATAATATTGATTTTAATGAAAGCCAAACAAAATGTTAATCTTGTATTTTAATTGTATAGCCCCAACTTTTTTTAGTTTCATCCACATCAGCTCCATTACGACTAAGTACTATCATTGTTGGTTTAAAAGAATTAACTGTTCTTTCACCTATATAACCATCCGTTAATATAATTAAATTACTATATTGTTTGTGTTTATTAAAATATTCTATGATAGGATTCATATCTGTACCACCTCTACCCTTAACAAATTCTGGTGGTTTTCCTTTATATTCCCAAACTTTATGAATTACAGCATCACATTCTGCTACATCAATATTAATACCTGTTTTATGCATATGGTATATTTCACTAAAAAATTCTATTATGTCTGTGTCTGAAACAGATCCTGAAGTGTCAACTCCTACTAGTGTGTATTTTTTAGGTTTAATTTTTAAAGCGGGATTTTCTTCAAAACGTTTATTTAATTTACGTCTTGTTTTTTTAGTATATATTTTAGAAGACATACTAAAAAATCTCCTAAAATATGATTTCCAATCATAAGATGGTGGGTTAATTTCAAATAAATTATCAATATAAGATTTTAATTCAGAAGGTATAAATCCTCTATTTTTACTCCCATTATTTTCTATTATAGTTTTAATTTGATGATCAATTTGTGATTTAATTAATTTTTTATCGGCTTCAGATAATGAATCAAATTCTTTCCAAGTTGGATGAAGTCCATCACCATTTATTATCCCATTTATTTCAAATTTTTCCAACATATTATTTAATGTTGGGCTAGTATTTTGTTGTTTTGCTTGTTGTAACAATTCATAATATACTTTAGTACCTGCTTTTAAAGGTAAATTTAATTCAGGAAATGTACTAGGTAATAAAATATCATCAGTTGGGTAATATTCTGGTTCTATATATTGGTTTATTTCAATATCAGCTGCTATATTATGTAATTCATGATCTAAATAATTGTCTCGTTCTGCTAGATGATGAAAACATATATGAAGTAATTCATGTTTTAATAATCCTATTTTATTTTTATCTCCGGTTAAATTATTCCAAAATTCCTCATTAATTGCTAGTTGATAATTAATGTTTTGTTTACAAACCCCAGCTGTAGGAATATCTTTTCTAATTACTTTGTTTAAAGTAGATAAAAAAATACCGTAAAAAGGTTCTCTAATCATGAGTTGTTTACCTATACGGCTTAAATCATCATATGTGTTTATCATAACTTAATTTTGCGTAAAAATAATAAAAAAGCTTGGCAATGCCAAGCTTAAATTTATTAATGTGAATATATGTTTTAAACTCTATTTCCTGAAGCTTTTCCAGCTGCTGTTTTATAAAATGGTTGACCATTTACATCTTTTTTCTTAGCTTCCCATTCTGTTTTAGAATGTTTTACTCCAAAAAGATAATACTCTGCTTTTCTATTATTACCTTGAGGTATAAAAGCTGGGCCATCCCAATTATGCAATTTACCATTCCAATAAAACGCTATTGTACCGTCGGCCTGTTTAAGGCGTTTTGTTTCTAATGATTGTTTTGACATATTTTTAATTAATTTTTATATTTCCATTTAAAGCCATATGCTGTTTTTTGACGGCCCAATATACAATCTTTTATTTGAGATGTTATATTACTTGTTTTTCCTGTTTGTTTTTTAATCCACTCGGCAGCTTGTCCTTTACTTTCCCACTCTTTAATTAAATTATCTTCTAAATCAAACATTAACACTAATTTAGCTTGTTTACGTTTAGATATACCCATGTTTTGTTTATGTTTAGCTGAAAATGGACGTGGTATATTTTTGTTATTTTGGCTAATACGTTTTTTAACTTCTTTAGTATAATATTTTGTATGGTTGTTTTTTTTAAGAGTGATACTTATTTTATTTCCTGTTCCTTCCTTGCGTGGTTTTCGCATTGTTTGTTTTTGCTCTTCAGTATATTTTTCAGGACCACCTCCACCTTTATTTTTATTTAATAAATTAAATCCCCACTGTTTAAATTGTTCAATCCAATATGATTCCCAATACTTCCAATCTTCAACTTCATCTACTATAATCATTTCGATATTATTTCCATATGTTTGGTAGTGTTTATGTTTTCGACGAATAGGATGTTTTGTTTTACCTACATAAAAAGGAGTGTAATCTTTTTCAAGAATGTAAATATATGTCATGATAATAAATATATTAACTTCCCATCAGACCACACTCCTATTAAAATTATTTTACTAAATTACGTACACTGTATACTCCTTGGGCAGCACTAACAGCTATACCTCTAGAAGATAAACTATCCCCAACAAAATGTATATTAGGATAGTCCACTAATGATAAATTATCATAATTTACTAATACTTCTTCACTAAGGAATTTTACTTCAGGTATATAAAGCGAATAATCATTATTAAAATTAAATACTTTATTTAAATCCTCAATATAACTAATAATGTATTCAGCATATTCACCATATATTTCTTTAAATAAATCTAAATTTCCTACACTAAAAACATTCATTTCTTTACCTTCTGCAGTTAATGATGGTTTTCGAGTAAAATTAGGTGAATAATGAATTCCTTTTCCATCAATTTGACATTTAGCCACTATATCTTTTTGGAACTGGAATGGATTATTTATTCCTTTTATTTCCATAATAATACCAAAATTAGTCATGTTATTGATCATGTCTTCTTGTTTATAAGAATGACCATTATATGACTTCATATTATATGTTACTTCTTCAGCTACATACGCTGCAAAATTATTACTACAAAAAGAACGAGAAGATATTTTATCATTATGACGTTTATATAATTTAAAATCATAAGCTATATCAACTATAGGCTGCATATATTTTTGAGGTAATTCCATACGGACACCAAGTTGGACTGATTTTGGTTCTTTTTTAAGACTATATTTATCAATAAGTTTTTGAGTTAAATCTATACCTGATTTACCAGTACCATAAATAAGTTTATCAAATTCTATATTAACTTCTGCTTGGATAGTGGTTTTTAAAAAACAAAATCTAACAAGTTGATTTTCAAAATCAATATCTCTTACTTCACAATCCCAACAAAAATTAATACCTTTTTCAACTAACCAATCATACCATTTTTTACCCATATCATGTAAATAATTTGTACCTACATGGTAGGCGGGTGCCATTCTTAAATTAAAATATGGTTTGATAAAATTTGGTTCTTCTGTAGGTTTAGAAAACATTATTTTTGAAGGGTCTGGGTGGAAACGAAGAATATATTTCCATGCTTCTTCTAATGTTTGGTCTGCTTTTTCTTCACCCATATACTTAGCTAATTGTCCTCCTACAGCATTATGAAGATAACTCCATTTACCATCAGAGAAAAGTCCAGCTCCTGCGAAACCTTTCATAACTTCGTCTTTAGGGCGAAGATAAGGATCTTTCCCAGCATCTATTATTGTTATTAGTTCACCCGGATATCCATTATCTACTAATTTAGTAGCAGCGTTTATACCTGCTACACCGGCACCAATGATTACGATTTTTTTATCCATTCTGGTTGGTTATTTAGTTTATTCCAATTTAATTTTTTAATTTTAATTTTATCCTCTATATAAAATGTATGATAAGCTTTTACAGTATCCAAATTTTTATATTCGTCAGGCATACATTGCGGAGGAGGAGTAAATCCTTTATCAGGTATGTTAGGTTTATTAATTTGTAACCATTCTAATACATCTTGTGTTTTATGACGTTTACCATAACGTTTAATAAATTCATTACATATTTCTAATCCATGTTGTACTAACCAATCATAATGCTGTATTGATTGTCTTGTCCATTTAGTTGATGGATGGTTCCAATGAGCACGTTTATAAGGTGCTTGTGTTCCAGTCTCCCAATGAGTTGTACTACACATTTGCGCTGATTCAATTTGCATTTTACGAATATGATCATCGGCTAATTCACGCGCTGCTATTATCGGGTCGTGATTTATATAAAATATGTTCATTGCTATAAAAATAATAAATTTATTTTAATTTTCCAAATAGAGAATTAAACATATTTAAATATTTCTTGAGTTTTTAAATAAGAATATATTTTAGGCCACGATATAGATAAATCTATTTTAGCTGATTTTATAGTAGGATATATTTTTCCTGTAGGAATATAAAGAATTGGTTTACTCCAATTTCTATTGAATTTACCTTCATCCCAAACTTTTTTCATTGATTTACTTTTTAATTGTTTAGAATGTTCAGAATATTTCAACGGTCCTCCACCACCATTATTTTTATTTTTTAAATCAAATCCCCATTGTTTAAATTGTTCAATCCAATACGATTCCCAAAATTTCCAATTTTTAGTTTCAACTATATCTACTATTTCTAATATAGTATTTTTTCCATAAGTTTTTTTATGTTGATATGATCTATGAAGATTTTTATTGATTGATTTTCCTATATAGAAAGGAATATTATTTCCGTTATGAAGAAAATATATGTATGTAAATTTGGTATCCATATACATAAATATTAAAAGAGAACATAAAATGCTCTCTTTACCACAGCTCCATAATATTATTAAATCGACAGGCTATGAATCTGTCTATAAATTATTTAGATTGAGTGTTATATAATTTATAAGTTTTATCATTATTATATATAAACTTTTCCTTTTACTCCTGGTACCATCTTCTTAATATCTTCTTCTGTGTATTTTTGTGATAGTTGAGTATTATATAAATTTAAATATCCACCTACTTCAAGATTATCAGGAAGAGATGTTATTTTGGTATTTTCTAAATCTAAATTTCCACCTACTTTAAGATTATCAGGAAGAGATGTTATTTTGGTATTTTCTAAATATAAATCTCTACCTACTTCAAGATTATCAGGAAGGGAGGTTATTGGAGTATTGGTTAAATCTAAATTTCCACCTACTTTAAGATTATCAGGAAGAGATGTTATTTTGGTATTATATAAATATAAACTTCCACCTACTTCAAGATTATCAGGAAGGGAGGTTATTGGAGTATTGGTTAAATTTAAACCTCCACCTACTTCAAGATTATCAGGAAGGGAGGTTATTGGAGTATTCTTCAAATATAAATCTCCACCTACTTTAAGGTTATCAGGAAGAGATGTTATTAGAGTACTGGCTAAATCTAAATATCCATCTACTTCAAGATCATCAGGAAGGGAGGTTATTTTGGTATTGCCTAAATTTAAATATCCACCTACTTTAAGATTATCAGGAAGAGATGTTATTAGAGTACTGCTTAAATTTAAACTTTTACCTACTTTAAGATTATCAGGAAGAGATGTTATTTTGGTATTGCTTAAATTTAAATGTCCACCTACTTCAAGATTATCAGGAAGAGATGTTATTGGAGTATTATTCAAATATAAACTTCCACCTACTTTAAGATTATTAGGTAATTTAATTTTTTCATTAAGTCCACTTAAATCTAAATCACCTTTTGAAATATTATTAATATAATCACGAATTCGTTTTCTATATTCGGGTTCAGCAGGTTTATTTACTGTAATTTCGTTTAATATTTTGATTAGTTTGATCATAAGTTTTTAAATGTAAATTTCATCTTTAATATAACCACCTTTATCTTCTACCATTTTCCTAATGTCTTTTTTTGTGTATTTTTGTGATAGTTGGGTATTTTCTAAATTTAAATATCCACCTACTTTAAGATTATCAGGAAGAGATGTTATTGGAGTATTATATAAATATAAACCTCCACCTACTTCAAGATTATCAGGAAGAGATGTTATTGGAGTATTTTCTAAATCTAAATTTCCACCTACTTCAAGATTATCAGGAAGGGAGGTTATTTTGGTATTGCTTAAACTTAAACTTCCACCTACTTTAAGATTATCAGGAAGGGAGGTTATTTTGATATTGCTTAAATTTAAACTTTTACCTACTTTAAGATTATCAGGAAGAGATGTTATTAGAGTACTGCCTAAATATAAATTTCCACCTACTTCAAGATTATCAGGAAGAGATGTTATTTTGGTATTGCTTAAATATAAATTTCCACCTACTTTAAAATTATCAGGAAGGGAGGTTATTGGAGTATTATTCAAATTTAAACTTCCACCTACTTCAAGATCATCAGGAAGAGATGTTATTAGAGTACTGGCTAAATCTAAATTTCCACCTACTTTAAAATTATTAGGTAATTTAATTTTTTCATTAAGTCCACTTAAATCTAAATCACCTTTTGAAATATTATTAATATAATCACGAATTCGTTTTCTATATTCGGGTTCAGCAGGTTTATTTACTGTAATTTCGTTTAATATTTTGATTAGTTTGATCATAAGTTTAAATAATTGTCTATTTGTTTTTGAATTTTGGGGTCTTTACCTTTATATAAAATATCAATTAAATATTTACGTAATGGGTATATTTTATCTGTCATTACTCGTTCTTCTAATTCATCATTTTTAGTATGATGTTTATAATCAGGTTCTATTCCTGAGTAGTTAAATGGTTCTATTTTGTATTTTGTTTTTAGTTTGTTTTTGTCTAATACAAATACCATATCAGTATCTTCTAATGGGGTTTCTAGACCTAAACCTATAGTATGATTAGGTTTCCAGTTTTTATCTCTTGTTAAAGATATAGCAGTTTGATGTTTAGTATTTGCTAATCTTTTATCATAATTTAAATAATCTCCTGAAGGTACAGGTCCTGATTTTAATAGGTTAGATTTGATTATGTCTAATCCTCTTTGTGTTGAGGTTTTATGATATAATGGTTCTCCATGTATATCAGATAAAGCTTCATCTATAAATCCTGTTGTATCTCTATTAAAAATAACAGGTAATTTATGATAATCTACAGTAAGTTCTTCGTTTGCTTTTATATCTTTAGTGGTTACTAATATTAATTTAGAACCATCTTCTATTACTTTAGCATTAGCTTTATTTGATGAATGATTTACATGCTGTGATAATACAGTATTTACTTTATGTTTTTTAAAATCTAAAACTAAAAGTATTTGTGTGTTTGCAGGAATATTAATTTTAGTAAATAGTCCTTTACCATGTATTGGAGAATCACTTATATATAATGAATTCTCTATAGTTTCACGCAGTATATGTATTAGTTTAATCATTATATATCAAATGATATAGAATAAAAGTTTCGCCCTTTAAATGTTTCATCCATCCACTCATAACTTTCTGGATCTGGTTCATCTGTGTTAGAATATGCTTTTCCAATTTCTAAGTTCCATGATGTTCCGTTTACTTCATTATCTGGGTATTCACCATAGTAGTCTAGTCCTGCATTTGTTAGTATGTTAATTAAACGGTCTTTGATTTTTAATAATAAATCTTGAGATAATTCATCTTCATTTATACTATGAGCATTTTCTATTTCACCTAATTCATCTTCTGTAAATTCATTAGAATCTTTTATTTGATTGTAAAATTCACCAAGAACGTAATAACCTACTGTAGTATCATGTAATTCATGTTCAGCAAAAGCTTTTATATTTTTATTTAAAAAATCATATAATGCTTTGTTACTACTAAATTTTCCTCCTGTGGGTTTATTAACTGTTATTTCTTTAATACCAGCTAATTGTTGCATACGTTGAAATTCATTGTTTGCCATTGTTTGTAATAGTTTATATCGTTATTATGTTTAATATTATTTGGTGATTTATTTTGAAATTTATATTTCCATTCAAAAACCTCATCAACTGGTGATATTTTTATTATGTTATCGTTATAAATATATTCAAGATATTGAGCTTTAGAATTATAAAATAATTCCCATTTAAAATCATTGTATTTATATGATCTGATAATTCGATGTTTGATAGAGTTTACATTAAATATATCATATATATGTTGTTTAATAGGCGTTATTATATCAATATCTTTTGGTATTCTATAAGGAATAATATTTTGAAGTATTAAAGATACACTACCCCCAACATAAACATCAGGATTATTTTTTTGAAACTTCACTAATATATCTAATAATTTATCCATATTATTTTAATACTCCTGCTCTACGCATTAATGAATATTTTTCCCAATTATCATATATAGATTCTTTTAAATTAGATGATAATGGTTTATCATTTATTATAACATCTTCAATATCATATACTCTTTTAAAATTATCTTCATCAGGTGAAAATGAATTTAATGTGTTACCACCAATATATGAATTATCTTGATCTATATCTTTTCTTAATACTTTACCATTTATGTCAGTTATTACCCAATCATATTCATTTTCTTCATTTTGAGGTAATAATAAGTAAGTTTCATCACCTGATTTTATTATGTATGGTAAAGCATATATTAATACTTTATATTTTTCATCATTACCAACATTTTCAGTTAATTTTAGTAGTGTATTTTTATTTTGGGCAGATAATGTTTTCCATTGATTTAAAGTAAAAGGATATGGATCTATAAATTGTTGAGGCATATCATAAAGACTATCTACTATTTTTTCATCTACTTCAGCACTTGTGTTATAACCATATTTCCAGTTATCAAATAATTTAGAATAAGTATTAAATAATGTTTTTAATTCTGGTTTTGTAATATATTTAGATGCTTCTGGGGGGAGAAAGCTTAAATTTTTTAATTGTTCATCAACATATTTTTTAGTTATGTCAGGTCCAAAATATTTTTCAATATATTGGAATGTCACATTACCATCAAATGTTTTTAAATATTTTTCTTTAGCTGGTTCATCTAAGTATTTTATAAAAGATAAAGGTATTGGTGTTTTAGAATAATCTGTATGTCTAAAACGAAATATAGCGTATCTTTCAGCTAATTGTGGATAATCTTTTAGTTCATCATATGAAAATTGTTGACCATTATCTATAGCGATATTAGCTAATGTTGTTGTTCTTCCACCAACTGGTATTTTATATTTAGGTAATATTTTAAGTATTTCTGGGGTTCGTTTTAGTTGGTTTCTAGAAGCTTTACCTTGAATATATAGTATTTTATCATCTTGAGATAATTCTTTAAATTCATCTAATGATAAGTTTTTACCAGATGCAATTTTTCTACCTTTTTCCACAGCGGATAAAGATATAGGTTTAAAGTAATCTTTTAAATTTTTAATTTTAGCCCATGTTTCAGATGGTACTATTTTAGATATGCTATTCCATGTTTCTGCTGGTGTGTCACTAGAATTATTGGCGTTAGTTATAATATATGATTCACCATCTTTATTTACTTGAATTACAAAAGCATGCCAAGGATCATCGAACCTACTATGTTCAGGAGTAGATGGTTTTGAACGATCAAATATAAAATAGAATGTAGGTGCTTCTTCTTGAAATCTATAATAATCATAATTGGTATTACCAACTTGTGTTACACACCAGCCGTATTTTTTTATTTTAGTATTAGAATTTATAGGATTATATGATATACACTTATGCACATCATCACCTTTATATATTTCTATTCCATTTTTATCATATATTTTATCCGCATTTGTAGAAGCTAAATTTTCATCTTCTTCACCCGCTTGTTTTTGAGAAGGAAAGATAGCATCTAACATTTGTTCAAAATTCTGCCATTTCCAATAACGAGGATCAAGATAATAATTATTTTTTAAAAGATTTTTTGGTATAAGTGCTAATACTTCTTCTTTAGTAAAATGGCCATCTTCAGTACCATTTTCAACAGCATATTTTAATCTATCTCTGTTAGTCATAAAACGTGACGTATAAGATTGGGCTGTTGGTTTGTCTATTTGTTCTTTTTCAACAAAGTTTTTTATAGCATCTTTTTTAATTTTATCTGGATTTTCAGGTATAGAGCGAATCATTTTTACCATATTCTCATATGAATAATTATCTATACTTTTATATTTGTTGTTTTGTTTTAATTCATCGGGTATAGCTAATATATCTAATTTAGATTCTAATCCACTTTGAACTTGTTCAAAACGTGTAATTAAAGCTCGAGCTGCTTTATCATCTACTTTAGGATCTTCAGATTTCCATCTTTCTATAGTAGATTTAATTTTAGGTTCAGATAACTCTAATAATATATTTGTTAATTTAATCATCATTATTTAGTTAGTTTATCATATAAATATGAAGAAAATTCATCATCAACACTTATAACATAAGTAGGGTATAAAATATCTATAAAATGAGCTAATGTTCCCTTAACTTCCCACTCTATAGCAGTTTTAGATATATTTTTATTAGGATATGCTTTTAAATATTCATAACATAATTTTTTTATTTCAGATAATTTAGAGTTTAAAATATTCATATAATATTTCCAAAATATATTACATAAATATAATTGTAAAGGTTTATTGTTGTTTATATATTCTATTACAGCATCTCTATCTAAATTATTTATTTCTTCACTATCCATATCTATATCTTCATCACTTAACATTTCATGTTTAACATAATCTGTTACTATATCTTCAATTTTATTATCAGAAGATATATAAAAATCAATAATAGATTCGTTAGAAGCATTACTTTCTATTTCTTCAATAATTTGTTTTATTATTTCATCATCTATATCCTTTTTAAATGATAAAGGAGCTGTAGGTTTATTAATAGTAATTTCATTTAATATATTTGTTAATTTAATCATATTAAAAATTATGTAGTATTATTACAGAATTACTATATCCTAAACCATAAGTTATAGCTTTTTTATAAGCTTTAAGAAGAGTAAAAGAACTATCAATATCATCATCACTTATTTCAATATATTGAATATCTCCATGTTTACGCCATTCAAAAAATTTTTTAGCTAAATTTATTGTTTCATCATCACTATCATCATTATCATCATACCATTCTTCAAAAGTATCATAATGATTAAAAGAATCTATATATGATCCATCAATTGTTTCATCATATTCAACCATCTTTTTAAGTAAAGATTTATTATTTTGAGGATTATTAATGGTAATTTCTGATAATATATGGGTTAATTTTGTCATTGTTGTATTTTTAGTTTTTTTGTCATTGTTGTATTTTTAGTTTTCTTGAAGCCATTCTCCCATTTTAAGCTGTAGATTCTCACGAGGATCAGAATCATAATTTTCTAATGGTTCTATGTACTCAAATATGTCTGTATCTTCATCATCTTTAGAAAAGAATACACCATCATCTTGATATTCCCATCCGTTTTTCTTTAAATATTTAGCGATATACGGTAATAAAAACATACCTGTTTCTATATACACTGCGTCATCTAAAAGCATAGTTTGTTTGTGTGGATTTAATATATCGGGTTCTGTTTTAGGATAATCATTTTTATTTTCATTTTCAAAATATTCTTGATCCATTTCTTGAAATCCACTTTCTACATAAAATTCCCATATCTTATGTATAATTTCTTTTTGTTTAGATGCGATAACACGATCTATACCTGATCCTTTAAAGATATTTTGATCATTTTTAAAAAAATCAAATATTTCTTGAAGGAATTCTAGTTTTAAAGGTATATGAAGATTTATAGGTTTATTAACTTTTATTTCTTTAATACCAGCTAATTGTTGCATACGTTTAATTTCGTCTAAATCTTCTAAACCAGTATCATCTTTTTGTAAATCACGTTCAATATCTTTCATTGTATCTAAAGCCCATTTCTTTTGATTAACACTTAATTCGTCATTAATAGCATTTTCAATAAAAGAAAAAAATTCATTTTCATTCATTTTATATACTTCTGTAAAAAATAATTCACGAACACGAGGATCATTTACATTAGATTCATTATATAATTTACTTAAAGCGTCATATATAAATTTACCATATTGCATATCATGAGGTTCACCTTGAATAACATCTACTTTAGTTACAGCACGTTGTGCTTTATCTGAAGGATGAAATGAAAAACCTTGTGTGCCTACTATTTCGTATAATCCTTTTATAATTTCATGAACCAACATTGGAAAACATAATGCTCTAGCTTTAATGACAAATTTTTCTTCTTCATCATTATATTCCATATCACTACTCCCACCTTCCATTTTTTGACCTTGAGCTAGTTGATTTAACATCATAGCTATAGCATTCTCATCATCGAAAATACCAAAAACAAGTTTTAATATTTCATTATAGTTTTCTACTATTTCTGGGTTTATTTCGTCTAGGTATTCTCTAAATAACATAAATCCAAAAGCACCTCTAATTGAAGCACCTTGAGTAATACCATTTATAATACGGCGTTTTGCTTCTAATTTTTCAGAATCATCTTCACCAAAACTAGGAGATGCGGGATCTTCTTCGTTTTCTCCACCCATAGGAACATTTATATCTCCACGTTTAACTATTTTTGCATCTATTTCTATGTCAGCATAATCAAGGATTGGATAAGCATCTTTAGCCATTTGAATAGCTACCATTTCTAATTCGTCTTGATATCCATCTTCTGCTTGAATTATTTTATCTAATAATTCTTGAGTATTTCTTAATGTTTGCATTAAGTTTTTATTTCCAAGCATTTTCTTCAAAGATTGACCTGACTTGCCTTTTAAAGAAGCTATAGTTTTAGGTGAAAATATATCTTCGTATTCGATTTCAGTTAAATGTGACATTATTTTTTATCTTTAAAACGTTTAACAATCTTATTTAGCATTTCTTTTTCGTCCTCTTTCATCATTGTAGCCTTTGGTTTAGGTTGAATATTAGGTTTTATAAAAGGACGACGAGGACCAGGTTTTTCACTTGGTTTACCAGGATGTATAGTTGGGGATGTTTCTGGTTTAGGTTTACTGGGGGCTGGTTGGTTAGATTTTATAAGAGAGCGTATAGCTTCACGAAGTTGTTTTTTGGTCATGATACAAATAGTTTTTACATAAATATGTTAAACTATTGTACTTTAAATTCTTTATTACCTATTTTTATGTTAGTTATTGTATTTACGTTTATCATTCTATATTCACCTTTCTTTATATCATAAACAGGTATTAGACCTTTTTCTTCAGGATTATATGGTAATTCACCGCCTTTAAGATATGCTTTAACACCTAAACGCGCATTCATAACACGTGTTGTACCATCTTTTTTAATAAATGTTACTGTAAAGAATTTACCTTTAGTTGCTTTGATTAATATTTTAGCGTCTGTTTTACTTATAGTACCAGATGGTGTTTCAGGTGTTTCAGCTGGTTTAGTATCAATTTCTAAAAGCGCTTCCATAATTTTCTTTTTATGTAAAGATAATCGGTAGCGTTTATAAGGCCAAATATTTTTCATAGGTTTTTAAGTTTCAATTAATTCTTCATATGTTGTTTGCGAAATTGTATGGTATTTTCCACAATCTTGACATTGTAGTTGAATTCTAGGTATTCCAGATGCGCTTATACGTTTTTTAGAAAATTTCATATCTTCAGAACCACATTCAGGACATGATGTTTTATCACCTCCTGCTAATATTCCATGATGTGTTTTAGATGGAATATATGTTGACATTTCGTTATATACATTTTCAAGTAATACAACATCGTTCTTACAATATTCCACCATTTCTTTTAATGCTTTTTTATCATTATTAAGCACTATATTTTTCCATAAATCATATCCTGTATGTATTTTAGCACCTATACCTAAAAATTTAGCGATATAATCTAATTTATTACTATTGAATTTAAATTTAGAACGAGCGTTTTTTAACGTGTCTAAAGTAGTATAATTTGGGAAAACAGGTATTCTATGATATAAACATCTTGTTCTAATCCAAGGTAAGTCAAATCTATCACCATTATGTCCTATTAATTCATCAGCTTCGTTAGCAACTTTGATGAATTTTTCAAGCATTGTTTTATCGTCTTGATTATTATCCCAATTTAAAGAATAAGTTTTTTCTTCACCAGCCCATTTGTAACATATACAAATAATAGCTCTTTCTTTGATAATATTGTCAGGAGTTATATTTAATTTATAACCAGCAGTCCAAAATAATCCTATATTAGGACTAGTTTCTATATCAAAAAATAACTTTTTAATTTTACCCATGTTAGGTTTTTTTAGTTAAACAATAATGTAATTATAGATTCTGGGGTAGCCAAATTTATTTATATTATTTTAATATGTTAAATATATCTTTTAATATATTTTTTCGATTTGTATGAGTATGATAAATATATTGTTCTATTTATTTTTATTTCATATAATAAGTTTATTAATGATATATGTTTAGATTCAGATAAATCTTCTTTACCATAAGTGTGCTTTCTTGCTCTATTTATTTGTATATTAATATTATTAGGATCTTCTTTTATTTTTGTATCTATGAATTTATCAGCGTCTTCAGCAGTATCATACGGTCCTGTTATATCATATTCAAGATTATCTTTTAACCATTTTTGAATTTTTTCTTTATTATTAGTATCAATTATATCTTGAGGGACACCAAAATATGAAACATTGCTTAAATTATAACCTATTATAAAATGACGAACCACTAATTTATCAATAACTATATTAAAGAAAGCATCATAAGTAACAACATTACTATAATTTTTATATTTAACATAATATGTATTATTATTAGGAGATATAAGTTTTATAACATATTGTTTTCCTAGTCTTGATTGTTTATAAGTATTAATACTATTAGAATCTTCATTTATTTTTTTATATTTTGCTTCTTTAGCTTCATCATAAGTCTTATATTCTCCAATCTTTTCTCCTTTATAATTTTTATTATATTTTTTAAAGTTATTTACTATTAAAGCATCATCAGCATAAGCTCCACTACCTAGAGCATTTAAAGATAAGACTTTAATAATATTTTTAATTTTACGATTATTTTTTTTATTATAAGTATTATAAATAAAATAATAGGTTGAATTATCGGGGAATGTTACTTTTAGTAAAAAATATTTATCTAGTGGTAACAGTTCATTATATCTAAAATCTTCTTCTCTAAGTTTTTTTAGTTCATTATTAAAATCTTCATAGTTATCATATGCTCCTACTTTATTAAAACTTTTAATGTTGTTTTTATAATAATCAAGATTAAAGTCCTTACGTCTTGATGCATTTGTAAAATGATTCATTCCAAACGCTTTTGGAGAATTAAGATTATGATTTATTCCACTAACATACATACTCTCTCCATTATTAAATTCTATTTTTACTATAATATATTTATTTCGAGGTAATTTTTCTTCCTCTTCATGTATTAACTTAAACATTGTTATTTATTTTCTGGTCTAGATGGGTTAGGAAAGTTAAAATTACCATTTTTAGTCATATGTCCTTCTATAGTAAAATATTTTTTACCTTTTATATTAGCTGAGCCTCCTTTTTTAATGGCTAATTTCATAGAAGACATTAATTGTGAAGCTAAGTTTTTTCTTTCAGGACCAAATGTTTCATAGAATTCTTGTTTAAATTTAGAATCTTTTACATTTTGGTCTAATTGAATTTTAAGAACATCAGGAATATATAAAGCATTACCACCTGTAGATAATTTACCTCCATATTTTTTAATTAATTCTAGTTGTTGAGGAGTAAATTGGTAATCGGTAGCTATTGCTATTTCATTTAGTTCTTTAGTTTCAATTTCATCGTTTTTATCTAAATAAAATGTATCTTTAATTTTACCGTTATATAAAGTTAATTTTATATCATCACCATCTGGTTTTTTTCCTATAATTTCTACTTTATCGCCTTTTTTGAATTTACCTAAATCTGCGGATAATGTAAATTTATCTCCTATACTAATAGTAGATACTTTAACTTCATCTAGTTTATATTCATTTATTTTTTCAAAGAATTTAGCAGAAGAATGTAGTAATTCTCCATTTCCCATATCTACAGTTAAATCAACTTCGTTCCCATTAGGTAGTTTAGTTATGCTTTTTATCGTGCCTGTTTCTGTTTTTTTAGTTTTAGGGTTGATAGTTGATACTTTATTTCCAATTTTAACTTCACCACCTTTAATAGTTATTGTTTCAGGTTGGATTAATTTCCATGATTTATATCCTTTTAGACTTTCTTTAATTAATCTTTTTAGTCTTAAATTATTCATGATTTATATATTTTTAGTTTTAAATTTCCTGTTCCTTTAATAGTACGATGCCATTCATGTCTGGGTATAAATATTGGTTGATTCATAGAAGTGGGTAGTTGGTTTTCTAATTGTATTTTCCAATCTGTTTTACCTATAATTTCAACTATTCTATCTTCATCATCACGGTGCCAAAGTTCTTCATTTCCTGAATAGTTATTTTCAAATACACGTATGATTTCATTTTCATTAATGATATATTCAAAATACGGATTTTCAGGATGTTTATATACCCAAATATACCCCCCAGCGGTTTTTTGTAAACCAGCGGCACAATTTCTAATTCCATTAATTTGGGTTTGTTCTTTAGCTTCTATCATAGATGGAAAAATTTCTAAAGGAGTTAAGGTTTTTGCTTCTATTTGAAGTATTTTTTTACCTACTTTATTTCTATAATTTTGTTTTAATTCTTTACCGTTTGCTTCCCATCTATCTAATTGAGATAAAGATTGTTTGATTTTAGTTTCTACAAACTCCGGGACTTCTACTTCAACTTCTTTAGACTCACTTAAATTGTTATTATGACGAAAGTTTTTTAAACCTCCCTCATAATTTATATTTACGCCTTGTAATACTTCTTCATCAGACAAATCATCTACCTCTTCGGAGTCTAGATCTGCCCATTGAACATCTTTTAACCAATCACGCATATCCTTTATCTCTTCCTTGCTATAAGTTTTACCTTTATACCTTACTTCTCCTTTAATGGATTCTTTTAGTAGTTGTGTAATTAATCTTTTTAGTCTTAAATTATTCATAATTTATATATTTTTAGTTTTAAATTTCCTGTACCTTTTATTGCTCGGTGCCAAACTCCTCTAGGTATAAATATCTGTCCTTTAATCAAAACAGGTAAAGTATTATCAAGTTGAACTTTCCAATCAGTAACTCCTATAGACTCTATTATCCTATCCTCATTGTCTCTATGCCACATTAATTCTATAGGGTCTATTTCTTGATTAAAAACCCTTATTACAACACTTTCTTCGACTTCTAAATCCTTATAAGGTTTCACTTTTTACCTTTTTTAACCCACCAAATGCAAACATACTTTGTAGCATCGTTGTGTATTTCACCGTTGCCATTCCAGTCTATGTAATATTTACCTTCACAGAGTTGTTTTTCTTTGTTCCATTTAGCACAATTAGCACACATTGCTCCACCTTCAGGTACAGTTTTAGCTGGTTGAAATCCATCTGGAAAATGTAGTTCAGATGATTTTTCTTTTTTTAGTATTTCTATTAGTTTTATCATTTTGTTTTTCCCCATTTTGTACCTTTACCTTTTGTTTTACATCCTGCCGGAGTAGGTCGACAGGCTGGGTATTTAGCGCGTTTTTCGCCTTCTTTTCTACCACATGCTTTATATCCTACTATTTCCCCATCTTTATGGATTGGAGCATTACAATCAACCCATCCACCTTCTTTACCAGGTGTACCTTTACGTTTAAACCATGTATGTAGAGTTTCTTTTTTTTCTTTTAAGTCTTTCCAAATATGGCCTTTACGACAACGAACTATAGCTCCAGATTTATAAGCCGAAGGTTTATCATATCTGCGATCTGCTATACGTTTACATCTGTCTTCATTTAATATTTCTGATAATATGTTAGTTAATTTTATCATACTATTATTGGGCTAGAAGTAAATTGAGCTGTTAATACTGCTGGTGTTTGTTTTACACCTAATAATATTTGTTTAAATGATTCTTTAGTAAAAGGTTTAAAGGGGGCTGGGTCTATTTTTACTTTAATAGTTACTACATGGCGTGGGCTTGTAGTTTTATCATCTTGAGCTTCAATATCTACAATAGTAACACCTTTTATAGCACGTATATCAGATAAAACATCAGACATAGATCTTTCTTCAGTATTAACTATTAATTTAGCTTCTACTTGATAAACATTTGGGTTAAATGAATCATTTAATATATTAGTTAATTTTATCATGTTTAATATATTTTACCAATATCCACTAAAATTTGAGCCACCACCTAATGATTTCCAATATCTACCTATATGACAAGCCCAGTAACCTGGTTTAGTTTTATCATGTTTATCAGCACAATGTTGGCGTTTAGCAAACGCTTTTCGCGCTTTAGGGTCGCGAATTTTAACGGACAAATTTTGTCCACCACCTGCCGCGCCAAATGATACTTTCTTGATATTTTTGGTTTTAGGATCGCGAACATACACATAAAACTTTTTAGAACCACCACGATGAGGTTTATTTAACGGTGGGTGTTTTTCATCTTTAGATTCATTTAAATTTTTAATATCTTTTAAAACTAAATTAGCTAAAGTAGTAGGTAAATCTAATTTATATAAAATAGACATTACTTGAGTTTTATCTAGATCTTTTACTGGTCCAACTCCTGGATGTTCATTAGCGTATTTTATTACTTTTTCAGTCCAGGGAACTTGTTCTTCTTCAACCATAGGCATATCTAAAGGTACTTTTTTACCTTCAAATAAACCATATTCACCTAAATCGGATTCAGTTATTATTTCTTTATCAAGACCTGATATGTTTATAGCATTGCGAGAATACAAGTATCTAGCTTCAGCCCATAAATCTAAAAATGCTTTTGAACTATAACGAAATGTATTTTCAGATAATGGTTTTTTATTATTAATATGATATTTCATATTTTCAGTAATGACTACTTCTAAACTTTCATTTAGTTTAGGTGCTTTAGCGCATTTACCATTACATCCACAACCACAATCTGGTTTATGGTTTATTAATACTTCTTTAATTAGTTGTCTTAGGTTGTGTTTCATCGTTTTCTTTTATTTTAACGTCTTCGTTTAGAATGTTTTTTAATAACGATTCTAATAATAAAACATCTTGTTTATTATTCATGTCAGGGTATCCTTTGGGAAATTTATATCCAAATTTTACAAAAAATTTATCAAATGTATCCATTATGCTTCTGGTGTTTCTTCTTTTGGTGTTTCTTCTTTTGGTGTTTCTTCTTTAGGAGCTGGAGGAACTTCTATTTCAGGTTCAACTTCTTTCTTTTCTACAGCTTGATTAGCATAATATAAAAGACGAGATATTGCTTCAGAAGCAAATTCTTCTTCACCTACATTTAAAAGATAATATTTTTTACCTGATACTTGTGCTATCCAACTTCTATCAGTATGAATAAGATAAAACATTTCACCATTAACTAATATAATTCTAAATGTTAATGGTTTAGGAGCTACCCAATGTATATCATCTACAAAAGTCTCATATTCTGGAGTTAGTAGAAGTACTAAAATGTCTCTAAACTGTGGGAATTCAGATAATATTGGAAATTTATCAGCATGAGAATCTGCCACGATAGCCGCAGCAGATACTTCAGGTTTATAAATTTTTTTAACTGATGATTTGATTTTATCTTTTAATTCATTTTTAGTCATTGTTATCTTTTAGTTTAGATATGATCTTTTCAGTTAATCTAGCTTTTTGTTTAGTAGATGGACCTTTACCAGCTCCATGTGCTTTAGCAGCTGCTACTGCTCCTGCTATTTTAGTGGCTGCTTTACCTGATTTGCCTTGTTTTTTAAGTTTACTAACAAGTTGACCAAATGTTTCATCTATTTTATCTTCAGCTACTTTTTCAGCTTTCTTAGTAGCAATAGCGTACATTGCTGGTTTAGGACCTTTAAAAGTTTTCTTCATTGCTTTAACAATTTCTTCCTTCTTTTTCTTTTCAGCCAGAGTAAGATGTTTTTCGTTTAATGGTTTACCTTTTAAGTAATCATCAATTGTTTCTAAGTAGTCTTGGGCTATAGTTAATTTAGATAAAACCCACGGATCTAATTGTTCACCACTATCGATTTTTTTCATTAAATCTTCAACACTAGATTGAATAGACACTAATTGTGAATGAGACATTTCTGTTTCTTCTTGAGGATCAGTAATGTTTTCTTCCATTTGTTTTTTATGACCACCTATACCAAATTCTTTTTTAAAATATCCTTTAGGTAAACCTTCTTCCATTTCGCCTTTAACAAGATTAGCATAATCAGCCATAGTAAGTGTTTTACCGTTAGCACTTAAAGAAGTTGCCTTTTCAGCAACATCATGTAAGTTTATATCAGTACTAGCATCTTCACGAGCGTATTCTAACATACGAATAAATAATGGAATATCCATTTTAACTACATCAGAAGGATTAATTTTATTTTCACGTTGTAGTAGATATTCTTTAGCGTTTATTTTGGGTGGAGTTTGAAGAGAAGATTTAACCATCTCTTTAATTTTGTCTTTATGCATTTGTTCAGTTTTTTTCTTAGCGTTTTTAATAGCACGACCACGCATTATTTTTTCAGCGTCTTTACCATATTTTGCAACAAAACTTTTTTTATCTTTTTTAAGAATATCATAAATATAATCCGCGTTTTTAATCTCAGTTGGTGTTAAAAGACGTTTATTCATATTATTTAGCTTTATCTTCAGCAGTTGATGCTTTACGATATTCTGATATTAGTTTTTTAAATTCACCTAATTTTTTACGAGCGCGACCATGAGCTGCTTTAGATTTTTCTGAATGTTCAAGTTTGAATAGATTGTAAAGCGCATCCATTTTTTCAAATAACTCTTGTGTTTTCATGTTTTTAAATTTTGTTTATTAAATATTTTATATAATCTATTATTTCACTTTTTTCAAATCCTTCATTCATCCAAGTTAATTTTAAAACACGTAAAGCACCAAATAATTGATTTAACTTACGCGTGTTTGCTGTTTCTTCAAAGCGATCTACAACATGTTTGGGTAGAATTTTAGTGTTTGTTGGTTTATTAATAGTTATTTCTTGTAGTTTTTTTTAATGATTCGGCTAAACCTTGATTAGCTGCTTTACCTTTACCTGGTTCAGCTATATGGGCACGAGTGAAAAAAGTTATCGTATTACCAATTTGAGATAATAATTTTTTATCACCTAATTTTTCAGCTTCTACTTGAGCTTTATTTAAAGCATCTTGTACTGCTTTTACTTCAGGTGAAATGTCATCACCTTCAGATCCCATGCTGGGTTCGTTGTTTGAAGTAAAGTCTGGAGCTGGTTCGGAGTTAAAGTCATCATCTTCGATAGTATCTTCGCTTTTTTTCTTTTTAGCTTCGTCTAAATTATTTTCAGCCATAATCATTTCTTTGATTTTGGCTTTAAGTTCTGATTTTTTCATTATGTTATTGTTTATATTTTGTATAAATATGTTAATTTTTCGTATTCTTCAATCGTTTACGCAAGTAAAAATATAAGCCAAAGAAAAGCCCCGAAAGGCAATAGAAAATTAAATCCGTAGTCCAATAAGAACCTGTCCATTTCATTACCAACGCAAAAAGCGCGTCGAACCCAAAAGGGTTGAAGAACATTGCTATCATTAGGCATACGTGAACTGCTGTCTCTAAATTTATTTTTTTGCCTTTTATGGTCACCGTCCATAGATTTTAATTTAGTTAAATAATATGTAACCTATTTATCTTCTTCTTGTTTATTTTTTTTAGATTTAGATTTAATTTCTTCAATCTTAATTTCTTCTTCATGATCTGGTACTATTTCAGCTTCAGACATTGGAGAAATAGTAACTTGATTTACTGAATAATCACGTGTAACTATGGTTTGTCCTGTTTGAGTATGAGTAGTAAGAGATTGTTCCCAAGGTTTTAAAGTATTCATTTTTTTGTTGTTTTTAAATATTCAGTTAATAATGTTCCTATAACACCTACTTTCTGGCGTATAAATATCCATTCGTCTTTGGTTAATTTATGTTCTTGACGATATGATATTCCCATAACACCTATTAAATGGTTATCTAAACTATATAAACCAACAGCGTAAAATGATTTTGAGTTGTAATCTTTAGCTAATGTTTCTAAACCATAAGTTTCATTTCCATTAGCATAACTAGGGATAGATAATTCTCCATCAGTGTATATTTTACCTAAAGGTTTAGGAAATAAAGATACAGGAATATTTTGGAAAGTATGTTGAACTGAAAGTGTATCGGGTGTAATTTTTTCGTAGAAAAAAGAAAATTTCTGAATAGATTTACCTGTTGGATAAAAATGTCCACCATTATGAAATTGAGCTATCCATACACGATCACATTCTATTGTTTCTACTATAGAATCTAATTGAGTATCAACTAATTCATTTAATTCAATAGCTTCTTGAATTGGAGATTTTTTAGCTTTAGGCTTAAATCTAACTTTAGCCCATTCTATTAATATAGGGCCTAAAACAGCTGTGATAAAAGCAATAATGATAGGAGTAATGTATTCTGTCATTTCTTTAAACTTTGTAGATATTTAATAGTTTCGTCTCGGTTTTGTAACAACACTTGTTTACCTTTACCTACCCAACTTTCTACATCTCCTGCTTCGGTAATAAAAGAATCAGTTGAGTTTATAACATCATCACTCCATATCATGAAATCCTTTATAAGAAAATCTACGTCTGAGTTTATAATATTTTTTTCATATTCTTCCCATAAACCTTGTCTTCTAATTTCTGTTTCAAAATCAATTTGACAATTAAGACATCTACCATACATTATCCAAAAACGTTTATCAAGATGTGGTTTCATCATGCTGCTACATTCAGGACAAAATAAAGGTAAATGTAATTCTTTTTTTGCTTTATCTAATTTAGTAATATTTTGTTTTACACCATTTTTGATAGTCCATTTTCGATCATCTTCCTCCCAAACATCACCTTCACCGTGAAATTCTTGTTGTTTAGTATAACCTATCCCAACAGCGGTTTTATCCCCATATTTACCTTGCATAAGGTTACGGAGACGTTGTACGTCGCGTTGTTGAAATTCTTTTTTTAAAACGTTATCTGACATAAATTTTATTAATGAGAATATATGATTAAAGCACCAGCCATTACAGCTACAATAGCACTCAAACTAAATAAATGGTTTTTAAATTTAGCTTTTTTAACATCTTTTTTTAAAGTTTGAGTATAATTAATATATTGTTGTTCTTTTTCTTTGTATAATATTATTTGTTGAGCATAAGTTTCATTTTTGCTAGATAGTGTTCTAATTAAACTATCTTTCATAGATGATTGTCTTTCAGTAAGTTGCAACACATTTTGTGTTATATTATGTTGACATTTTAAACTATCATATGCTATAAGATCTAATGCTACTCTTTTAGCAACTGAATATGGTAATACTATTTTACTAGTATCTGTAACGCTTTGCGAAAAAACTGTCAAGCTGATTAGGAGTGTAATTAGCAACGAGAGTGCGTATTTCATTGTATTTGTTTTTAATTTGAACATATTTTACCTTTTCTTCAACAATCATCTTATCCATATAAACAACACTGTCTTTATATATTATAATAACACTGTCTTGTTTATGATGAACAGAATCTAAAGCTTTAACTTGGGTTGAAAGACTATCGATGGTATGTTCATATTTATGATATTTATTTGAATTATCTTGAAGTACAGTATATGCAAAATATAATAATACTAAAAGAATTACAACTAATATTAATTTTACTTTATTCATATTAATTTCTTTATTTCTTCTTTAATTATTTTTTTAACTTCAGATTTTTTTATTATATGTTCTTTCATAGGTACTTTAGTATCTTTAGTATAACCTTTTAAAACACCTCTACCTTTAATTTGATTTACTATTTTACTAGTTAATACATTCTCGTTTCCGCCTGTAATTTCAATTTTTATTTCTTCTTTTTCAAGAAGTGGAATAAATTTTATTGTTGTTTTTTTATCATTCCTATTATCAGTAACCTTTATTACATCTATATTTTTCTCAACTATTTGTTTAGTTTCAGAATCTAAAAATTTACGTTTTTCAATTGTAAATTCATTTGTAAAATCTTTTGTAGTTTCAAACCACTTTTTAACATCTTCAAGAATATCTTTTAATTCTCCTTCAGAATTTGCTATGAGTCTTTTAAATGCCATGTTTTTTATTTTTTTCTTTTAGTTGATCTTCCCAATGCCTAAAGATACGATTTCCTTTTAAATAAGCCTCATCTTCTACCGCAGATAATTTAGGATCTTTAGTAGTATCGGTTCCTGGTGTTGAATGTAATCTATTTTCTATATTTTGTTCATGGTGTACTAATTCATGGGCAAATGTACGTAATACATCTTTAGGATGACGTTCAGCTGTAAAAAGTGTTACTGTTTTAGCAGCAGGATCATAATAACCTGTCATTCCTAATATTTTAGAAGCATTATCAAAATCATCTCCAATTATATTTAAACGAGGTAATGGGCGAATATTCATTCCTTGTTCAACACAATATTCTATAAATGATTTCATATAACGTTTAAAATCCCATCCCGGAATGTTATCGTTATTTACATTAGGGTCTGGGTCGGATTCTTCATCTAGTTCTTGACATATGTGATTATTATCATACCCTTTCCATCCACACTTAGAGCAAACAAATTCAGGTGATTCATCAACTTCAAGAATATATTTTACTAATTCTTTAGTTAGTGGATCCATACTATCTAGCTTTCTGTATTAAATCTTTGGCTTTATTTTTCTTTTCGTCGATTTCTTTTTTAGCCTTTCTATACTCATCCATATGAGATCTGATTTCTTTAAGGCGTTCTTCATACTCTTTTAATTTAGTAGTAGCCATTCTATTAGCTTCAGATCTATTTTTATATACACCTACAGTTTCAGCTTCGTCTATTGGATGAAAAACAGTAGCTTCATATACCATATCATCTTTAGTCATATTAGATTTTGGTTTTTTAACAACGAAGAATTTACCGATTTCATCGACTGTTTTATCGTTACTTTCTTCTTCAACTTTACTTTCTATTAATACGTTTTGAATTTCTTCTTTAATAATTTGTTTTAATGTTGGAGTTTTCATATATATGTTTTATGTTGCATATAAATATTAAAAAAACAAGTAAATTAATATTCTAATTTAATAGATGTAGGTAAGGTTTCAGTATGAGGTTTAGAGTCTGGGTTTTCTAATTTGTAGATATCGTATATTTTAGTAAACATTGCGAAATTATTATCAATATTTCCAATATTTTTTAATTGCCACCCACTACCTTGTATTTTATCTTTAGCAGGTCCACGTGTAGCTGCTTTAAGCCATATAATTCCTGTTTCTTCAATTGGTTCATTATGTGTTTCATTCCACGCTTTAGCATATGAAGCTAATTGTAAATCATATGATGTATGTAAAGTATTTGATGTTTTTATATCAAGTAACCATAATTTATTGTTAAATCTTACAATTAAGTCAGCAGTGCCCGCGTATTCATATTGGTCTGAAAATAAATGGTATTCTGCTGCTACTAATTCAGGTTTATATTTATTCCAAAATTCAGCGAATTTTAATATCATTTTCCATACATCTAGATTAAATAGTACTGTTCCTTCTTGGTCTACCCAATTTATTTCTTCACCATTTAAAAATTTTTCAACAGTATTATGCACTTGAGTACCTTCCCATGCTGCTTTTTGAGCTATAATATCACTATTATGACCTACATCTTTTAACCAACTGTGGAAAAATTGATTTTTAGGGAAATAATTTAAAATACTTGACACAGAAGGATAGTATTTTTCATTTCGTCTATAAAATCGTTGGTCTAATACATTTATTTGTTTATTATCAGCGCTATATTCTACTATACGTTTAATTTTAGGATCACGGATAATGTTTGAGTTTTTTTCTATCATATTGCGAATTTTTTACTTAATAAATTTGAAAACGTTAATGGGGTTGTATTTTGAATAAGATTAGTAAAATTTTTAAATCCCATTTCAGATGGATCTTTATCATCCATGTCGACTAAATATACTTCTTTACCTTCATTCATTAATTTTTCACAGAAACCTAATGCTTGTTTTTGAGCATCTCTATCTAAAGCTATATAAATTTTAGATACAGATGACATAACAATTTTTTTCATTAAATTAGATTGTATATTTTTTCCTAACAATGGTATAGCATTACGTTTTATAGCCATAGCATCAAATGGACCTTCACATAATATTAAAGGTAAATCCCAATTTATAAAAAAACCAAATGGAATAATATCACGTGATACGGATGGATTCTTTTTAGATTTATTATCTTTTTCAAAACTGCGTGCGGTAAAATAATTTAGAGTGCCATTTTCATCATAAGATGGTACTATAATATGATTCATATATTTACCTTCTTCACAATATCCTAAGTTATATTTTATAATATCTTCTGAGGTTATGCCTCGTTTTTTAATATAGTTTAAAGCATGTTTAGCCATTATAGATAAAGAGGGATTTATAAGAGATATAAATTCTTTAGGTAAACTTAATTTTTCATTTTGTGTAGGAATAATTTTTTCTATTCCATCTGTTTTTAAATATGGTTTAAGTTCAAGTATTTTTTCTTGGGGAACACCCATTAATTTAAATAATTGAGCTAGTTTTTTACCTTTAGCGTTACAACCCCAACAATGCCATGGGTTTTCACCTTTAGTATTTTTAGTAAAATTAATCTCAAAATTTTTCTTTCCTGGAGGGTTAGATGTATGGAATGGGCATACATAAGCATAGTTGCCTTTTGATGTTGCTTTTCCAGTACCTAGTATAGAATTAGTAATCGCTACTAAAGCTTGATTAATCATAACTTAAATATACGATTTTATTCTTAAAGAGCCAAATCTTTAGGGAAAAATTTTCCTAAAATATTGCTGTTAACCCAATGTTTACTGTCTTCCAACACATTGTATTGAAATAGGCATTTAGTCTCATAATAGGTTAATTCCTTCGACGATTTACATAAACGTATAACTGTACGAAGTAATTTATCTTTTGGCGTTGTTTTAGCCCATTGTTTAACTTCATCTGCTGAACCATAGTATGTTTTCCAGTCAGATTCTTTAACTATTTTCTTTTTAGATGGAGTTCTACCACGTTGTGTAGGTAAGGCAGCTATTTCTTTTTTACCTAATTTTTGGTTTGTGGTGTGTTTAAATATTTTTTTGCCTATATACTGGCGACCATTTTCTAAATTGGTTGTCATATAAACATAACCATAATAATCGTCTATGTTGAAATTTGGATCGTTAATTAGATCTTCAACAAGAGTTGCTTTCATAACTTGTAACATAATATTATTTTAAATTAAAATATCTAATAGGAATTGCTATATGTTCTTTATTATCTTCTGTAAATTTTTCATATTCTATTTTATCATTATCTAAAAAAATAGATAATGTGGGATTATAATTACTCACCATATTATTACCATCTAAAACTCCATAAAAACCAAGTGAGTCAAAATTTGGAAAATCTAAACAATCTACCCAATATTCTTTAAAACCACCTGCTGTTTTAAGATTTGTATGATAAGCATTAAAACGCTTTTTAATTGGTTTATTAATATTAATTTCAGATAATATTTGAAATAATTTAATCATATTACATATCTATATTTATTAATATTGTTGTATCTGTGGTTGGGGAAGTTGGTAAAGGTTGAGCTAGTTTACCTACAGCGAGTAAATTTTGATTTTCATCATATAAACCCACTGTAGTAACATAAGGGCTAAAATATGACGCTGTCGCAAAACTAAGTATAGAACCACTATTATTCGCTAATATACTTGGATTTAAAGTATAAGTAAATTCATTTTCTCTAACAGTACATTTATATTGTGTTTCATATAATGTAAGTGAAGATGAAAATGAGCAAGTAACTGGGTTGTTAATAAAAGAATCTATTAAGGCATAATTATCAAAACTTGTACTTCCATAAGAAGCATTTCCGTATTTTCCATAACCGTATCCTAAAGTATTAAATATAATAGATGGGTTTCCAAGTATAGTTATTATACCATGTGGGTAAAATATGTTTCCTACTATACTATTATTAGATTGTAATAATATATTTCCTTCACCATCATCATATATTGTTCCACTAACTGAAGTAGCTATAAATGAGTTGGGTTGGATATAATTTCCGTATAGTCTTGAAGGGATAGATATTACTCCTATAGAGTCTATTTGAATATCATTTGAACCTGTTGGAAAATATTTAGCAAAAGTTAATGTAGTTTGTAAATAATTATCATATAAACCAGGTGATGGTGATGTTCCTACTAGTACGTTTCCTGATGGGTTAGAACCAGGTACTATACTTGATGTGTTTAAAGTATCTCCATAACTAGAACTCAAGTAATTTGAATAATATAATTGTTTAATAGAATTATATATTAATTCTTGATCTTGGATTGATATATAGCCTGTTGTTGGATTAGAACCAGATATAAATGGATTTGATTGTAAATTTCTTCCTAAAAATCTATCTATTTCTACATTAGAGTTAGTTAGTTGACTACCACTAAAGGTAAAACTTTTGTTTACCTCNAATGGTGTTATTACCACATCAGATGCTAAAAATTGTTTGAATACAAGCATTTATTCATTTTATATAAATATTAAGTCTTTGGAGAATTATGTCGGGGTTATTGTATATTTCACTCTCCCATACCCTTATTGAAACAAACCCGCTAGATTCAGCAAAAGACTGTTTAAAACCATCGTTTTTCTTAACTTCATCTAACTTATAGAAATGTTTATCTAAATTAGGCCCACCATACTAATAATCCCCATTAACCTCTAATAAAATATTAGATTATCTAGCAAAAATACCCATAATCGTCAAAAATCGAGTTTAATCCTTACAAGTGCTTCTTTAGTAAAATTCTTTAATAATGGTCTTGATAATTTAGCTACAGCTAATAAATCTTGCGTATCATTATAAAGTCCTACAGTTGTAATATATGTTTGAGGATTGTTTATAAAATAAGGGTATAATACTGCGCCTGTTGAACCTGATATATAAGATGGGTTTTCTGAATAGTTGAAAGCAGCATTTTGTGCTCTTACAAATATATAATCAGAAGTAATTGTTTCTTGACTATTTAGTGCAAAATTACCTGAACCACTTATAGCTTGGAACATACTTCTATTTGGTGAAGTAACAGGAGTTGATGAACCTGAAGCTGAACCACTGTATATTAATCCAATACCACCACTAACAGCAAAGTCAGCTAACGCTAATGGATTTAATATAATAGCACCAATATCAGGTAATAACCAACCATAAGAACCAGAGTGTACTGAATATCCATCAGATGTGTTTCTTGAAGTAATATTAGCTTTTACACCTTGAGAACCTGTAATAAGTTGAAATACTCTACCTGCTTCATTATATTGAACAGCAGATACATAATTACTATTATCAGTTAATGTAATAGAACCTAAACTTCCTGATAATGTTAAAGCTAATGAACCTAAAAATAATGATTCTTTATATCTTGTTCTGTCAACTGATATTACAAAAAATTCAGAAGAAGCAATGTTACCAAAAGTAAAATTGGTATTAGAATTACCTATTACTAAGTCTTGCCATTGTCCATATATTGTAGAAGTTGGTGAATAACCATCTACCGCTAAATTATAATTTTTACTACCACTACCTGCATTATTACCATAAGCTAAAGCAAATTGAATAGCTGCGTTGGAGTTTGTGGATGATGTTTGGTATATATTTAAATAATAGTTACCTGAAGATCCGGCTTCTTGAGTTGAAGATGTATAAAATGTTGCTAATGTTGGAGCACCATCTGACCATAAGGTAGCTGATATTGCATCTGAACTTACTACAAAATCTGTAGGGTTAAGTCTTGTAAATGACATATTTTAAGTTATTTTTATTTTAATATTAAGGAACTTTTGTTATAGTTACTGGTACTTGTATTCTAGCTCCACTATCATTTCCTATTACTGTTAATGTAGTGTATAAAGATGAATTTGAACCAAATAGTGTGTTTATGGTTGTTGCTGTTAAATTAATTGTAGTACCTACTACTGTAGCTGATACGCTAGTACCATAAGTTGTAGTTGAGTTTTGATTTAAAGCAGTTGCTTGTGGTGTATTAATACCAACACCTTGGAAAGTAGACATTGTTCTAACATCCGCTATAGTTGCTGTATAACCACTTGTTTCATAAGTAGTACCACCTAAATAATTTAATGTTTGAGGAGTAATAGCTAAAGTTTGACCTTGTTTAAGTGTAATAGATGGGTATCCTAAATTTAATATAGGTAATAAAGCTGTACCACGAGGTAAAGTAATTAACTTATATTTCATTGTTTGTGTTTCTTGAGGAAAAGCTTCAAGTAAAGGCATGTTTTCAATAGCTTCACCATAATAAGCAGAACCTGATGGGTGGTTTGGATTATATAAAGTATAATCAATTTCATCGTCAGCTAAAGCGAATTGTGTAATAAGAAACGTACCGTTGTTTGCAGCTAACAATTGGCGACCTTTTGTTGTTAATATTGCGTCAACTGTTACAATTGAGTTATTTAAATATCCCATTTTTTAGTGTATTTTTATTATAAATATATAAAGAATTTAATTTTTTAATTAAGGGTTTGGATTATTACCATATTTTTTAGTAATATAATTTATGTTCTGTTGAATTGTTTCTGTTGGGTATTGTGTTGTTATATAACCTGTTCCTATACCACTAAATTGATTCCATGCACCTTGAGGTGAAGGTATATAAACTACAATAGAAGTATTTGGGTTATTTCCATTAGTAAGTATTAAACCAAGTTGATAAACATTAGTAGCACCATTAGTTCCTATAGGATTAATAGATGATAAATTAGTAAATAAATTAGGATTTGTATTTTTTATAAAAATATTCCATGCCTTTGATTGACTACTAGGACCTATAACAGTAGGATCATATTGGATAGAAGTTATTTCAAAAGGATAACCCATTTGATATGTAGAACTTCCACTAGCTATTTCTCCTAATCCAGGTATACTTCCTGAAGCTCCTATGCTTCCACTTCCATAATATAAACTAGCAAACCACGGATTACTAGGGGATAAACTACTACTTATAGTAATCATAGCTTGATCCATAGGATAATATGGACGAACTATTTGTTGTACTCCATTAATTCTAGTTCCGGGAGGTATAAAATTATGATTTCCACCACTTCCACTTCCTGTAGAATATAATTGGATAAGAGGTTGATTAACAATTGACCCAGACCCCGTTGGGTAAAAATAGCCTGTATATGCTGAATTTTCAGAATAATCAGAAGGTATCCAATAAACAGCATCGTTTAAACTAATACCAGGATAAAGTGAAGTAACAGTTAATGCAGAATTTGAAGTTGGATTATATTGTCTAACTAAAAGTTGAGAAAGATAAGGAAGATTTTTAGTTATAGTATCATAATATAAAGGATTATCCGGTGATATTACATTTACATCATCTTTATTAGATCCTACTAAAAGAATATTGTTTAAACTAAATCCACCACCATTTGAATTTTCAGGATAACCTCCACCTCCCCAATTTATTTCGTAAATACAACTGTCTAATTGTTCAATAACAACACTACCATTTACTGATGGAGATGTTGTATCACCAGGCCATGATCCTGAGAATCCAAATGGAGTAATATAACTACCTGATTTAGAGTAAGTATTAATTGCTAAAGCATTTTGTTCTTTACCAATATATCTTCCTCTTATATGAGAATCATAAGTATAATTCCATTGTTGTATTTGGGCTCTAGGAGCAGTTCCATTTAAAATAGCATTTTTATTTTCAGCTATTATGGAACCATTAGTGTAATCCACTTCCATATACAACGCGTCTATTTGGTTAGTATCTACATTGTTTTGTAAAACATTAGCATCACTTCCTTCAAATTGACCATCAATATAAGGTTCTAATACTACCAAATTATTGTTTGGTGAAGCATAGGGAGCGATAGATTGTGTTACTTGAAATTGAGAATTATTTACACTATATATGTAACAATTACTAGTAAATGTATTTAAACTATTTGGAGTAGGAGTAAAAGATAAATAATATGATGAATTTTCAACAGGATATAAAGATGAACTTAAACTTAAAGTATAAGGTCCAGCAGTTGCTCCTGGGTAAGGGTTTAGGGATATACCTACTGTAGAAGAGTTTAATACAGTATCTATTCCGTTTGTTATTTGATGTAAATTAAGAGAAGCAATGATAGAACCTCCAGCAAATGAACTTCCAAAACCTGGAGTTACACTAAAACTTATAGAACAAGTTATGTTTAAAGGAGAAATATTTGGTGTATTTCCTAAAGTCCAATAACCCGAAGATGCTGTAAAATAATTTGTAGGATTAGATATTACAGAATAAGATATAACATTTCCAGTAGAAGAATCTAAAGTATTTGAACTAGCAGAAACTTGATAATTTAAAATTTCATCATCAACAGATGAAGTAACATTTGTTGGAGCAACAACATATAAATAGTATGATGGGTATTCGTTTATTGAAGCTATAAAATAATCAACAGGAGATATTATATCATCAAATAATACTCTAATATCATTTAAATTTTGTAATTCATTTGTTTGATCATTTCCATTAGCATCTTTTTTAGATATTTTAATGTATTTAACTCCTTGTGTATATGATGGTGTATTTGCCATTTTTTAAATTTTAAGGGTGATAAGCATTAGCAACATTAGCAGGATTATAATGAGGTATTGGACTGTAATAACTGCCTGAATCCCAATAAATATACATTTCACCATCTCCTGGTGCTGTATTTGCATTTAAAAATATTGTTTGTGCATTTCCTGATCCACCTAAGTTAGTAGATTTGTAAAATATAATTTCATAAGGTGTTTCAACTGTACTAGCATGTAAATAAACTCTATTAGCTATAGGTGTTAAATTTCCATCTTCAGCTGTTACTATAGAACCACTTAATTCACCATTGAAAAATTCATCTTGTGATGTATGAATAAAATTTACATCTCCTAATAAGCTAGGTGTTGAACCAGTGAAACTTTGAGTTATATTAACATATAAATTTACTGATGCTGTACCATTAAATTCAGGCATTACACCTGCTGAGCTACCACTTATTTTTTCTATTGGGAAAGATTGATAATCAGTTGATGATATAAATATTCTTTGATCATTAGATGATGATGGATAACTACCAATAGAGCCTGTATAGTAATATTGAGATTGTGTTAGTTGTGGTACTGGGTATTTGTTTCTTTCAAGTAAATGTTGTTTTATAACAATACCTGATGCTAGATCCGTATGGGCAGGAACCCAATCTTGGATCATTTTAAATAAAGAGTTATCAAAATATTTGATAAGTCTTATATAATCCCAAATATTATAGTTACCTGTATATTTTTGAAAGTATAAATCTCTTAAAGCATTTAAATCAGAGTAAGATGTATCTGATGAAGATACTTGTCTTGGATCACCTATATATTCACCTATATTAAAATAACCTAATGAATCATTTATATCATCATTTATTTCGTTTTGTGGTGAAAAAGCCACTTCAACATAATCTATATTGTTAGTGTAACTACTACTTGCATAATATGATTGTTGAATAGATATAAATGGAGATAAAACAGTATTATTAGGTATATTTGCTTGACTACTAGTTAATGGTAATAATATATTTTTATTTTGAATCTTATCGGATATAGCATTTTGAATACCTGCTGGTACTTGATTGTAATAATTATACTCTACATTAGGAATAAATAAAGCATTAGTAAAGGAAGCAGTATATGGTTGTATAGCAAATGATTGTGTTGTTGGGGTAGAGCCAGTAGAGGCTGGGTGTATTGAGTTTGAGCCGGTGTATAATTCTCCTCCTAGAGATATTCTAAAAATTAAACTATTTTTAGAAGATTGAGATCCTTGTGTTTGATTTCCTTCAACAGAATTAGAATTCATTACATAAGAATTAAAAGCACTCTCACTTAAAGGAACGTTATAATATCTTATTTCTTGGTATGAACCACTAAAGGCTGTGTATGTTTTAGGGCCTATAACACTACCTGTACCAAATATTAATTGGCCTCCTGAATTCCAAGATGAAATACCTGTAAAACTAGAAGATGCTTGAAAACCTATAATATTACCATCCCACCCTTCATATTGCTTATTTTTAGCATATAAAGTATAAGTATTTGAATTTGGGTTATAGTTGGCTAATACTGACCACCATCCACCATTATAAAATGGTAAATAAACACTTGCCGATAAAGAGCCTGATATAAGTTTTAGGTTAGCGTATTGGTAATATGGGTCTATGGTTGAACCATTATAAGATCCACTTGTATATCCTGAACCTGTATATTCTAGTACTATATTAAAAGTACCGTTATTATGTTGAACTAAAGATTGGCTATATGGAATAGATGAAGTAGGTAATCCTGGAGTTTGAAATCTAAATTCTAAAGCTTGAGGGAATCCACTTCCAAATTGGGTAGATGATGCTGTGAATGGTGTAAAAATTTTACTTGTTCTACTTGTATTAAAAGCATAATTATATTCATCTTGCCAGTAATCCCACGTATTTGGATTTTTATCTTTACCTCCAAATTCGTTTATACGTAAAATAGTATCAGGAATACCATATAAAGTAATTAATGCTCTTAAACCTTCAACTGTACCTTTTTTCTTAAGTAAGTAAGGTAAATTATGATAAATACGTTTATATGTTTCAGCATTAATATCATAAGTTGGTGTTGAAGAACCTGTAGCTGAAGCTGTTATATAAGTGTTTATATATTCATATCCAGTAAGAGTAGGTAAAGAACCTGTTGTATAAGGTAAATTAAATAAACTACCTGAAGGTGTAATACCTAAGAAGGCAGAATATAAATCATTAACTGAAAAGTTATTTTGGTAAATTTTAATACCTAAGTCGCGAAGCACGTCAGCTATCAAATCCTTAGAGATCCCGTAATTTAAACGGTTATCTGCGTTGTATTTGTTAGTTATATCTTTTATATAGACCCAAATACTATCAAAATTTTGACCTATCATTTCAACAAATAATTCAAATTGTGAATTGTTAGGATCATCTGTTAAGTATGATGGTATAGCATTTATTAAAGTATTAACATTTAAAGTATCATAATTTTCAGCAACAATAGATTGAGAAGCTAAAAATGCTAAACCAGGAGTTGAATTAGCTCCAGCGTTTGTATAAGGATAAGTTGAGTTTGTTTTAGGCCAAGATGTACTACCTGATTCAAAATAAAGATAATATTCATAACTATCAAAGTTAGTTATAATATCATTAATTTTATTTAACCAAATTGTATTACTAGCAGATGTATAAGTATTAATAATACTAGGCCCAGAAATACTAGCACTATATTGGTATTGTTCAAGTAAAGATAATTTATAATAGAAATTTTCTAAACGAGTTTGAGCAGATGAAAAAAATACAAATTGAGAATAATCTGAATAATCTATATTTATTTCAATTCCTTTTTCGGCTAATAAACTGTTAATTTGATATTGTAAACTTCCTGTACCTAAAGATGAGGTATTTGAAGTTAAAGAATTATAATTTAAAAAATTAGTGGAGTTATTAATTTGATCTTTAACTGCTATATTTAAATTAGGTCCTTTTAAAGGTATATTATTATTTAATATATCAAAAGTTTGATATATATTAATGTTATATGCGCGAGGTACAGCGATTGTTTCTACTACCCAACATTGAGAATTTGTATCAAATTGAGCAGGTAAAGGTTCATATAATTTAATTAATACAGTAGCATTATCTGGATTAGTAGTATCTAGTAAAATATTGTTGGCTATTACTAAATTGTTGTTTCCAAAATCAAGATAAAAATCTATAAATATACTACTACTAGCTCTATAGTTTATAAAATCAGTAGCACCAGCTATAACATTAGTATTAGAAATAGAAGTAGTATTTAACCTAACCTCAGTTCTATCAGTGCTAATTTGTTGTATATAGTATTTAAATGTAGGAGAAGATGATACTCTATTTTTTAGGAAATTATATAATGTGTTATAATTACCTTCAGTATATCCTTGAGATTTTAAATCATTTTCAGGATCAATTACAACATTGTTGTTAATTAAACTAAAATTAGGATAACCAACTACATTTGAATATAAAGTATTACCATTTAAATCAAATATAAAATATTCGATATGATCTACAGTAGGGTCAAAAGTATCAAAAGTATCAGTTATAGGAATAAGACTAATATCTTGGACAGAATACTCTTGTAATTCAAAAGTAGTAGGATTTAGTTGTTGTATGTTTACTATTTCTGCCATCTATATTAAGCGATTGAAGATGAGGTTGTGATGTTTAATATTTGTTGTTGTAAACCTAAATTTTCTTGTCTTAAAGCGTTTATTTCTGTAAGTAAAGATTGTGTTAGGTCATCTGTTGTTATGTTTGCTCCTATATAATCTGAACTTGTTTTAGCAAGGTACTGATGAGAATTGATATCTCCAAATTTAGGGATGATATAAAATAATTGTTGATAATATTCAAAAAATTGTTGAACAGAAATAGTAGGGGTCACTACACTAGAAGTAACAGGTTGTACTAATTGTGTAAATTGAGTGTTAATTACTTGCTCGTAAGAGTTTTTATTAAACGAAGGTTTTACTAATACTATTTGGTCTGCCATTATCCGTTAATAACTTTGAAGTAATAATTATTGTTATAAACAATAGTTGTTCCGTTAATAGTTGTTTGAATTAATATTTCATAATATCTTTCAGGTTCTAAACCATTCATATAAACATCAAAATAACTACTAGTGGCATCACAACTTAATTGTGTAAATTGAGTATCAAAATTAACTACATACTCATTAGTATCTAAATCTTTAATAGCATAATATGATGCTGTAGGTAAAAAATAATTTTGAGTATATAATGAAGATGTTTGCCATACTCTAGGTGGATATTCAGGTCTAGAATTTACTCTAAATCTATTTATACTACTAGAATAAAAGAAACCAGGGTTTTCATTTAATGTTACTGTTGCGGGTAACATATTTAATGTCGTTTGAGTTGAAGAACCTGTATTGTACACATAATCTCGCCATTTAAATTCTAAACAAGGAGGATATATAGTATGAGTATCAATTGAAAAGAATTTCATTTCAGGTTGAATATTATCATTAGGTACCCATTCAACATCTTGTTTAAGTATTAAACCATCCCAAGATATAGAACCTGTGTACCATGCTCTAACAATATTAGATATATTCATGTATATATCTTTGTTACTTGAATAACTAAATACTTGAGATTGAGTAATAGGATATGTATTTGTATTAAACCAAGAAACTGTAGATCCAGTCCACCAATTGCCTCCACCAGCTGAAGAGTATACTGTGTTATATGAAGCTGTAATGCATGTTGGGTAGCTTGATGTTATCCAAGTTGTTGAACCAGAATAATCTAACCAATTCCAACTAACACCGTTTGTAATTTCAGGATCATCTAAATATTTACCTGTACCCATCCCCCAATTACCATAAACAGGAAAACAGTCTATAGTTGTATTTAAATTTAAACCAGTTTCAGTAGCTACAAAACATCTTAAATTAGCTTGCCAAGATGAAGTATTAAGTAATTGGACTGAACTACTTATTCCTATTTTATTTTGTAGTATATCTTCAATTTCTGTGTCTGAGAATTGTATAAGGAATCTACTAACTTGAGGATTAGGTTGGTTAGGAGCAAATGTTGTTAATGTGGCTTCTATAATTTCATCTAATCCTGTATTCATATTAGGAAGTAGAGAATATAATGTAGCGTCTTTAGTTGGGAATATTTTATATACTGCCATGGTTTAATATTATAATGGTACTACTTTACCTTGAATGTCTGTGTTAGGGTATTTTACTTCAAATATAGAAGGATCAAGTGAAGGATAAATTACTTCGTTTGAAGTAGCCGCATTAATATCATAAGCATATGGGCTATATCCTATATTAGTTCCTACTAGATTTGTTATTGTTATATTTTTTACTGTTTGAACTCCTTGTATTTGATCTAATAAAACATATAAATCTCTCAATAAAATAGGTTGATTAATAGACCATTGGTCTATTGAAAAATATGTTTGTAAAGCTGTTATACATTTAATTAAAACATCATTATTATTATTATTAGGTAATACTATTATTTCAAAATTTACACCAATATTAATAATAAAACCATCTTTAATATTAACAGCATCACCAATCATTCTATATTGACTTAAATATGTTGTTAAGTTTTGTTTTAAAGCATTAGATGCTGTTTGTAAATTTTTATTAATATCATAACTTAAAATATATAAATCTAAAACTGAGTTGGATTCACCTTCAGATACTAAAGTACGTTTTGTAGGTTCAATATATGCTTTAGCTACAACTCCATATTCAGCAGGCATAGATAATGCTCTTACTAAATAATCGTCTTGAGTTACATTACGTAATTGAGAAGCAAAATTAGCCATTGCATTTTGTCTAATTTCTTCCACTGTATCTCCATCACCACCACCATCAGCAGCTATTAAATTAGTTACTGCTAATGAATTAAATATAACGTTTGCTGTAGTTGAATTTAAATTAGTATTTAAAAATTTAGGAGTTGAAGATAATGTATTTAAAGTGTTAGAAGCTACATTAGCTATAACACCACCTCCTGTTAAATATCTAAATGTTAATACTGTATTTGAAGGAGCAATACCATATGTTGATGTAAATAAGAAATTTGATGGTGAAAAAGCAGTTGTTAATTTTGTTTTTTCAAATGGTAAACCTATACCAACATTATTTGGATTAGGTGTAATTTCTTCATCACTGCTATTAGCAGTACCAGCACCAAATTGAATTTGAAGTGAACCTGAATCTAAAAAACGAGTAGCAAATCTATATTGAGTTTTTTCTAATTTTAAAAGATAAGGAGCATTACCTTGATTTGTATAATAATTAGGATCGTTGGGGTTAGTATTTTTAATTGGTTTATATATCATTTCTTGACCTAAATAATCAACTTCATTCCATTGATTACCATTACTATCAAAAACATCTAAAATACCAATAATATTAGAACTATTAAGAATTCTTGTATCAAATTTTACTGGAGAGTTAAAATTAAAATTTACTGTATTGATAGTAGCCGATATTGCTTTTCTAGTTTTAGTTAGTAAGAAAAATGTTGGATTACCTCCTGATACTGAATAAACTGTAATATTAGTAGGATCACTTGATGATGATACTGAAAAATCAACTGGATCTTCTACTAGAAATGGTTGAACATTAGTTAAAGTTGAAGTTATAGCTGAATTGGCAGGTATAAATAAAGCGTATGTAAAATCAGGAGCATAAACTGATCCTGATAGTATAGCAGGTACTTGTTGGTAGAAAGTAATTTCAGTATTTGCTACTTGGGTTATATTTGGTTTATAACCAAACATATATGCTAATTCAAATAAATTATTTGTTTGACGAGCATATTGTAAATAGTTTTCTTGAAATTGGTTATCTAAATAGAATGATAAGATATCACCTACATAAGCTGCCATTTCCATAAACATCATACCTGGTGATGTTGGGGTAAAGTCATTGTAAGTTGTAGGGAAATAAGTTTTAGCATAATCTATTAAACTTGCCCTTAACTCGGTAAAGTCTTTATTTATATATTTTATATCTTTACTATTATTCATTATTGAAATGCTATTTGTATTTGATCTGTTATTCCGGTATCTTTTATACTATATTTTAATTTTACTGTTATTGTATTACTATCAGTATCTTGTAAAATATCTAATGAAGCAACCACAATATTAGGAAAATATTGATTTAATTGATATTGTATGTTTTCTTTTAATCCTTCTAAATTACCATCAGTAATTTGTTGAAATATAAATGCTCTTAAACTAGCACCAAATGTTGGATTTAAATACCTTTCAGGTTGATTAGTTAGAAAAAAATTTAATAAATTATTTCTAATAGCATCTTGAGTAGTGTAAGTTGAATAAAATACAGCAGGGGCATTAAAAGGAATAGATACCCCAACCGCAGTTCCCGGTTTAGTATCTATTGGAAATATTTTTTTTGCTCCGAATGCCATTATTTACTCATTAATCCCATTATTTGACTTAAATCAACTTCACCAGCTGGTAAAGCACCATTTATTGTATCTCCACCAAGGTTAGGTCTAAAAGGTATATTATTAGTTGTCGCTGATAAAGTTTCACTTTGCATTTCTTCAATCATCCCACCGAACATTGCTTTACGTTCAGCCGCTGTTAATGTTTTAGTTGGTTTGGAAGGTGATGTATTATTAAACATACTATTATTACCACTAGTATTAGTACTTTCAGTAACAATAGTTGCTTTGGGTGCTTTTACAGCTTCTAGTAATATTTCACGCATTTCTTCTTGAAATACTTCTTTTACCGCTTCTTTGATGATTTTTTTAAATTGTTTTGTGTCCATCGTATTATAAATATTAAAATTAATAAGCTTTTAAATTGTTTGAGTCAATAATTAGTTTAAGTTCATTTATGAGTAATTGAAATTCTGTTGTAAAAGATAATTCTGTTTCAACTAAAACTATACCACTTTGATTTTTACCTACAGCTCTATGACGATTTACTGTTGGAGTATATGGTACTGTTTCGATTTCAATTACAAATCCTTTATATGTTACTTGATTTTGTGTTTGTTGTGCTTTGGTTTGTAATAATGCTATTTGTACTAAATCGGAACTTATAGATACTAATCCAGGTAAAGATGTAGGACTAGTTAAATCAGGAGCACATTGTTGTAATTTTAAATCTATTGCTTCAAGTATAGCTACTATTTGTTGTATATATCCATTTACTATAGAAATGGATAAAGCCGAAGAAGCAATAGAACCGGCTATTATAGGTAATCTAGGTTGTCCTAAATCATCAAATAATAGTTTATTTATAGCATCTTCCAAATCACTTAAAGATGATGCTACAACACCGGGTAAACCGGGAGGTGAAGGTATAATTTTTGCCGCTACAGAAATTGTAGATTTTACTGTTTTTAAAGCTGATATAACAGTTTCAGATATAGCTAAAAATGAAGATAAACCAGTAACAGCTATAGTTAAAGTATTTAATTGATTACCTAAATTATTTAATTGGGCTACTAAAGCATTTCTTTGAGTTATTAATTCTTGAATTTTTGAATTATTAGGACAACCGTCTTTTGGTAAAACTTGCTGTTTTATTTTAGATAATTCAGATTGAGCCAATGTTGCTCCTAGTTCTGTGGCTAAACTTATAGCTATAGGGGTAAATAAAGTATATATTTTTTTACCTAAATTAGTTATAGTAACACTTAACTTAGCACTTCCTTGAGGTTGTTGTTCTCCCGGAGTTGCATTTTGAATAGCTGTAGCGTTAACACCCACAATTCTTGATTGGGATAATAAACGTTGAGCTGTTTCTTGAGCTCGTTGAGCATCTATTTGTTGAGGTGTTGCCATTATGCTGTTTTAACGTATTTTGATTTTGTACTATCTAAATTTATATCTAATTGAGCTAATGTAATTGATAATTGAGAGGCAGCAGCGTTTAAAGGACCTAATGGTACTCCAGGAGCTGTTCCTACAACTGTACTGCAAATATCGGTAAATGCTTTTAAATTTTGAACTAAAGTATGTAATAAGTTAACAGTTGAATCACCTAATAATACAGGTTCAGTAGCATCTTTTGATCCCAAATATACCTCATTTGATTGAATTATAGTGGTAGGAGTATCAATGTTTACAGAAGATACAGCGTTTAAATTAATGGTTTTAGTTGAACTAAGTAAAATATGATCTGCACTACTGTTAAATACTAAACGACCAGAATTTATAATTACTTGATTTCCTGAGTATTGATTTGGGGTAGTAGGTGCTGTTTTGTAACTAGTATAATTTGTAGAAGCCGCATTTAATGGTATTTGTTGAGTTGAGGTAGCATATATTGAAGATAAGTCTTGATTTATATCTTCAGTAATAGGTACCCAACCTTCACTATTTGCATCTACACGTTGACCATTTCTTATAATAGTGATAGGATCACCATTGGTTCCAGTACTTGACCAATTGTTTGGAGTATTTTGAACCGTTGAACCAAATCTTATACTGTTACCCCATCTACCTTCTTGAATAACATCACCTTCAAAAGGTAAAAGTGGATGAATATTTGAACGTTCTTTAAATGTTTGACCTAAATAAATTTCAGTAGAACCATCGGTTACACGTCTAACACTACCTAATTGAGTTTGGGTATAATCTTTTTGTTGAGCAGGTAAAGGAGTATTAGGGTTTGCTGGGTAAGCGTTATGGTGAGGATGGTTCCATAAAGCTATGGAGTTTATATAATATGATTTAGTAGATGAAGTTAATGTTCCTATATTATTATCTGGTAATGTAATTAAGTATACTATTTCATTTATTAAAGGAAAATTTTTAGAATTAGGATTTAATGGTACTGCTGTTGAATATGAAGGACTATCAATTGGGTTATTTACATCTTGAAATTCAATAGTACCTAACCCATTCCATTCACCTAATTCTTTAAATCTAGGATGAGAAGCATCTAATACAATACTTTTAACGCGAACAGCTGTTATAAGTTGTTGAAGATTGATTAATGCTTGATATATTACTCCCTGATCTTGATTATTTAAAGAATGATTAAATGCATCAAATCCATATTTAGTAGCCATGCTTATTTATTTTCCTCTTTAATTTTATCTATTTCAGCTAGTAATTGAGCTTTTTCTTCATCTGATATACCTAAACCATCATCTTCAGATGTTGAGTTTAAGGTACGTTGGATAATGGTGGCCATTTTAATAAGTTGCTCGTCATTTTTAACACTTATTTCTAAGTATTCTTTAATAAGCGGAACTATTAAAGTGGCGTCACCTATACTTTCAATCAACGGTTTAAGCTCAGCTATTAAAGCAGATATTTGTTTATCTTTTTTCTTTTGATTATCATATATCTCTTCTAATATAGAACTAAATGTTTTCTTACCAAAAACTACATTTTCTAAAGTATTCATAATATTTATTTTATTATAAATATAAACATTTAAAAATTTGTATATCCATTTTCTAAATAAAAAACATATTTTTCTTTAAATATACCATATAATTGATCAGCTATCTTGGTAATTTTAGGTGTTTTAACATCTATCATTTCACGAATGTATATATAAAGTGCTTTTTTATTAAATACATCTAAACTATCTCTTTTACGAAATAATTCTAAAATAGCATCGGCTACTTGAGCATCTGATTCTTTAGGAAAAATATCGAATATGTTTATAGTACAGAAATTTATATATTCATTCATAAATTTTGATAAACGTGTAGCATAATCATTATTATCATCTATTTTATTATCATCTAATTGATATGAATATTTTTCATCTTCTTCAATAGTTGATAAAGTAGTAGAGTTAAATTGAATTTTATTAGTATTCTGAGATGCTAAGATAAGGTAACGTTTAGCTATAGTGCCAAAATAAGAATATGCTTTAGCACCTTTACTTGGATCAAATAAATGTATTTTTTTATGTAAAAATTGAATTACTTCATTTTGTATATTAATAATAGTACCATTTTCAGATATATTATTTTCACCTGTATTAAAAATTTTATATGTGTTAATTATATACTCTGTTAATTTAAAAAAAACTGGATATATTTTGTCTCGAAATATTTTATCACGTTTTTCATCATCAGTACAATTATTATATTCAATAATAGCATTTTCTGTATCTTGAGTAAAATACATATTAGCAGCTGGTTTCTTTTTTTTCTTTATTTTTTCATCTATTATCATAAATTTTTAATATTAAATTCGTTTAATATAGTCTGGATAGCTTGTAATTGTTGAAAAAAGAAACCAACTTCATCATCGCTGGCAAATGAACCTTTAGCGTCTACTTCTTTAAGTTTTTTATTTGAAAAATCAATTATTTCAGACATTTTATTTAAATAAGTCATATAACCCATTAATATGTCTTCTTGTTTTTCATTCTTACGTAAAAGGTTAAAGGTTGTGTACCCAAGTACCACAACCATTAACAATAAAATTATAGTTATTATTATCATATATTATTTAATAGATTTTTTAATCCTTCTGATTTAATGTTACTTAATGCTTTTGTTTTAATAACATTTGGTGTTGATTTGGTTTTTTTATTATTATCCAATGTAAAACTTTTCTTTGAATCTTCCAAATTTTTCTTATTAAGTTTAGATAACCATTCTTTTTCAAATTCAATTCGAGCAGCCATTAAATCTCCCTGATGTACTATATAAGGTAAAGCAGTACGTGGTTTTTGTTCAGGCATGAAATTTTGAAGGTATTTTTTATTAGCTTCATCATATAAACCATCATGAGTCTGAATAGTTACCATTTCATTAAAGGTATATTTAATTCCATGAGATTGAAGTAAAAATAAACCACGGTCTGGAATAGATGAGTATGGTAAAATTGAATTAAACATATAATCTTCACCTAATTTATCCTTTCTCCATTGGTCAGTCTGAGGTATATAAGCATCATTATTTTCATCACCTAATTTACCCAGATCATGATTTAGTGCTGAGAATATTAATTCTTCAAAAGTGTAAGTACTAATATCAACTCCCATGTCTTCCCATACTTTATGTAAACGAATAGAACATTCTATAACTCTCAGAACATGATCAATATAACCTCCTGGAAAGGCATTATGATATTCTTTTTTATTAGACGCGGGCATTAACATTAAACGTTCTTGATATTTTTCATAAAACGATATTAATACTTCTTTACGAGGTGATGATATAAATTGATTAATCATTACCATTAATTTATCCCAGTTTTCTTGAATTTGTTCAGCTGTTATCATAACTTTTAATTTTTAAATTGATGTATTAATTTCATTTGAAGAACGTGGTTCAAGTTCTATATAAGCTTTAACTTGAACTACTAATTCTTTTAATTCTTTAGTAGTATTTAAGAATTCATCTACACTACCTTGTCTTTTTAGAATAAAATCTAATTTTGTTAAATTGGACTCCATTCGTTCCAATTTATACCTAATCGTTTCCCTATTTATCATATAATATAATTTTAATATTTATCTCCCCCCCGTTTCATCCTCCGCTCTATCACCCATCTCATCCTCACTCTTCTTTATCTCCTTAAACCCGTATCTAAAATATAATGAACATATTTTACAAAGCCAAATTTTTTTCAAGAAAAGTTTGAATATTTTTTAAAACTATACATTTTTCATATTCTTCTAATATAGAAAAATAATTTATTGCTAAAGATATTATTGAAGATAAACCATGCTTACCTCTAGCTATAACTGCTTTTTGATGGTCTGGATTATTTAAATCTATTTGTTTTATAAAAATATAAGCCCTATTAAACACAACATTATCTCCTAATTTATTTAACTCATCAAAATCATAATCAGGATTATCAATGAAAAAAAATTTATTAATTTTGTTTTTGAATATATCATTATTTTTTATTAATTTTTCAAACATACCCACCCAAAATAACGGGTGCTCGTACAAGTTAACGATAGATACGTCCTCATCTTTATCTTGGGGATTTTCGTTGAATAAATCGAAGATTTTATTTAAATTCATGTATATAAATATATGCTAGAAAAAGCCCCACTATTAAGTAAGTGGGGCGCTAAATTTATTAATTATTATTTAACAAGATGATCTGCTGCATAAGTCATAACAGGTGAATTACCTTTATGTCTTACATTATAACCCATACCTGTTACAACACCAACTGCACTCGCCAGTGCTTGGTTTGAACGATATTTTGGATCTGGGTTTAAGTCAATATCAATCCAAGTTGCTTTTATTCCTATTTCATTTTTAATTTGTTCTGCGGTTTCAACAGAATGCCATACTTCGTTTAATAAACGAACTACGTTATCTCGTTCACGTTGAATAAAAAATTTAGAATACAAAANGTGAGCGCCTTTTCCAGGTGTATATAAACCTACCACAATAGCATAAACAGTTTCTTTTTTTCTGTTTTGAGAGTCACAACCAATTAAAACTTCTGTTTCTGGATGATTAGCAACATATTCTCTTATGTATGGTATTAAGTCGACTTTTCTATGAGCGCTTAATGTTTTAAACTGTTTCATTTCATAAATTTTTAAATTGTGTGTTGAATTTGAACTCTTACACAGGTTTGGCTTTGAACTTCATTCATTAAAAAATTATTTATATAACCCATAATATTAGCTGAACCTATAGGATTAGCTGAATGGGTAAATACTTTTGGAAATCGAAATGAGCTTCCTTGTTTAACATCTCTACTTTTATATTTCCAATTAGGATTTTTTATATAAAAATATTCAACTAACCATTTTGCACAATCATATCCCGTTTTTTCGGTAATATTATTGTAATCCAAAGTATAATTAGGAGCAACATTTTTAAAATATTCATTCATAGCACTATCCCCAAGATCATGATCTAAAGAAATTACATCAATATTTTCCAATCCAATTTCTTGAACTTTAGATACAAATTCATTATAATTTCTAACCACAATCCATTCAACATCACCGTTGATTGGTGTTCTGACGTCGTCTAGATAAATTGCTTTTTTCATAGTACCCGAAGTGGGAGTTGAACCCACATGATCCTTTCGGATCACAGGATTTTAAGTCCTGCATGTCTACCTGTTCCATCATCCGGGCAAAAAAATATACTAAGATTACTGGGGTGAGTTTGTACTTATTTGCTCTTGTTGTTGGTTATTTTTAAGAGGCACCTAGTACGAGGTTTTTATCTGATATGTGTATAATTAAAATGCTTATTTCTAAGCTAGTTTATAAATACGAAGTACCTCACAAACCCTTACTATAGTATAATATTTCAAAGAACTTTAAATAAAAACCGGGTGTAGAAACACCCAGTCATTTTACTTTATTGGAAAATTTTAAATTTCTATTGCTTCGATTTCGGCGATTAACGCTTTTGGATCGATTTCCACTTTCTTTATCAATTCATAAATATCGGCAGAGTAACCAAACAATGAATAAACTTTGTTTCCTGGTTTGAACATTGTTGTACCATAACCGGCAATATCGATTGAATATATGTGAAGGTTTTTGTAATTAGCTCTTTCAAGATAATCACGACCTTGCATATCCGATATTACAAACACACGGTCATATTTGTTATCTAATTTTTTCATAATACTGTCAAAGGCAGTACCATAACCAACTGAACCTTGTTTACTTAAAAATTGCTTCTTAAGCGTATTAACTGTATCAAGTGGATTAAACTTGATTTCATCACAACGATCAGCAAAGTGATAAACATCGGCTTCAATACCTTTAGCTAAAGTAGCGGCAATTAATGCTGCTTTTGAAATGGCTGATTCTGAACCATTATTTTTATTAGCTAAACTAATAGATGTTGACATTGAACCTGAACTATCAAATACAACCGCTGTGCGGCCATTTGGAAATAATTCTGTTAGGTTTGGTATCGCTAGTTCGTAAGCGGTATTTAATGCTTTAACAAATGGTTTAACTTTACTTGAACCAAATTCATCCAACATTATTTCTAATGCTAAATCTATTTGGTGTGGAAACACTAAAGATTGTTTAATTAACTTTTGATCAGTTAATAGTTCACAAGCACCGTTTATAATTTCTTTATCGGCACCTGTTTTTAGAATATTACGTAAATTACGTAATAAAGCTAAATAACCGATTTTACGTGTTTTAATCAATTCGGCATAGTTGTCTTCTTTAGCTTGCGCTAATTCAACTGCTGCTTCTTCTTTAGTAATTTTACCTTCTTTTACTTTAGCGGCAACTTCTTGACCAGCTTTAGTATTTTTATCTTCTACAGTATTAAACTGTTTAAGTTCACCTTTCATCAATTTAGCAAACACTGGAGCCATTTTGGTGATGGTTTTGGGTGTACTAAGTTAACGATGTCAACTAAAGATAAATCGCGATTTTTAGCTTGATATTTAGCTAATTCATATTCATCTGCTGATTCAAGAGCGGATTTAAAACCTTTCTTGATTGCATTTGAAAATGGTTTACCTTCATTACGTGCTTGATAACAAGCAGCAATTTCAAGCATATCATCCAAACGGAAGATAATACCACCTTTATTTTGTTTACGTTCACGCTTTGAAAAGAAACGAGAACCTAGAGAATCACCTCCTAATACTTTAGCTAATTCTACAGCACCAAAGTGTGTTACTGTTCTTTGTCCCATTACGGTACGAGCATACACTAGAGCTTTTGCAGCAAATAGTTTGTCTTTTTTAGCTACTTCTTCTATGACTTTGGCCAAACGTTGTTCACGTTCACCTACTTTTTCATAATACTTGTTATCCAAGCCTGTTGCTAATATTGAGATTAATTCTGTTTTTGGGTCGTATTTGTACCCTGTTCCACCTTGGTGGTTTGTTACTGTTGGAGTAACTGTTGTTGCTTTTGAATTGTAACGTGCCATTTTTACTACTAATTTTTTATTGTTAGAGAATTTTTAATTGCTTTATTATGTCGTAAATATAAGACCAATTTTTTGCTTAGCCAAATATTTTTTTAAGTGCTCCAAAAGGGACTCGAACCCTTACGTCTTACGACACTAGATCCTAAGTCTAGCGTGGCTGCCAATTACACCATCGGAGCATATTGAAGTTCTAGCTGGATTCGAACCAGCATAAATTGCTTAGAAGGCAATTGTCCTAATCCATTGAACGATAGAACCAATTTTTGGAGGACACACCCGGAACCGACCCGAGAACTCATGCTTACAAGGCAAGTGTTTTTCCAACTAAACTATGCGTCCAAATACAACTTTTAAAATATCCCCAGAGTTGTGAACTGTGCTAACCTACGGTTTAGATGGTAGCAGTGTGCATTGTTTACACAAGAGGCCGACCATATCTTCGGTTCCTGATCAAGGACTTATGTTGCGGGACCCGGACTTGAACCGGGAACTTCAGCTTATGAGACTGACGAGATAACCATTTTCTACGCATCCCACAATTTTAAAATAAGTTTACTGAGAAAGTTTAAGTGAGTTGTTTTTTCATTTATGAATTAAAAAGTCAGACGAAGTAACTCAACTTATTACTACAGCAAATATCTTTATGCTACATAGAATCCTGTAAAACTAGGTTCTAAAGCACGTGCTAAATTCCTAACTTCAGAATCTATCATACTGTTTTTATTTTTCGCATATCCTTGCCATTCATAACTAGGCTGGATTGAACGAAGAATATGACGTTCTTTTTTACCGTTTACATTTTCTACATCTTTGTAGATTACTATTTTTTTCATTTTATTTTTGTTTTTAGTACTTCTAACAGGACTCGAACCTGTAGCCTTGACGATATAAGCGTCCTGCTCTGACCATTGAGCTATAGAAGCATTTGTTGGCGGTCTATCACGGTTACGATCCGAGCACTTCTCATAGACAGTGAGATATGATACCAATTCACTAATAGACCTTGTTGTATTCCTGACGGGTAACGATCCCGCTCCTTCACCTTGAAAGGGTGACGACTCAACCATTTTGTCCTCAGGAACATAAAAAATGATGAAAGAACATTGGTAGCGTTTCAGGCGGAATTGAACCGCGATTTTTAAAATCCAAATTTAAATGTGCACCTTGCACGCGAAGTAACGCTGGTCCTTACTATTCATCAAATAAGTTTAGGGGAATGTTTAAGAAAGTTTTTTTGGGGCATGAAACGGGAATTGAACCCGTTACTTTTTCTGGATATGAAAATGTTCAACCATTGAACTATTCGTGCGAAGTAACTTTCTAATTAACCACCTAAATGATTTTAACCGGGAATGCTTAAGTGAGTTCATTTTATATAAGCCATACGAAGTAACTCAACTTATTACCACAGTTTCAATATTTTCAAAGAGCTTCTTATCTTTTTTCTTATACCTAAATATAAGTTGAAAATTTAGTTAAGCCAAACTTTCTTAAAAATGCTTTTTTGTTGTGGAGATGTTCGGAGTCGAACCGAAGTCTTACTAACTAACCCAATAGATTCATTCACAAGCTTAGTCTCGTTTTCTAACTAGACAAAATACCAGTTCCGCTTCTCGGACGATTGGGACTGAAAACCTACCGAGTACTCTTTTTTGAAAAGGTAAGCCTCTTAGTTCCTTTTTAAATACACTTCTGTTGCAAGGCACGTGTGTGAAGCCCCGGGGTGAATTAGGCAGCAATTGCCATAGCTTCACCATCTACAAATGCCAAAGCATCTTCGATTGTCCAAGTAGATAATTCTACGTTAGCGTTTATTGTTTGTATAGGTTATTTAAGTGTTTCCAATACTAACACTGCTTGCATCATCTTAAAGAACTACATTAGCAATCTACACCATTTCATCCCCGTTTTTATATCATAAATATAAATTTGAATTTTTAATTTTCCAAATCTATTTTTGTGAGAGTAGTAGGAATCGAACCTACCCCCTTTCTGGGCCTGACGGGTTACAGCCGTTGATAACCAACCAATAGTTACCTTACTCTCAATTTTGCGGACTTGGGGAATTTCGAAATCACCGACCTGACGGTTAACAGCCGCCTGCTCTGCCTCTGAGCTACAAGTCCAATTTGTATAAGTGGAGATACCAAGACTCGAACTTGGATTGCCTGCGTATCAGACAGGTGTGCTGAACCATTCTACTATATCTCCAATAAAAATCCAAATGTGGAACAGTTCCTTCACTTCTGTTTTGTGTCTCCGGCTAGCAGCAGCACACATTGGATTTCGCGGAAAGCAGTGTAGTCGAAACACAATCAATCTAATGATCCACTCACTTAGCAGGTGGTGGCAACAACCTCGTTGCTTTACTTTCCTTGTTGGGGTCCATCACGGTATTGAACCGAGTTCTCATGCTCCACAAACATGCGCTTCACCTTAAAGCTTAAAGACCCATATTAAAAAGAGCAGCCAGCACCAAAGGCATCGTCTGCGTGTAGTACCTCTTCCCTCATTGCTCGTCAGCAACTACTCTTGGCACTCTCTACCACCTGGCTATTATTAAGCTCTTTAGCGGAAGCAATAGGACTCGAACCTATAAGCCGATTCATCACCGACACGGCAGTTTTCAAGACTGCTGCCTTACCAATTAGGCTATGCTTCCAATGTAGTCCAACCAGGATTCGAACCTAAAAGAGCGAGCTCAAAACACGCCATGTTGCCAGTTACATCATTGGACTGAATCAAGGCTTTTCACCTTGTAGGCAATGCTTGTTTTCATTGAGCCGGCATTCACTGAAACGGCCATGAGCAGATAGTCGGAATCGAACCGACGTCTCCGGTTTGGAAGACCAGAGTAATAACCGCTATACGATATCTGCGAGTTTTACATCCTGGTGGGATGGTTTTAGTGTTGACTCACGATTTACTGTTTTCTCAGTTGGTATAACTTCCAATATTAGTTCCTATGATTGACATTGTATACTAATAGAACCATGAGTAGTCCCTGTGAATTACGATATCACAACCTCTTGCATGTAAAACAAGCGCTCTTCCGTTGAGCTAAGGGACTATGTTTTGTAGTCATAGCTGGACTCGAACCAACAACCTCCGGTATATCAGACCGGTACATCTGCCAATTGTGCTATATGACTTACGTTTATATTTAGTCTTCCAACTAATTTAACGACTAATAGTTTTTTGTGTACACCTTACTATTAATGTGGACCAGAAGAGAATCGAACTCTTCACACTCTCCGTGCAAAGGAGAATCGCCAAGCCTTGGAACATGCCAGCCCATTTTATGTCGAGAGAACTGGATTCGAACCAGCGATATCGTGCTCCCAAAGCACGCGGGTATAACCATCTGCCCGACCTCTCGATTGAATTAATCCCAATATGTCAAAGATCTTCTTATCTTTTTTCTTATACTTAAATGTACGACTGTTTTTTTAGGTAGCCAAACATTTTTTTTTAAGAGGTCAAAAACAGATTCGAACTGTTGTGGTATGTTTTGCAGACATACGCCTACGCCATCTCGGCCATTTGACCTTTTGTACCTTCAAAGAGATTCGAACTCCTATTTCTTGGTCCGTAGCCAAGTGTTCTAATCCATTGAACTATGAAGGCAATCTTGCACGCATGTAGGGACTCGAACCCTCATCTTCGGTTTTGGAGACCGACACTCTACCAAATTGAGCTACACACGCGTTTGTGTTATATTTTTAAGTGCGCCCGGTAGGGCTCGAACCTACAACCCGCTGGTTAAAAGCCAGCTACTCTACCAATTGAGCTACGAGCGCATTTTATTTCTATTATGCCACTCGTATTTCAGAGCGGCGTTACTGTTTTCGTTTCATTTTTATGTTTTGTATATTAACCACTTTTTGGCTTGTTCTTCATTTTTAAAAAGATAATCAAATATCATTTCTCTTTGATCTTCATAAGAAGCATTACAGAATTTTTCTAATTGATTGAAATCTATAATGTTTTCTTTGTCAATATCTTCATCAAAATCTGCTTTTAGTTTATTAATAGTAGTCTTTGGAGACCATCCATTTTTTAAACATTCATCAGCAACATGAAATATACTAACTTCTATTCCTTTCTTTTTCAGTTCAGATATAGATAACGATATTGGAAATCCTTCTTGATAAAACATTTTACCTATTCCCTTTATGCATATAACTCTATCTCCGAACATTTCACATCTTAAATCATCTTTCATATGTGGTACCTATAGGTTTCGACCCTATCTCTCTAGATTTTCAGTCTAGCGCTTTCACCAGATTAGCTTAGGCACCGTAAATTAAAAAAGCTCCTGATCTTTTGAACCAGGAGCTAATGTTTTGGTATTTATATTTTACCCTTTTTCCATTGTATCCTGGTTTGGTATTGGTTTGCCTTGCACATTAATATTCGCACTAAAGCAATACCCTAGCGATAACGTATCTCTACGTTCTATAGGCCAGCTTGTATGTAATGATATTAATTGCATTTTTAATTGTTTAATATAAATATATGTAATTTTTGGTTCCTCGATAAAGATATAAAATTATTTTTGAGTTTCCAAACCTTCCATTTGAACTCCTAATTCATTTATTTGAGATTCAATATTATCCATTTCATTTATGATATTATCATATTCTTGAATAACATTAATTTGGTCTGGATTATTTGGATGGCAATCCCAAAGACGTTCTTTAATTTCGTTTAGAAATAGTAAATGATTAATTAATTCTAGTTGCTCTAATTGTAGAGAGTTTTGTTCTATTAGCATAAATTTTATTTTTTATATTATAAATATACGATTAGTATTTTAATCTTCCAAGTTTTAAATGTATTTTTTCCCAAGCTCTTTTATAATTTCTATAACTTTATCTAACTCAATATTAAAAAACTCACGATTATTACTAACACGATATGACTCTAAATAATTATGAATTTCAGTCTCTAAAAACTCACCTTCATGACATTTAAAAGCATATTCAACTTTAAATGGAGTAGCAACCCCAGTTGCTGTAGACAATTGATATGCGCGTTTTTCTGGAGTTAACGCCGTATAACCCACCTTTAACAACCCAGGCATGGAAATATTCGATAAAACATAAACCCAGTATTTTCCACCGTTTAAATGCCAAGTATTTATTTTTTTACGACTAGTATAATATGTAACATCTTCCCAACCTGGTTCATCTGAAAGAGTTAAAGTAAAATATTCAGAAGGATAACCTAGTAAATCTTCTTTACAACTAATATATTGTTGAGCTTCTTCTGGTGTTATTCTTTGAATATTCATATAAAAATTAGGGGTGGTGTTAACCACCCCCTGTTTGTTTAGTTAGCGTATTCTAAAGCCAAATTATACAATTTCTCGTTCAAAACCATATCTTGTTTGAAGTTTTTGATTTTACGAGCTTTACGGTGTTTATTGTTATGGGTATAATTAAACATACCATGGACTAATTTTTCTTGAACTATATTAAACACACTCCAAAGATCATTTCCTTTATCTTCATTACGAGTTGGTGTAAGTAAAGAATCAAAATCAACTTTTATATTTTTAATCTCATTTTCATTAAAGCGACAACTAATAGCTCGTCTAGCAAAATCAAGTGCTTGTTCTTGAGCTAATTCGGTTGCTTTAAATTTATTCATGGATTCAACAGTGAGTGGTAATTTTTCAACCATAGTTTTAATTGTTTCCTGGAGTGTTTCAAAGTCATAACCATAATGACGAATTTTCATATTCTCAAATTCTTGAGTCGATATTACTAAACCATTTTCACATATTAAACGAAATAAACCTGCTGTGAATGTAAAAGCATTTTTACCATCATGACTATTAGTAAGTAAAATTTGTGGATAAACAGTATCATTATCAGTACCGTTAATAACAATATCATCATTGCGAAATACAATCAAATGTTTTTGATATCCAACTTGTCTACGAGCTTTTACTTCTTTAGCATCTACTATTCCCCAACCTAAAGTTTCCATATCTTCAATAATACGGTAAGTAGGAATATGAGCATATTTTTCTGAGGTGTTAGAAGCACCTTGTTCTGTAAATACGCTTGGAGCAATTTTGCGGATTTCGTCTTTAGACTTGAATGTGTTGTTTAAAATATTTAGCATAAATTTTTATTTTTATGCCATAAAGATAAAACACATTTCCTAGATAGCCAAATTTTTTAGAATAAGTGTTTAATACGACTATATATTAATCTCATATATTTAATTTCATTTTCCCTAGCCTCAATTTCAAACGGATTATCCTTATACCCTAACTGGTGATTCAATTTTGTATATCTATGATCCATTCTCGGAGAATTATACATCTGAACATAATGAGTATACTCATGTACTATAGTTCGAACCAAATCCATTTTAGATTTGATACGACGGGGATATATTCTAATAATCAAATCATAATTATGAAACACACCACACCATGGAGCATTACTATAATGAATACTTAATTTTGGTAAAATAAATATAGATTTAGACATATGAGGATAACCCATATAATGGGGACATAAATCCAATATTTGGTTGGATATGCGTCTAAATTTTGTTCTAGATAATTTAAGATATCCCATAACATTAATAAATATCAAAAAAAGGTCCAATTTTTGGACCTTTAATTAAAAAAAAACAAAACAAAAATATATATTTATATAATATTTACTTGTTTATAAATGTTTTGTCTAAAAAGCGTTTGATTGTCATTGCTAAAAAAGCAAACCAAGAAAGGGCAATAGCCATATAAGGTAGGAATAAAGGTCCATATTCATCAGCTATCTCTTTTCTTTTTTCTAACCAATCTTTGTGGGTAGTGTGTACCCTAACATATTGAACGCACATTCCGCTAATCCAAAATAATAAAAATAATAAGAATCCCATTGTATTTGTATTTTTAAAGTTTATAAATTTGTTGCTATTACTGGATTTGGTTCCAAAAGTTCAAAAGTATTAGTAATACCTGTATCTAATGCTCTAATACAATTCATTAACACTGATAATTCGGTAAATGTATCGTATTGATTAGGTTCTTGAAAAACTATAAGTACAAAACCATTTCCATTATCTTCAATCTCTAATAACAATTCTCCAGGTAATGTCCATTGTTCTTTTATTTCAGATCTTTTTAACCTATAGATTGTTTTATCTGAGTTTGTTTTATTTTCTACTTCAAAATCATATTCGTTAATTTTGAGTTTTGAGTCTACTAAATGATATATTTTTTTCATAATATTTGTTTTTTGGAATCGGGGCGGGAGTCGAACCCGCCCTTTAACCCAGTCGATTCAATTATTTTGTACTTATATTTAACATTGTACCACCAGAACCAGTCATAACACTTGGTAATTTACCGTCCCAAGAACTAGCTTTGATATACTCAACATATGTTGGTGTAACCACTTGTTGTTTCAAACGTATAGCTGCGGCTTCACCAGCTGATTCGATTACCTTAGAGGCGCTATCACCACGAGCATCAGCAATTTTCTTGTTTGCTTCAGCGATTGATTTTTGTAGTTCCATAACCGAGGTTTCGGCATCCTGTTTTGCTTTTACCTTAGCGTTGATTGAAGCAGCCAAGTTAGCATCTGTAGGACGTGGTTGAGATGTAATGTTAAAACCGTCTACAATAAACCCATCAGCACCTAGTTTTTTAGTTATATTAGATGCAACTTCATGTTCATAAGCCGGTAGATTTGTTAGAATACTATCAACTGTAATATGACCGGAAACATCTTGCATACAACCACGAACAATATTCTTAATATACTGGTTTGTAATCTGGTTTAGATCATCATTCCTCCATTTAAGGTAGATGTGGGAAGCTTTATTTGCATCAACGTGGTAGTTTAGACCAACATCAACCCTAAAACCGGCACCACCCATACAAGCGATTGTGATTGCATTCATACCCTCTTGACCCTCTTTGGAATCAGTCCAAACTTCATGTTGCATTACTGTAGGAATGGTTACAATGTAGTTAAAACCGGGAGTGTAAAATTGCCAACCTGTTAAAAGTGGTAAACTATCAATACCGCGATAATTACCTGAATTGCTAATCTTAAAACCAGCCTCAGTAGGACTAATTCGTTCACAAGACTGCATTGAAAAGATGGTGCTCAAAGAAAGTGCGAGAGCTAGCACATACGTTAACCTTTTCATTTTTGGTTTTATTTTAAATTTAATTTTTGCTGCTAATCTAACTAAAAATGATCTATGTCGCCGGACCAAATAAATCTTGCTAAAGCATATACTTATTTTTTAAATTTTTTCAAAAACCAACGATAAGCTATTTCAGTGGGGATCAATATCGAGGATAATATTATTATAATGCCTATAATAAACAATATCCAATCTGCTTGATTCATCATCCA
>TBL_comb48_EPIDRAFT_1000042_pt1 | contig 84815 bp, 77 predicted proteins | sample TroBogEpilimnion_37_FD_10681 | JGI IMG/M metagenome (IMG submission 10681) | reverse complement strand
GCCTATTCCAATGCCCGTAAGTCTCATGGCGTTGATGAGGTGGAAACCGAGGAAATGAAAGAGTCCCATAAGCGGGATTTAAAAGAGGAGCCCGATTCAAAAATTGTGGCTTTTATTGTATATACAGACGATGACAAGATCCTATGGATGAAGCGCACCAAGGACGATACTTGGGGTTTCCCCGGTGGTCACGTTGAAGAAGGCGAATCAGCCATTGAAGGCGCAATTCGTGAGTCTCGTGAGGAGATCATGCACGTCCCTGAGACAGGTCTTCAGTTGATCTATTCAGAGGGCAAAGTTCGTCTATTTGGCTGTAATGACGGTGAATTCAAGCCTGAGCTTAATGATGAGCATAGCGAATTTGTTTGGGCAACTATTGAGGATGCCCCCGAGCCCATATTTCCGAAAATTGATGGGGACGAAGAAAAAATTGCCGAAGCTGCTGAGGCGAATGCTTCGGCTATGGATAAGCGTGAATATGACACTAACGGCTGGTTTGAAGTAAAAGACAACCCGCTTTCAATGGTAGGTGTATTCCCTTATTCAGGTCGATCAATCTCTGCAGATTGCGACCCGGATCGTGTTTACATGGTTTATCGTCCAGCCGAGGAGCTCAACTCTACCGACTGTATAGATTCATTCAAATTAATCCCTTGGATTGACAATCACGTCATGCTTGGAAGCGAAGACGAAGGATTGACTCCTTCAGAGCAAAAGGGCGTACAGGGCGTTATCGGGCAGGACGTTTATTTCGATGGCGATACCCTAAAAGGGAATATCAAAGTATTTTCGGAGGCAATGGCTAATCTTATTGCCAATGGAAAAAAGGAATTGTCCTGCGGATACCGTTGCAGATATGAATACGCACCCGGCACTTATGACGGAATAAAGTATGATTATGTGCAACGGGATATTCGAGGCAATCATCTAGCCCTTGTCGAGAATGGACGCATGGGTCCCGATGTAGCAGTTTTAGACCATTTCACTTTCACAGTAGATAACAAGGAGTTTTTAAACATGGCTGAAGAAAACAAAGAAGTAGGTGGCGAGAAGCCTACTATGACTCTTGAGGAAGTTCACAAGTTCCTCGAAGAAGTTATGCCAAAACTGGCAAAAATTCAAGAATTGACAGGTCAATCGTTTGGTTCAGCAGGTTTAGAAGCCGTTGCTGACGAAGACACAGAAAAACCTGACGGTGACGAAGAAAAGCCGGGCGACATGATGGACGAAGAAGGTCCTGAGTATGGTGTTGGCGGTCAGAAAAAAGAAGAAAAAGAAGGTCAACGTGGTGAAGGTATGGACGCAGCAGCTATTGCTCGTACTGTCGAAGCTAAGTTGGCTAAAAAATCTAAGCTATACGACCAGTTGTCAACTCATATCGGTGCGTTTGACCATGCCGAAATGGACTTGGACAAGATGGCTAAGTATGGCTGCAAAAAGCTTGGCTTGGAAGCCCCTAAAGAGACTCGTGTAGTCGCTTTAGAAGCGTTCCTAAAAGGCAAGGGTGTTCCTAGTCGTGCTGCAATGGATTCCGCAGTTCGTAAGGGCAATTTCGTTCAACGTTTTTTAGAAGGTAAATAATCATGACTGCTGCGACTTTTCAATCCACAGTTAACGTCAATCTGGGATTTGGAGTTCCCGGTGAATTGATTGTTGACGGTCCTCAACGTGTAGATTCTTTGACCCTTGATTCCACTGGTGGAACTATCGGTTTAGCGTTTACAAAATCCAACTCTACTAACATTGCTACTCAAGGTGGCGTGGTAGGTACTGGCATTCTGTTTGCTGGTATTTTGGTTAACCCAAAATCCTACGCTTCTTACGGTGCTGTTGGTGGTGCTCCATTAGATCCAACCTTGTTCCTCGGTCCTAACACTCAGGGCGAGTTCATGACTATGGGTACTATTGTTGTGACTCTCGTAGGTGCTGCGAATATCGGTGATTTGGTTCAATACAACACAACCACTGGCGTTCTCTCCACTGTTGCTCCGGGTAGCTCTGCTACTACTGGCAACGCTTTGATTCCTAACTGCGTTGTATGGAATTACCCAACTAGCGGTACTGGCTTAGCAGCTATCCGTATCACTGATTAATAAGGACTGATATATGAACAAATCTATCGAACGCAGCTCACTTTCCCCTCGCCAAGTTGGTGTGGTGGTAATGTCAGCCGATGACGTATCCGATTACGCTGCACTCGGAGACCTCGGCATTAACTTCGGAGCTCAAAATCTGAAGGCAATGGCTAATTACGCAATGGATACCCAAAGCGATGTAAGCCAACCTTCGATCACGACTCCAGTTCAGTTTTTGCAAAACTGGCTTCCCGGCTTCGTTAAAGTAATCACTGCTGCTCGTAAAATTGACGAGCTCTGCGGTATTACTACAACTGGCTCTTGGGAAGATCAAGAGATCGTTCAAGGTCTCTTGGAGCCAATCGGTAATGCCGTTCCTTACGGTGATTACACAAACGTTCCTTTGGCTTCTTGGAATACCAACTTCGTTCGTAGAACTGTTGTCCGTTTTGAAAAGGGCATCAAAGTAGGTATGTTGGAAGAAGCTCGTGCAGCTCGTATCCGTATCAGCACTTCTGCTGAAAAACGTGCGTCTGCAGCATTGGCTCTTGAAATTCAACGGAACTTAGTTGGTTTCTACGGCTTCAACAACGGTAGCAACTTGACTTACGGTTTCTTGAATGATCCGGGCTTGCCAGCATACGTTACTGTTGCTGCGACTGGTACAGGTGGCTCAACATTGTGGTCTACAAAGACTTTCTTGCAAATCGTTGCTGACATTCGTGTTGCTGCAGCTCAGTTGCAAACTCAGTCTCAAGACACAATCAACCCTGAAGATGCAGAATTGACTTTGGCATTGCCAACCAATTCATACCAATATTTGTCAGTTACTTCTGACTTTGGTATCTCAGTTCGTGACTGGTTAAACAAAACCTATCCAAAACTGCGTGTAATTTCAGCTCCTCAGTTGAACTTGGCTAACGGTGGCGCAAACGTGTTCTACCTCTATGCTGAGCACGTTGAAGATGGCGCAAGCGATGACAGCCGTACATGGGTTCAAGTAGTCCCAGCTAAATTCCAAGCTCTAGGCGTGGAAAAAATGGCTAAGGCTTACGAAGAAGACTATGCCAACGCAACTGCTGGCGTATTGTTGAAGCGTCCTTACGCTGTTGTTCGTTACTCAGGCATTTAATAGATAGGGCGGTCTTATGGACTGCCCAATCTAGCTGATGTAAGATAGGATGGACGGGAGAAATCCCGTCTTTCTAAACATCAAAAAGGATAACGAAAATGGCTAAAAATTATGTGTTTTCAACACTAGCTAATGACCAAAACTATACAAATTGGATTGCTGGCGGTGCTGACGTTCCTATTAAGGGACATTCTGTTCTCATCAAGGGTGGGACAGGCGTAGCAAATGACCGATTGATTACCCCTTTGGGCGTATCAACAGAAGTTACTGATTATGACCTTGAGGAGCTTCAAAAGAATCCTTCCTTCAAGGCTCATGAAAAAGAGGGTTTTGTAACCGTAAAAGCCAAAAAAGTAGAGGCTGAAAAAGTGGCTGCGGACATGAACCTAAAAGATGAATCTGCTCCTTTAACTGACGCAGATTATCAAAAAGAAGACGCACCAAAAGTCGGAAATAACTAAAAATGACATCCATTACACCAACCTATGACGATGAGGCGTTTCGGAACCAGTTTCCTCAATTTGAGAATACGACACTGTTTCCACCTGCCCAGCTCGAAAGTTGGTGGACTATGGGTACAGCCTATATCAACATCGACAATAACTACCCTTGGAATTTCAAGTCCAAGCAGCTTCAGTTAGCAATCGATTTGATGGCTGCTCACTTGGCAGCGTCTTTTAGTCTTATCAATAGCGGGGTTCCCGTTGTTGTCGTTCAAGGCTCTGCAGAAGGATCTGTCAACGTTTCTTTAGTGCCTCCTCCAGCTAAAACTGCTTTCGGCTGGTGGCTGGCAACTACTCCTTACGGCAACCAGTTAAGGGCTCTATTGAGAGTGGTCGCTAACGTAGGTTTATACATTGGTGGCAGTCCTGAAAATCAAGGATTTCGTAGGGCTGGCGGGTTATTTGGATGAAACAACTCAACCTCGACAAGATCAAGATTGCGCTAGAGCGTGTTCCTGAAGAATTCGAGGGCATGGTAGCCCAAATTGGATTCCCTTCGGGGATCAACTACGAAGACGGCACTTCCGTTGCTTATGTAGCAGCAATACAAGAATTTGGAGCTCCGGCAGTTGGAATTCCTGCTCGTCCTTTTATTCAACCAACTGTCAAAGAAAAAAAAGACACTTGGACCAAAACTATTGAAAAAAGCATTCCCAAGGTAGTTCTTGGGAAAATGACTGCTTTTGACGTTTTGGATTTGGTGGGAATTCAAGCTGCTGCGGATATTCAAACAAAGATTTCAACTATTTATTCACCTCCTAATGCGCCAGCAACAATCAGGAGAAAAGGTTCATCCAAGCCATTGATTGATACTGGGCTTATGCTTGCATCGGTTCAAAATGCGGTCAATAAAACTGGGTCAGAATTTACTGGGAAAGGCTCGTAATGTTTAATGTTAGAGCTCTTGCCAACAAGAATATTCAGATCACAAACAAAAACCAACAAATCAACTGGATACAGTCAAACGGTTATGTGACCGATGACGCAGGGAAACGCACCCCTAAGACCATAACTTTGACAGTTGATGCTCAGGTACAAGCTTTAAGTGCAACCGATTTAAAGCATATTGACGGGCTTAATATTACGGGTGTAATGCGGTCCGTTTATATGTATGGCAATGCTGCTGGCGTAATCAGGGCAGATCAGCTCGGAGGCGATATTTTGGTTTTCCCTGAAGTGCCGGGTGGCTGCAATCGTAACTGGCTTATTACTCAAGTCATGGAAACATGGTCCGATTGGTCTCATGTAATTGTTACCCTTCAGGACGATTAATCATGTCAGCAATTTTAGATATTAATGACCAAGACGTATTTCGAGCGTTAGTGGTCTTTTTTAACTCTTTTTTACCTGCGGGTACTGAAGTGGTTCAAGCTCAAGATAATAGAGTCCCAATGCCTAAAACTGGCTTTGTGACCATGAACAATACGGGAATGAATCGTCTATCATTTAACGTTGATAGTTATGATTCGCTTTCACAGGGAAAGTTTATCCTTACCCCAACCCAATATTCAATGCAGCTAGATTTTTATGGTCCAAATTCACAGACTTGGGCTATGCAAACTATGGCATTGTTTCGAGATGAGTATGCAACGGAGATTTTCCCGCCAAATATTCAGCCGTTGTATGCGGACGATCCAGTCCAAATTCCGCTTATTGATGGGGAAGCCCAATATGAGCAACGCTGGAAATTGGTAGCGAGTTTACAATACAACCCAATCCTTTCAACGACACAGCAATCCATGATTGCAGTAGATATTGAACTTGCTCCAATCGATCAGACATTTAACCCCTAGGAGAATTTATGAGTACCATTCCTTTTTCGCAAGTAGTCCAAGTCGTACCGTCAGTTTTATCGGCTAATGGTGTAGCAGTTGACCTAAACGGTCTCGTGCTTACTCAAAATGCTGCTGCTCCTTACGGTTCAATCCTTACATTCGCAAACGCTGCTGGCGTTCAGTCTTATTTCGGTGCGAACTCCACAGAAGCTGCGATTGCAAACATTTATTTCAATGGATATGACGGTGGCACTCAGCTTCCCGGAACTCTGTTGATGACTCGTTATCCTGAGACAGCTATTGCTGGCTGGTTAACAGGTGGATCTTTGGCAAATATGACCCTTGGTCAGTTGCAAGCTTTGACTGGTACTTTGTCGATTACTGTTGCTGGCGTTGTTAAAACCTCCGGCACAATCAATTTGACTAGCGCAACCAGCTTTAGCAATGCTGCCACAATCATTCAAGCTGCCTTTACAACTCCCGGTTTCACAGTAACTTATAGCTCACAAAGCTCGTCTTTCGTATTTACAACAAATACGACTGGCGCAACTCAAACTATGAGCTATGCAGCTACTGGCACGTTGGCAACTGCATTGATGCTGACTCAAGCAACTGGCGCAATTTTGTCTCAAGGTGCTGACGCAGCAACTCCTGCCTCATTCATGGCTGGTATTTTGACTCAGAATCAAAACTGGGCAACATTCATGACTGCTTGGGAAGCTCAACTGTCTGAAAAAGAAGCTTTTGCACAATGGAGCAATTCTGCTGCACCACGTTGGTTATATGTTTGCCAAGACTCCGATCCTAATGTTTTGATTGCTTCTAGCACCACTACATTCGGTGATTATTTGCAAGTTAACCAACTGATCGGTAGTTGCCCTATTTTTGGTGATTACACTCATGCAGCGTTTGTTTGTGGATTTGCAGCCTCATTGAACTTTAATCGTCTCAATGGACGTGCAACTCTTGACTTCAAATCACAATCAGGTCTTGTCCCTTCAGTAACAACTTCAACTCAATACGCTGCGGTTCTTGCTAACGGATACAACGCTTACGGTGCTTGGGGTTCAAACAATCCAGCTAACAACGCTAACTGGTTCTTCCCCGGATCTGTTTCAGGCAAGTGGTTATGGGCTGATACCTATTTGAATCAAATTTGGCTCAATGCAAACTTGCAGTTGGCTATGGTTAACTTGTTGACTTCTGTTGGCGCAGTTCCTTACAACTCACAAGGTAACGGTTTGATCTACTCTGCTGCTCTTGATCCAATCAATGCTGGTTTAAACTTTGGCGCAATTCGTGCTGGTATCAACGTTTCTGCTGCTCAAGCTGCTGAAATTCAGTATGCTTTAGGCTTTAACGCTGCTCCTACTATTGCTTCTCAAGGCTTCTACTTGCAGATTCTTCCAGCTACTGCTCAGACTCGTGCTGCTCGTCAGTCTCCTCCAATCACCTTGTATTACCAAGATGGTGAGGCAGTTCAGCAAATCGTTATGGCTTCTATTGCAATTCAATAAGGATAAATTATGTCAACAATAACCTCAGCAAATTCGGTCCTTTCATTAGCGATCAATAACTACTTCCCAGTTCCTCAAGTAATCCAAGGCTATGCAGTGGATGATGCTTTTGAAGGTGAAGCCGTTCAACAGTCAGAAATCTTGATGGGCGTAGATGGTAAATTGAGCGCAGGTAAGGTATTTGTACCTTACAAGATGACCATTCACCTTCAAGCAGATAGCCCAAGCGTTTTCTTATTTGACGCATGGCGCAACGCTCAAGATGCTGCTGTCGATGTATTTTCAGCAAGTGGATCCATTACCCTGCCTTCAACAAGTATGGTATATACTTTGCAAAACGGCTATTTAACTTCAGCGACTCCGTTCCCTGCAGTTAAAAAGACATTGCAACCACTCGTTTATGAGATTACTTGGCAGCGCATTATTGGCGGTCAAATTTAACATGGCAGCGATATAAAACATGGCACGAAAAGAGTCGACATTCGTAGCGGACGCAGGACGTGATAAGGGCAAGCAATTCCTTATCACTGAAATGTCTGCCTCACAAGCTGAGAGCTGGGCTTTCAGGGTAATTCTCGCTATCGGCAATGCTGGTATTGAGATCCCGGATAACCTAGCTGCTCAGGGAATGGCGGGTCTTATGGCGGTGGGCTATATGAACCTTCTCAAGATTCCATTCGAGGCTGCAAAGCCTCTTTTGGACGAAATGATGGGGTGTGTTCAGATAGTCCCGTCTCCTAATGTCAAACGTCCTTTGATTGAAGATGACATAGAGGAAGTCAAGACTCGACTCATGTTGCGTAAAGCAATTTGGGATCTGCATATGGATTTTTTTTTAGACGCAGACAAGTCGACTTCGGAGTCAGAAGCGCAAGCACAAGCAACAATCGGCTCGTTGAGTATCAAGCCACCCCGCAAACGATAGCAACAGTAGTCTCGTCAAGACTGGCTACCCTCCATGAACTTGATACTGTCTATGGTGTTGAGGATATGTGGATACTCCTTGAGATTCATGCTGTTGATCGGCATAATGCTTATATAGTGAGTCAAAAATAATGGCAACGGTCATAGACAGTTTATTAATTGAACTTGGATTAGATACATCCAAGTTTGACGCATCGCAAAAAAAGTCCGTAGACGAGCTTCGCAAGTTTGACGAGCAAGCCCAAAAGACTTCTAAAAATACCCAGCAAGGCGCAAAAAACGTAGGTGACGGCTTTGAAAAGGCTCGTAATGCCTTAGTCTCCCTTGGCGTTGCTTTTGTCGGTATAAAAGGTTTTACGAACTTTGCTCAGCAAATGACCAATACGAATGCTGCTATTGGTCGCAATGCACAATTATTCCAAATGTCTGCCCGAGAGCTCGATGCTTGGGGCGGGGTACTTAAAACAGTAGGCGGTGACGCTGAAACATTCCAATCTTCCATTCAGGCAATGCAACAAGGTATTGCCGGGATCAAACTTGGTGATGCTGCAATTCTTACCCCATTGGCACGATTGGGAGCATTGGCTTCTGTCGACATCAATAAGGGTACTGTTGATATTTACAAGCTGGCAGATGCTTTAAAACGCTTTAAAGCAGAAAATGGTGAGCAGCTTACGCTTACCCTTGCTCAGCAGCTCGGCATCAACAAAGAGACATATATGGTCCTTTCTCAAGGATCTGAGGCGGTTCGCAAGCTTTATGACGAGCAATACAGGCTTTCAGGCGTAACCGAAGAAAATACCAAAAATGCTCAAAAGCTTCAAAAGCAATGGGCAGAAACCAGTCAAGCATTTTCCAAGGCTAAAAATGCCCTCATGGATGAGCTTGCTCCTGCTTTAAGTGCAGTTCTTCAAGGTGGTACTGCTTTCTTTGAAGGGTTTGTCAATGCTGATAAAAAGCTTGACGGTTTCCTTTCTCAGTTGACTTTGATCGGTGGCGCAGCTTTAACTTTGCAAGGCGCATTATCTTCATTAAAGATTGTTGGCATTTCTGTTGGTGAAGGGCTTACAGCAGCGTTTTCTAAGCTCTTTGGAGCTGCTGCATTGTTATTCCATAGCGAAGGCTTAAACAAGGGTGAAGACGAGGAAATAGTCCGTATTCATGCAGCTCAGGATAAAGCTTCAGGAAAAGGTGGCGGTGCTGGTGGCGTTCCTCGCAATATGCGAAACAACAATCCCGGCAATATTGAGTATGGTGATTTTGCTCGTAAACTTGGCGCAACTGGTAGCGATGGGCGTTTTGCTATTTTTCCTGATCTAAAAACAGGTCAAGACGCAATGGCTTCATTGCTCATGGGGTATGCAAAAGGTGGCAGCAATACCATTTCTAAGATTGTTAGCAAATGGTCTCCTGCTGGAGAAAATGGAGCTGCCAATACGAATGCTTACATTGCTGACGTTGCCAAAAAAACAGGCATTGACCCAAATAAACCTTTGAGCATGGGCGAGCTTTCTGCAGTGCAGCAAGCAATGTCTGCTCACGAAGGTATGGTCGGGGCAAAAGCGACTGCCCCAGTTGGTGCTGGTGGAAATACAGGAAGCAATGTGCAAACCAATATCAACACAATCAACGTACAAACTCAAGCTACCGATGCCAATGGCGTTGCTAATGGCTTGCGTGGTGCGTTGCAAAATAATTCTTTGATTAATCTAGGCGTACAGGGAAATAGATAATGCCAAATATTCCTTACCCTAATGTCCCAGCTTTACCCGGAGTACCCGCTTTAGCTCGTAGCAACAATTCTCAATTTGTGGCTGCAGCCTTAACTATTGTCGGAGAGATTCTTCCTCTCAATTTATTTGGGACAACTTGGGGAATTGTTGACGAAAACGGATCAGCTCTTTTAACCCCCGATTCTTTTGTCGATTTTGAATATCGAGAAGAATACAAAATTCCTATTTATCCGCTTGAGGAAGGTAGTTTTCAAAGCTATAACAAAGTGGCTATGCCTTTTGATTGTCGGGTGACAGTATCGTGTAGCGGTAATGGAAAAATGAGCAAGGAAGCGTTTTTGGCAGCGATTGAAAAGCTTTTAAGCTCTTTGACTCTTTGCAGCGTGGTTACTCCGAACGGTACTTATAAAAGTTGCAACCTTATTCATGTTGACTATCGCAGGGAAGCAAGACAAGGGGCAACTTTAATCATTGCTCAATTATGGTTTCAAGAGATCAGAATTGCTCAGCAACCAGTGGTTCCTACTGCCTCCCCTTCGGGAGCAAGTAGCACTAGCCTTGGTCAGCTTTCTCCAAATACCCCTAAAGGAAGTTTTGGATCATTTAACGCTTCTTCAGTATCAGGCATAGGAATAAAATGACAATTCAGACAATTCCAATTATTGCCGTTGCTGTTCAAAAATTTACCATTCAGTTAAATGGTCAAAGTTGTGCTATTAGCCTATCTCAAAAAAGCAATGGACTTTATTTTGACATGACTGTCAATAACAATCCTTGCGTAAATTCGGTACTTTGCTTAAATTTGGTAGGATTGGTTCGTGAAAAATATTATGGATTTAATGGTCAATTAGCATTTTTTGACACCCAAGGAACCACTGATCCTTACTATACTGGCTTAGGATCTCGTTATTTATTGGTTTATCAATCATGACTTTTGCAGTCCGTCAGATTAATTTGACATTTTCAAGCGCAGATTCTGAGCCTTTGGTTCTTGAGGGTTTGCGTTGCTCTGCCGTCATTACTAATCCGGGTGGCAATAACGCTTTTGGACAGCTTCAACTGCAGGTCTATGGAATGACCTTAGATCAAATGAACCAGTATTCAAGCACTGGTTCAAACATGGTGGCAGTTCAAAATCAAGCCGTAACCGTTTCTGCTGGAAACCAAGGCGGTACTTTAAATCAGGTATTTTCAGGAACTTTGATTTCCAGCTTTATTGATCTATCAAATCTTCCCGAGGTAAGTTTTGTATGCGCTGCAGTGGCTGGCTATTACAACAAAGCAGCTCCGTCAGCTCCAAATACCTATCAAGGGGCGCAAAACGCTGAAGATATTATTGCTTCATTAACTAATTTATTGGGCTCGGATTGGACTTTTAACAATCCTAAAGGTGCTCATGCTGTTATTCAAAATCAATACTTATCAGGATCATTGATAGATCAAATTCAAACCGTTGCAAGAGCTGCGTCTTTGCCTTTGATTATTGAAAACAACTCTGTCACTATTTTCCCCAATGGCGGTACAAGAGACGATATTGTGGTCGAATTAAGTCCTGAAACCGGATTAATTGGCTATCCTTATTATTGGGAAGCTGGATTTACTGTTAGATCTGAATTCAATCCAATTATTGCTATTGGTAGGTCAATCAACCTGACTTCAGGCTTACCAAAAGCAAACGGACAATTCCCAGTTCAATATGCGACCCATGAATTAAGTACGTTGACCCCTGACGGTCCTTGGTTTACAACCTCTAAATTAAGCCCTGCGATCAATGTCCCAGTCAACTAATCAACCTATTCAGACTAACCACGTTCCCGCAGATAATGCTTCGGACGTAGGACGGATGGACTTTATTGTCCGGTCTGCTTTATCGGGTCTTAGAACTGCAATTCCAGTAAAAGTTGTTGCCGTTACAAATAACGGTGGAGTTTCGGCTATTGGTCATGTTGACGTTCAGCCCTTAGTCAGCGCAGTTGACGGTAATGGTCAAGCTTGGGCGCATGGAATTATTCACAATGTCCCATATATGCGAATTCAAGGTGGATCGAATGGCGTAATTCTTGATCCAGTTGTCGGTGACATTGGCATAGGTACGGTTTGCGATAGAGACATTTCAACGGTAAAAGCTACTGGAGCAGTTGCTGCTCCCGGATCTAATCGTAAAAATGATATGTCTGATATGGTTTATTTGATGACCATTATTGGACAAGCACCTAGTCAATACATACAATTTAATAGCTCAGGAATTACCATACTTTCTCCCACCAAGGTTACAATAAACGCACCTAATGTGGAAATTGACGCTTCGTCTGCTTGCACAATAAACGCTCCAAATATTGTCTTAAATGGTGCGGTACAACAAGGCAGTGGATCGTATTCAGGAAATGCTACATTCGGTGGCTCAATGACTGTAACGGGTGACGTTACGGCTGCGGGTACAAGTTTGCATACTCATAAACATGGTGGCGTACAAACAGGTGGCGGTCAAACAGGAACTCCAGTGTGAATCAGGATCTATTAAAAAATACCTTTGAATATCGTGAAGGAGAGCTTTATTGGAAAATAAAGCCTTCAGTTCGTACAAATATTGGCGATATGGCTGGATCTTCAAAAGGAATCTATAAAAAGGTTCAAGTTTTTGGCAAAACCTATCAAATTCATAGACTTATTTTTATGATGTTTAATGGGTTTTTTCCAAAAAATGTAGATCATATTGATGGTAATAAGCTAAATAATAGAATTGAAAATTTAAGAGCAGCCACGACTTCTCAAAATATGTGCAATGTCAAAATTCCATCATCAAATACTTCAGGTATTAAAGGTGTTAGCTGGCATAAACAAAGAAAATCATGGCAAGTTCAGCTTCGTGTCTCAGGAAAGTCTACTTACTTTGGATTGTTTAAAGATATAGAATTGGCAGAATTGGTTATTTTAGAGGCTAGAAACAAATTTCATGGTAAGTTTGCGAGAACAGTATGACGATAATTCACAATACCTTACTGCTAGATCAAACTGCTTGGGACTTGGTTCTCGATGTCAATGGAAATATTGCATTAGCTGGCGCACCTTACGCAATAGCGCAAGACGTTGCTTCAGCGACTCGTACATTTTTAGGAGAATGCTGGTACGACACTACTCAGGGAATACCCTATTGGCAACAAATTCTTGGGGAATTTCCTCCTTTGCAGTACGTTGCTGAGCAACTTCAGGATGCAGCTTTAACAGTGCCTGACGTGGCTGCAGCGCAAGCAACCTTTACGTCCTTCCAAAATCGTTCTTTGGCTGGACAAATTCAAATTATAGATACGGATGGAGTCACAAATAACGTGGCTTTTGGTGGCTAAAATGAATGATTTAAAACTTTTAAGCCAAGCTCAAGAAAATTTTTTTTATAAAAATGGAAATTTGCATTGGGCTAAAAAAACTGCTGAAAGAGTCAAAATTGGCGACATTGCAGGAACCATGACAACTAATGGGTACATTAGAGTTATTTTGGGTGGAAAGCTTTATAGGGCTCACAGGATTATTTTTTTAATGCACTATGGATATTTGCCTAAATTAATAGATCATGTTGATGGAAACCCGTCAAACAATCTTATAGAAAATTTAAGAGAAGCTACTGATAGTCAAAATCAACATAATCGAAAAATAAACATTAATAATGTTTCCAAAACAAAAGGTATATCTTGGGAAAAATCAACAAAAAAATGGAGAGTTGATTTGGGCGTTAACGGCAAAAGAAAACATTTTGGAAGATTTTTTGACCTAGAATTGGCTGAATTGGTGGCAATAGAGGCAAGAAATAAATACCATAAACAATTCGCAAGGATTCAATAAAAATGAGCACTAACGTACCGTCAATTACATGGACCAATGGCGCACCTGTCCTGCCAGCAGAATCAGCAATTCTTGCTGGAGTTCAGGCAGACATTAATGCAGCTTTTGGAGGAGGCGTAAACCCCGGTCTTACGACTCCGCAGGGTCAATTAGCTCAAACCGAAACTGCCATTATTGGCGATAAAAACAATCAAATTGCTTATATTGCTAACCAAGTAAACCCAGCGTTTGCTTCAGGTATTTGGCAAGATGCTATTGGTTATATTTATTTTATGAGCCGAATTCAAGCTTCGGGAACCGTAGTAAATGCCACTTGCGTAGGCGCAGTTGGTACGGTTATTCCTTTAGGCTCTATTGCTCAAGACTCTAGCGGATACCTTTATGCCTCTACTGCAGCAGCCACAATTCCTTCCAGTGGCAGCGTAACCGTTCAATTTCAAAATCAAACTACTGGACCGATTGCTTGTCCTATTGGATCTCTTAATAAGATATATACAGCCGTTGCTGGCTGGAATACTGTATCCAATCCTGCTGCTGGCGCACTTGGAAACAACGTAGAGTCTAGGGCAGCCTTTGAATTGCGTAGACAAGCAAGTGTGGCAGTAAATGCCGTTAACTCTATTCAATCTATTCAAGCAGCCGTTTTAGCCGTTCCTAACGTATTGCAAGCCGTTGTTGTAGATAATTCAACGAATGCAACCGTAAACTATGGCAGCACTAGCTATCCATTGGCAGCGCATTCTATTTGCGTCAGCGTGGCTGGCGGTACGTCTTCAGCGATTGCCACTGCTATTTGGAATAAAAAACCACCGGGCTGCGGATACAACGGTAATACAACCGTTACCATTTATGACACCACTTATGCAACCCCAATTCCTTATACAGTCACTTATTTGACTCCAACGTCAACGGCAGCATACTTTACGGTCAACATTCAAAATAACCCATTGTTGCCTTCAAATATTGTCTCGCTTGTTCAAAATGCTGTTTTGGCATCATTTAACGGTCAAGACGGAGGAACTGCGGTCACTATCAACTCGACAACCTACTCAGGTCGCTATTATGCAAACATCAATGCTATTAGCTCTGCGGTGAATGTGATTGAAGTTTATTTGGGTACTTCTGCAAGCCCAAGTACCTTATCGATTGCATTCGGCATAGATCAGTTGCCAACCCTTTCAGCTTCTAATATTGCGGTGGTATTGGTTTAATCATGCAAAATTGGGATCAAACTCTTTTAAGTCAATATTGTGATTCGCCAACGATTGACGGTCTGCTTAATTCTTACAATAGCGCAGTTGATCCTGCTACTGATATTGCTAATTTTTATGTAAATATTTGGGATGTCTATACTGCCGTTGGCACTGGTTTAGATATTTGGGGTGCGATTGTTAACGTTTCTCGTTATCTTCAAATCCCCGGCTCTCCTAATTATTTAGGTTTTGAGGAAGCCTATCTTTCAGGATATGCAACCACAGGTCCACAACCTTTTGGTCAGGCTCCTTTTTATACTTCAGTTGCCTCTACAACAACCTATTATTTGTCGGATGACGTTTATAGACAGTTGATTTTGATTAAAGCTGCGGTCAATATCGGCAATCTATCGGTTCCTCAAATTAATCAGTTGCTTCAAAAATTCTTTGGGCAATCTATTTCAGGAAGTCCTTATGGTGTAGCGTATGTTATTGATACACTTAATCAAGGATTTACCTATCATTTCAATTTTGTACCAAATGCCTTGCAGCTTGCTATTGTTCAAAATTCAGGAGTTTTTCCTAGACCTGCAGGTGTTGCCGTAACCGTCACTTATTAATAGGATCAAATATGCAAAGTACCAATATCCCAACAAAGATTCCCGTTCCGTTTGCAAATTCTGCCAGCTCAACTTATAAAAATACCATTCCGACAGCTTCTCAAATTGGTATTACAAACGGTAAAGCTTCTTTAACGGATGGATTCCCACCCCTTACATTTCAAGCTATTAGTTCGGGTGGAGTCCCTCCTTTTGGAGCAGACTTTAACGGCATTCTGTATGAAATAACATCCATTACTCAGTGGCAACAAGCGGGTGGATTTTTCCCTTACGATTCCTATTTTTCTTCAACTATTGGAGGTTATCCAAAAGGGGCAATAGTTTTATCTTCTAGTTTGGGTGGATTGTGGCTAAACTTTATTGAAAATAATGCTAGCAATCCTGATACCGGTGGTACTGGATGGACACCTTTAGCATTTTTCCCCGGTCAACAACCAATAACCATTTCAAGCACTACAACAACGCTTACTTCATTACAAACTGCTTACCCAATTTTGTTTTTGACAGGAACATTAACGGCAAATAGCACAATTTATGTTCCTCAATTAGCTAGAGAATGGATTGTTGTTAATCAAACAAATGGTTCATATACTTTAACAATGGCAATTTCGGGAGGTCTTGGAGTTACTCTTACTCAAGGACAAAACACTTTTGTTTATACAGACGGTTCAAGTGGTGTTTATTTTGCAGACTCAGCAAAAGTGGCAAGTTTTAATGGACGTGTAGGAACCGTTAGCTTAAATGCAACTGATGTCACTTCTGCTCTTGGTTATACTCCTTATAACTCAAGCAATCCAGCGGGATATTTGTCTTCTGCAGTAACTACATTTAATACAAGAAGCGGAGCAGTAACGTTAACAGGCTTAGACGTTACCAATGCGTTGACTTTTACCCCTTATAATTCAAGCAATCCATCGGGATACATTACTGTTCCAACTGGTTTAGGCTGGAATGGCACTTCTTATCATGACTTTACAAGTTCAAAAACTGTAGGTACGACCTATACAAATAGTTATGGTTATCCTATTTTTCTTGAAATTAGTACCAATGCTGGAGGTGGTGGAGCAACAAGTATTAATGTAAATGGATCTCAAATTGCATATATGAATAGTGTTAGCGCACCTCCTTATGGAGCTTATGTTTGTGCAATTATTCCAACTGGAACCACCTATTCTGTTTCGAGTAACGGATATATTACTCAGTGGACTGAAATTTATTAAGGAAAATTATGAATCACTATATAACACCTGACAATCAAATTTATGGTTTTGACGATGATCAAAAATCGCTTATTCCAGTAGATGCTATTGAAATTCCATCTATTTATACTTTTGCACAGTATCCATTTTTGTCAGTTGTAAAAGGAGAAATTAAGTTTGATTCTTCTGCATATAACATTGCAAACAAAGCTCAAACAATCGCTCTTTATGAAAATGCTGCTCAAACTAATCTTGATTCTGTAGCAAAATCTTGGGGATATGATTCTTTAGTTTCTGCTGTTTCTTATATAAATTCAACAAATCCACAATTTAAAGCTGACGCAGAAGCATTGATTGAATGGCGTGACAGTTATTGGATGGAGGCTTATACTATTAAAGCAGGAAACTTGCCATCAACTGCTGACGCTTTTGTTGCCATGCTCCCTGTAGCCCCAACTAAACCCGTTGTTTAAAAAGGAAAAACCATGAGCATTAATTTGACCCTAGAAGTTCAAGAAGTAGAAGCTGTTGTTGCTGGCTTGCGTAAGCTGCCAATGGAGCTAATTGAAGAATTGGTCAATAAGATCAAAATTCAAGCTATCCCTCAAATTCAAGAACAAGCCCTTGCTGCTCAAGCTGCTGCTGCTCCTGCAGAAGTTCCCGCAGATCCGGCTCCAGTAGATCCAGCCCCGGCTGCCTAACATAAGGAAAAATCATGTTTTCAATCAAGCAATTCCTCATTAATGCGTCTTCAGAAGTTCGTCAAGAGATCCGTAAATTGATTGACGAAATTGAAGCCAGTATTCCTGCAGAAGTTCCTGTTGTAGAAGAAGCTGAAGCCCCAGTAAAAACAAAGGCTAAAGCTGCTGAAGCAGAAGCCGAAACACCTGCTGCGGAGTAAGAAGCATGGATTGGTCAGCAATAGTCGCAGCCATAGCAATTTTAGCCACAGCAGCCTCGGGAGTTATTGGCTGGTGGTCAAAAGAGCTATCTAAAAACCAAGATAAGATTATTGGAGACCAATCCACTTTAGCAAGACAGATCAATAGCCTTGAGGTAAAGGTCTCAGATCACTACGTTAAGCGTGAAGATTTTCAAAGCGTTACCAACCAAATATTTCAAAAGCTGGACAAAATACTCGACAAACTTGATACGAAGGTGGATAAATAATGTTTAAGCAGATCGCAGCACTACTCAGACCTAGATCAGTAGCACCTGTAGCAGTTGCAGATTCTGCTGAAACCCCCGTCAAGCGTAAGCCAGCAGCTAAAAAAGTAGCGGTTAAAAAGTATGCTGCAAAGCCTACAGCCAAAACTGTTGCAAAACCTGCAGCCAAAAAGCCAGCAGCAAAAAAGACCGTAGCCAAGAAAAAATGAAACCTATGCACAAATCAAGGACTATGTGGTTTGGTCTAGCGGTTATGTGCTTAGGCTTTATTTACGATAACTTCTCCGTACTTCAAAACGTTATCGACCCTAAAAATTATGGGTGGTGGCTTATGGGAATCGGGCTTGCAGTCCAAATCCTTCGTTATTTAACTGACAAGCCAATCCGATAATGTTTCCGTTGCCAATCCTTACTTACGTCAAACTAGCTGCAGCAGTGGCTGCGTTGGCATTTTCTTGGTATCTTGGCTATAGCTTTGAAGCGTCTCGCTTTGATCGATACAAAGCAGATCAAGTGCTAGAGACCCAAAGACTTAAAGACCAACATCAAGCAGCAGCCGATAAAATCGAAAAGGATAAAAATGACCAAATCAACTCTATTAATACTCGGCTTGCTAATGCTCTTGTCGAGCTGCGGAACCGTCCCAGCAGACCCAAATCTGAAGCCACCAACGCTTCAACGTGTGGAACTGGGGCAACCCTTTATGCCGAGGATGGAAGCTTTCTTATCGGGGAAGCTGCCCGAGCAGACAAGCTCAGATCAGCCCTCCAAGCCTGTTACGAACAATACGACTCATTAATGAAGTGAAATGCCTAAAGATAAACTTGCTGCCGTTGTCACTTTAATTGCGTCATTTACTTTATGCCTGACTGTTTTATCAATGGTTACGGTTTTTATGTTTGGATTTTTCAATCCTGAAGTTGACAACAATAAACTTTTTGAAATAGTCGGACCCGCATTTCAAACCATTATTGGCGGGTTCATTGGATTAATTACTGGAATAAAAATAGGATCTAACAATGACTCCGAGTAAAAAGTGCTATGACTTAATCAAAGAATTTGAAGGATGCAAGCTTGAGGCTTATCCTGATCCCGGCACTGGAGCCGAGCCGATTACTATTGGAGTAGGACATACTGGCGGTATTAAGCTGGGAATGACCATTACTCAAGAGCAAGCCGATGAGTACCTTGTAAGTGACGTAGCCCATGCTGCAAGCTCCGTAAATCAAATGGTAAGCGTAGATATGACTCAGGGCGAATTCGATGCCCTATGCTCGTTTGCGTTTAATCTAGGGGTAGGAAATTTGAAAAGCTCCACTCTTTTAAAGAAGCTAAATGCTGGCGATAAGCAAGGCGCAGCAGATCAATTTTTGGTATGGAATAAAGCTGCAGGTCATGTAATGGCTGGACTTACAAGAAGGCGTGAAGCTGAAAGAGCTTTGTTTTTATCTGAATCAGCATGACAAAACATTTTCCCGGTCTCGATATGGACGCTATCTACGACAGGCTTGAAGAAAAAAAGCTTCGGTATCCAAAGCACCATAAGACAACTGGATACTGTTTATCCTGCAATGCCCCCCTTCAGGATCGGGCATTTTGTGATAATTGGTGTCGAGAAGACTACGAGTTTGAAAGTGAAATGCGAAAAAAAATCGTTGGCAGATCTAAGCGTTAACGAAACCCGCTTAATCGGAACGGTGTAAAAGCGAACGTAGCTTGGTACGCAAGAGGCTTAGGCATGACATTATCATCGACCAAAGCCCTAATATTCCAACCGAGATTAACCATAATGCAGCGACTGAAACCAATAGGAACAATAGCGACAAATTGAAATAGTCCATTAGCGTTAACGAGTACCCAACCTGAAATCGCATTGTCGTTGTCCTTTATCAGGTTATTCCCTTTAAACGAAGCAAAATAGGGGTTATTCAAATAACGCAATCCGCAGCTATATGCCGGATTTCTCCATAGCCATTTTACCTTGCTCCAATAGCTTCTACCATTAATTGATTGGAAGGTCGAATCCCCATCAAGGCTATTGTCCGGGGTCATAAACCAATTTAACCAAGTTGGAAGGCGTGGACCACGACCCCAAATCGAACCATTGTCCAGCCATCCGTCTCGTTACTCTGCAAGCAAAGGCAGCACTGGCGCAAGAACGTAGGCAGCAATCGTAGTCAAAAAATTGATTAAAGCCATAAACGGATACAGAAAATAGATCACCTTGGCTCCTCTACTAAAGGCATAACACTAGCACCACTTTCCACAATTACTACTGGCTCATGTCGCAGCCAGCCATAAAACGGAATAGGGGTTTCCTCAATGGAATCCATAGCCTGAGCCTGAATTCTGTCCTCAGTAGTAAAAGTAGTCATTTTTCAAACCAAATTTTTAGTGCAATATAAAGAATAAAAGCCCAAGCTAGTATCCCGCTAAGAAGAAAAAAAAGAAATAGGATTTCACTCATTTTCTTTTCCTTGCCGCAATTTCTTTTTGTAGGATGTACCAAAATTCAGATTTAATTATCTTCATGCCCATCCACCCAGTCTAATTGCCAGTCGTATTGCAGCAATTAAAACGACTGACGCAATTACCATAGTGGTCAATGCGACCTTCTCAGCCCAATTCATATCCACCCCAATACGGCTCCCAGTGGGAACATGAATATGCCAACAACACGAAGTATCACAAGCCCGGTCACTAAATCGGCATGAGCGATCTCAATAATGTTGCAGATCCACCCAATCCCCCCCAAGATAACCAAGCCCAACCAAAAAATCCCACCCCAATCAGAATCCTTCATTTTGTCTCCATATCTGCTAATAGCTGCTGAACGCACAAATCGAGCTCTATGAGCTTGTTGTAGAGATTGTCATATCCATACATAGCCGGATTGGAATTAAGCTTCTCAGCGTCTTTTAACAGGTCTTTGGCAAGGATTATTCCTTGGGAAATATCTTTTCTCATTATTTAATCCTTGCTACTTTTGCTTTTCTAAGTACGGCTTCGTATTGCTCTTTGGCTGCATCATCCAACTTACGCAAAGGCAAATTTTGATAGTAAGACCATTTATCCCGATAAGCCTGTTGCTCTGAAGGCGGGACCCAGCCATTCATGCGCCAGCGAATAGTGACATCGGTTCCTGCGGGTGTCCAAATATGCTCGTTCATTTTGCTTCTCCTTTTTCGGTTTGAAAATAATCTTTTACTTCAATGCAGCTCATGACGGTTTTTGTATATACAGAGGTCAATCCCTGTTTGGTATACATTACTCCGTCTTTGCAGACAACCGAAGGGTAGGTAATGCAACCCGTCAGAAGCACTGGCAAAACAAAAAATAAAATCCTCATGTCAATTCCTAAAATATTTCGGTTAGGTCAACGTACTTGAACAACTCAATCGGCACGTCATAAAAATACTCATTTCGCTTGACTGCTCGGTTCGGAACTTCAATTAAAGGGCTGCTGATTACATCGTCTGCCGTACACCAATAAGCATTTTTAAAGTCCCGAGTCGTGACAAACATCAACGTGCCGGGATTGCTAAAAAGCTTTTCTTTGCGTTGGGCTATATGAATGCTTTCGTAAGGGCAATGAAGCGTCCCCCAGTCTCTTGTCTCCACCTCAATGTATCCACAAATCTGATCTTTTCTATATACGATCAAATCAACTGCATATTTATCGGGATTTTCTATGCACTTCAGACCCCACTTCATTGAAACCCATTCAGTCACAGCAGCTCGTGCTGGCGGGTCGCATAGGTCATGCAGCTCCTGATTGAACTTCTTATATTCCATAAGCGAACATGGCTCCAAGAATCGCACCCAAAATAGCAGCCCCTAGGTACTCAACCCATGCTGGAATTTTTTTGTCCAACAAGTCACCCTGATACAAACGTTGGTCTCGATAGCCTCTCATTTCAATTCCCCCTCATTGCTTCTAAATTGTTGACATACTCTAATGCTTGATCTGCGCTGCTGAATTGATATTCAGATCCAACTGGATACTCATTGCCGTCACTACGGACAGCCATCCAAGCCCCCGGCACAGTGGCACGAATTCTTGCGTTGTAACGTTCAGGCTGGAGGTAGATTTCTACGATATTCATTTTGGTTCCTTTCGTGGGTTCAAAAATTATCTTGCTACGTTTGCTACTAAGTTACCATCCATAATTTCACCAAGAATCAATTTGGCACGATTCAGGGTCTGCCGAGCACGTTCTACTGCACCCATTTCCATTTCCTCTTGGGCATCACTCATCAAACCAGCGACAACCATATTGGCTCCGCTTAACTGGTAAGTAATGCAGCCTTGGATTTGGGCGATAAATTCGGCACTGTTGCAGCCGTAACATTGGAGGTCAAAGTCTTGGTTCATTTCGATTTCCTTTCGTGAAAAAATCAAACTACATAAGCAGTATTACATAGGAGTATTACAGGGTCAACATTTATTTTTAGGTTTGTTGTAAAAACCCCGAAGGGCTTTTACTTAATAAGATAAATAAGCGCAACCACCATCAACCCAACGAGCTTCAGCTTCAGCCATTTGCTCGTTAGCCTCATCATCTAAACGATCCAGCTCTGCTGCTTCCTCTGCTGATAAACCTTCATAAATATCTAACATTTCAATTCCTTTCGTGTAGCCCCCGAAGGGGCTGGGATTAATTTTTGCAGTTGCCTTGAATCAAAGAAAATCTTGCTGTTGCTCTAGCGTGTCCGTTTGCTGTACCACGACAACTGCAATGGATCATTAAATTTTTTGTGCCGTCTGAGTAATACATCATTGAAGCTCTATGGTTTTTTGTGCCACTGCGACCTATTGTCACTGAACCAATCACTTGTCTTTCGAGAACTCTTTCCATTTTGATTTCCTTTCGTTATTCACAACCTACACCTTAATAATATACCTATTAAGCATATCGTCAAGGGGTTTTAACCACTTTTTGAAAATATTTTTTTGGTGTTGTTTTTGAGCAAAAGGGTGGGGGTGTCAAACCACGAAAGGATCCAGCATTGCGCTGAGCAGTAGATTTTAGGGATACCAGCCCTGAATGACACCCCCATAAGGGTTTGGCAACCACCTTCGCTGCAAAGCTAAGGTAGTGCCATTATAAGGCGGGACTACTCGCTGCGTCTGCTTGCGTCATTTCAGACCATTTCAAGTCAGCATCCGCTTTTGTCCCAGTGAAACTAAACTCCGCAACCGCAAATCATTTTGCCACCGCCACCGGGTACACAACGATACGGAGCGTATACAGGGCATGAAGCTGCTGCTGCAAACGATACTGTCAACAATACTACGGCAAGTGCTTTTTTCATACAATTTTCCTTTTTAAAATGGGATGTCATCATCCATATCACCTAGACCACTACTAGCCCCTTGAGACTGAGGCTGACCACTTGAGCCACTTTCACTTGGCTTTCCTCCGAGCATCTTCATGGACTCAGCCACGATTTCAGTCGAATACTTTTCAATGCCGTTAGCATCGGTAAATTTACGAGTGCGAAGCTTTCCCTCGATATAGCATTGGGAACCCTTTTTAAGGTACTGCCCAGCGATCTCAGCCAGCTTTCCAAAGAATGCGATCCTATGCCATTCCGTAGCTTCTTTTTGCTCTCCTGATTGCTTGTCTTTGTATTTGTCAGTGGTAGCCAGCGACAAGTTGGTCACTGCGTCTCCGCTTGGCATATAGCGAGTTTCAGGGTCACGACCTACATTGCCGATCAGGATTACTTTGTTTACTGAAGCCATTTAATTTCCTTCCGAAGATTGGATAAGTTGTTGGGATATTTTCATAAGTTCCGCAGAGACTATCCCCATGATCTCCTCGGTCTTTTCTTTGTCCAGCTTGACTCTGATTTCAAGAGCGTCCCCGGCAAAGGTTACGCTGCCTGATAGAAACCCTTCCGGGTTCCTGCTGAGATAAACGCTTTCAAGCTTCATATCAGCTCCTTATTTGATTGACAAAGACTGTCCAGCAGTCAGCTTAGCACCTTCAACAATCACCCCAGCCTTCAGATCTTCCTTGAGGCGATTCTTATTCAAGGTCGGAGCAGGTGGCTCAGGAATGTCGAAATACTCATCGGGGATCATGTCTTGATTGAGCACTTCAACTGCTGGAGGATTCTTGCGAACACTCAAAACAAAGTAAGGACAATCAATTTTTGTAATGCCAGTGCGGTTCATGTTGTCTAGTAAATACTGACGAATGCGATCCGCTTTAGCTTCAAGAGCTTTTCTACGCTCTGCCATTGCTTTTTCAGCATTCTTGATAGCTTCCGCAGAAGCCTCAAGATTACGAACAAACATAGCAACGTTAGTCGCTTTGACTTCAAGGTCCCCGGAGAGACCCTCCAGCGTATCGGCAAAGGTTTGCTCATCGATTTCCATTTCCTGCAGCTTTTGCAAGTCTGCAAGGTATTGGTCGGCAATGTTGTAAAGAGTAAGGTTTGTCATTATGCAATCCCCAATTCTGCTTTTTTAGCGTCTTTTGTCGTGGTGAACTTTTTGATAGCTTCTTGGTCTCCTTGACCTTGAGCTACTCGATAGGCTGCTTTGTAGGCTGCCGTCAGTTCGGTCTCGTCTGCTGCTGCGTCAATCGTTGCCAAGAAGTCAGCAACTTGGTTTTCAGTCAATGGAGACTTTTTGATAGTAGCTGGAACTTGGACTGCAGATCGATTAAGTGAAGCAATTTCATTGGTGTGAGCATCTGCATCATTGTCACCCTCAGTAGGGATGGCGAATGCTTGGAGAGCTGCGTATTTGTACGCTGCAGACATGGCTTTATTGGTAGCCTTGTCGGATGTATCCATTGCTTCACCAAACGTCTTGACGGTATGTTTGCTGCCGTCCTCGGCACAAACAAAGTCAAACTCGACCTCAACAGTAACGTAAAAGATTGCCCCGCCAGCTTTAGTCTGACGCTCTACGCATTCACGAGTCAGTACCCGAGGCAATATGCAAAGACCATGCTCAGCCAACAACGGGCTAATGGTGTTGAAAATATCGTCAATGCCCCGGAACTTGTAAGTAGCCCCTTGTTGATTGGTGCGACTTTTGGTAATGCCGATCTTGGCTAGTTCGGCTTGAACCTTGTTGATTGCTTGATAAACTTTCATGATTTCCCTTTCGTGGATTAATCTAAATAACCTGAAGCAAGATTTGCCTCAGCGTGGCTATTGGCATAGCCCTCCATGTAATCGTAAGCCATACAAAACAACTTACGACCTAGAGCCTCATAGTCGATCTCAGGCTGTTGCAAGATCAACTCAACTGCTTCCCGATCCTTGTCATTCGCTTCGCTAATACCTTCAGCAAAGTTGGAATACTTCTTGGGATCGTACTCATCTTTCATAAGCTCGGACACTCGATCATCAATGCGATCAGAGTCATCATTGTCTTCGGGCTCGTAATACCGATTATTGTTTACCATTGTCTTATCCTTTCGTGAGATAAATTTGTTGCTACAGTTCCTATCATATATGATAATCCACACCTATGCCAACTTTCCCAAAAAATATTTTTCTAGTGTTGCCTTTACCACCAACAATCAACTCCTACTGGGGTTTTTCAGGGCATAGGCGTTTCCTCACCCTAGGAGCTAGAGAGTTTAAGACGGCAGTAGCTCATGAGGTGAACTTGCAGCCTATCCGTTTTGGAGACGCAAAACTGGAAATGACGGTCACGATCAATTTTCGAGACAAGCGAAAGGCTGACATTTCAAACCGGATCAAGGCACTGGAGGACGCTTTAGTCCAAGCCGGGCTTATGGATGATGACTCGCAGATCAAGGTGCTGCACGTTTACGAGGGTCCGATTGTCAAAGGTGGACGCTGTACCGTAAAAATAAATGTATTACCGTTTTAAATTTAGAGTATGATAGGAAGCTTAGAAATTGCATCCACGAAAGGAGCCCCATGAACTTCTACCCGTTTCACATAGGCGATTACATATCGCATACAAGTCATTTAAGCGATGCTGAAGACCTTGCCTATCGAAGGATGATGGATTTGTATTACCAAGGCGAGGAGCCCTTCACAAGCGTTTTATTGGTCGCTAGGAAGGTCAAATCTACCGTTGACATTGTGGAGGCTTTGCTTGAGGAATTCTTCGTAAAACAGGAAGACGGCTGGCATAATGAGAGAGCCGATAAGGAAATTGCGAAGTATCGGTCTAAAGCGAATTCCGCACGAAAAGCGAATCACATCCGTTGGGAATCCAAATCAGATCTGAAATCAGATCTGAAATCAGATCTGAAATCAGATAAGGAATCAGAACTGAAATCAGATCAGGTTTCAGATACGTTTCAGATCCTAACCAAGAACCAAGAACCAAGAACCAATAACCAAGAAAATACAAATACTAAAACCAAGACTCCTGACGGAGTTAGCGAAACTGTTTTTCAAGATTTTGTAAAGTTAAGGAAAGGTTTAAAAGCACCCGTCACAGAAACGGCTTTAAAGGGGCTACAACGAGAAGCAGCAAAAGCTGGTATCAGCCTTCAGGAAGTTTTAGAACTCTGCTGTCAGAACGGCTGGAGGGGCTTTAAAGCTGATTGGCTGAAGGATAAGAACCAGTCAAAGACGGCTGGCACTCGAAATCAGGAAGTAATGTCAGGGTTAACCCGAGGTTTAATTGGAGGAGACAACAATGTCCGACTACTTGGAAAGTGACTTTTGCCAACCTGAAGACGGCTTGGATTACATTTTTGGGCGCATGGGGGCTATTTACGGAGCTGCGTTTATGCGTCATTGGGATGGGGTAGATCATGGATTGGTCCGTCAAACGTGGCTGGAGCTGCTGGGAGTTCATGCAACCTACAAGCCAAAGATTGACTATGCCCTGCTGCACATGGACCCTAAGTTCCCTCCTTCGGCATTGGCGTTCAAAAATCTATGCAATGACGGTCCTCGCATTCCAAGCAAGCCAAATACCTTAATTACCAAGCAGCCGACTCAAGCCGAGATTGCTGCAGCAGCCAAGGCAAAAGAGGAAGCACTGGAAAAATTGAGGGAATTCACCTCCTCATTCAAACAAAAATCAGTTGCAATGATGGGAAAGTAAATGGAAAAGCAAAGTTCAAACGCACTGGTAAAGGTTCGAGCAGTCTTTGTCAAAGAAAAAAAGCCTTTGACCTTATCGGCTATTCGAGAAAAAACCAACCTAACATCGGCTGCAATCGCTATGGCTTTGTGCCACTTGCGTAGGCAGCGATATGTTACTCGGGAAATCGTTCCGAATACGACAATCCGGGCTAGGAAACAAGTTTGGTCCTACCAGTACCACCCGGACCGGATCAATGCCGATTAGCGAACAAGCGCACAAATATCGCTGCTTAGTTCGGCAGCTTCTCAGATACAGACACGAATGGGGTTTAGAGGAATACAGGTTATGGATAAATTCACCACTAAGGCAAAAGCTAAAGCTACAAGTCGAGGAAGACTTTATCGTCCAGTGGAGACTGGGCAATCGGGGCGAGTGGGGGAGTTGGAAATAAATGATGCTGATTTTTGGCGGGGCAAGTATGATGAGCTACTGAAACACCTAGAACACCAAAACAAATACCTTAGATTCCTAGAAGGTGAAGTTTTTGGGGGGAGTCCTTTTTGAGAAAATATTTCATACTGGCTCATGACGTTGCTAGGTCCAACGCAAAAATTGCCGTAGCAGAAGCCCCGGAAGGCTACGCAATAGAGATCAAACCAATTACCCGCAGCCTTGCTCAGAATGCCAAACTTCATGCGTTGATTACCGATATTGCCAAAGCACTTGAATGGGCTGGAGCCAAGCGAGACGTAGAGACTTGGAAGCGATTGTTGACGGCTGCATGGCTTCGAGCTCGTGGAGAGCCAATCGAAATGCTGCCAGCCTTAGACGGTCATGGGGTCGACATCGTTTTCCGTAGGACTTCAGAGCTGACGATCAACGAAATGATCGAGCTGATCGAATACATCCAAGCATGGGCTGCAGATAAAAATATAGGTGTATGATAAGAATATATTCACGAAAGGATATGCAATGTACGTTATCAAAAACGAAGACAACGAAGTCATGCGAATTGTTGGCAGACAAGAGGAAGCTCTTGCAGTTTGCGCTTTGCGTCCTGGCTGGACTTTTAAATGCGTTCGCAAACCAAAACCAAAGTTTGATCTGTCACAGTTTGAGGAAGCATTGATATGAAAGATATTCTCAATCTTGCTAAACTAATTATCTGCATGGTCATATTGCTTTGTGCTGTCAAAGCATTTATGGATTACCGGGATAATTGCCCTGTCGATATTTTTTGGCAATCAAGCAATAGTCTTGAAAAGCAATTTTGCCAGTTGGCTTACGGGTACAAGTATGGCAACTAAAGCCGAGAAAGAACATTTTGGAAAACTTGCGAGTCTCGGGTGCATCCTTTGTATTTACCTCGGATACGGAGAAGGAACACCTGCTGAAATTCATCACATCCGTAGAGCCGGGAAGCGCAGTAATGCTCCGGTCATTGCCCTCTGCCCCGAACATCATCGAGGCAATTCCGGTATTCATGGACTTGGACGCAAAGCCTTCGAGAAGGCATACGTCACCGAGGAGTATTTGTTGGAACTCACCCTTGGAAAAATTGCATGACCCTGACTGATCGATTAACATTGGTGGAAATCGGTCAGTTAATTCCTTTTTCTGACGCAGGATAAACGTAACCTGCACCTAAAAAGGAACTTGATGAGCAGACGGTTTACCGATCCTGAATTTGAGGAAATATGCGTCAATTTTTGGCATTACGCCAAAGCGCATAGGTATGGCGGTCCCCGCTTACCACCCGGATTTGCTAAGGTGCTTAACGAAGGATCGGCAACTCATGAAGTAGATTACCCGCTTAACAAGTATTTCCCAGCCTTTACCATTGTGATTGAAAGCTTTGATCCAGTGGAGCAGATTGCTTTTTATGCGGTCTACATATCGGCTGGATACAGGAATGGACGCAAGATCCCGATTAAGGTCCTTGCAAGCGAAGTGGGAATCAATCGGTCTAACTTCTACAAGAAGGCAGACTCAGTGGCTCAAAAAGCATGGAAGCAAGCCAAAAACTTGACAATGCTCCAGTCAAAACTTTACAAAACCGACCAAAAACTTTACAAAAACGAGGACGTGGAAACGGATTAGGGTGAGGGTGTAGATTTGGCGATTTTGAATCGTAGATCAGAAGGCAGAAAAACTATCTACTTCTCGCATCCTCTAATGTCTGCCTAACCACCCTCGTAAACATTGTATTAAACTAGGTGTATCCCGAATAGGGAGACAAAAAAGGAAGATACATTTTGAATAGAAAATCGTATATTTTGGATACGCTGAGAGGAGTAGTCAGCTAATGGCACGAACTTCAAAGCTTACCGAAGCTCAATGGCACGACATTGAAAAACGAATGCTTGCGGGCGAGAAGGCTGCAGTGCTTGCTAAAGAGTACGGGATTGACCGGGCTCAGATAACTCGCAAGATTACTCCCAGTGTGCGGAATGTAAAAATCGTTGCAAATCAATTACTTAATGCTGAGGCAGCTTTTAAGCAGCTTCCAATTACGCAACAAATCGCAACAATTAGCCTAATGGATGAGCTAAGAGCGATCAGTACCAACCTAGCCAGTGCAGCTAAGTACGGTGCAGTCAATGCCAATATCCTTTCGGGAATGGCAAACCAGCAGCTCAATACGGTCAATGAGGAAAATCTCTTGACGGGCGAGGGAATGATTGCACTCAAGACGGTAAGCGCATTACAGGACATGGCAAACGAAGCCAGCAAAGTTCCCCTTGGATTGCTCAGCGCAAACAAGGATCAAATGCAAAAGATTACAAACCCGCAGAATTCAGATCTACGGGAAATGACTGACGAGGAACTCTTTGCAATCGCAAGCCGAGGCAGCTAAGGAGCTGCTGATTAGGCGTAAAGCCCGATCAGACATCCTTCAGTATGCAAACGCCATAGAAGTTCCAGGTCGACCTATGACGGACGATCCTGATACAGAATTCTTTGAGCCTATCGAAACCACGATGGCTCATCATCATCGGCTGCTTCTCAAGAAGCTAGACGAGGTAGCAAATACAAAACATGGGCGCATGATGGTATTCATGCCCCCGGGCTCGGCAAAGTCGACTTATGCCTCAGTAGTATTCCCCAGCAAGTACCTTGGGGCTGCTCCTAATCGCAAAGTCATCCTTGCCAGCTATGGTGACGATCTAGCTAGAAAGCTTGGTAGGCGCACCCGATCAATCATTAAGCAGCCTAGATACCGAGGAATTTTCGGAACTGGGCTTACTGTCGAGTCTTCGGCAGCGCAGGAATTCGCACTGGACAACGGTAGCGAATACATGGCTTGCGGTATTCTCGGGGGCGTTACTGGTAATCGAGCTCATGGAATCATCATTGATGACCCTATCAAGGGGCGTGAGCAAGCTAATTCGGACACAATCCGTAATAAAACCTATGACGCTTTCGAGGATGATCTAAAGACCCGTTTGATACCGGGAGGCTGGATTGTCCTCATTCAAACCCGTTGGCATGAAGATGACCTAGCAGGTCGAATCCTTCCCGATGGCTGGAAAGGTGAATCCGGCAAGATCTTATGCAAGGACGGCAATTACTGGGAAGTGGTCTGTTTACCCGCTAAATGCGAAAACGAGGGCGATCCTCTTGGCAGACAGATTGGTGAATACCTTTGGACCGAATGGTTCGATGAGAAACACTGGGCTCAATTTGAAAGTAATCCGAGGACGTGGGCAGCTCTTTATCAACAAAGACCTGCTCCACTAGACGGAGACTTGTTTAAACCCGATCAAATACAGATCGTGGACGCAATACCTGCTGGAGAAATTAAATGGTGTAGGGGCTGGGACTTAGCCAGCACTACGGACGGTGACTATACGGCAGGAGGAAAGCTTGGCAGATTATCAGATGGCAGGTTTATTATTTCGGATATGGTTCGACTGCGTGTGGGTCCCGATCAGCGTGACGCAGCAATGGTTAATACGGCTGCGCTTGATGGAAGGTCGGTCAAAGTAAGTATTCCGCAAGATCCGGGACAGGCTGGTAAAACGCAAGTCTTATACCTAACTCGAGCATTGTCAGGATATACTGTCAAAAGCTCACCCGAATCGGGCGACAAAATCACGAGAGCAGAGCCGTTTGCTGCTCAAGTTAATATTGGTAACGTATTAATGCTTCGAGGCGATTGGAATGCACCCTTGATAAACGAAATGCGAATATTCCCTAATGGCTCACATGATGACCAAGTGGACTCGCTATCAAGAGCGTTTTCTGAAATAATGATTCCTCGCAAGAGTTTCTTTGGATAGGATTTTATGTTTAAGTGGCTAAAAGGAAAGACAGAGGTTCAACAAGAACCGATCAAGCCCAAGGCTCGTAAAAGCCTATTCAGCACTCATGCGTTCGATATGCTCGATCCCGATGCTAAAAGATTCAAAGTCGCTGACACCTTTTCAGCACTTTTAAAGCAGCAGCCTTCGCTCTATGGCGAATACGCAATGGATGATTCCAGCAATGGCGTTGCTAATTTCAAAATGTTTGCTGCTGGCAGCAATAGCGTTTCCGATGTCGTAGTAGGCTGGTACGCTTCCCAAGGATTTATCGGAGCGCAGCTCTGCGGTATCTTGGCTCAAAACTGGCTGATTAATAAAGCTTGCTCAATGCCAGCCGATGATGCCATTCGTAAGGGCTACAACGTAGTTACCGTTGACGGTGACGAACTGGACCCTGAAGCCGTTAAGATCATCAAAGCTTACGACAAAGCCTTCAAGCTGAACTTCAATATGCGTGAGTTCATCCGCAAGGGTCGCATCTTTGGTATTCGTGTGGCAATGTTTAAAGTCATTTCGACTGATAAAGACTATTACGAGAAGCCTTTCAACATTGATGGCGTGACTGCTGGTTCCTATAAAGGAATCGTACAAGTTGACCCGTACTGGACAGCTCCAATGCTGGACGGTGCTTCAGCTTCACAGCCTGACACCCTGCATTTTTATGAGCCGACTTGGTGGATCATCAACGGCAAAAAGGTTCATCGTAGCCATTTAATTATTTTCCGTCATGCTGAGCCTGTAGACGTGCTCAAGCCTCAATACATTTATGGCGGTGTGCCACTGACTCAACAGTTGATGGAGCGTGTATACGCTGCAGAGCGCACCTCTAATGAAGCTCCACAGTTGGCAATGTCCAAGCGTACAACCGTTTGGCTAACCGACATGGAAGCCGTTATGAGCGACACCAACGCAGCAATCGGAAGATTGCAGCAATGGGCTGCCTATCGTGATAACTACGGTGTAAAGCTTGGCGATAAAGAAGGTGACGAATTCCAGCAATTCGATACCTCCCTAGCCGACTTTGATGCCCTCATCATGACTCAGTATCAACTCGTGGCTGCGATTGCAGGTGTGCCAGCGACTAAGCTGCTCGGCACTTCTCCAAAAGGCTTTAATGCCACTGGCGAATACGAAGAAGCAAGCTATCACGAGCTGCTCGAATCGATCCAGTCAAACGATCTGACCCCATTCGCTGAGCGTCATCATCAACTGGTTATCAAAGCATACGTTGAGCCACAGCTCAAGAAGAAGTTCGATCTCGAAACTACTTTGAACTGGCTCCCACTCGATACACCTACTGCCGAAGAATTGGCTCAAACCAATCTGCTCAAGGCTCAAACTGGACAGACTCTTATCGGTTCCGGTGCTATTAGCAGCGAAGATGAGCGTCAACGTGTAGCAACTGACAAGCAGTCCGGCTACAACGAAATTGGCATTCTTGAAGATCAAGACCCTGAAGGTGAAGAATTAGCGGAGGAAGATTTCGAGAAAGTGCAAGACGGTATTTGGACTCCATTGCCAAAGAATGAAGAAGTCTCATACAAGACAACTGACGGAGACTTTGCCGATCCTGAAGATGGCGAAGGTCCTTTGGGCAAGACATTTCAAGTAACTCAAGACAAAGATCCCTGCTGGGAAGGTTACGAGCAATTTGGAATGAAGGACAAAGACGGCAAACAAGTTCCTAATTGCGTTTCTCAAGATGATGCTGAATTCAAAGAAGAAGATCATCCTCGTGCAAAAAACGGACAATTTGGCTCAGGCGGGGCTAGTGCAGCTCCTGAGTCTAAAGAGAGTAAAAAAAAAGAAGTAAAAGGTGAATCTCATGGATCTGCTGAAAAGTCCTCTGAGTCTGCTCAAAAAGAGCTTCCTTTGGAGGAAAAGACAGGATCAGTCCAAGCGCAAGCAAAAGGATTCCAAAAAGTCAAAGAGCTTCCTAACGGTGGATATGTCGACCAACATGGATTCGAGCATTCACCCGGACTCAATGAGCATGAGCGAAGTATTGAAGACGGCTTTTACGAACAAATCCTAAAAGATACGCCTAAGCTAATTGCTGCGTACAAGGATACATTCGGTCACGTTGTAGATCCTGACCTTGTTAAAAAGCTAGATCCAAGCTTTGCTAAAGATCCATCATTAGCTGCAGCCGTACATGAGCCAAGCTCTTATCTGTCTAAAGTAATTTGGAAAGATGCTCTCGAGCAAAAAGCTAAAAACAACGATACCGAAGCCACAATGTTTACGGCTGGCGGTAGCGGATCAGGCAAGTCCGAATCTGAAAAGATGGCTCGTGACCTGCTCGGTCTTAAAGAAGATGCGTTGACCTTTGATTCTGTATTGGGCAACTTCAAGTCCGCTGCTGACAAAATCGATCAAACCTTGAGCATTACCAAGGGTAACGTAGACATCGTTTACACCAATGCGTCTCTTGACCTTGCCGTATTGCTTAATTTGAAGCGCAGCCGGACAGTCCGATTGGATACCCAGCTTGACGCTCATATCAAAGCTTCTGCAAACATCAAGAAGATTGCCGATCATTACAAGGGCAATAAGCGAGTAAATATTACTATCGTCAACAACAACACTGGCGATCCTCCTTACCTAACCGAAGGCAAGATCGACCAAGTTCCTGACTACACTGACAGAGCTGCTATGCGGGAGAGAATGATCTCATTCGCTAAGAAAATTGTCGCTGAAGGCAGGATCAAGGATGGCGATAAAAAGCTCAAGATGCTGCTAGGTTAATCCTGCGCTCCTCAAGGATCATTCGGACGTGCTCACGATCAAGTGAGTCTCCAATGACCGGGGAGCCACAGCGATAAGCAGCCCCGGCTTTTGATTGAAGAAAACGGATTGCCATTTTAATTTCGTCCATTGTGACCCCGAGATCGTAAACCCCGTTTTTGCCGTAGAAGCTATAAACGTAATTGGCGAAGACTTTAAGTTCTTGGTATGACATTGCCATTTTGAGATCCTTTCGTTAGTTGCTCATTGCGTCATAAGCTGCTTGGTTTTCGTAACGGATGCAGCCTTCTCCGTTATACATTGGACCGACTAATCCAGCGAAAACTGGCTGACCGATCAACTCACTGCGTAAGTAGCCCCGGTCTTCAAAACGATTGAACTCGTAACCACGAACTGCCATTGCTTCAATGCAGTCCCCTACGTTTGCGACTTCGATGTCAAAGCCACCCCAGCCGTTTTGATCTAATGCAACAATTTGGTATCTCATGATTTTTCCTTTCGTGGAATTAATTGACTCGGTACTGCTCGATTGCGATTGCCATTGCTGCCTCGGCTTCCTCTGCATTGCCACCAGCGACTAAGACGTTACGGGCTGCAGCGTCAATGTAACGGAGGTCCATGATGTCAAACTGGATACCGTTGCCAATGCGATTGAAGATCTGATTGACTTGGCGGTCAAGGGCTCTATTTGCGTTTCTCATTTTCGTTTCCTTTCGTGGGTAACTGAAGACTACAACTTAATAATATACTAATTAAGCATGGTGTCAAGCGATATTTGCATAAACACCACAATTATTTTTATTTGTTGGCAAGGCACTCGGAGCAGTTGCATTCGATGACCTCAAGCTTTACGGCTTTGCGTAAGTCTGCCATGCTGTCAAAACCTTTGACGTGGACTAGATCATCCGAGAACCGAAAGCCATAAGGCAGGTTCAGGATGTAGCTTGGGTAATCTGAATATTCCCCATCGACATCCACGTCCCGGGCAGTGTTCAATTTGTATTTAGCCATTTTGATTCCTTTCGTGGGATTAAGCTTGAAGTTCTTGCATTGCTTGCTGCGCTGCTGCAGCTCTACGGACATGACCTTTAGCCATTGCTACGGCATAGATCACTTGTAATTCTAGGATTCCTCGGATTTCCAAGTATCCATAACGGGCTAGTGCTTCCATGATTCGTTCCTTTCGTGGTAACTGATTTTTACTACAGTCTTAGTATCATACTAATTAAGCATACTGTCAAGAGGTTTGAGAAATATTTTTAGGGTGTTGTATTTGTAATACACCTCAAAAAAAGATCAAAAAACACTTGACGCAATGCTAAATAGGTATATACTGAAGGTGTTGTCTTTGATTAATCACGAAAGGAAATCAAAATGAGAGTTCAAGAACGTTGCAGATTTGTCCCTGAAGGTTATGTTTTGTTGGCTCAAGACGAGGCTTTGGGTATTGAGGTTTTTGGAGATCCTGAGCGCAATGTCGCAAGGGGCTTCAGTGGTCGCAGAAATCGTGCTGACTTTGCCTACCGTTTCAACAATGCTGAGCGTATGAATGCTTACATTGCTGAATACATTGCCGGAATTGTTGCCCAGCGTGATCGTGTTGCCCAGCGTAGAGCTGAGCGTGTTGCAGCTAACCGTAATGCCGTTGTAAATGTCGGTGACATTTTCCAAGCGATGTGGGGTTACGATCAAACAAATATTGACTACTTTCAAGTTGTAGCGGTTAGTGGTCAAATGATGGAAGTTCGTGAGATCGGCTGCTTGAGCGAAGGTAACGGATTGCCTGACCAAGGCGTGTGCGTTCCAGCTCCTAACAATTTCAGGGGCGAGGCTAGAAGGGTTCGTATCCAAGCAAGCGGTGAAAGCGTGTTTTTCCGTTTCGCAAGCTATGCCAATGCTTACAGGATCAATCCTGTTGCAGTAGTGGCTGGGGTTCCGATTTACGAGCAAGCCAACTGGACAGCTTACGCATGATGACCAACAAACGAAACAGAGGGGGGATGGGATACGTCCCCACTGCTCAGGAAATTATTGAGGCACGAGGGCATTTATCCCAATCCAAATCAGCCAGTATGATCTATACTACTCAAGCACGTTGGAGTAATTACGAGACTGGCAAAAGCCGAATGCACCCGGCATATTGGGAGCTATTCCTTAGAAAGAAAGGAGAAGAAAATGCCTAAAAAAATGAGTTTTGAAGAAGCTCGTGCCAAGTGGCTCAAAGAGCTTAATGGTCGAGACATGGCTGAATATGGCAATGATCTTGAAAAAGAGCAAGACGCAAAAGTGGCAAAGCTTATGACTCCTGAGTACCTAGCTAGTTGGGAAAAGGCAGACAAAGATGCCGAAGGCAAGTAAGAAGCCTGTAAATGGGATAGTCGGTGGAGCATTAAGACCTAATGCAAGTATTGCTGCCGACTACGCCAAGCCAACAGTAGATCTGATCGGCTTGATGTCTCGTGACGTTGAAAGACAGTTAAAAAAACTATTTAAAGAAAACAAGTTCGGGTTTGCTGAGGATGCTTCAATCTCCAGTCAAGCCCGAATCCTTTTGAGTTGGCTGCTTGAGAAGTGGTCAAAACGCTTTAATGCTATCGCTAAGAGCTCTACGGAGCGCATGATAGAGCGCACTATTCGGAATTCAGCCGTAACGCTAGGAATGTCCTTAAAGGATGCCAGCGAGGATTTTAAGATCGATACTTCCTTCAGGAATGCTCAGATCAACGATGTAATTAAAGCCAGCACTCAAGAAGCTGCAAACCTTATCAAAATAATTCCGCAAAAGTATCTTGCCGAAGTCCAAGGGCAAGTCATGCGAAGCATTACAACTGGAAAGGGAATGGAGGATTTAGTCCCGTTCCTGACCAAAAAATACAATGGCAATATTCGTCATGCGAGAAATGTTGCGCTGGATCAGACTCGCAAGGCGTATCAATCGATCAATACCTCAAGACTTAAAACGCTTGGAGTAAAGAAGTTTATATGGATACACTCAGGCGGTGGTAAGGAGCCACGAGTGAATCATATTAGAATGTCGGGTAATGAATATTCATTCGACAAACCACCCGTAATTGGGGTAATGTACGGGGAAGAAGTGCGGGGATTACCCGGTGATTTACCAAATTGCCGTTGTATTTGCAAACCAGTCATCAACTTTGATTTAGACGAATAAGGAACCAAAATGAAAGATCAATTAAACGCAGTAGAGTCAGCGAATATGAGCATTGCCTCAATCGCTGGCATGGGCGAATCTGCCCAAGCAGAAGGTGTTTACACTTTTAAATGCTTTGAATACGAAGGTGGTACTCTCTTGTGGGAAGACACAATTGAAAACGTAGTTTGTACCCTTGGTAAAAACTTGATGCTACAAACAGCTTTGACTGGTTCTGCCTATACAGTAGTTGGTCCTTACATGGGATTGATTAGCTCTGTTGGCTATACAGCAGTTGCTGCTGGCGACACAATGGCTTCACATACAGGCTGGAACGAAGCTGGTTCAACTAATGCCCCAACATTTGCAGCTCGTATTGCTCCTGCATTCGGCACTGCTGCTGCTGGCGCAATCTCTACTAGCTCTCCAACTAGCTTCACAATGACTGGCGCAGGTACTTTGGTCGGTGCGTTTATCACTTACGGCACTGGCGCAGTTACTACATTGATGAGCACTGCAGGTACTTTATTGTCTGCTGGCGCATTCACTGGCGGTAATCAACCTGTCAATAGCGGTAACGTTGTTCAAGTTACTTACTCACTAAGCCTCTAAGGAATAAATCATGCCTAAATTTACACAAGGTCAAGAAGTATCTCAAATCATTACAGCACCTATTACTGGTACTGTTGAAAAGTTTGCTTTTGACGAAAACACTGGCGAAATCGTATTTTTGGTAGCTTACAAAGACGCAGATGGTGAAGACCAAAAGCGTTATTTCAAAGAAACTGAAATCGCTGCCGTCTAATCATGACATTTTTATTAGTTAACCGGGTACGAGAAACCACAATTTCTCCCGGTACGGGTACAGCAACCCTCGCAGGTGCTGCTCTTGGCTATCAAACCTTCTCCGCAGGAGTTGGGGCAAATAACACGACTTATTATGTTATTGCCGATCAGAATGGGGCAAACTGGGAAGTGGGTTACGGCACTGTTGGCTCGGGTGGCACTACGCTTGCCCGTACTACAGTGCTGTCCTCGTCCAACGCTGGATCATTGGTGAACTTCTCCAGTGGTACGCAGGACGTTTGGGTCGATTATCCGGCTAATAAAGCAGTATTTCAAGATTCAACTGGGACCGTATCTGTCCCAGTATTGTTGACAACTTCAACAACTAGTACGACTCCAAATCTTAGTTTTAATGCGTCAAACACTGGTTTTGCTGTTGGTGCAAGTGTTTCAGGAAGTTATCTTCAGTCTCTTTTGCAAAACAAAAGCGGAACTGCTGGAGCTTCAGCTAATTACGTTTTAAGCAATGACTTAGGAACCGACTCTACCTATTACGGTGAATTCGGCATGAATTCTTCCGTATATAGTGCATCAACTCCTTCGGATTTTTTCTCCATAAATAACGGAATTTATTTTTCGGGTCATGATGGAGATATAACCTTTGGCTCGGGCAATGGTTTTAAATCATATTTTGCTTGGGGATCTTCAGGTCAATCTGCTCACGTTATTAACGTTTCAGGAGCTTTAGGGTTTTCCACTAATTTAGGAACTACTCCAGCATTAAGCGGAACCACTGGATACGGTACTGCTGGTCAGGTTCCTGTAAGCGCAGGGTCAACTGGGGCAGTTTCTTGGAGCAGCACTCCAACATTGACCGGAACAAATTTTACTGGCGTTCCCATTAGCACTGCAATTAGCGGTCTAGGTACTGGCGTTGCGTCAGCCTTGGCTATCGCTATTGGCTCTGCAGGTGCTCCAGTTACATTCAACGGAGCTCTTGGCACTCCTTCAAGTGGGACATTAACAAATTGCACTTTTCCAACGCTTAATCAAAATACAACAGGTCAAGCTGGATCAGTAGCAAACTCTCATACTGCCGGAACTGGTTTAAGCGGATCAACTTTTAATGGTTCAGCAGCGGTTACATGGACTCTTGCTACAGCTTATGGAGACTCAATCAATCCATACGCTTCTAAAACGGCAAACTACTTCTTAGCTGCTCCTAACGGGTCTGCAGGTGCTCCAACTTTCCGGGCAATCGTAGCTGCTGATATTCCTACGTTGAACCAAAACACAACAGGAACTGCTGCAAACGTTACTGGAATAGTTGCGCTGGCTAACGGTGGATCGGGTCAAACAACTGCTCAAGCTGCAATGAATGCGTTCGCTGGTGCAGTGACGAGCGGATCTTATTTGCGTGGCAATGGCACAAACGTTGTCATGTCGACTATTCAGGCTGCAGACGTTCCTACGCTAAACCAAAATACAACTGGTACTGCTTCAAATATTACTGGCACATATACTGGTTCTATTTCATCAAGCCAAGTCACAACTGGATTGGGTTATACACCTTACAACTCATCAAATCCATCAGGCTATATCTCAAGCATCACATCAGGCATGGTGACTACTGCGCTTGGATACACACCTTACAACTCAAGCAATCCTAATTCATATATTGCTCTTTCATCTGCAATTACTGGATATACTGCAGGTACAAATACAGCTTTAGTAGCAACAGATACTTTGCTTGCAGCTTTGGGAAAATTACAAGGTCAAGTAACTGCAAGAGGCACTGGAACGGTTACTAGCGTTTCAGCAACTGCTGGGACTGGTATTAGTGTAAGTGGAAGCCCAATTACTACAAGTGGGACATTAACAATTACTAATACTGGGGTGACTTCTGTTGCTGCTGGTACTGGTATATCTGTATCGGCTACTACAGGTGGTGTGACTATTACAAATAGTGCCCCAGCAACGTCTCAAACACAATTAAAAGCTTGGGCAAACTGGTCTGGAGGAAATCCTCCAACTATTAGATCTTCATACAATATTAGTTCTATTACTTGGATTACCACCGGAGAATATCAAATTAGTTTTTCTACCGCTTTTTCCAATGCAAACTATTGTTCATTGGTTCTTGGTGGATTTGACGATGCAACTAATACTTTGATGGGAGCAAAAACTTTTAGTGTTTCAGCAGGAAATTTATATACAAGATTTTTTTCTGCGGGTACATCAAATTATTATGACTTGCCTATAAATAACTTTATGGCAACCGGAGCCTAATTTTTGGAATATAAGAATGACTCAAATAATTATTTATACTAATGAAAAAGGAAACGTATCTGTTTGCGTTCCAACGGGAGAAATGTCTATTGAAGAAGTGTTGGCAAAAGATTGCCCTCCAAATGCAATTATTGTTGATGATAGCATTTTGCCTCAAGGAGTAAGCTCTCAATTTTTTAATGCTTGGGAATTAAACGATGGAAAAGTAACTGTTAATTTTAATAAAGCGCAAGCTTATAAATTGAATAGATACAATAATTGCGTAATTTCAATAGCACAAAAAAGACAACTTACCGCTATGTCGGGAATAGAAAATATCCCAAGCGATGATGTATGGCTTGCCAAACTTGCTTCAGATAGAGCCGCTATTAACTCGGCAACTACTCTTGAAGAATTGGCTGCAGTAATCGATCCCGAATAATATATGTTTGGATCATATCCATTTTCGGGTGCTCCATTCGCAGGACTTTATAGCACAATTACGACCTATATGGTCACAATTTCCGAAAGTGGAAATGCTCAAGATTCGCAATCAGTATTAGTTTTAGTTTATTTATCGGTATCAGAAGCAGCTAATGCAGTTGATACGGTTTCACAAAATACAACGGCTCCATTAACAATCACTGAGTCAACTATCCCTTCCGATGTTTATTCGGAAACAATGGCAGCCCCCGTATTTATTGTTGAATCAGGCTCTGCAGTTGATACGGTGTCTGAGAATATGTCTGCAACCGCAGCGATCTCTGAGTTTGCTAATGCAGCCGATACTGTATCCGAGAATACAACTAGCCCAGTTTCTATTTCTGAAACAGCTAATGCAGTAGATTCAGTTTCTGAGACTATGGCTGCGACAGCCAATATTGCTGAGTCTGTAAGTGCCATAGATACTGTTTCAGAGACCATGACTGCTCCAGTCACAATGACTGAGGCTGGATCTGCAACGGATACCGTTTCAGAAAACATGACGGCTCAAGGATTTATTACTGAAGCTGCTTTGGCTGCCGATTCGGTTTCTGAAAATACAACGTCTCCAGTCAATGTTTCTGAGACGGGAAATGCTCAAGATTCACAATCTGAAACTATGGCAGCACCCGTATCTGTTAGTGAATCGGGAAATGCTGTTGATTTAGTATCTGAAAACATGACGGCTCCTGTTTCAGTAACGGAAACTGGAAACGCTCAAGCAACACAATCTGAAGCAATGTCTGCTGCGGTCAACATTGCTGAAGCTGGATCTGCTATTGATGCGGTATCCGAAAATAATACGACTCCTATTTTAATAGTTGAAACGGGCAATGCTCAAGATACTCAGTCAAATACGATGACTGCTCCAGTAAGCGTTTCAGAGGCTGGAAATGCGGTGGCAACAGTTTCTGAAAGTATGACAGCCCCGGTTTCGTTATCTGAGGCAGGAAATGCTCAAGCGACTCAATCTGAAAGTTTAACGGCTCCAGTTTTGATTTCAGAGGCTGCCAACGCTCAAGATGCTCAATCTGAAACGATGTCTGCTCTGCTATCAATTATTGAATCAGGTTTGGCAAGCGATTCTCTTGCTGAAACAATGACTGCTTATGTCAACATGATTGAATCAGGTGCTGCTGTCGATATAGTTACTCAAAATCTGACAGCCCCAGTAAATGTTTCTGAAGCTGCCAATGCGGTAGACCAACAATCTGCTTTTGCCTTCTCATTAGTTCATATAATTGAGCAAGCTTTAGCTGCGGATACAGCAGCCGAAACCACTTATGTATTGGTCAGAGTTGACGAATTTGGAAATGCAGTTGACATGGTTTCGGCAACGGTTTTCCATAGCTCTAACAAATATTGGCACGTTTCACCAAGAGCAGATTATTGGAAAGTTTCCCCTAGACTAGATTATTGGCATATAAATGAATAATTTCATCCTTGAAAAAAGAACTGCAGAATCAATCTATTACGATTTAGATTGCACTGCAATACTCGATGTGGCAGAAACCATTGAAACGATTACCTCTATTGAGGCAGATCAAAATGGGCTGGAGCTTGCTAATTGGGCTATAAATGCTGCCCCAATTACCTTTCCCGATAAAACAGTGGGATTAACTGGAAAAGTGATTTCTGTTCAAATTTCAGGGGGTATTATTCCCGGTCCACAAGTAAATCAGCTTTATACAATTAGAGCTTTATTTACAACAACGACTTACAATACTCGTGAAGCAACCGTTTTTCTTAATGTAACTAATGTACCTATTCAGACAGGGAGGTCTTGCTAATGCCACTCAAAGAAGGCTATTCCAAAGAAGTCATTCAGGAAAACATTCGTGAAATGATTAAGGCGGGGCATGACCCCAAGCAAGCAATGGCTGCAGCCTATTCCAATGCCCGTAAGTCTCATGGCGTTGATGAGGTGGAAACCGAGGAAATGAAAGAGTCCCATAAGCGGGATTTAAAAGAGGAGCCCGATTCAAAAATTGTGGCTTTTATTGTATATACAGACGATGACAAGATCCTATGGATGAAGCGCACCAAGGACGATACTTGGGGTTTCCCCGGTGGTCACGTTGAAGAAGGCGAATCAGCCATTGAAGGCGCAATTCGTGAGTCTCGTGAGGAGATCATGCACGTCCCTGAGACAGGTCTTCAGTTGATCTATTCAGAGGGCAAAGTTCGTCTATTTGGCTGTAATGACGGTGAATTCAAGCCTGAGCTTAATGATGAGCATAGCGAATTTGTTTGGGCAACTATTGAGGATGCCCCCGAGCCCATATTTCCGAAAATTGATGGGGACGAAGAAAAAATTGCCGAAGCTGCTGAGGCGAATGCTTCGGCTATGGATAAGCGTGAATATGACACTAACGGCTGGTTTGAAGTAAAAGACAACCCGCTTTCAATGGTAGGTGTATTCCCTTATTCAGGTCGATCAATCTCTGCAGATTGCGACCCGGATCGTGTTTACATGGTTTATCGTCCAGCCGAGGAGCTCAACTCTACCGACTGTATAGATTCATTCAAATTAATCCCTTGGATTGACAATCACGTCATGCTTGGAAGCGAAGACGAAGGATTGACTCCTTCAGAGCAAAAGGGCGTACAGGGCGTTATCGGGCAGGACGTTTATTTCGATGGCGATACCCTAAAAGGGAATATCAAAGTATTTTCGGAGGCAATGGCTAATCTTATTGCCAATGGAAAAAAGGAATTGTCCTGCGGATACCGTTGCAGATATGAATACGCACCCGGCACTTATGACGGAATAAAGTATGATTATGTGCAACGGGATATTCGAGGCAATCATCTAGCCCTTGTCGAGAATGGACGCATGGGTCCCGATGTAGCAGTTTTAGACCATTTCACTTTCACAGTAGATAACAAGGAGTTTTTAAACATGGCTGAAGAAAACAAAGAAGTAGGTGGCGAGAAGCCTACTATGACTCTTGAGGAAGTTCACAAGTTCCTCGAAGAAGTTATGCCAAAACTGGCAAAAATTCAAGAATTGACAGGTCAATCGTTTGGTTCAGCAGGTTTAGAAGCCGTTGCTGACGAAGACACAGAAAAACCTGACGGTGACGAAGAAAAGCCGGGCGACATGATGGACGAAGAAGGTCCTGAGTATGGTGTTGGCGGTCAGAAAAAAGAAGAAAAAGAAGGTCAACGTGGTGAAGGTATGGACGCAGCAGCTATTGCTCGTACTGTCGAAGCTAAGTTGGCTAAAAAATCTAAGCTATACGACCAGTTGTCAACTCATATCGGTGCGTTTGACCATGCCGAAATGGACTTGGACAAGATGGCTAAGTATGGCTGCAAAAAGCTTGGCTTGGAAGCCCCTAAAGAGACTCGTGTAGTCGCTTTAGAAGCGTTCCTAAAAGGCAAGGGTGTTCCTAGTCGTGCTGCAATGGATTCCGCAGTTCGTAAGGGCAATTTCGTTCAACGTTTTTTAGAAGGTAAATAATCATGACTGCTGCGACTTTTCAATCCACAGTTAACGTCAATCTGGGATTTGGAGTTCCCGGTGAATTGATTGTTGACGGTCCTCAACGTGTAGATTCTTTGACCCTTGATTCCACTGGTGGAACTATCGGTTTAGCGTTTACAAAATCCAACTCTACTAACATTGCTACTCAAGGTGGCGTGGTAGGTACTGGCATTCTGTTTGCTGGTATTTTGGTTAACCCAAAATCCTACGCTTCTTACGGTGCTGTTGGTGGTGCTCCATTAGATCCAACCTTGTTCCTCGGTCCTAACACTCAGGGCGAGTTCATGACTATGGGTACTATTGTTGTGACTCTCGTAGGTGCTGCGAATATCGGTGATTTGGTTCAATACAACACAACCACTGGCGTTCTCTCCACTGTTGCTCCGGGTAGCTCTGCTACTACTGGCAACGCTTTGATTCCTAACTGCGTTGTATGGAATTACCCAACTAGCGGTACTGGCTTAGCAGCTATCCGTATCACTGATTAATAAGGACTGATATATGAACAAATCTATCGAACGCAGCTCACTTTCCCCTCGCCAAGTTGGTGTGGTGGTAATGTCAGCCGATGACGTATCCGATTACGCTGCACTCGGAGACCTCGGCATTAACTTCGGAGCTCAAAATCTGAAGGCAATGGCTAATTACGCAATGGATACCCAAAGCGATGTAAGCCAACCTTCGATCACGACTCCAGTTCAGTTTTTGCAAAACTGGCTTCCCGGCTTCGTTAAAGTAATCACTGCTGCTCGTAAAATTGACGAGCTCTGCGGTATTACTACAACTGGCTCTTGGGAAGATCAAGAGATCGTTCAAGGTCTCTTGGAGCCAATCGGTAATGCCGTTCCTTACGGTGATTACACAAACGTTCCTTTGGCTTCTTGGAATACCAACTTCGTTCGTAGAACTGTTGTCCGTTTTGAAAAGGGCATCAAAGTAGGTATGTTGGAAGAAGCTCGTGCAGCTCGTATCCGTATCAGCACTTCTGCTGAAAAACGTGCGTCTGCAGCATTGGCTCTTGAAATTCAACGGAACTTAGTTGGTTTCTACGGCTTCAACAACGGTAGCAACTTGACTTACGGTTTCTTGAATGATCCGGGCTTGCCAGCATACGTTACTGTTGCTGCGACTGGTACAGGTGGCTCAACATTGTGGTCTACAAAGACTTTCTTGCAAATCGTTGCTGACATTCGTGTTGCTGCAGCTCAGTTGCAAACTCAGTCTCAAGACACAATCAACCCTGAAGATGCAGAATTGACTTTGGCATTGCCAACCAATTCATACCAATATTTGTCAGTTACTTCTGACTTTGGTATCTCAGTTCGTGACTGGTTAAACAAAACCTATCCAAAACTGCGTGTAATTTCAGCTCCTCAGTTGAACTTGGCTAACGGTGGCGCAAACGTGTTCTACCTCTATGCTGAGCACGTTGAAGATGGCGCAAGCGATGACAGCCGTACATGGGTTCAAGTAGTCCCAGCTAAATTCCAAGCTCTAGGCGTGGAAAAAATGGCTAAGGCTTACGAAGAAGACTATGCCAACGCAACTGCTGGCGTATTGTTGAAGCGTCCTTACGCTGTTGTTCGTTACTCAGGCATTTAATAGATAGGGCGGTCTTATGGACTGCCCAATCTAGCTGATGTAAGATAGGATGGACGGGAGAAATCCCGTCTTTCTAAACATCAAAAAGGATAACGAAAATGGCTAAAAATTATGTGTTTTCAACACTAGCTAATGACCAAAACTATACAAATTGGATTGCTGGCGGTGCTGACGTTCCTATTAAGGGACATTCTGTTCTCATCAAGGGTGGGACAGGCGTAGCAAATGACCGATTGATTACCCCTTTGGGCGTATCAACAGAAGTTACTGATTATGACCTTGAGGAGCTTCAAAAGAATCCTTCCTTCAAGGCTCATGAAAAAGAGGGTTTTGTAACCGTAAAAGCCAAAAAAGTAGAGGCTGAAAAAGTGGCTGCGGACATGAACCTAAAAGATGAATCTGCTCCTTTAACTGACGCAGATTATCAAAAAGAAGACGCACCAAAAGTCGGAAATAACTAAAAATGACATCCATTACACCAACCTATGACGATGAGGCGTTTCGGAACCAGTTTCCTCAATTTGAGAATACGACACTGTTTCCACCTGCCCAGCTCGAAAGTTGGTGGACTATGGGTACAGCCTATATCAACATCGACAATAACTACCCTTGGAATTTCAAGTCCAAGCAGCTTCAGTTAGCAATCGATTTGATGGCTGCTCACTTGGCAGCGTCTTTTAGTCTTATCAATAGCGGGGTTCCCGTTGTTGTCGTTCAAGGCTCTGCAGAAGGATCTGTCAACGTTTCTTTAGTGCCTCCTCCAGCTAAAACTGCTTTCGGCTGGTGGCTGGCAACTACTCCTTACGGCAACCAGTTAAGGGCTCTATTGAGAGTGGTCGCTAACGTAGGTTTATACATTGGTGGCAGTCCTGAAAATCAAGGATTTCGTAGGGCTGGCGGGTTATTTGGATGAAACAACTCAACCTCGACAAGATCAAGATTGCGCTAGAGCGTGTTCCTGAAGAATTCGAGGGCATGGTAGCCCAAATTGGATTCCCTTCGGGGATCAACTACGAAGACGGCACTTCCGTTGCTTATGTAGCAGCAATACAAGAATTTGGAGCTCCGGCAGTTGGAATTCCTGCTCGTCCTTTTATTCAACCAACTGTCAAAGAAAAAAAAGACACTTGGACCAAAACTATTGAAAAAAGCATTCCCAAGGTAGTTCTTGGGAAAATGACTGCTTTTGACGTTTTGGATTTGGTGGGAATTCAAGCTGCTGCGGATATTCAAACAAAGATTTCAACTATTTATTCACCTCCTAATGCGCCAGCAACAATCAGGAGAAAAGGTTCATCCAAGCCATTGATTGATACTGGGCTTATGCTTGCATCGGTTCAAAATGCGGTCAATAAAACTGGGTCAGAATTTACTGGGAAAGGCTCGTAATGTTTAATGTTAGAGCTCTTGCCAACAAGAATATTCAGATCACAAACAAAAACCAACAAATCAACTGGATACAGTCAAACGGTTATGTGACCGATGACGCAGGGAAACGCACCCCTAAGACCATAACTTTGACAGTTGATGCTCAGGTACAAGCTTTAAGTGCAACCGATTTAAAGCATATTGACGGGCTTAATATTACGGGTGTAATGCGGTCCGTTTATATGTATGGCAATGCTGCTGGCGTAATCAGGGCAGATCAGCTCGGAGGCGATATTTTGGTTTTCCCTGAAGTGCCGGGTGGCTGCAATCGTAACTGGCTTATTACTCAAGTCATGGAAACATGGTCCGATTGGTCTCATGTAATTGTTACCCTTCAGGACGATTAATCATGTCAGCAATTTTAGATATTAATGACCAAGACGTATTTCGAGCGTTAGTGGTCTTTTTTAACTCTTTTTTACCTGCGGGTACTGAAGTGGTTCAAGCTCAAGATAATAGAGTCCCAATGCCTAAAACTGGCTTTGTGACCATGAACAATACGGGAATGAATCGTCTATCATTTAACGTTGATAGTTATGATTCGCTTTCACAGGGAAAGTTTATCCTTACCCCAACCCAATATTCAATGCAGCTAGATTTTTATGGTCCAAATTCACAGACTTGGGCTATGCAAACTATGGCATTGTTTCGAGATGAGTATGCAACGGAGATTTTCCCGCCAAATATTCAGCCGTTGTATGCGGACGATCCAGTCCAAATTCCGCTTATTGATGGGGAAGCCCAATATGAGCAACGCTGGAAATTGGTAGCGAGTTTACAATACAACCCAATCCTTTCAACGACACAGCAATCCATGATTGCAGTAGATATTGAACTTGCTCCAATCGATCAGACATTTAACCCCTAGGAGAATTTATGAGTACCATTCCTTTTTCGCAAGTAGTCCAAGTCGTACCGTCAGTTTTATCGGCTAATGGTGTAGCAGTTGACCTAAACGGTCTCGTGCTTACTCAAAATGCTGCTGCTCCTTACGGTTCAATCCTTACATTCGCAAACGCTGCTGGCGTTCAGTCTTATTTCGGTGCGAACTCCACAGAAGCTGCGATTGCAAACATTTATTTCAATGGATATGACGGTGGCACTCAGCTTCCCGGAACTCTGTTGATGACTCGTTATCCTGAGACAGCTATTGCTGGCTGGTTAACAGGTGGATCTTTGGCAAATATGACCCTTGGTCAGTTGCAAGCTTTGACTGGTACTTTGTCGATTACTGTTGCTGGCGTTGTTAAAACCTCCGGCACAATCAATTTGACTAGCGCAACCAGCTTTAGCAATGCTGCCACAATCATTCAAGCTGCCTTTACAACTCCCGGTTTCACAGTAACTTATAGCTCACAAAGCTCGTCTTTCGTATTTACAACAAATACGACTGGCGCAACTCAAACTATGAGCTATGCAGCTACTGGCACGTTGGCAACTGCATTGATGCTGACTCAAGCAACTGGCGCAATTTTGTCTCAAGGTGCTGACGCAGCAACTCCTGCCTCATTCATGGCTGGTATTTTGACTCAGAATCAAAACTGGGCAACATTCATGACTGCTTGGGAAGCTCAACTGTCTGAAAAAGAAGCTTTTGCACAATGGAGCAATTCTGCTGCACCACGTTGGTTATATGTTTGCCAAGACTCCGATCCTAATGTTTTGATTGCTTCTAGCACCACTACATTCGGTGATTATTTGCAAGTTAACCAACTGATCGGTAGTTGCCCTATTTTTGGTGATTACACTCATGCAGCGTTTGTTTGTGGATTTGCAGCCTCATTGAACTTTAATCGTCTCAATGGACGTGCAACTCTTGACTTCAAATCACAATCAGGTCTTGTCCCTTCAGTAACAACTTCAACTCAATACGCTGCGGTTCTTGCTAACGGATACAACGCTTACGGTGCTTGGGGTTCAAACAATCCAGCTAACAACGCTAACTGGTTCTTCCCCGGATCTGTTTCAGGCAAGTGGTTATGGGCTGATACCTATTTGAATCAAATTTGGCTCAATGCAAACTTGCAGTTGGCTATGGTTAACTTGTTGACTTCTGTTGGCGCAGTTCCTTACAACTCACAAGGTAACGGTTTGATCTACTCTGCTGCTCTTGATCCAATCAATGCTGGTTTAAACTTTGGCGCAATTCGTGCTGGTATCAACGTTTCTGCTGCTCAAGCTGCTGAAATTCAGTATGCTTTAGGCTTTAACGCTGCTCCTACTATTGCTTCTCAAGGCTTCTACTTGCAGATTCTTCCAGCTACTGCTCAGACTCGTGCTGCTCGTCAGTCTCCTCCAATCACCTTGTATTACCAAGATGGTGAGGCAGTTCAGCAAATCGTTATGGCTTCTATTGCAATTCAATAAGGATAAATTATGTCAACAATAACCTCAGCAAATTCGGTCCTTTCATTAGCGATCAATAACTACTTCCCAGTTCCTCAAGTAATCCAAGGCTATGCAGTGGATGATGCTTTTGAAGGTGAAGCCGTTCAACAGTCAGAAATCTTGATGGGCGTAGATGGTAAATTGAGCGCAGGTAAGGTATTTGTACCTTACAAGATGACCATTCACCTTCAAGCAGATAGCCCAAGCGTTTTCTTATTTGACGCATGGCGCAACGCTCAAGATGCTGCTGTCGATGTATTTTCAGCAAGTGGATCCATTACCCTGCCTTCAACAAGTATGGTATATACTTTGCAAAACGGCTATTTAACTTCAGCGACTCCGTTCCCTGCAGTTAAAAAGACATTGCAACCACTCGTTTATGAGATTACTTGGCAGCGCATTATTGGCGGTCAAATTTAACATGGCAGCGATATAAAACATGGCACGAAAAGAGTCGACATTCGTAGCGGACGCAGGACGTGATAAGGGCAAGCAATTCCTTATCACTGAAATGTCTGCCTCACAAGCTGAGAGCTGGGCTTTCAGGGTAATTCTCGCTATCGGCAATGCTGGTATTGAGATCCCGGATAACCTAGCTGCTCAGGGAATGGCGGGTCTTATGGCGGTGGGCTATATGAACCTTCTCAAGATTCCATTCGAGGCTGCAAAGCCTCTTTTGGACGAAATGATGGGGTGTGTTCAGATAGTCCCGTCTCCTAATGTCAAACGTCCTTTGATTGAAGATGACATAGAGGAAGTCAAGACTCGACTCATGTTGCGTAAAGCAATTTGGGATCTGCATATGGATTTTTTTTTAGACGCAGACAAGTCGACTTCGGAGTCAGAAGCGCAAGCACAAGCAACAATCGGCTCGTTGAGTATCAAGCCACCCCGCAAACGATAGCAACAGTAGTCTCGTCAAGACTGGCTACCCTCCATGAACTTGATACTGTCTATGGTGTTGAGGATATGTGGATACTCCTTGAGATTCATGCTGTTGATCGGCATAATGCTTATATAGTGAGTCAAAAATAATGGCAACGGTCATAGACAGTTTATTAATTGAACTTGGATTAGATACATCCAAGTTTGACGCATCGCAAAAAAAGTCCGTAGACGAGCTTCGCAAGTTTGACGAGCAAGCCCAAAAGACTTCTAAAAATACCCAGCAAGGCGCAAAAAACGTAGGTGACGGCTTTGAAAAGGCTCGTAATGCCTTAGTCTCCCTTGGCGTTGCTTTTGTCGGTATAAAAGGTTTTACGAACTTTGCTCAGCAAATGACCAATACGAATGCTGCTATTGGTCGCAATGCACAATTATTCCAAATGTCTGCCCGAGAGCTCGATGCTTGGGGCGGGGTACTTAAAACAGTAGGCGGTGACGCTGAAACATTCCAATCTTCCATTCAGGCAATGCAACAAGGTATTGCCGGGATCAAACTTGGTGATGCTGCAATTCTTACCCCATTGGCACGATTGGGAGCATTGGCTTCTGTCGACATCAATAAGGGTACTGTTGATATTTACAAGCTGGCAGATGCTTTAAAACGCTTTAAAGCAGAAAATGGTGAGCAGCTTACGCTTACCCTTGCTCAGCAGCTCGGCATCAACAAAGAGACATATATGGTCCTTTCTCAAGGATCTGAGGCGGTTCGCAAGCTTTATGACGAGCAATACAGGCTTTCAGGCGTAACCGAAGAAAATACCAAAAATGCTCAAAAGCTTCAAAAGCAATGGGCAGAAACCAGTCAAGCATTTTCCAAGGCTAAAAATGCCCTCATGGATGAGCTTGCTCCTGCTTTAAGTGCAGTTCTTCAAGGTGGTACTGCTTTCTTTGAAGGGTTTGTCAATGCTGATAAAAAGCTTGACGGTTTCCTTTCTCAGTTGACTTTGATCGGTGGCGCAGCTTTAACTTTGCAAGGCGCATTATCTTCATTAAAGATTGTTGGCATTTCTGTTGGTGAAGGGCTTACAGCAGCGTTTTCTAAGCTCTTTGGAGCTGCTGCATTGTTATTCCATAGCGAAGGCTTAAACAAGGGTGAAGACGAGGAAATAGTCCGTATTCATGCAGCTCAGGATAAAGCTTCAGGAAAAGGTGGCGGTGCTGGTGGCGTTCCTCGCAATATGCGAAACAACAATCCCGGCAATATTGAGTATGGTGATTTTGCTCGTAAACTTGGCGCAACTGGTAGCGATGGGCGTTTTGCTATTTTTCCTGATCTAAAAACAGGTCAAGACGCAATGGCTTCATTGCTCATGGGGTATGCAAAAGGTGGCAGCAATACCATTTCTAAGATTGTTAGCAAATGGTCTCCTGCTGGAGAAAATGGAGCTGCCAATACGAATGCTTACATTGCTGACGTTGCCAAAAAAACAGGCATTGACCCAAATAAACCTTTGAGCATGGGCGAGCTTTCTGCAGTGCAGCAAGCAATGTCTGCTCACGAAGGTATGGTCGGGGCAAAAGCGACTGCCCCAGTTGGTGCTGGTGGAAATACAGGAAGCAATGTGCAAACCAATATCAACACAATCAACGTACAAACTCAAGCTACCGATGCCAATGGCGTTGCTAATGGCTTGCGTGGTGCGTTGCAAAATAATTCTTTGATTAATCTAGGCGTACAGGGAAATAGATAATGCCAAATATTCCTTACCCTAATGTCCCAGCTTTACCCGGAGTACCCGCTTTAGCTCGTAGCAACAATTCTCAATTTGTGGCTGCAGCCTTAACTATTGTCGGAGAGATTCTTCCTCTCAATTTATTTGGGACAACTTGGGGAATTGTTGACGAAAACGGATCAGCTCTTTTAACCCCCGATTCTTTTGTCGATTTTGAATATCGAGAAGAATACAAAATTCCTATTTATCCGCTTGAGGAAGGTAGTTTTCAAAGCTATAACAAAGTGGCTATGCCTTTTGATTGTCGGGTGACAGTATCGTGTAGCGGTAATGGAAAAATGAGCAAGGAAGCGTTTTTGGCAGCGATTGAAAAGCTTTTAAGCTCTTTGACTCTTTGCAGCGTGGTTACTCCGAACGGTACTTATAAAAGTTGCAACCTTATTCATGTTGACTATCGCAGGGAAGCAAGACAAGGGGCAACTTTAATCATTGCTCAATTATGGTTTCAAGAGATCAGAATTGCTCAGCAACCAGTGGTTCCTACTGCCTCCCCTTCGGGAGCAAGTAGCACTAGCCTTGGTCAGCTTTCTCCAAATACCCCTAAAGGAAGTTTTGGATCATTTAACGCTTCTTCAGTATCAGGCATAGGAATAAAATGACAATTCAGACAATTCCAATTATTGCCGTTGCTGTTCAAAAATTTACCATTCAGTTAAATGGTCAAAGTTGTGCTATTAGCCTATCTCAAAAAAGCAATGGACTTTATTTTGACATGACTGTCAATAACAATCCTTGCGTAAATTCGGTACTTTGCTTAAATTTGGTAGGATTGGTTCGTGAAAAATATTATGGATTTAATGGTCAATTAGCATTTTTTGACACCCAAGGAACCACTGATCCTTACTATACTGGCTTAGGATCTCGTTATTTATTGGTTTATCAATCATGACTTTTGCAGTCCGTCAGATTAATTTGACATTTTCAAGCGCAGATTCTGAGCCTTTGGTTCTTGAGGGTTTGCGTTGCTCTGCCGTCATTACTAATCCGGGTGGCAATAACGCTTTTGGACAGCTTCAACTGCAGGTCTATGGAATGACCTTAGATCAAATGAACCAGTATTCAAGCACTGGTTCAAACATGGTGGCAGTTCAAAATCAAGCCGTAACCGTTTCTGCTGGAAACCAAGGCGGTACTTTAAATCAGGTATTTTCAGGAACTTTGATTTCCAGCTTTATTGATCTATCAAATCTTCCCGAGGTAAGTTTTGTATGCGCTGCAGTGGCTGGCTATTACAACAAAGCAGCTCCGTCAGCTCCAAATACCTATCAAGGGGCGCAAAACGCTGAAGATATTATTGCTTCATTAACTAATTTATTGGGCTCGGATTGGACTTTTAACAATCCTAAAGGTGCTCATGCTGTTATTCAAAATCAATACTTATCAGGATCATTGATAGATCAAATTCAAACCGTTGCAAGAGCTGCGTCTTTGCCTTTGATTATTGAAAACAACTCTGTCACTATTTTCCCCAATGGCGGTACAAGAGACGATATTGTGGTCGAATTAAGTCCTGAAACCGGATTAATTGGCTATCCTTATTATTGGGAAGCTGGATTTACTGTTAGATCTGAATTCAATCCAATTATTGCTATTGGTAGGTCAATCAACCTGACTTCAGGCTTACCAAAAGCAAACGGACAATTCCCAGTTCAATATGCGACCCATGAATTAAGTACGTTGACCCCTGACGGTCCTTGGTTTACAACCTCTAAATTAAGCCCTGCGATCAATGTCCCAGTCAACTAATCAACCTATTCAGACTAACCACGTTCCCGCAGATAATGCTTCGGACGTAGGACGGATGGACTTTATTGTCCGGTCTGCTTTATCGGGTCTTAGAACTGCAATTCCAGTAAAAGTTGTTGCCGTTACAAATAACGGTGGAGTTTCGGCTATTGGTCATGTTGACGTTCAGCCCTTAGTCAGCGCAGTTGACGGTAATGGTCAAGCTTGGGCGCATGGAATTATTCACAATGTCCCATATATGCGAATTCAAGGTGGATCGAATGGCGTAATTCTTGATCCAGTTGTCGGTGACATTGGCATAGGTACGGTTTGCGATAGAGACATTTCAACGGTAAAAGCTACTGGAGCAGTTGCTGCTCCCGGATCTAATCGTAAAAATGATATGTCTGATATGGTTTATTTGATGACCATTATTGGACAAGCACCTAGTCAATACATACAATTTAATAGCTCAGGAATTACCATACTTTCTCCCACCAAGGTTACAATAAACGCACCTAATGTGGAAATTGACGCTTCGTCTGCTTGCACAATAAACGCTCCAAATATTGTCTTAAATGGTGCGGTACAACAAGGCAGTGGATCGTATTCAGGAAATGCTACATTCGGTGGCTCAATGACTGTAACGGGTGACGTTACGGCTGCGGGTACAAGTTTGCATACTCATAAACATGGTGGCGTACAAACAGGTGGCGGTCAAACAGGAACTCCAGTGTGAATCAGGATCTATTAAAAAATACCTTTGAATATCGTGAAGGAGAGCTTTATTGGAAAATAAAGCCTTCAGTTCGTACAAATATTGGCGATATGGCTGGATCTTCAAAAGGAATCTATAAAAAGGTTCAAGTTTTTGGCAAAACCTATCAAATTCATAGACTTATTTTTATGATGTTTAATGGGTTTTTTCCAAAAAATGTAGATCATATTGATGGTAATAAGCTAAATAATAGAATTGAAAATTTAAGAGCAGCCACGACTTCTCAAAATATGTGCAATGTCAAAATTCCATCATCAAATACTTCAGGTATTAAAGGTGTTAGCTGGCATAAACAAAGAAAATCATGGCAAGTTCAGCTTCGTGTCTCAGGAAAGTCTACTTACTTTGGATTGTTTAAAGATATAGAATTGGCAGAATTGGTTATTTTAGAGGCTAGAAACAAATTTCATGGTAAGTTTGCGAGAACAGTATGACGATAATTCACAATACCTTACTGCTAGATCAAACTGCTTGGGACTTGGTTCTCGATGTCAATGGAAATATTGCATTAGCTGGCGCACCTTACGCAATAGCGCAAGACGTTGCTTCAGCGACTCGTACATTTTTAGGAGAATGCTGGTACGACACTACTCAGGGAATACCCTATTGGCAACAAATTCTTGGGGAATTTCCTCCTTTGCAGTACGTTGCTGAGCAACTTCAGGATGCAGCTTTAACAGTGCCTGACGTGGCTGCAGCGCAAGCAACCTTTACGTCCTTCCAAAATCGTTCTTTGGCTGGACAAATTCAAATTATAGATACGGATGGAGTCACAAATAACGTGGCTTTTGGTGGCTAAAATGAATGATTTAAAACTTTTAAGCCAAGCTCAAGAAAATTTTTTTTATAAAAATGGAAATTTGCATTGGGCTAAAAAAACTGCTGAAAGAGTCAAAATTGGCGACATTGCAGGAACCATGACAACTAATGGGTACATTAGAGTTATTTTGGGTGGAAAGCTTTATAGGGCTCACAGGATTATTTTTTTAATGCACTATGGATATTTGCCTAAATTAATAGATCATGTTGATGGAAACCCGTCAAACAATCTTATAGAAAATTTAAGAGAAGCTACTGATAGTCAAAATCAACATAATCGAAAAATAAACATTAATAATGTTTCCAAAACAAAAGGTATATCTTGGGAAAAATCAACAAAAAAATGGAGAGTTGATTTGGGCGTTAACGGCAAAAGAAAACATTTTGGAAGATTTTTTGACCTAGAATTGGCTGAATTGGTGGCAATAGAGGCAAGAAATAAATACCATAAACAATTCGCAAGGATTCAATAAAAATGAGCACTAACGTACCGTCAATTACATGGACCAATGGCGCACCTGTCCTGCCAGCAGAATCAGCAATTCTTGCTGGAGTTCAGGCAGACATTAATGCAGCTTTTGGAGGAGGCGTAAACCCCGGTCTTACGACTCCGCAGGGTCAATTAGCTCAAACCGAAACTGCCATTATTGGCGATAAAAACAATCAAATTGCTTATATTGCTAACCAAGTAAACCCAGCGTTTGCTTCAGGTATTTGGCAAGATGCTATTGGTTATATTTATTTTATGAGCCGAATTCAAGCTTCGGGAACCGTAGTAAATGCCACTTGCGTAGGCGCAGTTGGTACGGTTATTCCTTTAGGCTCTATTGCTCAAGACTCTAGCGGATACCTTTATGCCTCTACTGCAGCAGCCACAATTCCTTCCAGTGGCAGCGTAACCGTTCAATTTCAAAATCAAACTACTGGACCGATTGCTTGTCCTATTGGATCTCTTAATAAGATATATACAGCCGTTGCTGGCTGGAATACTGTATCCAATCCTGCTGCTGGCGCACTTGGAAACAACGTAGAGTCTAGGGCAGCCTTTGAATTGCGTAGACAAGCAAGTGTGGCAGTAAATGCCGTTAACTCTATTCAATCTATTCAAGCAGCCGTTTTAGCCGTTCCTAACGTATTGCAAGCCGTTGTTGTAGATAATTCAACGAATGCAACCGTAAACTATGGCAGCACTAGCTATCCATTGGCAGCGCATTCTATTTGCGTCAGCGTGGCTGGCGGTACGTCTTCAGCGATTGCCACTGCTATTTGGAATAAAAAACCACCGGGCTGCGGATACAACGGTAATACAACCGTTACCATTTATGACACCACTTATGCAACCCCAATTCCTTATACAGTCACTTATTTGACTCCAACGTCAACGGCAGCATACTTTACGGTCAACATTCAAAATAACCCATTGTTGCCTTCAAATATTGTCTCGCTTGTTCAAAATGCTGTTTTGGCATCATTTAACGGTCAAGACGGAGGAACTGCGGTCACTATCAACTCGACAACCTACTCAGGTCGCTATTATGCAAACATCAATGCTATTAGCTCTGCGGTGAATGTGATTGAAGTTTATTTGGGTACTTCTGCAAGCCCAAGTACCTTATCGATTGCATTCGGCATAGATCAGTTGCCAACCCTTTCAGCTTCTAATATTGCGGTGGTATTGGTTTAATCATGCAAAATTGGGATCAAACTCTTTTAAGTCAATATTGTGATTCGCCAACGATTGACGGTCTGCTTAATTCTTACAATAGCGCAGTTGATCCTGCTACTGATATTGCTAATTTTTATGTAAATATTTGGGATGTCTATACTGCCGTTGGCACTGGTTTAGATATTTGGGGTGCGATTGTTAACGTTTCTCGTTATCTTCAAATCCCCGGCTCTCCTAATTATTTAGGTTTTGAGGAAGCCTATCTTTCAGGATATGCAACCACAGGTCCACAACCTTTTGGTCAGGCTCCTTTTTATACTTCAGTTGCCTCTACAACAACCTATTATTTGTCGGATGACGTTTATAGACAGTTGATTTTGATTAAAGCTGCGGTCAATATCGGCAATCTATCGGTTCCTCAAATTAATCAGTTGCTTCAAAAATTCTTTGGGCAATCTATTTCAGGAAGTCCTTATGGTGTAGCGTATGTTATTGATACACTTAATCAAGGATTTACCTATCATTTCAATTTTGTACCAAATGCCTTGCAGCTTGCTATTGTTCAAAATTCAGGAGTTTTTCCTAGACCTGCAGGTGTTGCCGTAACCGTCACTTATTAATAGGATCAAATATGCAAAGTACCAATATCCCAACAAAGATTCCCGTTCCGTTTGCAAATTCTGCCAGCTCAACTTATAAAAATACCATTCCGACAGCTTCTCAAATTGGTATTACAAACGGTAAAGCTTCTTTAACGGATGGATTCCCACCCCTTACATTTCAAGCTATTAGTTCGGGTGGAGTCCCTCCTTTTGGAGCAGACTTTAACGGCATTCTGTATGAAATAACATCCATTACTCAGTGGCAACAAGCGGGTGGATTTTTCCCTTACGATTCCTATTTTTCTTCAACTATTGGAGGTTATCCAAAAGGGGCAATAGTTTTATCTTCTAGTTTGGGTGGATTGTGGCTAAACTTTATTGAAAATAATGCTAGCAATCCTGATACCGGTGGTACTGGATGGACACCTTTAGCATTTTTCCCCGGTCAACAACCAATAACCATTTCAAGCACTACAACAACGCTTACTTCATTACAAACTGCTTACCCAATTTTGTTTTTGACAGGAACATTAACGGCAAATAGCACAATTTATGTTCCTCAATTAGCTAGAGAATGGATTGTTGTTAATCAAACAAATGGTTCATATACTTTAACAATGGCAATTTCGGGAGGTCTTGGAGTTACTCTTACTCAAGGACAAAACACTTTTGTTTATACAGACGGTTCAAGTGGTGTTTATTTTGCAGACTCAGCAAAAGTGGCAAGTTTTAATGGACGTGTAGGAACCGTTAGCTTAAATGCAACTGATGTCACTTCTGCTCTTGGTTATACTCCTTATAACTCAAGCAATCCAGCGGGATATTTGTCTTCTGCAGTAACTACATTTAATACAAGAAGCGGAGCAGTAACGTTAACAGGCTTAGACGTTACCAATGCGTTGACTTTTACCCCTTATAATTCAAGCAATCCATCGGGATACATTACTGTTCCAACTGGTTTAGGCTGGAATGGCACTTCTTATCATGACTTTACAAGTTCAAAAACTGTAGGTACGACCTATACAAATAGTTATGGTTATCCTATTTTTCTTGAAATTAGTACCAATGCTGGAGGTGGTGGAGCAACAAGTATTAATGTAAATGGATCTCAAATTGCATATATGAATAGTGTTAGCGCACCTCCTTATGGAGCTTATGTTTGTGCAATTATTCCAACTGGAACCACCTATTCTGTTTCGAGTAACGGATATATTACTCAGTGGACTGAAATTTATTAAGGAAAATTATGAATCACTATATAACACCTGACAATCAAATTTATGGTTTTGACGATGATCAAAAATCGCTTATTCCAGTAGATGCTATTGAAATTCCATCTATTTATACTTTTGCACAGTATCCATTTTTGTCAGTTGTAAAAGGAGAAATTAAGTTTGATTCTTCTGCATATAACATTGCAAACAAAGCTCAAACAATCGCTCTTTATGAAAATGCTGCTCAAACTAATCTTGATTCTGTAGCAAAATCTTGGGGATATGATTCTTTAGTTTCTGCTGTTTCTTATATAAATTCAACAAATCCACAATTTAAAGCTGACGCAGAAGCATTGATTGAATGGCGTGACAGTTATTGGATGGAGGCTTATACTATTAAAGCAGGAAACTTGCCATCAACTGCTGACGCTTTTGTTGCCATGCTCCCTGTAGCCCCAACTAAACCCGTTGTTTAAAAAGGAAAAACCATGAGCATTAATTTGACCCTAGAAGTTCAAGAAGTAGAAGCTGTTGTTGCTGGCTTGCGTAAGCTGCCAATGGAGCTAATTGAAGAATTGGTCAATAAGATCAAAATTCAAGCTATCCCTCAAATTCAAGAACAAGCCCTTGCTGCTCAAGCTGCTGCTGCTCCTGCAGAAGTTCCCGCAGATCCGGCTCCAGTAGATCCAGCCCCGGCTGCCTAACATAAGGAAAAATCATGTTTTCAATCAAGCAATTCCTCATTAATGCGTCTTCAGAAGTTCGTCAAGAGATCCGTAAATTGATTGACGAAATTGAAGCCAGTATTCCTGCAGAAGTTCCTGTTGTAGAAGAAGCTGAAGCCCCAGTAAAAACAAAGGCTAAAGCTGCTGAAGCAGAAGCCGAAACACCTGCTGCGGAGTAAGAAGCATGGATTGGTCAGCAATAGTCGCAGCCATAGCAATTTTAGCCACAGCAGCCTCGGGAGTTATTGGCTGGTGGTCAAAAGAGCTATCTAAAAACCAAGATAAGATTATTGGAGACCAATCCACTTTAGCAAGACAGATCAATAGCCTTGAGGTAAAGGTCTCAGATCACTACGTTAAGCGTGAAGATTTTCAAAGCGTTACCAACCAAATATTTCAAAAGCTGGACAAAATACTCGACAAACTTGATACGAAGGTGGATAAATAATGTTTAAGCAGATCGCAGCACTACTCAGACCTAGATCAGTAGCACCTGTAGCAGTTGCAGATTCTGCTGAAACCCCCGTCAAGCGTAAGCCAGCAGCTAAAAAAGTAGCGGTTAAAAAGTATGCTGCAAAGCCTACAGCCAAAACTGTTGCAAAACCTGCAGCCAAAAAGCCAGCAGCAAAAAAGACCGTAGCCAAGAAAAAATGAAACCTATGCACAAATCAAGGACTATGTGGTTTGGTCTAGCGGTTATGTGCTTAGGCTTTATTTACGATAACTTCTCCGTACTTCAAAACGTTATCGACCCTAAAAATTATGGGTGGTGGCTTATGGGAATCGGGCTTGCAGTCCAAATCCTTCGTTATTTAACTGACAAGCCAATCCGATAATGTTTCCGTTGCCAATCCTTACTTACGTCAAACTAGCTGCAGCAGTGGCTGCGTTGGCATTTTCTTGGTATCTTGGCTATAGCTTTGAAGCGTCTCGCTTTGATCGATACAAAGCAGATCAAGTGCTAGAGACCCAAAGACTTAAAGACCAACATCAAGCAGCAGCCGATAAAATCGAAAAGGATAAAAATGACCAAATCAACTCTATTAATACTCGGCTTGCTAATGCTCTTGTCGAGCTGCGGAACCGTCCCAGCAGACCCAAATCTGAAGCCACCAACGCTTCAACGTGTGGAACTGGGGCAACCCTTTATGCCGAGGATGGAAGCTTTCTTATCGGGGAAGCTGCCCGAGCAGACAAGCTCAGATCAGCCCTCCAAGCCTGTTACGAACAATACGACTCATTAATGAAGTGAAATGCCTAAAGATAAACTTGCTGCCGTTGTCACTTTAATTGCGTCATTTACTTTATGCCTGACTGTTTTATCAATGGTTACGGTTTTTATGTTTGGATTTTTCAATCCTGAAGTTGACAACAATAAACTTTTTGAAATAGTCGGACCCGCATTTCAAACCATTATTGGCGGGTTCATTGGATTAATTACTGGAATAAAAATAGGATCTAACAATGACTCCGAGTAAAAAGTGCTATGACTTAATCAAAGAATTTGAAGGATGCAAGCTTGAGGCTTATCCTGATCCCGGCACTGGAGCCGAGCCGATTACTATTGGAGTAGGACATACTGGCGGTATTAAGCTGGGAATGACCATTACTCAAGAGCAAGCCGATGAGTACCTTGTAAGTGACGTAGCCCATGCTGCAAGCTCCGTAAATCAAATGGTAAGCGTAGATATGACTCAGGGCGAATTCGATGCCCTATGCTCGTTTGCGTTTAATCTAGGGGTAGGAAATTTGAAAAGCTCCACTCTTTTAAAGAAGCTAAATGCTGGCGATAAGCAAGGCGCAGCAGATCAATTTTTGGTATGGAATAAAGCTGCAGGTCATGTAATGGCTGGACTTACAAGAAGGCGTGAAGCTGAAAGAGCTTTGTTTTTATCTGAATCAGCATGACAAAACATTTTCCCGGTCTCGATATGGACGCTATCTACGACAGGCTTGAAGAAAAAAAGCTTCGGTATCCAAAGCACCATAAGACAACTGGATACTGTTTATCCTGCAATGCCCCCCTTCAGGATCGGGCATTTTGTGATAATTGGTGTCGAGAAGACTACGAGTTTGAAAGTGAAATGCGAAAAAAAATCGTTGGCAGATCTAAGCGTTAACGAAACCCGCTTAATCGGAACGGTGTAAAAGCGAACGTAGCTTGGTACGCAAGAGGCTTAGGCATGACATTATCATCGACCAAAGCCCTAATATTCCAACCGAGATTAACCATAATGCAGCGACTGAAACCAATAGGAACAATAGCGACAAATTGAAATAGTCCATTAGCGTTAACGAGTACCCAACCTGAAATCGCATTGTCGTTGTCCTTTATCAGGTTATTCCCTTTAAACGAAGCAAAATAGGGGTTATTCAAATAACGCAATCCGCAGCTATATGCCGGATTTCTCCATAGCCATTTTACCTTGCTCCAATAGCTTCTACCATTAATTGATTGGAAGGTCGAATCCCCATCAAGGCTATTGTCCGGGGTCATAAACCAATTTAACCAAGTTGGAAGGCGTGGACCACGACCCCAAATCGAACCATTGTCCAGCCATCCGTCTCGTTACTCTGCAAGCAAAGGCAGCACTGGCGCAAGAACGTAGGCAGCAATCGTAGTCAAAAAATTGATTAAAGCCATAAACGGATACAGAAAATAGATCACCTTGGCTCCTCTACTAAAGGCATAACACTAGCACCACTTTCCACAATTACTACTGGCTCATGTCGCAGCCAGCCATAAAACGGAATAGGGGTTTCCTCAATGGAATCCATAGCCTGAGCCTGAATTCTGTCCTCAGTAGTAAAAGTAGTCATTTTTCAAACCAAATTTTTAGTGCAATATAAAGAATAAAAGCCCAAGCTAGTATCCCGCTAAGAAGAAAAAAAAGAAATAGGATTTCACTCATTTTCTTTTCCTTGCCGCAATTTCTTTTTGTAGGATGTACCAAAATTCAGATTTAATTATCTTCATGCCCATCCACCCAGTCTAATTGCCAGTCGTATTGCAGCAATTAAAACGACTGACGCAATTACCATAGTGGTCAATGCGACCTTCTCAGCCCAATTCATATCCACCCCAATACGGCTCCCAGTGGGAACATGAATATGCCAACAACACGAAGTATCACAAGCCCGGTCACTAAATCGGCATGAGCGATCTCAATAATGTTGCAGATCCACCCAATCCCCCCCAAGATAACCAAGCCCAACCAAAAAATCCCACCCCAATCAGAATCCTTCATTTTGTCTCCATATCTGCTAATAGCTGCTGAACGCACAAATCGAGCTCTATGAGCTTGTTGTAGAGATTGTCATATCCATACATAGCCGGATTGGAATTAAGCTTCTCAGCGTCTTTTAACAGGTCTTTGGCAAGGATTATTCCTTGGGAAATATCTTTTCTCATTATTTAATCCTTGCTACTTTTGCTTTTCTAAGTACGGCTTCGTATTGCTCTTTGGCTGCATCATCCAACTTACGCAAAGGCAAATTTTGATAGTAAGACCATTTATCCCGATAAGCCTGTTGCTCTGAAGGCGGGACCCAGCCATTCATGCGCCAGCGAATAGTGACATCGGTTCCTGCGGGTGTCCAAATATGCTCGTTCATTTTGCTTCTCCTTTTTCGGTTTGAAAATAATCTTTTACTTCAATGCAGCTCATGACGGTTTTTGTATATACAGAGGTCAATCCCTGTTTGGTATACATTACTCCGTCTTTGCAGACAACCGAAGGGTAGGTAATGCAACCCGTCAGAAGCACTGGCAAAACAAAAAATAAAATCCTCATGTCAATTCCTAAAATATTTCGGTTAGGTCAACGTACTTGAACAACTCAATCGGCACGTCATAAAAATACTCATTTCGCTTGACTGCTCGGTTCGGAACTTCAATTAAAGGGCTGCTGATTACATCGTCTGCCGTACACCAATAAGCATTTTTAAAGTCCCGAGTCGTGACAAACATCAACGTGCCGGGATTGCTAAAAAGCTTTTCTTTGCGTTGGGCTATATGAATGCTTTCGTAAGGGCAATGAAGCGTCCCCCAGTCTCTTGTCTCCACCTCAATGTATCCACAAATCTGATCTTTTCTATATACGATCAAATCAACTGCATATTTATCGGGATTTTCTATGCACTTCAGACCCCACTTCATTGAAACCCATTCAGTCACAGCAGCTCGTGCTGGCGGGTCGCATAGGTCATGCAGCTCCTGATTGAACTTCTTATATTCCATAAGCGAACATGGCTCCAAGAATCGCACCCAAAATAGCAGCCCCTAGGTACTCAACCCATGCTGGAATTTTTTTGTCCAACAAGTCACCCTGATACAAACGTTGGTCTCGATAGCCTCTCATTTCAATTCCCCCTCATTGCTTCTAAATTGTTGACATACTCTAATGCTTGATCTGCGCTGCTGAATTGATATTCAGATCCAACTGGATACTCATTGCCGTCACTACGGACAGCCATCCAAGCCCCCGGCACAGTGGCACGAATTCTTGCGTTGTAACGTTCAGGCTGGAGGTAGATTTCTACGATATTCATTTTGGTTCCTTTCGTGGGTTCAAAAATTATCTTGCTACGTTTGCTACTAAGTTACCATCCATAATTTCACCAAGAATCAATTTGGCACGATTCAGGGTCTGCCGAGCACGTTCTACTGCACCCATTTCCATTTCCTCTTGGGCATCACTCATCAAACCAGCGACAACCATATTGGCTCCGCTTAACTGGTAAGTAATGCAGCCTTGGATTTGGGCGATAAATTCGGCACTGTTGCAGCCGTAACATTGGAGGTCAAAGTCTTGGTTCATTTCGATTTCCTTTCGTGAAAAAATCAAACTACATAAGCAGTATTACATAGGAGTATTACAGGGTCAACATTTATTTTTAGGTTTGTTGTAAAAACCCCGAAGGGCTTTTACTTAATAAGATAAATAAGCGCAACCACCATCAACCCAACGAGCTTCAGCTTCAGCCATTTGCTCGTTAGCCTCATCATCTAAACGATCCAGCTCTGCTGCTTCCTCTGCTGATAAACCTTCATAAATATCTAACATTTCAATTCCTTTCGTGTAGCCCCCGAAGGGGCTGGGATTAATTTTTGCAGTTGCCTTGAATCAAAGAAAATCTTGCTGTTGCTCTAGCGTGTCCGTTTGCTGTACCACGACAACTGCAATGGATCATTAAATTTTTTGTGCCGTCTGAGTAATACATCATTGAAGCTCTATGGTTTTTTGTGCCACTGCGACCTATTGTCACTGAACCAATCACTTGTCTTTCGAGAACTCTTTCCATTTTGATTTCCTTTCGTTATTCACAACCTACACCTTAATAATATACCTATTAAGCATATCGTCAAGGGGTTTTAACCACTTTTTGAAAATATTTTTTTGGTGTTGTTTTTGAGCAAAAGGGTGGGGGTGTCAAACCACGAAAGGATCCAGCATTGCGCTGAGCAGTAGATTTTAGGGATACCAGCCCTGAATGACACCCCCATAAGGGTTTGGCAACCACCTTCGCTGCAAAGCTAAGGTAGTGCCATTATAAGGCGGGACTACTCGCTGCGTCTGCTTGCGTCATTTCAGACCATTTCAAGTCAGCATCCGCTTTTGTCCCAGTGAAACTAAACTCCGCAACCGCAAATCATTTTGCCACCGCCACCGGGTACACAACGATACGGAGCGTATACAGGGCATGAAGCTGCTGCTGCAAACGATACTGTCAACAATACTACGGCAAGTGCTTTTTTCATACAATTTTCCTTTTTAAAATGGGATGTCATCATCCATATCACCTAGACCACTACTAGCCCCTTGAGACTGAGGCTGACCACTTGAGCCACTTTCACTTGGCTTTCCTCCGAGCATCTTCATGGACTCAGCCACGATTTCAGTCGAATACTTTTCAATGCCGTTAGCATCGGTAAATTTACGAGTGCGAAGCTTTCCCTCGATATAGCATTGGGAACCCTTTTTAAGGTACTGCCCAGCGATCTCAGCCAGCTTTCCAAAGAATGCGATCCTATGCCATTCCGTAGCTTCTTTTTGCTCTCCTGATTGCTTGTCTTTGTATTTGTCAGTGGTAGCCAGCGACAAGTTGGTCACTGCGTCTCCGCTTGGCATATAGCGAGTTTCAGGGTCACGACCTACATTGCCGATCAGGATTACTTTGTTTACTGAAGCCATTTAATTTCCTTCCGAAGATTGGATAAGTTGTTGGGATATTTTCATAAGTTCCGCAGAGACTATCCCCATGATCTCCTCGGTCTTTTCTTTGTCCAGCTTGACTCTGATTTCAAGAGCGTCCCCGGCAAAGGTTACGCTGCCTGATAGAAACCCTTCCGGGTTCCTGCTGAGATAAACGCTTTCAAGCTTCATATCAGCTCCTTATTTGATTGACAAAGACTGTCCAGCAGTCAGCTTAGCACCTTCAACAATCACCCCAGCCTTCAGATCTTCCTTGAGGCGATTCTTATTCAAGGTCGGAGCAGGTGGCTCAGGAATGTCGAAATACTCATCGGGGATCATGTCTTGATTGAGCACTTCAACTGCTGGAGGATTCTTGCGAACACTCAAAACAAAGTAAGGACAATCAATTTTTGTAATGCCAGTGCGGTTCATGTTGTCTAGTAAATACTGACGAATGCGATCCGCTTTAGCTTCAAGAGCTTTTCTACGCTCTGCCATTGCTTTTTCAGCATTCTTGATAGCTTCCGCAGAAGCCTCAAGATTACGAACAAACATAGCAACGTTAGTCGCTTTGACTTCAAGGTCCCCGGAGAGACCCTCCAGCGTATCGGCAAAGGTTTGCTCATCGATTTCCATTTCCTGCAGCTTTTGCAAGTCTGCAAGGTATTGGTCGGCAATGTTGTAAAGAGTAAGGTTTGTCATTATGCAATCCCCAATTCTGCTTTTTTAGCGTCTTTTGTCGTGGTGAACTTTTTGATAGCTTCTTGGTCTCCTTGACCTTGAGCTACTCGATAGGCTGCTTTGTAGGCTGCCGTCAGTTCGGTCTCGTCTGCTGCTGCGTCAATCGTTGCCAAGAAGTCAGCAACTTGGTTTTCAGTCAATGGAGACTTTTTGATAGTAGCTGGAACTTGGACTGCAGATCGATTAAGTGAAGCAATTTCATTGGTGTGAGCATCTGCATCATTGTCACCCTCAGTAGGGATGGCGAATGCTTGGAGAGCTGCGTATTTGTACGCTGCAGACATGGCTTTATTGGTAGCCTTGTCGGATGTATCCATTGCTTCACCAAACGTCTTGACGGTATGTTTGCTGCCGTCCTCGGCACAAACAAAGTCAAACTCGACCTCAACAGTAACGTAAAAGATTGCCCCGCCAGCTTTAGTCTGACGCTCTACGCATTCACGAGTCAGTACCCGAGGCAATATGCAAAGACCATGCTCAGCCAACAACGGGCTAATGGTGTTGAAAATATCGTCAATGCCCCGGAACTTGTAAGTAGCCCCTTGTTGATTGGTGCGACTTTTGGTAATGCCGATCTTGGCTAGTTCGGCTTGAACCTTGTTGATTGCTTGATAAACTTTCATGATTTCCCTTTCGTGGATTAATCTAAATAACCTGAAGCAAGATTTGCCTCAGCGTGGCTATTGGCATAGCCCTCCATGTAATCGTAAGCCATACAAAACAACTTACGACCTAGAGCCTCATAGTCGATCTCAGGCTGTTGCAAGATCAACTCAACTGCTTCCCGATCCTTGTCATTCGCTTCGCTAATACCTTCAGCAAAGTTGGAATACTTCTTGGGATCGTACTCATCTTTCATAAGCTCGGACACTCGATCATCAATGCGATCAGAGTCATCATTGTCTTCGGGCTCGTAATACCGATTATTGTTTACCATTGTCTTATCCTTTCGTGAGATAAATTTGTTGCTACAGTTCCTATCATATATGATAATCCACACCTATGCCAACTTTCCCAAAAAATATTTTTCTAGTGTTGCCTTTACCACCAACAATCAACTCCTACTGGGGTTTTTCAGGGCATAGGCGTTTCCTCACCCTAGGAGCTAGAGAGTTTAAGACGGCAGTAGCTCATGAGGTGAACTTGCAGCCTATCCGTTTTGGAGACGCAAAACTGGAAATGACGGTCACGATCAATTTTCGAGACAAGCGAAAGGCTGACATTTCAAACCGGATCAAGGCACTGGAGGACGCTTTAGTCCAAGCCGGGCTTATGGATGATGACTCGCAGATCAAGGTGCTGCACGTTTACGAGGGTCCGATTGTCAAAGGTGGACGCTGTACCGTAAAAATAAATGTATTACCGTTTTAAATTTAGAGTATGATAGGAAGCTTAGAAATTGCATCCACGAAAGGAGCCCCATGAACTTCTACCCGTTTCACATAGGCGATTACATATCGCATACAAGTCATTTAAGCGATGCTGAAGACCTTGCCTATCGAAGGATGATGGATTTGTATTACCAAGGCGAGGAGCCCTTCACAAGCGTTTTATTGGTCGCTAGGAAGGTCAAATCTACCGTTGACATTGTGGAGGCTTTGCTTGAGGAATTCTTCGTAAAACAGGAAGACGGCTGGCATAATGAGAGAGCCGATAAGGAAATTGCGAAGTATCGGTCTAAAGCGAATTCCGCACGAAAAGCGAATCACATCCGTTGGGAATCCAAATCAGATCTGAAATCAGATCTGAAATCAGATCTGAAATCAGATAAGGAATCAGAACTGAAATCAGATCAGGTTTCAGATACGTTTCAGATCCTAACCAAGAACCAAGAACCAAGAACCAATAACCAAGAAAATACAAATACTAAAACCAAGACTCCTGACGGAGTTAGCGAAACTGTTTTTCAAGATTTTGTAAAGTTAAGGAAAGGTTTAAAAGCACCCGTCACAGAAACGGCTTTAAAGGGGCTACAACGAGAAGCAGCAAAAGCTGGTATCAGCCTTCAGGAAGTTTTAGAACTCTGCTGTCAGAACGGCTGGAGGGGCTTTAAAGCTGATTGGCTGAAGGATAAGAACCAGTCAAAGACGGCTGGCACTCGAAATCAGGAAGTAATGTCAGGGTTAACCCGAGGTTTAATTGGAGGAGACAACAATGTCCGACTACTTGGAAAGTGACTTTTGCCAACCTGAAGACGGCTTGGATTACATTTTTGGGCGCATGGGGGCTATTTACGGAGCTGCGTTTATGCGTCATTGGGATGGGGTAGATCATGGATTGGTCCGTCAAACGTGGCTGGAGCTGCTGGGAGTTCATGCAACCTACAAGCCAAAGATTGACTATGCCCTGCTGCACATGGACCCTAAGTTCCCTCCTTCGGCATTGGCGTTCAAAAATCTATGCAATGACGGTCCTCGCATTCCAAGCAAGCCAAATACCTTAATTACCAAGCAGCCGACTCAAGCCGAGATTGCTGCAGCAGCCAAGGCAAAAGAGGAAGCACTGGAAAAATTGAGGGAATTCACCTCCTCATTCAAACAAAAATCAGTTGCAATGATGGGAAAGTAAATGGAAAAGCAAAGTTCAAACGCACTGGTAAAGGTTCGAGCAGTCTTTGTCAAAGAAAAAAAGCCTTTGACCTTATCGGCTATTCGAGAAAAAACCAACCTAACATCGGCTGCAATCGCTATGGCTTTGTGCCACTTGCGTAGGCAGCGATATGTTACTCGGGAAATCGTTCCGAATACGACAATCCGGGCTAGGAAACAAGTTTGGTCCTACCAGTACCACCCGGACCGGATCAATGCCGATTAGCGAACAAGCGCACAAATATCGCTGCTTAGTTCGGCAGCTTCTCAGATACAGACACGAATGGGGTTTAGAGGAATACAGGTTATGGATAAATTCACCACTAAGGCAAAAGCTAAAGCTACAAGTCGAGGAAGACTTTATCGTCCAGTGGAGACTGGGCAATCGGGGCGAGTGGGGGAGTTGGAAATAAATGATGCTGATTTTTGGCGGGGCAAGTATGATGAGCTACTGAAACACCTAGAACACCAAAACAAATACCTTAGATTCCTAGAAGGTGAAGTTTTTGGGGGGAGTCCTTTTTGAGAAAATATTTCATACTGGCTCATGACGTTGCTAGGTCCAACGCAAAAATTGCCGTAGCAGAAGCCCCGGAAGGCTACGCAATAGAGATCAAACCAATTACCCGCAGCCTTGCTCAGAATGCCAAACTTCATGCGTTGATTACCGATATTGCCAAAGCACTTGAATGGGCTGGAGCCAAGCGAGACGTAGAGACTTGGAAGCGATTGTTGACGGCTGCATGGCTTCGAGCTCGTGGAGAGCCAATCGAAATGCTGCCAGCCTTAGACGGTCATGGGGTCGACATCGTTTTCCGTAGGACTTCAGAGCTGACGATCAACGAAATGATCGAGCTGATCGAATACATCCAAGCATGGGCTGCAGATAAAAATATAGGTGTATGATAAGAATATATTCACGAAAGGATATGCAATGTACGTTATCAAAAACGAAGACAACGAAGTCATGCGAATTGTTGGCAGACAAGAGGAAGCTCTTGCAGTTTGCGCTTTGCGTCCTGGCTGGACTTTTAAATGCGTTCGCAAACCAAAACCAAAGTTTGATCTGTCACAGTTTGAGGAAGCATTGATATGAAAGATATTCTCAATCTTGCTAAACTAATTATCTGCATGGTCATATTGCTTTGTGCTGTCAAAGCATTTATGGATTACCGGGATAATTGCCCTGTCGATATTTTTTGGCAATCAAGCAATAGTCTTGAAAAGCAATTTTGCCAGTTGGCTTACGGGTACAAGTATGGCAACTAAAGCCGAGAAAGAACATTTTGGAAAACTTGCGAGTCTCGGGTGCATCCTTTGTATTTACCTCGGATACGGAGAAGGAACACCTGCTGAAATTCATCACATCCGTAGAGCCGGGAAGCGCAGTAATGCTCCGGTCATTGCCCTCTGCCCCGAACATCATCGAGGCAATTCCGGTATTCATGGACTTGGACGCAAAGCCTTCGAGAAGGCATACGTCACCGAGGAGTATTTGTTGGAACTCACCCTTGGAAAAATTGCATGACCCTGACTGATCGATTAACATTGGTGGAAATCGGTCAGTTAATTCCTTTTTCTGACGCAGGATAAACGTAACCTGCACCTAAAAAGGAACTTGATGAGCAGACGGTTTACCGATCCTGAATTTGAGGAAATATGCGTCAATTTTTGGCATTACGCCAAAGCGCATAGGTATGGCGGTCCCCGCTTACCACCCGGATTTGCTAAGGTGCTTAACGAAGGATCGGCAACTCATGAAGTAGATTACCCGCTTAACAAGTATTTCCCAGCCTTTACCATTGTGATTGAAAGCTTTGATCCAGTGGAGCAGATTGCTTTTTATGCGGTCTACATATCGGCTGGATACAGGAATGGACGCAAGATCCCGATTAAGGTCCTTGCAAGCGAAGTGGGAATCAATCGGTCTAACTTCTACAAGAAGGCAGACTCAGTGGCTCAAAAAGCATGGAAGCAAGCCAAAAACTTGACAATGCTCCAGTCAAAACTTTACAAAACCGACCAAAAACTTTACAAAAACGAGGACGTGGAAACGGATTAGGGTGAGGGTGTAGATTTGGCGATTTTGAATCGTAGATCAGAAGGCAGAAAAACTATCTACTTCTCGCATCCTCTAATGTCTGCCTAACCACCCTCGTAAACATTGTATTAAACTAGGTGTATCCCGAATAGGGAGACAAAAAAGGAAGATACATTTTGAATAGAAAATCGTATATTTTGGATACGCTGAGAGGAGTAGTCAGCTAATGGCACGAACTTCAAAGCTTACCGAAGCTCAATGGCACGACATTGAAAAACGAATGCTTGCGGGCGAGAAGGCTGCAGTGCTTGCTAAAGAGTACGGGATTGACCGGGCTCAGATAACTCGCAAGATTACTCCCAGTGTGCGGAATGTAAAAATCGTTGCAAATCAATTACTTAATGCTGAGGCAGCTTTTAAGCAGCTTCCAATTACGCAACAAATCGCAACAATTAGCCTAATGGATGAGCTAAGAGCGATCAGTACCAACCTAGCCAGTGCAGCTAAGTACGGTGCAGTCAATGCCAATATCCTTTCGGGAATGGCAAACCAGCAGCTCAATACGGTCAATGAGGAAAATCTCTTGACGGGCGAGGGAATGATTGCACTCAAGACGGTAAGCGCATTACAGGACATGGCAAACGAAGCCAGCAAAGTTCCCCTTGGATTGCTCAGCGCAAACAAGGATCAAATGCAAAAGATTACAAACCCGCAGAATTCAGATCTACGGGAAATGACTGACGAGGAACTCTTTGCAATCGCAAGCCGAGGCAGCTAAGGAGCTGCTGATTAGGCGTAAAGCCCGATCAGACATCCTTCAGTATGCAAACGCCATAGAAGTTCCAGGTCGACCTATGACGGACGATCCTGATACAGAATTCTTTGAGCCTATCGAAACCACGATGGCTCATCATCATCGGCTGCTTCTCAAGAAGCTAGACGAGGTAGCAAATACAAAACATGGGCGCATGATGGTATTCATGCCCCCGGGCTCGGCAAAGTCGACTTATGCCTCAGTAGTATTCCCCAGCAAGTACCTTGGGGCTGCTCCTAATCGCAAAGTCATCCTTGCCAGCTATGGTGACGATCTAGCTAGAAAGCTTGGTAGGCGCACCCGATCAATCATTAAGCAGCCTAGATACCGAGGAATTTTCGGAACTGGGCTTACTGTCGAGTCTTCGGCAGCGCAGGAATTCGCACTGGACAACGGTAGCGAATACATGGCTTGCGGTATTCTCGGGGGCGTTACTGGTAATCGAGCTCATGGAATCATCATTGATGACCCTATCAAGGGGCGTGAGCAAGCTAATTCGGACACAATCCGTAATAAAACCTATGACGCTTTCGAGGATGATCTAAAGACCCGTTTGATACCGGGAGGCTGGATTGTCCTCATTCAAACCCGTTGGCATGAAGATGACCTAGCAGGTCGAATCCTTCCCGATGGCTGGAAAGGTGAATCCGGCAAGATCTTATGCAAGGACGGCAATTACTGGGAAGTGGTCTGTTTACCCGCTAAATGCGAAAACGAGGGCGATCCTCTTGGCAGACAGATTGGTGAATACCTTTGGACCGAATGGTTCGATGAGAAACACTGGGCTCAATTTGAAAGTAATCCGAGGACGTGGGCAGCTCTTTATCAACAAAGACCTGCTCCACTAGACGGAGACTTGTTTAAACCCGATCAAATACAGATCGTGGACGCAATACCTGCTGGAGAAATTAAATGGTGTAGGGGCTGGGACTTAGCCAGCACTACGGACGGTGACTATACGGCAGGAGGAAAGCTTGGCAGATTATCAGATGGCAGGTTTATTATTTCGGATATGGTTCGACTGCGTGTGGGTCCCGATCAGCGTGACGCAGCAATGGTTAATACGGCTGCGCTTGATGGAAGGTCGGTCAAAGTAAGTATTCCGCAAGATCCGGGACAGGCTGGTAAAACGCAAGTCTTATACCTAACTCGAGCATTGTCAGGATATACTGTCAAAAGCTCACCCGAATCGGGCGACAAAATCACGAGAGCAGAGCCGTTTGCTGCTCAAGTTAATATTGGTAACGTATTAATGCTTCGAGGCGATTGGAATGCACCCTTGATAAACGAAATGCGAATATTCCCTAATGGCTCACATGATGACCAAGTGGACTCGCTATCAAGAGCGTTTTCTGAAATAATGATTCCTCGCAAGAGTTTCTTTGGATAGGATTTTATGTTTAAGTGGCTAAAAGGAAAGACAGAGGTTCAACAAGAACCGATCAAGCCCAAGGCTCGTAAAAGCCTATTCAGCACTCATGCGTTCGATATGCTCGATCCCGATGCTAAAAGATTCAAAGTCGCTGACACCTTTTCAGCACTTTTAAAGCAGCAGCCTTCGCTCTATGGCGAATACGCAATGGATGATTCCAGCAATGGCGTTGCTAATTTCAAAATGTTTGCTGCTGGCAGCAATAGCGTTTCCGATGTCGTAGTAGGCTGGTACGCTTCCCAAGGATTTATCGGAGCGCAGCTCTGCGGTATCTTGGCTCAAAACTGGCTGATTAATAAAGCTTGCTCAATGCCAGCCGATGATGCCATTCGTAAGGGCTACAACGTAGTTACCGTTGACGGTGACGAACTGGACCCTGAAGCCGTTAAGATCATCAAAGCTTACGACAAAGCCTTCAAGCTGAACTTCAATATGCGTGAGTTCATCCGCAAGGGTCGCATCTTTGGTATTCGTGTGGCAATGTTTAAAGTCATTTCGACTGATAAAGACTATTACGAGAAGCCTTTCAACATTGATGGCGTGACTGCTGGTTCCTATAAAGGAATCGTACAAGTTGACCCGTACTGGACAGCTCCAATGCTGGACGGTGCTTCAGCTTCACAGCCTGACACCCTGCATTTTTATGAGCCGACTTGGTGGATCATCAACGGCAAAAAGGTTCATCGTAGCCATTTAATTATTTTCCGTCATGCTGAGCCTGTAGACGTGCTCAAGCCTCAATACATTTATGGCGGTGTGCCACTGACTCAACAGTTGATGGAGCGTGTATACGCTGCAGAGCGCACCTCTAATGAAGCTCCACAGTTGGCAATGTCCAAGCGTACAACCGTTTGGCTAACCGACATGGAAGCCGTTATGAGCGACACCAACGCAGCAATCGGAAGATTGCAGCAATGGGCTGCCTATCGTGATAACTACGGTGTAAAGCTTGGCGATAAAGAAGGTGACGAATTCCAGCAATTCGATACCTCCCTAGCCGACTTTGATGCCCTCATCATGACTCAGTATCAACTCGTGGCTGCGATTGCAGGTGTGCCAGCGACTAAGCTGCTCGGCACTTCTCCAAAAGGCTTTAATGCCACTGGCGAATACGAAGAAGCAAGCTATCACGAGCTGCTCGAATCGATCCAGTCAAACGATCTGACCCCATTCGCTGAGCGTCATCATCAACTGGTTATCAAAGCATACGTTGAGCCACAGCTCAAGAAGAAGTTCGATCTCGAAACTACTTTGAACTGGCTCCCACTCGATACACCTACTGCCGAAGAATTGGCTCAAACCAATCTGCTCAAGGCTCAAACTGGACAGACTCTTATCGGTTCCGGTGCTATTAGCAGCGAAGATGAGCGTCAACGTGTAGCAACTGACAAGCAGTCCGGCTACAACGAAATTGGCATTCTTGAAGATCAAGACCCTGAAGGTGAAGAATTAGCGGAGGAAGATTTCGAGAAAGTGCAAGACGGTATTTGGACTCCATTGCCAAAGAATGAAGAAGTCTCATACAAGACAACTGACGGAGACTTTGCCGATCCTGAAGATGGCGAAGGTCCTTTGGGCAAGACATTTCAAGTAACTCAAGACAAAGATCCCTGCTGGGAAGGTTACGAGCAATTTGGAATGAAGGACAAAGACGGCAAACAAGTTCCTAATTGCGTTTCTCAAGATGATGCTGAATTCAAAGAAGAAGATCATCCTCGTGCAAAAAACGGACAATTTGGCTCAGGCGGGGCTAGTGCAGCTCCTGAGTCTAAAGAGAGTAAAAAAAAAGAAGTAAAAGGTGAATCTCATGGATCTGCTGAAAAGTCCTCTGAGTCTGCTCAAAAAGAGCTTCCTTTGGAGGAAAAGACAGGATCAGTCCAAGCGCAAGCAAAAGGATTCCAAAAAGTCAAAGAGCTTCCTAACGGTGGATATGTCGACCAACATGGATTCGAGCATTCACCCGGACTCAATGAGCATGAGCGAAGTATTGAAGACGGCTTTTACGAACAAATCCTAAAAGATACGCCTAAGCTAATTGCTGCGTACAAGGATACATTCGGTCACGTTGTAGATCCTGACCTTGTTAAAAAGCTAGATCCAAGCTTTGCTAAAGATCCATCATTAGCTGCAGCCGTACATGAGCCAAGCTCTTATCTGTCTAAAGTAATTTGGAAAGATGCTCTCGAGCAAAAAGCTAAAAACAACGATACCGAAGCCACAATGTTTACGGCTGGCGGTAGCGGATCAGGCAAGTCCGAATCTGAAAAGATGGCTCGTGACCTGCTCGGTCTTAAAGAAGATGCGTTGACCTTTGATTCTGTATTGGGCAACTTCAAGTCCGCTGCTGACAAAATCGATCAAACCTTGAGCATTACCAAGGGTAACGTAGACATCGTTTACACCAATGCGTCTCTTGACCTTGCCGTATTGCTTAATTTGAAGCGCAGCCGGACAGTCCGATTGGATACCCAGCTTGACGCTCATATCAAAGCTTCTGCAAACATCAAGAAGATTGCCGATCATTACAAGGGCAATAAGCGAGTAAATATTACTATCGTCAACAACAACACTGGCGATCCTCCTTACCTAACCGAAGGCAAGATCGACCAAGTTCCTGACTACACTGACAGAGCTGCTATGCGGGAGAGAATGATCTCATTCGCTAAGAAAATTGTCGCTGAAGGCAGGATCAAGGATGGCGATAAAAAGCTCAAGATGCTGCTAGGTTAATCCTGCGCTCCTCAAGGATCATTCGGACGTGCTCACGATCAAGTGAGTCTCCAATGACCGGGGAGCCACAGCGATAAGCAGCCCCGGCTTTTGATTGAAGAAAACGGATTGCCATTTTAATTTCGTCCATTGTGACCCCGAGATCGTAAACCCCGTTTTTGCCGTAGAAGCTATAAACGTAATTGGCGAAGACTTTAAGTTCTTGGTATGACATTGCCATTTTGAGATCCTTTCGTTAGTTGCTCATTGCGTCATAAGCTGCTTGGTTTTCGTAACGGATGCAGCCTTCTCCGTTATACATTGGACCGACTAATCCAGCGAAAACTGGCTGACCGATCAACTCACTGCGTAAGTAGCCCCGGTCTTCAAAACGATTGAACTCGTAACCACGAACTGCCATTGCTTCAATGCAGTCCCCTACGTTTGCGACTTCGATGTCAAAGCCACCCCAGCCGTTTTGATCTAATGCAACAATTTGGTATCTCATGATTTTTCCTTTCGTGGAATTAATTGACTCGGTACTGCTCGATTGCGATTGCCATTGCTGCCTCGGCTTCCTCTGCATTGCCACCAGCGACTAAGACGTTACGGGCTGCAGCGTCAATGTAACGGAGGTCCATGATGTCAAACTGGATACCGTTGCCAATGCGATTGAAGATCTGATTGACTTGGCGGTCAAGGGCTCTATTTGCGTTTCTCATTTTCGTTTCCTTTCGTGGGTAACTGAAGACTACAACTTAATAATATACTAATTAAGCATGGTGTCAAGCGATATTTGCATAAACACCACAATTATTTTTATTTGTTGGCAAGGCACTCGGAGCAGTTGCATTCGATGACCTCAAGCTTTACGGCTTTGCGTAAGTCTGCCATGCTGTCAAAACCTTTGACGTGGACTAGATCATCCGAGAACCGAAAGCCATAAGGCAGGTTCAGGATGTAGCTTGGGTAATCTGAATATTCCCCATCGACATCCACGTCCCGGGCAGTGTTCAATTTGTATTTAGCCATTTTGATTCCTTTCGTGGGATTAAGCTTGAAGTTCTTGCATTGCTTGCTGCGCTGCTGCAGCTCTACGGACATGACCTTTAGCCATTGCTACGGCATAGATCACTTGTAATTCTAGGATTCCTCGGATTTCCAAGTATCCATAACGGGCTAGTGCTTCCATGATTCGTTCCTTTCGTGGTAACTGATTTTTACTACAGTCTTAGTATCATACTAATTAAGCATACTGTCAAGAGGTTTGAGAAATATTTTTAGGGTGTTGTATTTGTAATACACCTCAAAAAAAGATCAAAAAACACTTGACGCAATGCTAAATAGGTATATACTGAAGGTGTTGTCTTTGATTAATCACGAAAGGAAATCAAAATGAGAGTTCAAGAACGTTGCAGATTTGTCCCTGAAGGTTATGTTTTGTTGGCTCAAGACGAGGCTTTGGGTATTGAGGTTTTTGGAGATCCTGAGCGCAATGTCGCAAGGGGCTTCAGTGGTCGCAGAAATCGTGCTGACTTTGCCTACCGTTTCAACAATGCTGAGCGTATGAATGCTTACATTGCTGAATACATTGCCGGAATTGTTGCCCAGCGTGATCGTGTTGCCCAGCGTAGAGCTGAGCGTGTTGCAGCTAACCGTAATGCCGTTGTAAATGTCGGTGACATTTTCCAAGCGATGTGGGGTTACGATCAAACAAATATTGACTACTTTCAAGTTGTAGCGGTTAGTGGTCAAATGATGGAAGTTCGTGAGATCGGCTGCTTGAGCGAAGGTAACGGATTGCCTGACCAAGGCGTGTGCGTTCCAGCTCCTAACAATTTCAGGGGCGAGGCTAGAAGGGTTCGTATCCAAGCAAGCGGTGAAAGCGTGTTTTTCCGTTTCGCAAGCTATGCCAATGCTTACAGGATCAATCCTGTTGCAGTAGTGGCTGGGGTTCCGATTTACGAGCAAGCCAACTGGACAGCTTACGCATGATGACCAACAAACGAAACAGAGGGGGGATGGGATACGTCCCCACTGCTCAGGAAATTATTGAGGCACGAGGGCATTTATCCCAATCCAAATCAGCCAGTATGATCTATACTACTCAAGCACGTTGGAGTAATTACGAGACTGGCAAAAGCCGAATGCACCCGGCATATTGGGAGCTATTCCTTAGAAAGAAAGGAGAAGAAAATGCCTAAAAAAATGAGTTTTGAAGAAGCTCGTGCCAAGTGGCTCAAAGAGCTTAATGGTCGAGACATGGCTGAATATGGCAATGATCTTGAAAAAGAGCAAGACGCAAAAGTGGCAAAGCTTATGACTCCTGAGTACCTAGCTAGTTGGGAAAAGGCAGACAAAGATGCCGAAGGCAAGTAAGAAGCCTGTAAATGGGATAGTCGGTGGAGCATTAAGACCTAATGCAAGTATTGCTGCCGACTACGCCAAGCCAACAGTAGATCTGATCGGCTTGATGTCTCGTGACGTTGAAAGACAGTTAAAAAAACTATTTAAAGAAAACAAGTTCGGGTTTGCTGAGGATGCTTCAATCTCCAGTCAAGCCCGAATCCTTTTGAGTTGGCTGCTTGAGAAGTGGTCAAAACGCTTTAATGCTATCGCTAAGAGCTCTACGGAGCGCATGATAGAGCGCACTATTCGGAATTCAGCCGTAACGCTAGGAATGTCCTTAAAGGATGCCAGCGAGGATTTTAAGATCGATACTTCCTTCAGGAATGCTCAGATCAACGATGTAATTAAAGCCAGCACTCAAGAAGCTGCAAACCTTATCAAAATAATTCCGCAAAAGTATCTTGCCGAAGTCCAAGGGCAAGTCATGCGAAGCATTACAACTGGAAAGGGAATGGAGGATTTAGTCCCGTTCCTGACCAAAAAATACAATGGCAATATTCGTCATGCGAGAAATGTTGCGCTGGATCAGACTCGCAAGGCGTATCAATCGATCAATACCTCAAGACTTAAAACGCTTGGAGTAAAGAAGTTTATATGGATACACTCAGGCGGTGGTAAGGAGCCACGAGTGAATCATATTAGAATGTCGGGTAATGAATATTCATTCGACAAACCACCCGTAATTGGGGTAATGTACGGGGAAGAAGTGCGGGGATTACCCGGTGATTTACCAAATTGCCGTTGTATTTGCAAACCAGTCATCAACTTTGATTTAGACGAATAAGGAACCAAAATGAAAGATCAATTAAACGCAGTAGAGTCAGCGAATATGAGCATTGCCTCAATCGCTGGCATGGGCGAATCTGCCCAAGCAGAAGGTGTTTACACTTTTAAATGCTTTGAATACGAAGGTGGTACTCTCTTGTGGGAAGACACAATTGAAAACGTAGTTTGTACCCTTGGTAAAAACTTGATGCTACAAACAGCTTTGACTGGTTCTGCCTATACAGTAGTTGGTCCTTACATGGGATTGATTAGCTCTGTTGGCTATACAGCAGTTGCTGCTGGCGACACAATGGCTTCACATACAGGCTGGAACGAAGCTGGTTCAACTAATGCCCCAACATTTGCAGCTCGTATTGCTCCTGCATTCGGCACTGCTGCTGCTGGCGCAATCTCTACTAGCTCTCCAACTAGCTTCACAATGACTGGCGCAGGTACTTTGGTCGGTGCGTTTATCACTTACGGCACTGGCGCAGTTACTACATTGATGAGCACTGCAGGTACTTTATTGTCTGCTGGCGCATTCACTGGCGGTAATCAACCTGTCAATAGCGGTAACGTTGTTCAAGTTACTTACTCACTAAGCCTCTAAGGAATAAATCATGCCTAAATTTACACAAGGTCAAGAAGTATCTCAAATCATTACAGCACCTATTACTGGTACTGTTGAAAAGTTTGCTTTTGACGAAAACACTGGCGAAATCGTATTTTTGGTAGCTTACAAAGACGCAGATGGTGAAGACCAAAAGCGTTATTTCAAAGAAACTGAAATCGCTGCCGTCTAATCATGACATTTTTATTAGTTAACCGGGTACGAGAAACCACAATTTCTCCCGGTACGGGTACAGCAACCCTCGCAGGTGCTGCTCTTGGCTATCAAACCTTCTCCGCAGGAGTTGGGGCAAATAACACGACTTATTATGTTATTGCCGATCAGAATGGGGCAAACTGGGAAGTGGGTTACGGCACTGTTGGCTCGGGTGGCACTACGCTTGCCCGTACTACAGTGCTGTCCTCGTCCAACGCTGGATCATTGGTGAACTTCTCCAGTGGTACGCAGGACGTTTGGGTCGATTATCCGGCTAATAAAGCAGTATTTCAAGATTCAACTGGGACCGTATCTGTCCCAGTATTGTTGACAACTTCAACAACTAGTACGACTCCAAATCTTAGTTTTAATGCGTCAAACACTGGTTTTGCTGTTGGTGCAAGTGTTTCAGGAAGTTATCTTCAGTCTCTTTTGCAAAACAAAAGCGGAACTGCTGGAGCTTCAGCTAATTACGTTTTAAGCAATGACTTAGGAACCGACTCTACCTATTACGGTGAATTCGGCATGAATTCTTCCGTATATAGTGCATCAACTCCTTCGGATTTTTTCTCCATAAATAACGGAATTTATTTTTCGGGTCATGATGGAGATATAACCTTTGGCTCGGGCAATGGTTTTAAATCATATTTTGCTTGGGGATCTTCAGGTCAATCTGCTCACGTTATTAACGTTTCAGGAGCTTTAGGGTTTTCCACTAATTTAGGAACTACTCCAGCATTAAGCGGAACCACTGGATACGGTACTGCTGGTCAGGTTCCTGTAAGCGCAGGGTCAACTGGGGCAGTTTCTTGGAGCAGCACTCCAACATTGACCGGAACAAATTTTACTGGCGTTCCCATTAGCACTGCAATTAGCGGTCTAGGTACTGGCGTTGCGTCAGCCTTGGCTATCGCTATTGGCTCTGCAGGTGCTCCAGTTACATTCAACGGAGCTCTTGGCACTCCTTCAAGTGGGACATTAACAAATTGCACTTTTCCAACGCTTAATCAAAATACAACAGGTCAAGCTGGATCAGTAGCAAACTCTCATACTGCCGGAACTGGTTTAAGCGGATCAACTTTTAATGGTTCAGCAGCGGTTACATGGACTCTTGCTACAGCTTATGGAGACTCAATCAATCCATACGCTTCTAAAACGGCAAACTACTTCTTAGCTGCTCCTAACGGGTCTGCAGGTGCTCCAACTTTCCGGGCAATCGTAGCTGCTGATATTCCTACGTTGAACCAAAACACAACAGGAACTGCTGCAAACGTTACTGGAATAGTTGCGCTGGCTAACGGTGGATCGGGTCAAACAACTGCTCAAGCTGCAATGAATGCGTTCGCTGGTGCAGTGACGAGCGGATCTTATTTGCGTGGCAATGGCACAAACGTTGTCATGTCGACTATTCAGGCTGCAGACGTTCCTACGCTAAACCAAAATACAACTGGTACTGCTTCAAATATTACTGGCACATATACTGGTTCTATTTCATCAAGCCAAGTCACAACTGGATTGGGTTATACACCTTACAACTCATCAAATCCATCAGGCTATATCTCAAGCATCACATCAGGCATGGTGACTACTGCGCTTGGATACACACCTTACAACTCAAGCAATCCTAATTCATATATTGCTCTTTCATCTGCAATTACTGGATATACTGCAGGTACAAATACAGCTTTAGTAGCAACAGATACTTTGCTTGCAGCTTTGGGAAAATTACAAGGTCAAGTAACTGCAAGAGGCACTGGAACGGTTACTAGCGTTTCAGCAACTGCTGGGACTGGTATTAGTGTAAGTGGAAGCCCAATTACTACAAGTGGGACATTAACAATTACTAATACTGGGGTGACTTCTGTTGCTGCTGGTACTGGTATATCTGTATCGGCTACTACAGGTGGTGTGACTATTACAAATAGTGCCCCAGCAACGTCTCAAACACAATTAAAAGCTTGGGCAAACTGGTCTGGAGGAAATCCTCCAACTATTAGATCTTCATACAATATTAGTTCTATTACTTGGATTACCACCGGAGAATATCAAATTAGTTTTTCTACCGCTTTTTCCAATGCAAACTATTGTTCATTGGTTCTTGGTGGATTTGACGATGCAACTAATACTTTGATGGGAGCAAAAACTTTTAGTGTTTCAGCAGGAAATTTATATACAAGATTTTTTTCTGCGGGTACATCAAATTATTATGACTTGCCTATAAATAACTTTATGGCAACCGGAGCCTAATTTTTGGAATATAAGAATGACTCAAATAATTATTTATACTAATGAAAAAGGAAACGTATCTGTTTGCGTTCCAACGGGAGAAATGTCTATTGAAGAAGTGTTGGCAAAAGATTGCCCTCCAAATGCAATTATTGTTGATGATAGCATTTTGCCTCAAGGAGTAAGCTCTCAATTTTTTAATGCTTGGGAATTAAACGATGGAAAAGTAACTGTTAATTTTAATAAAGCGCAAGCTTATAAATTGAATAGATACAATAATTGCGTAATTTCAATAGCACAAAAAAGACAACTTACCGCTATGTCGGGAATAGAAAATATCCCAAGCGATGATGTATGGCTTGCCAAACTTGCTTCAGATAGAGCCGCTATTAACTCGGCAACTACTCTTGAAGAATTGGCTGCAGTAATCGATCCCGAATAATATATGTTTGGATCATATCCATTTTCGGGTGCTCCATTCGCAGGACTTTATAGCACAATTACGACCTATATGGTCACAATTTCCGAAAGTGGAAATGCTCAAGATTCGCAATCAGTATTAGTTTTAGTTTATTTATCGGTATCAGAAGCAGCTAATGCAGTTGATACGGTTTCACAAAATACAACGGCTCCATTAACAATCACTGAGTCAACTATCCCTTCCGATGTTTATTCGGAAACAATGGCAGCCCCCGTATTTATTGTTGAATCAGGCTCTGCAGTTGATACGGTGTCTGAGAATATGTCTGCAACCGCAGCGATCTCTGAGTTTGCTAATGCAGCCGATACTGTATCCGAGAATACAACTAGCCCAGTTTCTATTTCTGAAACAGCTAATGCAGTAGATTCAGTTTCTGAGACTATGGCTGCGACAGCCAATATTGCTGAGTCTGTAAGTGCCATAGATACTGTTTCAGAGACCATGACTGCTCCAGTCACAATGACTGAGGCTGGATCTGCAACGGATACCGTTTCAGAAAACATGACGGCTCAAGGATTTATTACTGAAGCTGCTTTGGCTGCCGATTCGGTTTCTGAAAATACAACGTCTCCAGTCAATGTTTCTGAGACGGGAAATGCTCAAGATTCACAATCTGAAACTATGGCAGCACCCGTATCTGTTAGTGAATCGGGAAATGCTGTTGATTTAGTATCTGAAAACATGACGGCTCCTGTTTCAGTAACGGAAACTGGAAACGCTCAAGCAACACAATCTGAAGCAATGTCTGCTGCGGTCAACATTGCTGAAGCTGGATCTGCTATTGATGCGGTATCCGAAAATAATACGACTCCTATTTTAATAGTTGAAACGGGCAATGCTCAAGATACTCAGTCAAATACGATGACTGCTCCAGTAAGCGTTTCAGAGGCTGGAAATGCGGTGGCAACAGTTTCTGAAAGTATGACAGCCCCGGTTTCGTTATCTGAGGCAGGAAATGCTCAAGCGACTCAATCTGAAAGTTTAACGGCTCCAGTTTTGATTTCAGAGGCTGCCAACGCTCAAGATGCTCAATCTGAAACGATGTCTGCTCTGCTATCAATTATTGAATCAGGTTTGGCAAGCGATTCTCTTGCTGAAACAATGACTGCTTATGTCAACATGATTGAATCAGGTGCTGCTGTCGATATAGTTACTCAAAATCTGACAGCCCCAGTAAATGTTTCTGAAGCTGCCAATGCGGTAGACCAACAATCTGCTTTTGCCTTCTCATTAGTTCATATAATTGAGCAAGCTTTAGCTGCGGATACAGCAGCCGAAACCACTTATGTATTGGTCAGAGTTGACGAATTTGGAAATGCAGTTGACATGGTTTCGGCAACGGTTTTCCATAGCTCTAACAAATATTGGCACGTTTCACCAAGAGCAGATTATTGGAAAGTTTCCCCTAGACTAGATTATTGGCATATAAATGAATAATTTCATCCTTGAAAAAAGAACTGCAGAATCAATCTATTACGATTTAGATTGCACTGCAATACTCGATGTGGCAGAAACCATTGAAACGATTACCTCTATTGAGGCAGATCAAAATGGGCTGGAGCTTGCTAATTGGGCTATAAATGCTGCCCCAATTACCTTTCCCGATAAAACAGTGGGATTAACTGGAAAAGTGATTTCTGTTCAAATTTCAGGGGGTATTATTCCCGGTCCACAAGTAAATCAGCTTTATACAATTAGAGCTTTATTTACAACAACGACTTACAATACTCGTGAAGCAACCGTTTTTCTTAATGTAACTAATGTACCTATTCAGACAGGGAGGTCTTGCTAATGCCACTCAAAGAAGGCTATTCCAAAGAAGTCATTCAGGAAAACATTCGTGAAATGATTAAGGCGGGGCATGACCCCAAGCAAGCAATGGCTGCAGCCTATTCCAATGCCCGTAAGTCTCATGGCGTTGATGAGGTGGAAACCGAGGAAATGAAAGAGTCCCATAAGCGGGATTTAAAAGAGGAGCCCGATTCAAAAATTGTGGCTTTTATTGTATAT
>TBL_comb48_EPIDRAFT_1000038_pt1 | contig 86138 bp, 77 predicted proteins | sample TroBogEpilimnion_37_FD_10681 | JGI IMG/M metagenome (IMG submission 10681) | reverse complement strand
TACAATTTAATAATAATGAAGCAGCGGCATTTGCTGCAATGAAACTACCTATGCAAAGAGAAAAGTATAATGATTAATGAAGATTTAAATATATTTCATTATGGCGGTTGCGGTGGAATGTATTTCTTACACCAACTTCTAATAACTAAAAAATTTATTTGCATCTTTAAAAGAGGAACAAAAAAATCATCTTTTCAAGAAATAAGAAACTATATTTTTGATATAAACAACCCAGATCGCTGGAAAGAAACAGAAATTCATATAGATAACGATTTTACATTGAAATATAAAAAATTTAATAATAAAATTTTTTATAACGTTAATACATTAGATTGTTGGTTTAGTTTGCCAGGTAAAAAAATTTTAGTTTACACTGATCTTCGTTCACAAATTAAATTATCTTGGTATAAGAAATCTTTTTGGTTTTATAATAAAGAAATTTCATATAAATTTTTCTTTTCAAAAGTAAAACAAGTACTATCAGACAACAAAGATTTATATTATAATGATGTAAAAAATTCTATGAAATATGCTGATGAAATTGTAAAATTTCAAGATTTATTGACGCCAGAAGGTTTAGAAATAGTATTAAAAAAATTTGGTTGTGATATTACGCAAGATAATATAGATTTTTTAAATCATTATCTAAGTTTACATCCACCAAAATTATTAAAAAAATTAGGAATAGAAACATGAATGAAAATATTGAAGAACGTATCTGGGGGTATTTTACAGTGCTATATGATACTGAAAATGTAAAAGTAAAAGAACTTGTTGTAAAGCCAAGTCATTGCTTAAGTTATCAAAAACATAGTAAACGCAGTGAATTTTGGGTAGTTCAAAGTGGTGTTGCCAGAGTTGTAAAAAATTATAATGGTGCCGTAGACAATGATCACACTAAAATCTTACAGGTAGGCGAAACTGTTTCAATTCCTGTTGGTAATTGGCACCAAGTTGTAAACATTGGTAAGGAACCACTAGTTATTATTGAAACACAATATGGCGAGGCATGTGATGAAGATGATATTGAAAGGAAATTCCAATGATGCGCTGGTTTGATAAATGGTTTCAAAAGCAAGCAAAGAAGGCTTGGGAAGCAGAACAAAAAGCACAGCACAACTTGATTTATACTGATTCTAATCCAAGATCATTAAGTTCAAGCAAAATTGATGCCAATGGTATCAATATGAAACTACATATTGCTAATGGTGGATATATTGTAGAGTTTCATCGTTATGATGATCATAAAGATCGTGCTTTCAATGAACTGCATGTTATCAATGATGGTGAAGATTTAGGTGAGCGTTTAAGTGAAATCATCGTTCAGTACATTATAAGTAATAGGTAATGGACGAAGATTTTGAATACGATACAGGTCGTGTAATTCCTCGTGATAGTGCTGGTTGGCGAGAGTTTGAATTTAACCGTGTCAAAAAAATAAAAGATTTTTTGACGATGGGAAATATTGATCCCGATGATGCATTTTTTAGGGTTCCGTGGCGTGATCAGGTAAAACTCCAACAGCAGCATCCAGCACTTGCAGAAGCTTGGAACCATTATATAGTTCTGCTATCAATGATTTACGAGGAACAAAATGGAACTAGACCTTGAATTAACTGATGAAGAAGTTGAATATCTAATCTTAAAATATATTAGGGATCAAACCCTAATGGGTAGGACAGAAATCCCAGTCTCTGAAATATATGAATATTTGGACGCCGAAGTGCCAGTTGACGAGGATATGCACGATGGAGTCGCCGTTTTGACCACAGATGCGCTGCAATATATCGCAGAATATGAAGAAAAATACCGAAAAAGATTAAATTAACCATTGACAAACCCGATAAATATGTTATATTGGTTATAGTCAATTGGAGAACCACCATGCGTAAGACCCTAGCTATCCTACTCGCAGCCACTACATTAGTTACCGCAACGGCAGCAAACGCTCAATGGCGTGATCGTCGTGACCATGGTCCACGTCCTGGCTATAATGGTGGCGGAAATTGGGTTGCTCCACTAGTTGGTGGATTAATCGTTGGCGGTATTTTGGGCAGTATGGCTGAACAAAATCAATATCAGCAACCACAATATTATCAGCCACAGACGTTTTGTCGCATGGTTCCTGTGTATGACGCATGGGGCAATTATGTAGGTCGCCAACGTCGCTGCTATCAACAATAAGGTATAATATGGGACTCCTCGACAAACTATTTGGTAAATCAAAAATTAACGACGCTACCGCCTCTGCTGTAATTACAGAAAGCGCACCACCAGCTTCTACTAAAACTAACACAAAACCGAAAAAACCACGTAAGCCAACGGCAGCAAAGGTTGAAGAACCTGTTGCAGAAGTACAACCAGAAGTTCGTGTACTTAAATTTGACTTTGACCCACAAAATCCACAAATTGGTTCTATGGAACTTGACTGGAATGCAGAGTTTATTGAAATGTTACGACAAGCTGGTTATCGTGGTGTTAATCCAGAAGCATTAGTAGATGCTTGGTTAAATGATATTGCTCGAAATATCATTAATAGTTCACAATCCGCCGATGGTACCAATCGATATGTAAGTCGTCGAGATTTAGGCGATGGTTTTAGCGAAATACGTTAATACTTGACAAACCCCTTGTAAGAGATTATATTAGTATTATGAAATATCTTCTTGTAGATACAGCAAACCTATTCGCTCGTGCACGTCACAGCACTTCCCGTGGCGCAGATACATGGCAAAAGATTGGTTTAGCATTGCATATTATGTTCAATGTCATACAAAAGATGCATCGTTTACACAAACCAGACCATGTTATTTTTGCACTTGAAGCCCGCAGTTGGCGCAAAGATCATAACACAACCTATAAGGCAAACCGTGCTGTCGTGAAGAATAAAATGACAGTTCGTGAAGCAGAAGAAGACAAAGAGTTTTGGGAAGTATATAGTGACTTTACAAAATGGATCGATGAGCGCACTAACTGCAGCGTAATTCGTGTTGAACGTGCAGAAGCAGATGATATTATTGCTCGTTGGACTGCGCTTCATCCTAATGATGAGCACATTATTCTATCCAATGATAGCGATTTTTATCAGTTGCTTAGTGATAAAGTCACTATCTATAATGGTATGACTAACCAATACATTACTCTTCAAGGTTTCTTTGAAGATAACGGTAAACCTGTTATGGATAAACTTACTAAGGCACCAAAGACCGTTGGTGACCCTAAGTTTATTCTATTTGAAAAATGTATGCGTGGTGATCCTACAGATAATATTATGACTGCAAATCCTGGCGTTCGCACTAAAGGCAGTGCCAAGAAAGTAGGTCTTACAGAAGCCTATGCTGACCGTGAACGCAAAGGATATGCATGGAACAATATGATGTTGCAGCGTTGGGTTGACCATAATGGCACAGAACACCGTGTTCTTGATCGTTATGAAGAAAACCGTGTGCTTGTTGATCTCACTGCACAACCGCAAGAAATTCGTGATGCTATAGATGCTACTCTGCTTTCAATTAGTCCTAAAGAAAATCGTCAGATTGGCACACAATTAATCAAGTTCTGCAGTAAGTATGAACTTGTCAAACTTAGTGAAAATGTTCAACCTATTGCTGAAATTCTCAGCAAACCATTTGTAAAGGAAACCGAATATGCGTGATTTTTTTGTAAAATATTTTCCGTGGGCAATTTTAATTGTTTTTGGTTTAGAGATTTATCAATATTGGAATATTGATAATGATCGTGTTTTGATGGGTATTGTTGCCGCTATTGGGTGGGCTTCATTCATTGAAGTTCGTGGTGAATATAATTCACTGATGGATATGATCGAAGGAAAGATTAAAGATGACACTCAAGGCTAAGAATATTGTTGAAAATCGTTTTTGGATTATCGAAAACGATAAAGGCGAGCGTATTGGAAATATTGCGCAAACTACCACTGGTATTCGCTGTACTGTAGATGATAGTGTAGAAGTATTTCCAGATATGCAAGAAATGATGGAAAAAAAGAATATTGTCATTTCTAGAAAAATACGTGAAAACAAAACTATTGCAGATAATGAAGTATATGGTTTTCCTACCAGTCATACTGCATATAATCAAATTTGGAATGTAAAACTTAAACTTCCAATTTATACAAAAAACAACAAAAGTAGTTCATATTTTTGTGCTGGATATTATGTTGTAAAATATGATAAAGTTTGGGTTGCTGAATATTGCCCAAAATTTATTACACTACAACGGTATCAATATTATGGTCCTTATAAATCTAAAATAGAACAATCCGAACGATTGAGGAATGTAAGTAATGAGACCGCCTAGAACTTATCACATACGTGAATTTATTAATCGTGGACAAAGCATTGTAGGTAATAACTTAGTATTTGATAAAGACACGGTTTCAAATATTACTAAAGAACTTGCTGATGTTCTTGCTTATGTGCTTGAATTAGAAAATAAAATTGATGAATTGCAAAATAAAGTTGACGAATCACAAATCATTACAGTAGAATTAACTGGGGAAAATTTTTAAAGCATTTTTATAGTTAATAAATAATTATGCAAAGTATTCAATTATGTCAAGACCAAAGCCCCAAGTTATAGTAGAAATAACAAATAAAACAACTTATAAGTCAGAACAAGTTTTGGCTAGCGAAGGTATATGGGCTATTTTTTATGATAGTAAACCAATTAATTTGAAAACTACTTCTATGTTGGCACAGTATCCAGGTCCAAAGTATAAGAAAACCAGTTTCTCGAATCCAGGTCATGCAATTAATTTGTGTAAGAAACTTAATATACAATTTAAAACTACCAAATTTAGCGTAGTGTTGTTGAACAGTGGCTCAACCGTTTATCCAACCAAATAATAAAACTAAAACTGAGTGGACACATGAACTTTATCATTTAGCCTATGGCGAAGATGCATTTGTTCCAAACATAAATCAAAAAAATATCTATATTCTTTATTGGTATAATAATAACAAAAATTTTGGTTTTAGATTAAACAACACCGCTTTTGAACTTATGCGTAGTTATGGTTACAAATTTTATGAACATCAAATTGATAGACGCAAATATCAAATCAATGGCAAAGAACTCGTGCTAATGGATCGTTACCATCCACACCCTTGGTTTTACCAAATGAGTAAAGGGGAATTATTCCTAATGGATAGTGAACTCTCTATGATGATAGAACTTTGTGGTGGAAATTTAAGTCAAGCTATACAAAATATGTCTTGACAGCCATTAAGTTTGTGTTATATTTGTAATATAAGCAATGGAGAACTAGCAGTGACTGATACCATTTCTCTCAAAGATGCCATGACTGCCGCCGTAGCCGCCCAACGGGTTAATGGCAAATATATCAAGCGTTATGATGCCAAGGAAGGTGAACTTTCTAATGGTGTTCTAATGCGTGAATTTCTCAATCCAGAAATGGTAAACTTTAACCATTTGTCGCAAGATATTGAAATTGCTGAACAAATTCTTGAATATCTTGATAGCAAGATGATTGAACTTATTGCTGGCACTCTCCACGATTATTGGAAAAATTTGGTTTTATTGACTGAACAAAAACAAATTAATTTCAGTGATTTCAAGACTTTAGCATTAATTGCTAGTGTTCCAAACTCCTATAATAATGCCGTTGGACGTGAAAAAGCCAAGGATGAATTGCGCATCATTGCTGAAAATAGCCGTCATATTGGCAATATTGGCGAAACTATTGAGGCAGATTTGACCATCAAATCAGCGGTTTATAGTGCCAACTACAACAAATGGTACCATACAGCCCTTACAAGTGACCAAAATTTAGTCTGTTTTCCGCTCGCAGAACAGCTAAATCGGGGCGATATTATCGCTATTTCGGCTAGAATTTACAAGCATGACGACAATAATCAGACCCGCTTGCACTATGTTAGGGTCAAAAAAAGTGCTTGACAGCCCCTAAATCTGTGTTATATTAAGTTATAGTCAATTGATGGAGAACACGGATGCGCAATTCTTGGTCATTTTCTCAGTATCTTGAAGAAATCATCACCCTAAGCGAAATCGTTGAAATTCCTGGTATTGAGGAATCTCGTGCTGTTCTTATCACGGAAATGTGGGGTAAATTCCCCAACGAATGTGTGGCAATCGGTCTCACTGACGGGGTTAAAAAATAACCCTTGACAACCTCTAATTCTGTGTTATATTACTAATATATAAGCAATGGAGCGGCGAAATGGCACAAGTAAGCACCCGTAAGGCTAAGATTTCCACTATCCTTCATAACCGCTATTTTACCAAAGGCGTTCAGGATGCGGTAGCAGGTCGCCCATTCGACCCCGATTATGACAAGTGGGAAACTGCTTCTCACGGTGCTGCACAATGGTGCTATGAGCGTGGTCGTCAATATGGTATTGCCACAGGCGGTAAAGTTCCTACCAAAACTGGTAAGCGAATTAACTATTTTGCTATTCGTGAGTTTAACCGTCTTTACCATGATGGTTCAATTATTTGAAAAAAGTGCTTGACAACCCCTAAATCCGTGTTATATTAAGTTATAGTCAATTGATGGAGAGCGATATGACTGATACCGATTTTGCTACCTTTGGTATGTCTCAAGCCGATATCCGTGACCAATATATTAACGGAATTACCGCTAAATTAACGGGTATGGAAATGGTTGTTATGGGCATTTTGAGCGATTGTCAGGAAATGATTGCTATGAAAAATCCAACAATTCCGCATCCGCGTGTTGACGAACACATCCGTAAACAGATGAATATCGCCAAGTTTATTCTTGGCGAAATGATGCAAAAAACTGCTTGACAATCCCTAATTCTGTGTTATTGTTATAATATAAACAGCAACGGAGATTTCCCATGGATATGCAATCTGGTCTCGCCGCTCTCATTGAAAAGTCAAAAGCCGATTATCTTGCTTGGTGTGGCAATCGTGCATCTGAACCACATGTTCAGCAAATGATTACGGATTTTGATGCCTCTATCCGCATTGAGGAAGGCAACAAATATTTCAAAATCATCAAGCAAAACTCTGTCCATTCTTTCGTAGTCAAGAAAGATGGTCCAAAGTTCCGTGCAGGTGATATCTTGAAGCCTGCTTCGTGGAAGGCTCCTGCTATGAACTTTGCTCGTGGCAATGTTCTTGAAGGCAAACTTGATTGCATCCGTTGGACAGGTGCGCTGTAAAAAAGTGCTTGACAACTACAAATAATCTGGTATATTAAGTTTATAGTCAACTGATGGAGAAACACAATGGCTAAGAACACTGACACTGCACTTTCAGAAGTGCGCACGGTTACCCTTGCTGCTGCAAAGCGTGAGGTCATGGTTTGCGCTCGTCGCAAACGTCCTGTATTCCTTTGGGGTGCGCCCGGTATCGGTAAGAGCGAACTTGTTGCAGACCTTTGCGAAAGCATGGGTGGTAAGTTGTATGATTTGCGTCTTGCACTGATGGACCCTTCTGACTTGAAGGGCGTTCTCTACTACAATCCTACTGTTGGTAATGCTATGTGGAATGCTCCACCTGATTTGCCATCCGCAGAAGAAGCTGCCAAGTATCCTGTAGTGTTCCTGTTCCTTGATGAAATGAACTCTGCTGCACCCGCAACACAGGCTGCTGCATATCAGTTGGTTCTTAATCGTCGTGTTGGCACCTATGAGTTGCCCGACAACGTTGTTATCGTTGCCGCTGGTAACCGTGATACTGACCGTGGTGTCGTGTATCGTATGCCATCGCCACTTGCCAACCGTTTTGTTCACTTGAACTTGCGTGTTGACTTTGAGTCGTGGAATGATTGGGCTATCAACCATGCTATCAATCCTGATGTAGTTGCGTATGTTACCTGTAACAAGAATGACTTGTTCAACTTTGATCCTCGTTCAAGTGGTTCATCGTTTGCTACGCCTCGTTCTTGGTCGTTCGTCAGTGAGTTGCTGCAAGAAGACCTTAACGATACCGAACTCAATGACCTTGTATCGGGTACTGTTGGAGAAGGCGTTGCACTCAAGTTTGCAGCCCATCGTAAGGTTGCAAGCCAGATGCCTAACCCTTCTGATATTCTGTCTGGTAAGGTCAAGGAACTTCGTACCAAGGAAATCGGTGCCAAGTATTCTCTCACGGTGTCTTGTTGCTATGAGTTAAAAGACTCGTTTGACAAGCGTGGTGGCGAGCGTATGAAAGAAAACGACAACGTTGCTTGGCACGAAGAACTAGACAACGTGTTTCGTTTCTATCTTGATAACATGGACACTGAGTTGCAAGTTATGATGCTTGCTACTATCCTTCGTAACTACAAGTTGCCTATGAAAACTAGTCGCTTGAAGAACTACAAGGATTACCATGCCAAGAACGGTGATTATATCCTCGCCGCTGTGCGTGACTAACTCTCGCCCCATCGTTCTCCATCAGTGAGGGCGAGATAATAGGGGAGCAAATTGCTCCCCTATTTTTTTACTAATAAATATTCTTATGTTTGATTTTGAAAATATTTTATGTTATCGTGCGTTTACGGAATTATATATTGACATAGACAAAAAAAATTATAAACCATGCTGTCAATTTAATACAAGCACTGAATATAATGGACTTGAAGATTTTAACAAAGCTATTCGAAATGATAACTTAAAGAATAATTGGTCTGCTGGTTGTGAAAATTGTAAAATTGCAGAAGAAAACAAAAATTTAAGCCATAGGTTATTTCCTAATCATCTTCCAAACCAATCAATTATCGAAGATAATAAATTTATATTAAAGCACTTAGAACTAAGATTAGATACTGTATGCAATCTTGCATGTGTCACCTGTGACAGTGGATCAAGCAGCAAATGGTCTAGTGAAGATGAAAGAATGTATGGAAAAACCGTAAGTAAAAATAATCATTTAGATTATAATTGGGTTCTTGATAGAAAATTATGGGAAAATGTAGAATCGTTAAATTTGTATGGCGGTGAACCATTTTATTCTAAAAAATTAAAAACAATATTATCTTGGTTAATTGCTAATGATTTTTCTCAAAATATAAAGATATCTTTTTATACAAATGGTACCATATTTAATGAACAAATAATGGAAATGTTAAGCAAATTTAAATGCAGTGTAATTGGTATTAGCATTGATGGAGTTGGTCAAAATTTTGAAATAATTAGGTGGCCAGCCAAGTGGAGCAATCTTCTAGATAATATTGAACGATTAAAGAAAATAAAAAATAGTGAAATATACATAACCTATACTGTTAGCATTCTGAACATTTTTAATATTAAAAATGACATGATTATTCTTAAAAATATTACAGAAAATATTGCATTTAATTTACTTGAAAGACCAGAATACTATAATATTCAAAATATCCCTGCAAAATTTAAAGTAAAGTTAATCAAAGATTTAGAATTAGATTCAACATTTGCAGAAATAATTAAAAAACTTAAGATAAATGGCAATAATAAAGTATTAAAAGAATGTATAGATAGGTTAAAAACCCTAGATAAATTTAGAAATACCTATAGTGACAGCCTTTTTCCTGAAAATTTTATAAATTTTTTGCTTGACAATCCCCAATAGTATGGTATTATAAATTATAACCTTTGGAGAACACGATCATGGCTAAGATGAAACAAGGTGCTGGCAAACTCAGCGAGACGATTGATGCGGTTCAAGACGAGGCAGCACGTCAGGCTATTCTCAAGGCTCGTATTGCCCTCGTGCTTAAGCAACCCTTCTTTGGCAATCTTGCCATGCGTCTTACCCTTAAGAACGCTGACAGTTGGTTGACGACTGCTGCCACCGATGGTCGCCATTTCTTCTATAACAGCGAGTTTATCCTTAAACTTCCTACTAACCAGATGATGTTCTTATTCTGTCACGAGTTGCTTCATTGCGCTTATGATCACATGAACCGTGGTCGTGGTTATAACCGTGACCTTGCCAACATTGCCATGGACTATGTTGTTAATGCCGATTGTATCAAGTATAACCTTGGTCAGAAAATTACGGTTGTGCCGGTTCTTTATGATCGCAAGTATGATGAATGGAACTTTGAACAGGTCTATGATGACCTCATCAAGAATGCCAAGCAGATCAATATTGAAGATTTGCTTGATCAACTGCTTGACGAACATATGGATGGTTCGCAAGGCAAGGGTGATGGTGAAGATGGCAAAGATGATAAGGATGGCAAGGGCAACGGTCGCCCTAACCCGCTGACACCAGAAGAACGTCAGGCTATCAAGGACGAGTTCAAAGAAGCCATGCTTGCTGCTGCACAGTCTGCAGGTGCTGGCAATACGCCTGGCAACATCAAACGCATGATCAATGAACTTACGCAACCTAAAATTAACTGGCGTGAACTTATCACACAACAAATCCAGTCTACTGTTAAGAACGATTACACTTGGACTATTCCTAACAAGAAGATGTTCTCGCAAGGATTTGTTCTGCCTAATATGCGCAAAGATCAGGCTATTGATGTTTGCATTGCGATTGATACCAGTGGCTCTATTGGCAATGATCAGTTGAATAACTTCTTTAGTGAAATCAACGGCATCATGCAGTCTTACGATGACTACAAGGTCAAGATTTGGTGCTTTGATACGCAGGTTCACAATCCAGTAGATTATACCACTGCCGATGGTGATGAACTTATCAACTATCAAGCTGCAGGTTTTGGTGGCACTGATTTTGAAGTAAACTGGAAATGGATGAAAAACGAAGATGTAAATCCAAAACTCTTCATTGTGTTCACTGACGGTGAACCATATGGTTCATGGGGCGATGAGAACTATTGTGATACAGTATGGATTATCCATAATAAGTTTAACAAAACGATTGAACCGCCGTTTGGTATTCACGCATATTACGAAGAATAACTTATTATTGTCAGTCTCCAATAAACTTGGCTTCGAAAAATTTTCGGAGCCTTTTTTATTTTATTAAATACTACTATAATACGGAGATTACTATGACTGATACAACAACCGCAGAAACAACACCACCAAGTTTAACAATCAATGATATTGGTTTTCTTGTGCAAATTATTGAAACAGTTGCACAGCGTGGTGCTTTCCGAGCAGATGAACTAAGCAGCGTTGGTGCTGTGTATGATAGAGTTAAAGCATTTATTACTGCTAACACCCCACAACCAACAGCAGATCAACCAACAGAGGAAGTAAATCAATGAGTTTTTTTAAACATGTAGGAACTGTGAACAGCAAGAAAGTTATTATTGTACAGCGCCAAATGAGTGGCGATGAAGCACATATGGCAGTTGTCATTTACAGTGATATTATGCCAAGCAAGTATCATGATGATGTCATGAAGGTACTTGAAAGTGAAGAGGGACAGCAGGCATATGAGTTCCGTGATATTCTAGAACGTCGTATGATGGCAGATGGGAACAACATGATGCAAGCACTTAGCCAAGAAAATTATCTAAAGCGAGTACCTGCCAATAACGTTATGGTTACACCAAACAGCAAAAGCAGCATGCGTCTTGATGAACTATCTAAACTTCTTAATGAAGTTGGCAAGGGACAAGATGCAGTTAATCGTCTTGAACGTATGGAAAATAAACAAGGTTACGCTGATCCAGCAAAGGATGCCCTTACAGATTCATTAGTAAGTGAAAGCGTTAGTATAGAGGAATTAAATCCTCCAATGACTGCTGCTACTGTTGCGCCGCCAGTTCCAGATCAAACTGCACTTATGATGCAAATGATGCAAACTATGCAAGCGATGCAACAACAGATTAATGAAATGCGTGGTGCTACAGCACCTGCGCCAAAAGCCAAAGCAACACCAAAGGCAAAAACAGCACCAAAGACTAAGACCGCTGCCCGTGCCTGACAATACCAAGTTCAGTGATGAGTTTTACGAACGATGGGAACATCTGATTTCAACAGTTGAAATTTCAGAGGTTCCCATGCGTTTTATACGAGAAGTAAGTGTCAAACTTGACACAGGAGAAACTCATAATTTTGACATTGGACTAATGTTACAAAAAGGGTATGAAGCTGAACATCTAGAAGAAATTGTCCAAGATTATCTTGATGCGCACAGTGATTTAATTGATGTTGTAGATTTTCATATTAATCTATCTGCGCTTGCAGAAGAAGTAGAACCTAAGACTCTTAAAATTTTAGAGCAATGATTAAAGCTATCTTTGCAGTTGATCGTAATGGTGGAATCGGTAAAAACAATACTTTACCATGGCCACATGATAAGCAAGATATGCAATGGTTTTCGTCTAACACTCGTGGCAATATTGTCATCATGGGCAGCAATACGTGGTTAGACCTAAAGATGCCCAAGCCACTACCAGACCGCCACTGTTGCGTAGTAACAAATAAACCAGTTGATAGCTTCCGTGATGCCCATACTATCATTCATGGCAATTATATTGAACAAAGTTTGGCAGTAATTAAAGCACAGAATCCAGATAAAGATATATGGATTATTGGTGGAGCAAAACTTATTAACAGCACCAAACATCTGTTTCAACAAATATATCTTACCGTTTTTGATGATAATTATAATTGCGATGTTAGCGTAGATGTGGTAGAATTACTACATAATTTCCAAATGGATTGGGAAACATACGGCAAAGATAAAGTATTTCAGGTGTGGAAACGACATGCAAAATTATAATGAATTATGTAAAAAAATTATACTAACAGGACCGCAAAACATAGATAGAACTGGCGTTGGTACTGTTAGCTTATTTGGTGAACAGCTACGTTTTAATTTGCAAGAAGGTTTTCCAGCAGTCACGACAAAGCGTCTTGCATGGAAAAGTGTAGTAAGTGAACTATTATGGTTTATAGAGGGAAGCGGCGATGAACGACGATTGGCAGAAATATTGCATGGAACCAGAGACGAATCAAAACAAACCATCTGGACTGCAAACGCTCGTGCAAGCTATTGGCTTCCAAAGTCTGTTTATAGTGGCGATTTGGGTAGGGTATATGGTGTACAGTGGCGTCATTGGCGCAACGTAGATGGTAGCGAAACTGACCAATTAATAGAACTCATTGATGGGTTAAGGAATGATCCAACAGGTCGTCGTCATATTATTACAGCTTGGAATCCTGGCGAACTTAAAGAGATGGCGCTGCCACCGTGCCATATGTTTGCACAATTTTATATTCGTAATAATATTTTAAGTTGCCAAATGTATCAACGCAGTGCTGATTTGTTTTTGGGTGTGCCATTTAACATTGCAAGTTATGCATTGTTTACGCACCTAGTTGCTAAGACAATTGGTGCGCAAGTAGGCGAACTTATTCTTACATTTGGTGATGTTCATATCTATAATAATCATGTTGAACAGGTTATAGAACAACTAAGTCGTGAGCCTTATCCACCGCCTTATCTTGATTTAAGTGACGTTAAAGATATTTGGTCGGCGCAGATGGAAGATATTCGTCTAATGAATTATAAGCATCATCCAACTATCAAAGCAGATATGGCAGTATGAAAGTACTAGCAGTTGGTGCTCATCCCGATGATTTAGAAATTGCATGTGGCGGAACGTTACTACGTTTTATAAAAGAAGGTCATGATGTATCAATGGTTGTCATGGTTAAGCCAACCGTTGAAGTTAATCCAAGTAGAAACAGTGATATTGTATCCCAAGAATTGCATAATAGCATCACTTCATTTGGCAATAACATCCTAATATTTGATACTCCTGAGCATCCAAATGGTCGCCCCAACTTAACCTGTGATGTCAATACCATTACATCATTTGAAAATCTTGTTGGTAAAGATTATGATTTACTAATAACGCCTTGGTATGAAGACACCCATCAAGATCATAAAGCAGTTTATGATATTTGCATGGCATATAGTCGCCATAATTTTAAAGAAGTGTGGCATGCAAGTCATCCACTTTATGCACATAATTACCGCAGATTTTTTAACAACGTGTATGTAGATATAGATTGGCACAATAAATTAAACTTGTTAAAATGCTACGATAGTTACATGACGCAAGATCGTATTGACGAGATTTCTAGACATAATTTCTATCATGGTCGTGGTAAGGCAGTCGAGGTTTTTAATCAATTTTGTAGAAGAATATGACTACGCCTATTAAAATGTTTCAACTTGATCGTTTATGGAATGAAATAAAAGATCAAACGCTTGCTTTAATTGATGAGTCAAATGCAACTGGCTATGGTCAACGTGGACCATCAGTTACAAAACTTGAAACTCAGTTAAAAATTCTGAGCAATCGCAAACATGCTATCACAGTTGCTAGTTGCACAGATGCATTGCTGTGCGCCATTGAATCATTGAAATTACCAAGGGGCAGTTACATTGCCACACCAAGTTTAACATTTACTGCGGTTGCTTCCCGAATTGTTTGTGCTGGCATGATACCATATTTTGTAGATACAGATGAATATGGACATGTTGACCTTAACAAAGTTCCAGAGTTATGCAGTGCATTGATCGCTGTTGATTTATTTGGTTGTGCAATGGACTATGATAAACTTAACATTTGGCAAAAGAATAATCCACATTGTAAGGTTATCATGGATGCTGCACAAAGCATTGAGACTATCTATAAAGGATTATCTAGCCTTTCGCAAGGGTATATTGCTGTTACAAGTTTTAGTCCAAGCAAGACTATTCCATCATGGGGCAGTGGCGGAGCAATATTTACAGATGACGACGAGATTGCAAGATTTGCAAATCAATGGCGAACTCATGGCAAGGAAAGTAATGAGGATATTGCCACAACCTATGGCGCAAATAGTATGATAGGTGCTATGGAAGCAGCACAGATATTAGTAGCTACAGAACAAAGTCACTATCGTCGATCTCGCCGTGAATATATTGCCAATCACTATAATAGTGAAATGCAAAAAACTGTTTTGAAACCCTTGCCACAACGTGGAGTACACACTTGGCATAAATTTGTCATTGATGCTGGCGAAAAACAAACAAACCTTATTGCATGGTTGCAAAAAAACAATATTGAGTGTAAAATATTTTATAAACCATTAATTCATCAAGAATTTCTATACGCAGATTTTCCGCACGGTCGCATGGAAAATTGCGAAAGATTTGTACAAACAACCGTAGCAATACCGTGCCAAAGCACACTTAATACAGATGAAATTGGTCGCATTGGTGATGCATTAAGGAATTTTAAATGAAAATAATGATTCTTGGTGGTCATGGTTTTATTGGTTGCCATGTCAGTAACATACTTGTTAATAGTGGACATGATGTATCAATAATTGATAATTATGATAATTATAATTCTATACCATATTGGGAATATGGCGCAATCTTACAAAAACGCATTGCTCATTCGCTATGTTTTTCACGTGACAATGATATTGTAAATCCACTTAATGATGTCTTTGCAGAATTTTCTCCCGATGTTGTAATTCATCTCGCAACTTATCCTAATGCTTATTATGTGCGAGATAATCCAGTAAAAGCTGCTGCAAATATGTTGACAGGCACCGCAAATGTTTTGGACGCTTGTGTTAAAAATAAAGTAAAGCGCATTGTTTATGCAAGCAGTAGCATGGTATATGGTGATTTTGATAATGCATATGAAACCACGCCGTGCAATCCACAAACCTTATATGGAAACTATAAACTTCAAGGCGAACGTTTGATTCAACTGTGGAAACAAAACTACGGACTAGAATATACTATATTACGCCCTATTTCAGTTTATGGAACACGTGATATGATTATTCGTGTTATTAGCAAAATGGTTGCAAGTTCAATTCGTAATGGCGAAATACAGGTAAATGGCAATGATTTGCTTGATTTTACTTGGGTAGAAGATGTAGCACAATACTTTGCCTTAGCTGCTACAAGCCTAAATGCCTCTAATGAAATATTTAATTGTTCACGAGGCAATGCCAGACCTTTGATTGAGGCAGCTAACATTGTTTCTAGTAAATTGAACTCTAAAATTTCTATATCAGAAAGAGATACACTTTATCCTACCCGCGGTACTTTAAATAATAGCAAAATTAAATCATTGCTGAATTATGCGCCACAGATAGATATTGAACAAGGTATAATTCAATATATTGATTGGTTTTTACAACAAGATTGTTATAAAAAACATTTTAATATATAGTATCATAATATTCTTTTAACCATTTCCAATCAAAACTTAGTTGGAGTTTTTCTGGGTCACCGTTAACCTCAATATAATAACGATCAGCATCATTTGCGCCTCGTATACACCATTCTGCATTTTCACCATTGGCCACGGTTTTCCATATATGTAAACGATGCGCAACTTCTATTCTATTATGTTGTTCAGTTTCTTGACGTAATTTTAAAACTTCACGAAAGGCACTTCGCCAAGTAATCCAAGAATCAGAATTAAATCTACTTTCACTAGCACAAACTGGTATTACCGTATGTTTTTGACTTAGAGTAAAATCTAATCCTGGTTTTGTTTCTAGCACTAATTTTTTATTATATAAATTTATATTCATAGCACCATATTCTAGATTGTTAAGCGGATTTCGACTATGAAAGATATAATGCTTAGGTTCTTGCCAATAATCAGGAGTATAAGAAAAATTAAAATTATCTAGCACCCAAGTTTTAGCAAATACAGCGTAAAACCATGGAGTATCACTTAGCGAGGCTGCTACTTTATATGCAAGTTCACGTCCAATTACTCCATCGCTGCGTTTAGCATTTGGAAAAATATCAAGAAGATGTTGATAGTTTTCATCAGCCATAGATTCGCCATTGCTTATGAATATGACATCAATATTCATGTCAAATCCATATTGTGGATAGCGTAATAAATGAGGATATTCATATATTTCTTTTTGTACAACACAGTCGCGAGGCACTAATGTAGTGGCATTTCCATTATTAAGACTTACTACAGGTCGTTTTTCCCATAAACAAACATCTGGATAATCTATAAAACCAGTATAAGAATACACAGTATAAATTGAACTTGTTCTAGGTGTTGAATTAAGTTCTAATGCAAGACTATCGTGAGTTACTTTTACCACTGGCCACCTTTTTCTCTGTAGTGGGTCATGTTTAAAGTTAAATTTTACTTTATCAGGATTAAAACTTGGAACATGAACAAGGAATGTATCACCCTTTTCACAAGTTCCACTTGGCCAACAATGTATTTGATCACATTGGTCGAGATCAGGCAACCAGTTCCAATCAAAATCATTATAGTTGCATACATCACTATAAATCCATAACCATTCACGATTGCTTTTGTTAACTGCAGCTTTAATAGCTTCTTCCATCGTAGTAATAAGACGAACTTGGAAATCTGAAGTGTGTGGGTTACTAAAACTGTTGGTATTTAAGAAACACATATTAGCATGTAAGTCATTAAATTTTAAATTTGATGTGTGATATTTGTAATCTATAAAATTTGTAATAGCATCGCGATGAATAAGAACCGTGTAGCTTAATTGTTTCTTTCCATCCATAGTGAAAGAATGAATATAATTAGTATCCCAACCATCAGGCAACCACTCAAAATCCCATTCACTGTAATCAATTCGACGGTCAGCAATCCATGTCCATTCATTACCCATAGCTAGATTTTTTATAGTTTCTAAATTAAATGTATCAGTATAATCTTGCCAATAAATGACAGGACGAACGTGTGGCAAAAAACGTAAATCACTGCGATGATATATTGTTTTTGGATTGGTAATATTTTTGTTTATGAGTTTAGTATACCCTAGATGCTGCGTTCCTGACATACAAAATACATGGGTTTTATCTACATCCCATGCATCGGGTAACCAATCAAAATCAAAATTGCTATAATCTATGCGATCATCACGAATCCACACCCATTCGTCATTTTCAATATCACTTTTAAATCGTAATTGAGTAGTGTGATATTTTGTTTCAATACTTGCAATTTTAGTGTTGCGCAAAAAAGTATAACATAGCTGCTCGGTACCACGCATTGCAAAAGCATGTGTTTTGTTAGTATCCCATTCGTCTGGTAGCCAATTAAAATCAAAACCAGTATAATCTATGCGGTCATCACAGTCCCAAACCCACTCATCATTTTGTTTAGTAGGATCAAATTTTAAAGTTGATTCATGATATTTTGTTTTTGTAGATTTAACTTTAGTATTAGTTAAAAATGTGTAGGATAGCTGTTTTGTACCTTGCATAGTAAAAGCATGTTTTTTGTCAATATCCCATGCATCAGGCAACCAAGTAAAATCAAAGTCAGTATAATCAATACGGTCATCACGAATCCATATCCACTCATCATTAGGTTTATTTTGATCAAACAATAGTTTTGCATCATGATACTTTATTTCTTTGCTAGAAATCTTAGTATTGTGCAAAAAGGTATAAGCAAGCTGCGTTGTCCCATTCATGGTAAAGGCATGCGTTTTGTTTATATCCCATGCATCAGGCAACCAATTAAAATTAAAATTGCTATAATCAATACGATCATCTACAATCCATACCCATTCGTTATCGGTAGGTAATAGTGAATGCACTTTATCAATTTCTTTAAATAGCAAATAAGAATTGTGATATACACGCTCATTGGTGCATCCTTTGCGCATTAAACGTGTATACGATAGCTGTTCGGCACCCCACATGCAAAACTCATGAATCTTATCAGCTTCCCATGCATCTGGTAGCCAGTTAAAATTAAAATCACTATAATCTATACGACTGTCAGCAATCCAATTCCATTCGTATGGTGAATCCTTTGCACTATTTGTATCGTACCAAATGCCAACTGATTTAAACCGTAAATTACTAGAATGATATTTTTTTTCTTTACCGCTGCCTACGCTTGTGTAAGATAATTGTGTAGTGCCATTCATAACAAAATGATGTTGCTTATCCCAATCCCATACATCAGGATACCAGTTGAAATTAAAATTATCATATGATACTTGATTACTTTTATTCCACGTTGGGGGGTTAATTATAGGCAATATGCCGTCGTGGTAATAAGTTTCGTCATTATTATTGATTGGAATTAGCCAAGTTGTATAACATTGCGGATTATCATGACTTGCCCACGCATGTAACATTTGACCTTGATGACGATTTGGCATAAAACGCAAATTAAAATTAGTGTAGTCTACTGCACGATGGCGCAGCCATATATATTCTGTACGACTATAAGCAATCGCTTTTTCAATTAATTCTTTAATATTATTACAATCTTCATAATCATACCAATAGGTATCAAACATGACTGTTGTAACCTGGCATTAAATAATCAATCTGAAGTTGTTCATAATTTTCATCAGCCCAACTATAATCATAAACTGCTTTAACGCCATCAACTTCTAAGCTAAAAATATCTAGGTGCGAACCCATATGTTCCCAAATATCATTTTCATAAGTTGTACCAAAACTTCTTTCTAAATCTACGGATGCTATTTCTAGATATCCTAAACTTAAGTTTGGATCAAGCGGATTATAACCTTCGCGGTGTAACCAAGCATTAAATGCATTTTGTTCATTTGTGTGCCAAGAATGATGACCATATAACACATCTCGACCCCATTCAATATCAAATTCTCCGCTGTAATACTGTAAATGCGTAATAGCATCACATGTAGCTTGATCTAAGTGCGGTGCATTTTCATCGCGAAAAACTTCCATAAGAGTTTTTCCGATTTGTGTCCAATGCATGTACACATGTCCAAATTTTCGATCATACCCGTTTGTGATAAATCCTTTTCTATGTTCATTAGTCAGATTATATCTGTGAACGTTTAAAAAAGTTGTTATCTGACTTGGGCGAACCCAGTCAGGCAAGTAATATTCTTTACGCAAACTTAAACACAAAGTTTCTATTTCATGACAAAGATTGTTAATTTGTCTGATACTATATTTGACCTGTGGCGGCGCAAGTTTATAATATAAACTTAAATTTTCAACAGTACCCTGTAAGTGTTCAAAATAGTTATGAACTTCATTCATTACTTCATGATTTGGACCACCACCTCGTTTACCATTTTTGTCAATTCCCGTAATAGGATTCATAATATCCGTAGCAGTATAGTTTGTTCGTAATTTGAATTTATCTAAACCTGCACTTTGCCAAATATCAGTTTGATTAAAGTTATCAATGCGTGTTGCATGTTTAGATAATTCTTTGGCAAGATAATCTAAATTGCGTTGTGTTTTTGTCCAACCGTGCCAACAATAATTTTTTTCAAGCTGACTTTTATTTTCTAATTCTATTTTTAATGCTGAAATCCAATCTTTTGCTAATTGTGTATCATTTGGTTCAATATACACAGGTAATAATTTTTCTTTATCAATAGGATTTCTAAGGGTCATTATAAGAGTCATATATTATTCCACCAATTCAAGACATCTCCAGTGAAAATATCTTCTATCTTTATCTTAGCATCTTTACGAATAGATTCCAATTTTAATATATGTGCTTTGCCTACTTTTGCTTCTTTTTCATATGTATCTGGCCATTGTTCAGCAAATGTAGGACGTTTTTTAAGATGCTCTAGCACATCCCATAAACTTTGAGTACGGTGTGTAATAAGTGGTTTTATACGTGACTGTATATCTGCTATAAGAGGTTCTAATACGGTTCTAGGAAGTGCCAGTGGGCTGAGTATAATATTAGGAGAGAAAGAGAATACTACCTTGCTTAGTAAGTCTACATTGAACTCGTCGGCAAGAGCGATAATATTTTCAACATCGTACAAACCAGGTAAAGTGAGAGTAAAATCAATGCGCATCTGTCTAGGGTATTTTGAAGATTGAACCCCCCGTCCAAATAAATCACGCCAAGAAGAATAAACAAGCCCAGTCCTAACATATTCGCCAATCGCTCCTGTTCCATCTAAACTTGCACATATTTCCCAATGCGGAAAATGTTCAAGAAGTTCCCATAAGGTTCCTTGCCCATCTTTACAATAACTCAAGTTTGTATTATATCTTACACGAACTTGATCAGCATAGTCAAGTTCTATTATTCTTCTCATGAACGTCCAATGCTCATCATATAATAAAGGTTCACCACCTACCCAATAAATTTCACGAACCTTTTTATTTTCAATAGCTTGACGAAATTCAGGTATAACAACATTAGTAGTGAAATTACGAATTGCATGGCGGTTTTTTGGTTGCATCCAATAATTTTTTGGATTATCTAAATCAACCATTTCATTCTTTTTAACTTCTATTTCCCATGCTGAACTTAGCATATCGCCACACATACGGCACTTAAAATTGCATACATTGCTATAACGATAATCCCACGATATTGGTTCTAAGGTTGTGTAGCCATTGCTATCTGTAGAAGAAATGATGTCCCCTCGTAAATGCCCAAAGAGGTTCCCAAAATAATCACGATATACAGAAGTGTTAAGCAACTTTTTATCACATACTTCGCAAGCAGAAGGAACCACACCAGCCAACCATTGCTTTCTGATTTCCCTAATATGTTCGCCATTCCACCAATCCTTAAGTGTAAGCGGTGTAAATTCACCATCGCCACCATCTGTATCTATATATTGTTTAAAATTTTGTGCAGGTTCACGAGAAGCACAGCATAATCGACGTTCTCCTTGTGGAGAAATATATGTGTGTGTCCACGGTGCTAAGCAAAAATCATTCATAATTAATTGCCGCTGCTATCTCTGGATGATGGTCTTTCAAATTTTGTTTGCGAAATGTGTCACTATCTTTTAATACTCGCACAAGGTCTATGCAGTCACCATCGGTTCCGCTATTCATAAAATTTATTAGATTTTTAATTTCTTCGCTAAACTGATCAGGGATACTAGCTTGCGTAAGTTTATTAGTAATTTTATCTTTTGCAACTTTGTTTAAATTTTTAATACAAAAATTTGGTGGATCATGCACAACATTTAGATAATGGTAATTAAACATCTGGTGTGGTACCCAATTTAATATTTCATCAATATAATAAAAATTAAGTGAATTGACTGTCAAACAAAGTTGTAATACAATATTACTATTATTACTGCGTAATTCACGAAACTTTTGTAAATTTTCTACAACTACATCCCATTTTGCCCCGTAACGTTGATATTCAAATCGTGATCCCATGTCATCAATACTAAGCGCAATTTCTACTAGTTTAAATTGTTTCCATATTTCAGGCGCATGTTCAGGAAATTGAGTCCCATTTGTATTGTAATGTATTTCAATATTTTGTGCATAACCACTATCAACTGCTGATTGCAAGAAATCAAAATGCTCGCTGATAAGAAATGGCTCGCCTCCTGTAAATTCAAGATAACGAATATGTGGCAATAAACTACTTAAATCACTCCAAAATGCATCAACTTTACGTGGCCATTGTCCTTGTTTCAAAAAATCATTTGCTGGTCTATGAAAACCCATAGGATATGCTTTATTGATTTCAATTTCTTCTTGTGCCCATTTTGAACTACTAAAACTTCCACAGATACGACATTTTAAGTTGCATATATTTCCAAGTTTTAAATCAAGAAATATCAAATCACCGCTATCTGGATTTGTAAAATCAATATGTTGAACTAAATTATTAAGACGATACCAACTGTTTTGACGTTTACTTGTTCGTCCGCTATTTTCTTCTGCCCAACATCGATTACATGATTGGGGTTTTTCACCATTTATAAATGCTTTACGAAGATTTACCATATAGTCACTATTAAAAGCTTCTGACAAAGTAGTATTTTCGATTAGTAAATCATTTTCATTACTATCTCTAATATTTTCATTTGATAAACAGCATACTCTCATTTGACCTAATGGCGTAGTTTCAATACTAATCCACGGCAATATACAAATATCACTCATACAAATATCCTAATTCTGTTATAGCATCAGTTAGCTTTTCACTTCTTATACTGTCCAACTGTGCAGTTTTTGTTTTAAAAACCGGCAAAAGATTAGTTTTGTCATCTGCCATCATGAATTTTATTGCGCTTTCAAAACCAGTAGTAGCACGGTTCAAATGGTCTTGTGGTTTTAACCATTCAATATGTTCTAGATATTTTTCTTGAACATTTAATTTATATTGGTATGGCAATACATCAATACGATAATACATCGGGTCTTGCAAGATGTTAATATTTAAATCCTGCGGTTTTAAAAAACCTTTACTGACCCAATTTCTATGAAAATCAGGAAGATGCATTGCATTCATAATGCTTAATGTAGGGCTGATGTAAAAATCAACTTTTGGGCAAACCTGCAACATCTCTTCACGATTTCGCTCAACTTGATCCCATTTAGTTCCTTTGCGAATATACTCAGCATGTACACCCATAGCATCAAGACTTGCGCCCACGCTTACTGAAGCAAATTCACGCCATAAATCTAATACATTATTTTTTTTGTAAGTTAATTGACTAAAATTAGTGTTATAAATTAGACGAACATTAGTACGCCCACGCTTAATTAATTCATTAAGAAGACGATAGTGTTCTTCCATTATTAACGGCTCGCCACCAGCAAAATAAACTTGTTCAAGATTATCAATTTGTGGTTCTAGCTGTTCCCAAATATCATTCTCACTTTTGCCAGCAAAATTAATGCGTGTATTATGTGCCGCCCAATCAGGACCAGCCAGTTTTACTTGATCATCATACCAGTTAGAACTAAAGATATGACCACAACTCCGACAACGCAAATTGCAAAGATTTGAAAATCTAATATCCCAATAAATCATTTTCATCGGCGGATTAGGATTATCAGTTAATCCTATATGATGACCAAAGTGTTTATTTGCACTTAATCGCATACTAAAAAAACCACTTTCTTCTTGTTCATAGCAGCGTGTACATCCGCTTACAGATTTACCAGCTAACATTTTTTCACGTACATCTTGCATAAGATCACCATCCCAAATCTCTTGCAAAGTTTGCTGTCTAGTATTTCCTACTATATCTTTCATTTCTGTATTACAACATGGATATGCTTCTCCAGTTGGAAAAGCATGAAGATGAATCCATGGATACATACAAAATGATTTGTTTTCAAATATTAAATCTTTATGCGTATCACTAAGTTCTTCAACTGCAATCTTAAGTGGTTCTTTACCATTATAATTATAAACTGTCATACCATTCTTTCAGTTCAGGAAATGTTTCTTTAAAATTTTTATTGCGTCTCGCATCATACTGGCTATAAAATTGTTTAAAATCTTTTTGCAAAATTTCTATTGGGCTAGCACCTGTATGCGGAGATTCTACACTATTTAAGTATTCTATAAGACGACGAATATGTTCTATCTCCATTTGGTGTAGGTAATATCCGTCTAAATATCTTTCTAAAAATATTGAAAGTTTGTTTGCACACTCTTGTTTGATATAATCTGGCATAACGGTTGGACTTTGAAAACTAGGAAAGCGTAAAATATTAAGTGTTACGGTTACTGATTCTCTTCCTCGACCTGTTTTGATGTCCATGATATGATTTAAAAATTTTGGAAGACTGGGTAAACATAAACCATTGATAGTAGCCATGACATGCATTTTAATTCCAGCAGATTGCAAAGCAAGTATATTATCTAACCATTGTTTATAATCCAACCCATCACGAATATACTCAGCTTGTTTGCCATAGCTTTCACAACTTGTATAAATTTCAAGATCAGGTATATCTTTTACCTTATCAATAAATTCATGCAACTTTTTACTATCCATACCTAAATTGGAATTTATTGCTAGTTTTGTTTGGCTTTTTCCCGCATTTTCTTTAAACCAATCTAGTAATTTCCACGTGTGTCCACTCATAAGTGGTTCACCACCTGTGATACGCAATTCACGAAGAGTTTTGTGTAGGTCGGTTTCCCACCATTTAAAGAATGCTTCTACATAAGGGTTAGTATCTGTATACCCATAGAGTTGGCTGCTGTTGTGAGCATGTGTAAAATGATTACGCCCATCGCTAACCAACCCGCTATACGGGCCATTTGCCTTAATATCTCGGACCCAGGTAGAACTAAATGCAGGATTACAATAAGAGCAGGCAAAATTGCAAGTACGGTCAAAAGCTATCTCCAATGTTCTAAGGTTTACGTCACTTTCGCTAGGAAGATTAAATGCTTCATTTAATTCCTCTTCGCTGTATATCATAGTTTTGTATGGTCTATCACTCAAAGCAGTAGCACTACTATCTTCAATTTTCCAACAATATTCGCATCCACTTGGTCGCAAACCTTGTTGCATGAGTAATCTTTGATTTTTCTTTTCAGGTGTGTTATGTAAGGCAGCAGGATTAGCTAAAACTTGTTCTACACTTACCTGATGCGGAAGTGGATGATGACAACTAGTAGTTTGACCACTGCCTAACCATATAGTTGCATTATACCACTTGGCACCACAGAATGATGCACTTTTGGTATCAAGTACACGTTTTTTGTATTCTGTATATGTTTCGTCGGGTTTCTTACTTCTTACCATGATGTTGCATATTCTTTATTATAGTTATGACTACTGCATTTTGAAACACATTCAGTATTATTATGTAAGTTTTTGAAAAATTCAATCCACATTTTATCGGTTAAAACCTCGCCAATTGTGCGTGTATTTAAATTATATTCTGGTTTACGAAATTCATTCCAACGGGTATGACTATACCTATTTGCCATCCAACAACAGGGATAAAAATATCCTTCTGCACTAATATATAAACCTTTGTTACCAATCATACACATTGGTATAATGTCGCTATCTTTGTTTATATTGGAATATATTTCTGTATTGATTAAATTTTTTCCATTGTCTAGTAATTTTCTATTACTGATATTAATAGTTTGACGACTAAACCTATGACCTTTGGCAACATATAGCAAACTAGGTTCTAGATAATCATCGCCATCTGTGTTATAGTGTGAATATTTGCTACCAAATTTAGTGCTATTTGTAAGTTGAAATACATCGCAGTTCCAAGCAACAGCCAAGTCTTTCATAGTCATAATATCATATTGATTAAATCTAAAAGCGATTGCAGCCCAAACTATTATTGCCTCACAGTTATCACGTACTGTTTTTACTGCAGTTTGTATACTTTCCCAATCGCTATTGACTCGATATTTTTCGTTACTGCTTTGATCCCAACCATCTAAACTAAAATGGATTTCATCATATTGGTTTAAATTAGTAGAAAGTTTATTCCACCATTCTTTTTTGCGATGACTGCCATTGGTAACAATACGCAAACTTAAATTAGGTTTTGTTGCTTTAAGGTATTCAACAACTTCTAAAAATTCTCTTCCATAAATTGGATCACCATCATCACCACAAAAACTAATTTGCCACACATCTTGCAAAAATTGCGGATTAAAATTTTTCTTGAAAAAATCTAATCCAAGACTTGTTTGTATAAGAGAATCTGGTATTTCTGCACGCGGACAACGTGGACAACGCAAACTACATATGCTGCTATTTTCTATATGCCAATGCCAAATTGGAAATTTCATGATTTGTCTGCCCAATACTTACAGTTATTATACCAATCACTCATTTCTGGAAAAGTTTCTTGAAAATTTGTTTTACGACGAACATCATGTTCTGTAAAAAAACGATAAAAATCTGCCATTGCAACAGTATCCTCACGTCGATGCTCTCGCATCCAATCTACAACACGTTGCAATTTAGCAATTTCATAATCCTTGAAACCGTTAAATCTTGTAGCAATTGTTTCTGGTTGTGTACTCATCCAATTAACAATATTCTCTGTTTGCCAAGCATAACTTTCTGGCAAAATATCAATACATTGCCATGCTGGTTCACGCAGTATTGGCGTATCAAACCAGATACGTTGATAAGTTTTGCTGTATTTTCTACGAAGTTCAATCACCCATGCTAACAAATCTTTTAAACTGGTTAAATTTAAAACATTCATTGTAATAATAAAAGTTACACTATTGCGACTTGGAACCTCGGTTAAAAATCGCTCTACATTATCTTTTAACAATTCAAAATTTAATCCATGGCGACCATACTCTGCACGGTTCCCATAGCAATCAAGACTTACAAACTGCATAAAGTGTTCTAACACACCATTACCGCACATATGTTTTACATAAGTTAAATATTTGTCAAAAATATACTCATCTTGACTAAAATTTGATGTCACATTTAGATGCAAGTCTTGCTTTGGATGTTCTAATACATAATCAAATACACGATAGGTGTTGCGATCCATTAGCGGTTCACCACCTGTCATTCGAAAATGTTTTAAGTTAGGGTAGAGTTCGGGCCACCATCGCCAGAACGCATCAACATAAGGATTATCTTCCCTATTTGGTATAGGTTTACGATCACCCCTAAAATAAGCAGGACTATTATGGCTATTAGAGGTAGGATAAGCACCCAGATCATTTATCTCCTTCATCCACGAACTGCTGAACTGTGGACTACAATATGAACAACTTAAATTACAAGCACTGTTAAAATTTACTTCAACATAAGCAGGATTAGTATTCCATGTTAGCGGGTCTTGAACCAAAATCTCACTAAACTTTTCAGCAGCCCAAGGTTCTCCCGATCTGTAATGTCGGTCGGATAGGTTTCCCGTGGCTTCAACTCGCCAGCAATATGAACATTCTTCTGGCTTCTCTCCACTAAGCATTCGTGCTCTCTGGGTCTTTTTATGAGTGGTGTTATGGAGCGCACTGGGGTTATCTTGTAACTCATCGGCATCAATCCTGTGTAATGGTGGATGATAACAACTATTAGTATGTCCAGTTGTTAGGTGCAAACTTGTCTGCTGCCACTTTGCAAGACAAAGAGCAGGTCCAAGTTTTTGCTGCATTTTTTCAGCAGCAGACATAAAATCACTGTGAAGGTTACCATCGGTATCGACGACCGCTCTATCACCACTGTTGTTTAGCAGCGTTTCTGATGACACTATTGTAATCCCTTTCTGGCAACATAATATCAACATTGTGATACTGTCGCTGATTGCGTTTAAACCATGCACTTTGTTCAGGTTGCATATTAATTATATCAAGGTTTAGACGTTTACGCAATATGTTTGCATACTGTTCGCTTCTTTGTAAACCATCATCCACCGTATATTGCCATAAATTATCAAGTTTTTTAAAATCACGAACTTCACGATAATCCCATTCATCAACAAACATGGTCATATGCGCACCTTGACGAGCACCCATTATCGCCCACTTACCAAACTCTACATCAGTGCCAACGGTGGTCCAAATAATAAGATTGGCACGGTTTCCAACCCAAGTAGCACTTTCAAATTCTTCTGGCGAAGGTCTACGACCACGATCTAAACATAATTTAACACCTTCACGAAACCCAGCCTGCCATGCTTGTTGTGGCGAACTATTAGGATATGTAGTGCTCCATACATCATGCATTGCCCAGTATCTAGTGTCAAAACAAAATTCAACTGCGGTGTCGTCGCTGCCATCGGTTGCTTCATGCGTTCGCATATTGTTTACAAAATTTTTGGTCCAACTTGAAATACCACCATTGCCATAGCAAAGACCATTGATAGCATTCTTTGCTCTCCAACGAAATACACAATCACGATTTCGATCATCAAGTCGCAATTGCTGATTAAAGAACTCTGGATTAGGTTGATTGTCAGCATCAATAAGAATAAACCGTTCTGTTTCACTAGCAGCCGCCGCAGCTTTGTGTGCAGCATCCGAACCTTCTATACCATCAACGCGTTTTGCCCACGGCACAAATGAACGCAAATATGCAAAATTAGCATCTGCATTTGGTTCATAATAACTTAAAAAAATACAATCTAATTCACTTATATCAATCAATTCATTCATAGTTCCATCCTAGTGCGTTTGGATAATCAGAATCCACTGCAAATTGTCTATCGTCTGCAATAGTATAGTATGTATTGCCTCTTACCCAAAATTGTTTTTTTGGAACATCCTTAACTATTTTTGGTGGCGGTATAAGGTTATCTGGTTTAACCATTTTTGTTAGTTCACGATGGAACTCAGCCCACCATTCAATTTCTTCTTCGGTATTCATAAGAGTAATTATACCATATATTGTAAGTCAATTAAACTTTATTTTTATATTTTTTACCTTTATTAGGATTTGGTTTTCCTTTAAGTGCTGCTGATCTTTTTGCAAGATGTTCTTCGCTTTGTTTATAACCTTTATGAGATTCGGATAATTTTTGACGATGCTCTTGTGAGAAATTTTTTCCTTTGTTGGAACCTATTTTTCCTTTATTTGAATTAGATATTTTTTCACAGGTTTCTTTTGATAGTTTTACACCCTTTCTATTACTAACTCTTCCCTTTAGAGCAACAGATTGTTTGGAACGACTTTCGCTTGTTGAAACCCAACCACTCTTTCCTTCTCCACCATCAGTTCTATTTCTTAAAATACCAGTTCCTAAATCCTTGCGACCATATTTTGCAATTAGTTCTATTTCTAAATTAAATGCTTGATCTTCAGTTAGGTTTTCTGCTAGTATAGAAATACGAGTTAAATCACTTGGGAGTGGTATTGTTGAGTGTTTTTGCCAGGCTCTATAACCTTTGCCCTTGCCAATGTAATATGGAGTTAAATCTTCACGAACGTATTGATATACGTAATAAATATTTGTCATTGCTGTTGCCCTCCCAGGCGATAGAGTAGGCAGGATTGCAGTCCGTGGCCTACGCTATTATTTATGCATATTTTTATATCCCCATTCATATTTGTCCAAAATTTCATCTGTTACAAAGGTTTTTTCCACATAGTGAAGCGGTCTCGTTTGTTTATAATAACCAATTGTAGGCGTAAATTTACTATCTAATTCAAAAATTAACTGCTCTGTCCAATCACAATTAGATGGTAAACGTTGCAATTTTGGTTTCATGTGAACAAAACCAAACTGACTATTTGTTGGTTTTATATCTAAAATTTTTAATGCAAGAGCATATACTTCGTCNGTTCTAGGTTCATCATAGCGACAATTAATAAGGTAGTTGTCTCGAAACCATGACCAATCATCTATGATAAGACGCATTGTATCATATATTTCTTTGCAAGNAGTATCATAGGTAAAATATGTCCAAGCACTATAAATGTTAGGCAATAAATTATCATCAAATTGATGACGATATGTTCGATTATCTATTATATGACCATCATATGTATAGACACTTTGTGTAAAGTTATATGTAAATGGTTGATAGGTATCCCACAACCAATTTAAATCACTAGTAAATAACATATCACATTCTGTTTTTATTGTGTTTTTATATGGGCTATAATTAAAAACCTGACATTCATTTTGCATTTTGATTTTGCTATTTTGTGCAAGATCATTTTTTAACACTATAATTTTATCAAATACCTCACGATGATCATCAGTAATTTGTTCAGCAGTTTCTGCGTCTACAATAACACTAAAATTATTCACAATGTTTTGCGTAAGTTTACAACTTAAGGCTTGTAAATAAGCCATGCGCAAATAATCATACTCGCCATTCTGCGCAATACAAAGATAGCCACTACTCATATTTGATCCTTATTCATTAAATGTAAATCTGTATTGATAAATCTGTTACTGTACACGCCATCTTTAATATAACGATAAATTAATTTATTGTTTTCAAATGATTCATAATCAATCTGATCATTACAATTTATGAGAGGATAACTTTTAAATCCATAATCTTTCATGCCATATCCACCTATTAAATGACATGCAATAGAAAAAATATAATCATTTCGCAATGGTCTTGGCGCAAATCGATATAATTCTGAATAATATCTATAGTGTTTCTGAACATGTTTTGCCATTTCAAAAATATTTGCAGACTCTCTACATTTATTAAAAATACAAACTGTAGCCCAATACTGTTCTATTGCAGTATTACCAAGTTTATATATTTCAATATTGCCGTTTGTTGGATTATAAATTTCTTTTGCCATAATAAAGTCAGCATTGCAATTTACGTGTGGCAACAATGCATCTGTGCAAATAAAGTAATCACCATCAATTAGTAAAGTTCTATCATATGGTGACAAATCATAAACTTGGGTTCGAACAAGATTAAACCATTGTTGATTTTGTTTACCAAAAGGTGTTCTTCGGTTGTCAATTGGTTTATCGACTGCAACAACATTGTGTTTGCCAAAATCAGCATTAGGATTATCTGTTATAATAGTAACAGGAAGCCCTAGATATTTGACCACTCTATCGGCAGCTTGTTTAGATAAACCAATATAGTTTAATTCAACGGTGTTTAATGCTGCAATAATGCAACCTTTAGAGTTGTCTAGCATTACGAATCTTTGTAAACTCTTCGTATTCCGCAGCAAACTCGTTCATGACTTCCCACCAACGGCGCTGACAAATTTCCAATAGTTCATACGCAATAACTTTAACTGGAACATCATATGCATCCATCATATAAATTTTTCCATCAAAATCTGGTGAAACATATGGACTTGGTATCCATGCATGTAAGAAAGCAATAAGTTCTTGGGTTACGATAAACATACCGCCACCATAATTCACGGTCATTCGTGATTCAATGGCAGTATTGATGTTTTGTTTTGCCAGTTCACGATCATACGCTACTCTGGCTGCATCACGCAATTCTTCTGTATTCATAAGAGAATTATAGCAGAACGATTAAATTTTGTCAAATATTATCAGACTACTGAGTTAACAGTGTTGGCCCAAGTTGGAGTTCCCCAACTACTTGACAGATATGTTGTTTCACTTTGGAAATACTGAACTGTTCCTGTTGAAGTGCCGCTCAACGGCAATTGAAAGGTGTTGGTATCAGCATTATATAGATAAAAAGTTACAGTAATAACACTTCCAGCGTCTCCATTACTGCCTTGTGTGCCGTTGCTGCTTAAACTTACACGCAGATAATTGCTATTATAAGCACTATTGCCTGTTCCAGTATCAGTTAATCGCAAATATTCTGTTGGAGTAGTTGTTAAATTATAGTATCCTTGGGTATTCAAATATGTATTGCGAGTAAGTGTACCAACAGTACCGTTATGTTGAATACTATTTGCATAAATGTTAAGTGAAGAAAATCCAGTATTAATAAAACTATTCCACTGGCTTTCATTAAGTGTATTGCCCGTTGAAACAAGTTGTAAGTAACCACCAGTGTTGAAAAAATAACGAGCAGCATCACCACTTGCGAAGGTAAATGTCCAAGTTAATGTTTTACTTGTATTCCAAGTGCTTGAATTGTTTGTTGTCACCGCACCAGTAGCAGAAGATAAAGCATAGGAAGTTAGGCGATTATTTTGTAAACTTGTAACTGCAGTATCAAGTGAACTTAAATAAGTTATAATACCACCAGAAGATGGTTGTGAAGGAATTCCAGTAGTATTATTAGCTTGATGCTGTTGCATTGTGCTCATACGAGCAATCATTGTTGCCCAATCAGTTGCAGCCACTGTGCCACTGATATTAGTATTAAGTGCAGTTCCGCTTTGACCATAACCAGAATTACCGCTACCAACGCCCCAAAGGTTGTTAACACTCGTCGCACGAGTATTAAAATCTGTTGCTTGGATTAATCCACCACTGCTATATGCCATTCTTTATATTTCCCACACTTCTATTTATTTAATTCCAACAGCAACATCAATAATTTGTAAACTGTTGTCTTCAATATCATTCATAGCTTTGCCAAGAATACAACCATGGACAAATTTTGATGGGTCTAATTTTTGACCAATGCCCTCTTCATCGCTCGAAACAACACAGTCACCTTTGGAAATTGGTCCACGTACTTGAACACCAACACGACCAATTACTGCATATGTTTCACAGGAAAAATAACCAAAATTAGTCAATACAAGTTCTGGGTCACCTGTTTGATCGATTGAAACACCAGCTATTCGAGGATCATGTGAACGTGTGCTGAGTTCAATATCACGGTCGCCGCCAAATACCACTATACTATTTTGTGGAATTTCTGTGCCATCTACTTTATAAAATGATACTGCTACTACTGACACAACTTATTCCTTATCTAATACCGATCACTACTTCTATTAACTGTATGCTATCATCATCAATACTGTCGAGTGTTTTTCCAACAATGCAACCAGGTGTATACTTAAACATATCTAGTTTTTCACCAACACCAGCAATATCGCTGCTAACAATACAATCACCTTTATTTACTGGACCTTTAACACGAACAGGCACACGACCAGTTAGAGCAATAGCACTTCCAATATCACTTATTCCACTATTCATAAGATAAGCAGGATTTTTAGACATAACACCAATTACACGAGAATCATGTGATCTAGTAGAAACGGTTACTTCTTCACTTCCGCCAATTACCATAATATCATTAGGACCAGCAATTGTATCTGAAATATAATTTTCAGCCAAGTCAGCATATTTTGCAGTAGTAGATACGCCACTAAAGGTCGTACCAACAAAATTTGCAGCATAGATATTATTAAAATATTGACTACTAGTGCCGCCAATATTAATGCTTGCGTTGCTGATTGGAACAATTGCTCCGCTTACTGTTAAACTTGTTAACGTACCAACACTTGTAATATATGGTTGAGCATTTGTTAAAATTTGTCCAGTTACAGGTGGTGCACCTGTAAAAATATTTGTACTAACATTATAACCAGGTTGAACGGTTGTAAATCCACTTATATTTGTAACAGGAGTAAAAGTAGCACTTCCGCTCAAAATACCTATAATAGTATTACCAATATAAAAAGCAAGAACTGTTGGCGAACCACCACCAACCGCTGGTATGCTTAATGCAGACGCTGTGGTTTTTTGTTGAGATGCAGTATATGTAGGACCAACTATAACCCATGCACTACCAGTATAAACATTTATTTGCTGATTTGTTGTATCATACCACAAATCACCCTGTATTCCATTAGTAGGCGCAGTAGTTGAACTTGTAATACTGCCAATACTTCGCCAAGCAGCACCATTATAAATTTGTAGCAAACTTGTTCCATAATTGTACCACAACTGTCCAGTAACAGGATTAGTTGGTGCTCCAGAACCTGCAAAATTTTGCAAAAGATTAACTAAATCTTGTTGTAATAATTGACCATAGTTTGGATAATTTTTACCAACCAAGGTTAAACTGGTGCTATTATCAGATACGCCCTGTTGAATGTTTATAGGAGCAGCTTGGTTTGCAACTGTAATTGTATAAGTCATTTTATCACCACATTAATAAAAGTATTTATCAAACCAAACTTATATTATGATTGCTTCAATCAGACCTATGCCGCTATCACTGTAATCTTCTAATGCAATACCAAACATCCACTGGGAATCATCAATTTGAGCAACAGCAAGACCATGTGCTGTTCCAATAAGTGATTGTCCTTTTGTAACTGGACCAACAACTTTAACAGGAACACGTCCCTTAAGTGCCACATAAACACCACCATCAAGGTCGCTGTTCATTTTGTAGGCAGGATAAGCAGATATAACACCAATTGCACGAACTTTTGCACCACTGTGTTTAGTAATTTCTGCTGCACCACCAACCATCATAACAGTGCCAACATCATAATCAGCATCAGGTAAATATTTTTCTGCTAAGTCGGCATATTTTGCGGTAGTACTAGTTCCAAGAAAGTTTACTGCATATACGTTATTCCAATACCCAGAACCTGTGCTGCCAAGATTTAGGCTTGCATTTGCACTTGGCACAACACTTACTGCCACAGCACCAAGATAACTTGCAACATTAGAATTGCCATAATTTGAACTTACAAACGGTGTGCCATTTGCAAAATAGTATGCACTGCTATATGTTGCAGTATTTGCAATATGATTTGCTCCATACACATTAGCAGTTTGCGCAGTAATATTACCACTGCTTGAAATCGATGACAAAGTTCCAACGCTTGTAATATATGGTTGTGCATTTGTCGCAATAACACCATAATGTGAGCTACCAACATTACCAACTACATTAGCGTTGATAGTAGGTGAAGCAATAGTACCTTGTGAATTAATAGTGCTTGTAGTTGTTATTGTAGTAAATGCACCACTATTTGGTGTATTAGCACCAATTGCGCCAGTAAGATAACCACTTACTTGCCCACCGTTACTTGCCGTGACGCTACTAAATGCAACTGCACCATTAACTGTCAAACTGCCTAATGCACCATAAACTGTGCGCCAAGTAGTTCCATCATAAACATTGAGATATTTGAATGTGTTATCCCACCATAGCTGACCTTGTACAGGATTTGGTGGATAGTTGCCAGCACTATTACTAAAATTTTCTAGAAGATAAACAAAATTTTCATTTAAAGCGGTGCCATAATTAGTTAATGCATGACCTATAAGTGTCAAACTTGTTGCACTTGAATTAGCAGTTCCATCTGCAACTGTTGCTAACGAAGAACCGTTATAGTGATTTATAATATATGCTGTCATTGCATTTGAATCCCACTAACTATTTATGGGTTTAACCAACTAAACGAATACCCATATTACAGTTTTGATTGCTTATCTGACCACCAGTGTCTGTTGCAAATACTAATTGCAGATAATCACCAGCATTGCAGCTTATGTATCCACTTGCATGAAGTGGAATAACTGTATTATCGCTTGTTCCACTAACAGTATTAGCATTTACTGATTTACAATTTATACCGCTATCGCTTTGATTTTTGTTCCACGTCAACAAATGTGTTATATTTGCATAGGCTGAGTTTGGATTGCCAAGTGCTATAACACTACCAGTAACATGATATATACCACTTACGGGACATGTAAACACACCAGTTGTAGTATTCATATAACCACCAATATTACAAAGGGTATTTGTAGGAATAAATGGATTTGGTGTTGTTAAACCACTTCCAACAAAATTTCCACCCGTTAAACCTGTTCCGCTGTAGACAGGATTATATGGTGTATTAACTCTACCATAAGCGTCTACAATCAATAAATTATTACCACCTATTTGAACTATAAAACTATTAGTGCCACTTACACGATTTAAACCATCATTTGACGTAAGTGGACCGATTGTAATCCACTTTAAATCATCATACATTTTTAGCTGTTGGTTTACTCCATCCCACCACAAATCATAAATTTGTGGACTTGATGGTGTTGTATCACTAAAAATAATATTTGGCAAGTTTTGCCAATAATTTGAATTGGTACCACCTCGATAAAATTTCAATGCATTATTAGCACTATCATACCATATTTGTCCAACAAGCGGAGAATTAGGTGCAGTTGGATTAGAAAAATTTTCAAGCATTTGTACCAAATTTGTATTAAGCAACTGCCCATATGTTGGAAAATTTTTTCCTATAAGTGTAATACTGCTTGCGCTAGTATTAACTGTACCATCTGCAATAGTTGCTAGTGCCGCTCCATCAGTAAGATTTATATAAAATGTCATCGGTTACGCCTGTGAAGTTAAATTGGTTAAAGTTTGAATACGAACAGTATAATCAATTTGAATTAAACGGTTTAGACTTTTTTGAATTGGGTGAAAAATAACATGCGTAATTAAATTACCAGCATCAACTGTGTCACCATTCCAAACTTTAAGACCAAGTTCGTCAAAAACAAAAGTATCATTAAAATTAGTTGTATTATCAAAAGCTTGTTGTCCACTAGGTTCGCCATAATCTAGTGTACATGTTACAAAAATATCACTATAAACAGTTCCAGTAGTATGGCGAATCTGTATATTATTTCTAGTAGGGTCTAAATTATAAACACTGTTTGGATCAACGACCTTATAATAAGTTTGATTATAAAGGGCACTATTGCTGCCGCTTGTATTTGTTGGAAGATATGTAATAACACCAGTTGGGTCTACACTGGTTCCGCCATTGCCAAACGCCATTTCACTAATCCAACCCTGTCCGCCATTACTCATTGCATTAGCTATTGCTAATGAAAAATTTTCATAATGAATTGCATTACGTTTATTAAGTAATACTTCTCCAGTATTTGGATCATGTATTTTAATATGTCCCTGCAATAATAAACCGCTAGTTTCATTTGGTTTGTTCATTTTTTTGTTTCCATTAGATTCAATTGTATTTATTGGTTTTTTATCCGCAGTTTTATTCATTATAGTTCTCTTATAAATTGTGCATAACTTGTTTGACTGGTTTGTAAACTTTCACCAGGATTGGTGAATGAAACACCTTGATAAAAACTTTGACCAGGGTTAAGCAGAATATTTTTACCAGCATTATTAGTTATATATGTTGGACCTTGGTTGAAATTATTAACTGCGGTCCAGTATGCAGCATTAGTTGGAATATTTCCTACAGTTTGAGCAGTGGCTTGATATATTACTCCATTATACGATACAACAGAATTTCTTGGGTATGTTGTTACTTGTGAAAAACTATTAACATTTGTATAATCTGGTATTGTAATAAGCACATCACGGCTATTTGGTATTTCCAAAGATGAGCTACCATCAATTATTTGTGTTCCTGAAGAATGTACTTGTGGTGCACCTGTGCCCGCAGTTCCACGTCGCAATTGCCCAAGACGATTATTAACAACATCTTTGATGCCATATATTATTCGCTCGCCATTAATAAAAACAACACCAGCTAAGTTATGTATTGGATCGGGGCTACTTAAGTTAGCCACAGTTTCACAATAAATCCATTCATCAGCTAAATTTAAATCAGTTGCCAAGAATGTAGATTTACTTGGGCGAACAGCATAATATCTAGTATTATTTTGTAAATCTTTAAAGATTCTATACTCAATTGCTTCTTCACGTATTACATTATTCCAAATACGAACGCAGAACACATCACTCGCACTTACGTTTAAGCTAGCACTTAATTGAATAGTTGTTGGATTTACTAAAATAAAGTCAACATATGGAATAAGTGGTGTGCCGCCAGTTGCTCCAGTAATTTTACGTGTAATATATATTTGATTTATATTATATACTGGTGCTGGTATAACATAGTAAGTTCCAAATGGCAAATAAGAATTTAACTCATTATCAAATCCGTACAAGTCAAAGCCAAAAGTATCTATACCATCATCAATTGAAGCAGATGAAGATGTACTACCGCTAAACAATTTTACATACATAGTTGTAGCGTCATGATTGCCTTGTGTCATAACTGTTAATCTTGAATTATTTGGTATAATTAGATTTGGATTTAACCATAATTTATTTTTGTCATAAATTTTGAAATCGCTTTGACTACTATCACTAATGATAATTTTGCTTCCAATAATTGGTGCGGTTGTAAATTGAATAACTGGCATTGCAACATTTGTTGGATCATGATAAACAGTATAATCAACTCCACGATTGGCAATAACACCATTAACCGTAACTATAATTTCACCATCTGTAATTCCTGCAATATTTTCAACCCACGCGCTTGTCAAACTAAAATTAGTAGTCAGCCCATCAGCAGTATAGTAACTTTGTTGTGGCGGCAATAGGTCACTGCCGTTTAAACGCACCATTGACCACATGCTGTAAGGTTGTAGATATTCCTCTGGATTAGAAAGTGTAAAATTATAACCATTGGGATAAGAAGGATTAGTAATAACAAACGTTTGTTCAAATATTTCGCTGTAAGCACGAGTTCCTAAAGAAACACCATACAAATGAACTTGAATGTAACTACCTGCTACAGGTGCTGTAGCAAATCTTACTACCAGAGTATTGATACCATTTATCAGACTATTCACTAATGTCCAATTACTTACTGCTTGACCATTAACTTTGACATATGCTTGTTGCACTGTAGTAATAACATTATCAGGTATAGCAAAATCAGTAGTTACTCCATTTGCAACATACTCTTGATCAAACAGCGGATTAATACCGTTACTACCAATCATTAATACATACCAGAATGTACCACGAGTTGGCGTATAATTAAGATTTACAGTAAATTGCTGCCAATTAACTGTATAATCAACGCCTTCAGCTATAGTTCCAAGAGATTTATCTACAATTAATAGTTTTTCAATACCACCTACTGGCAAAGAAACACCAGTAATACTTGGATCAAAACTAAAATATTTTTGACCTTGATATGTTGATATTATAGTTTTTATATCTGCGTTGCCGCCTTGAACTGGTAGAGTGCGAACTTTAATGTTCAGTGTATCAAATGTGCTTGCTGGAATCAATTCTTCAGGAGCATTGCTACTATAAGTGTCAATGAAACCACCACCTAAAACCACAATATCTTCTGTTCGTAATCCTAGTCCAGTATCTTTAAATGAACTTTGAATAATTGTGTCTTCGGTTTGATCACCATATATATCGATTACGTTTTCTATATTTTTTGTAACATAATCATAAGTCAAAGTGTCATAATTATTGATATCATAATTTGGTAGTGTTTTAAAATTTGGTCCTTTAATTTTATTTCCACCGTACTCCATTCCTAACATTAATTGAGCTAGGTCACGACCAGCCATACCTGAAAGGGGAGAATAGTATGCCCATATACGATCAGCAGCATTATCTAAAAATAAACCATTATACGGAGTTAAGTTATTAGTATCAAAGAGTAAGCCACTTGTAAAATTGTTTGCTGCAAGATAAGCACTATTTTGATAAACAACTATATCAAATTGTGGATAACTGGTTTCTGGATACCATATTTTGACACGTAGCAATAAAAATTTAGTAATATCAAAAGTATTAGTGCTTGTGTGCGCAACAATTACACGATATGGTTCACTATTATAAACTACTACAGTATCAATAGCATAGTTAGTATTTTTTTGCCAATCTTGAATATTGTTGAAATAAGTGTAACGATCAAATTTAATATATGTATCAAGATTACGCACAACGCCGTTGTTGAAAATAGCAACAGCAGTTGCGCCGCTGCCTGGTCCAATTACTTTTACTTTTGCATATGTAAAATCGCTTGTGCTACTAGTTACAGTGATAGTATATATAGTGCCATTTAAGATATGCGGCACTGCGGTTGCACTTTTACCATCACCTTCAATAAGAACAGTAGTAGTACCATCATACCCACTGCCACCGTTGCCAACATCAATGCGTACAATTTGATACCCATGGTTTGCAACCCAAGGTTGATATACTGAGGTATTTGCAAGAACGCCAGAATCCAAAATATTGCTTTGTTGCGGGCTGCGATATTGTTTAATACTAGCATTATAATAGGGTTGTAAGTCAAAGTCTGTTGTATTTGTTTGTACAATATCTAAATTATTATTATTATCATATTTTGCAATATATTGTTTTAATTTAGTATGATATGGTTTAACTTCTGCAAAAAAATCTGTTACAATATTTTCTGGTTGTGGAAGATATACTGGCAATTGATCAAGTCCACGAACTCGATTGTATATGTCAATAAATGAAGTTTTCATTAACCAATCTGTAGAAATATTTTGTTGCACAATAGTATCAAGCATAAGTGAAATTATCGATTTAAAACTTGTACGATATTCATTGTTTAAAAGATAATCACGAATTATATCAAATATTTTTGAAAATTCTAAATTACTATCTGTATCAAATCCTACAGTTTCAAAACTACTAGTTTGAAATCCTTGTTTTGCAGATTGCAAATCATATAGATTGTTACTGAACTGTATTGTTGCATTTTGTTGGGCAAGCAATTCTAAACTATTAGTTGTTACAACAACAAGTTTCCAACCACCACTATTACTATTTTTAATATAAATTATATCATTTACATTCAATTTTAATGTACTGATATCACTTTCCTTATCGATAGTATTAGTTATTGGTGTTTCAGCATTATAAGCTGAACTATACCAATCACTATAACTCCAGTAATTGTTTAAATTATATGATTGAACTTGGATAGTTTCCCAAATTCTTGTATTTGGAAAAGTAACATTAAGTTTGTTTAGACTCCACCCACCATTCCAAGATGAACTATCACTTTCCACAAGAACTAAATCACCATCATTGTAGGCATTTTTATCTAAATATGACAATTCTGTCAAATTTTGAACTTTTAATGTATAAGAATCAGAATTTGGTAGCGGTTCACTAGCATTAAGTTTTAATATAGTTTCGGGGCGAGTTAATGCCATAGGATACGTTGCGCATATTTCATTAACTTGTTCTATGTAAAGTTTACGTGCAGTATAATGCCCAACAAAAAGACTTTGGCGTGGACGAATGTCTAAACCATATTTTTGTTTTTCTGGAAGTTTTGTGTCTGGAACAATTCTACCGCTGCTATCCTGTCCTGTTAAACTATCATTTAATTTGTTGATAAATTCAGTAGCAACACCAAATTCTGTACCATCATCGAACATAGTCCATTCACTGTGTATAAGTTGTGGTTTTAAGGTATTTTTATATTCAATTACTAAATTTGTATTATCACTGACTAAATTTTGTGCATTATACACTGCTACTGCACTTGGACTAATAACGGCTGCAAACGGTTGATTACTAGAACGAGGATTTGCAATACTATTTTGAATTTCTAATGCACTTGGTCTAATATTATTAATATCTGGTAAAGTTGAATTTTTAACCCAGAAATAATATCTTGTAACCGCTACACCACTTACTGGATCAACTACTACACGAGTACTATAAACATCGTTAACAGTATAAAGAGGACCACTTAAACGATGTCTTTTTGCATATTCTTTAGGCAATAGATCACTTTCTACCCATTCGTAAACATTAACAATGCTTTCTGGGAAAGCCAATCCCCAATAATTAAATTTATTCAGAGTTGTGCCTTGACGATTATCATAATACTTTATAGAATTGGTATCCCACCATAACTTGCCTACATGCTCCGAACCCCAATTATTTTTAGTATCAAAAGAAAAACTTATAGTACTTGGAACATTGCTATACACTGCTGGATCATAGTTAATTACATAATCAATATACTTTTCACTACTTTCTGGTAACTGATTATATGCTAAATCAACTACTGGCAGATCAGCTATAAGCTGTTGTGTAGTATCATTATAGATATAAATTCTATCAATCATACGACTATCATATTCTGCGCCTTGATTTCGAATAGTGTTCCAAATACGATTTTTGTACTGGTTATAATAAACATACATTGAACCAGTTGGGTTGTTTAACACATGTGCATGTGGTGCTCCCACAAGTATAAAATTATCACTTATGTCAATAGCAGTAGAATATGCATCAAGACTGTTTGCAGAATTGTTCATTAACATTCTGCCATAGGCAAACAACCCCTGATTAGTAGCAGTTTCAGTTTGACTTGGCTGATACTCAAATACGTGTGCTGCGCCGCTTCGATAAATGATACTGTAAAATTGTATAGTTTTCTGATCAAATGTAGTATTTCCACCATCAAACATAGTTACTATTTTAGAATTACCGATAGTTGCCCCAACTACAAGAGTATTATTATCTGGGCTAATTGCAATATGGTCACCAAAATTTTGTGTATCTTGTAACATTGGGCTGTATAGGTTTTGTGATAATTGCCAAGAAATTATTCCCATTGCAGCCAGTGGGTCACCATATTCGTTGCGCAATCTTAACTTATTATAATCAACAAGAATATCACTATTAATTTGAACTGTGCCAGTAGCAGTAAGATTTGCATTCACGCCTGGAATTGCTGCAGAATTTATATCACGAACACATTGTGCAGCATTGCCACCAGTGAATGTAACTAGCCAATCATTAATGCGAAGTTTTGTACCAATAGGCATGTTAACATTTACAATAGTTCCAGTTGCAACACCATATTTGCGTGGAATATTAACAAAATGATAGACTGCTCCATTTTGGCTACTACTTGTATTAACACCAGTAGCACCAACATAGATATCACAATCATTCTTATTAATTTTTACACTTTGTCCAAATTTTGCATTATTTTGACCAGTATCCATTGTAGCTATCTTAGTAACAACAAACTGATTAGTTGATACTGCTACTATGGATCCACTACTTGGTAAACTAGTTACTGTAACGTTATTATTAGAATAATCAAATGTGGCTGAAGCAGACACGCCATCTACGGTGACACTAGGATAGGTTATAAGATTTGGCGTAGTTATTGTAGTGCTATTTGCAAATGCATTACTTAAGTTAAATGTAGCAACACTGCCATTTGCAATGAAATTTTCAACGGTGCGTTCAAAAACATAAGCTTTGCCTGCACCAGTATAACTATTTACAAGCGTAGCACTGCTACTTGGTGCACCAACAATAACTTGACGACCATCATCAGTGCAATGTACTGTAGTTCCAAAACCGATTGATTCTGGATCATCGGTAATTATCTGATTAATTTCTTTATAGTAATTTTCATAGGATATGTAAATGTTTACACCATTTGCAGGCGCAACTGCAAATGTGATACTATCTTGACCTGGTGTTCTTATATAATCAAGGTCTGGGATTTGTAATATGCCACCTGCAAAAACTTTAATATCTCTGCTACCAAGATTTTTTCCTAATGCAGTTGATGGATAATAAAAAGTTGTAGTTAAACCATCGCCGCTTCTTTTGCTATTGCTGCCATTTACTGTTTGGTATTGATAGACAAAAACTTTACCTACGGTTGGTTCACCAACAAACATCCAGTTACTATCATTGCTTAGCGCAACACCTCTACCAAATTGGCTGTTTGGAGCAATGTTAGAGTATATTCCTATCTTTTGATTAGCGGAAATCGTTGCATTATTAGTTAGACCAATAGTATTGTATGGCGAACCTCTGACTATACTAGTAATAACAGTGCCATTTGGAATAACACTTCCTATGATAGGGTTGCCAACAGAAACATTAGCAAGATTTTGAATTCCACTTGATATAAAATATGCATTTGCATTTGGAGTTATTGCTGTAACTGCTTGAGCAATATAACTGTTTGAAGTAACAAAAGTTAATATAGCATTGTTGCCAGTTAGTACATTATTTGAAAGAGTAAGAACATGGAATCCGCCAACATTTGGAATTATAATATCGCTATTAATTTGTGAAATATAAGTTCCTGATGGTATTAAATTTCCTAAAACAGGCATAGTGTTTGCTGTAATACCACTTATACTTTGTGTATTACTAATATAGATATTTGCATTACTGCTTGTTAAATTTGCATAAAGTGTTTTATAGATACCGGCGTTACTAGTAAGAATAGTTGCAGTTTGATAATAATCAATCGGCGCACTATTAGACATTGCAATATAGCTTGGTGTAGCATTAGTAAGATTTGCAATTTTTGTACCGCTTGGAATTCCATTACCGCCAACACTCATGCCTACTGCAAAATTAGAAAGATTATAACCGCCTTGCGTAGCAGCATTTGCAGTTGCATTTTGTATTGTAGTATTGCCAATTAGAATAAAAGCATTGCTTGTTGCAACAGGACCACTAATAATATATAAATTATCATAGTGAACAGCTTGATTTAATGTTACCGAATCACTAACAACATTTGCTAGATACACTGTTCCTTTTGAAAAAGACGGAGCCGAAATAGCTGCAATACCGCTGCTATTAATATCAACATTTGAACCAAAACTAACTGCACGACTATCTGGGGAAAGAATTCCATATTCTTGCCAAATATTATCGTTAGATTTTCCATAAACAAATGCTTGACCGGTTGTGTTTTTTCCGCTTGCACCAACTATGGCAAAGCCCTGTGTGCTGTTTATTTTAATACTACTACCAAAATAATCACTTGGGTTGGTAAACACTGGACTACGATATCCATCATATGCCCAACTATCTGTATTTTGTTTTACTTCCCAACCAGTTGGACCATTGTCAATATAAACAATTTCACCTAAATCCCAACCACGAACAGGCGTAAACGTAGTCCAATCTGTAATTGTACTATAACGAACATTAGTTAGCTTAAAGAGCGTTGCGCGTAAACTACCACTTGCAACTGTAATATTATTCAGAATTTTTACAGTAAATGTATTGCCTGATGCGCTGCTTATGCGATAAAAACCACTTAAATCAAGAACACCGGTAGAACTACTTGCGTTTACAATTGTGCCATTCTTAATCATAATATAATCATACTTGACTAGATTGTGTGGCGCATTTGTAGTAAAAGTTAATTCGCTTGGAGATGTTTGGTTAACATTTGTTAAGTAAACTGCTCCTGTTCTGCTTAAGCGATATACTCCCCATTGATTGGCGGTATCTGCAGCAATCCATATTTTACTTGCTTCACCTAATACTGGGTTTAAACCACTAATGTTATAAATTTTATTAATATCATACACACTAGCATTAGCATCTAATGGGCTTACTGGACCAGCATATGGAACTACCTGTTTAGAAACTTCAGTTTGTGCAAATGGTGTAGTTGTATAACTTTGTGGAATCTGCGGGGCTAAAAGCAAATCACTTGGTTTAATTGAGTTATACTCGGTATTGCGAGAATCATTTTGATTAATAAATTCAAACAAATATTGACCATTAATTGTTTGTGAATTACCGATATTAAACTCTATTTTGCTAGCATTATTTGTGCCACCATAATTGCCAAGTTTAATTGCCCATTGTTCTACAAGAGTAATGTCACTATCAAGATTAGTCTGATTATTGCGCAAGAAAGCATTGATAACCGCTTGAGAACCTTTTTGGTTTATCATGCCCAAATAAAATTTATACTGAGTGGTTAAATCTGAGCCAAGGTCCGTAAAATATTGACGTTGTTGGAAACCAGTTGCATGTTTACCTAGTAAATCTGCTGCACTGTTAAGATCAGCATTATCTGGATCATAAAAATTAGTAAATTGGGCAGCGCCACTTGCCATATTTGGAATAAGTTGTTTGTTTAGCAAAGTGCCATTAATTAGATACCAATCACTGGCAACAAAATTTGCCGTACCTGGTATAAAATTTTGTGCAGCATAATATTGTGTTTTGAATAGTACAATATCGCCTTTATAGTAATCAGTAAATGTTTGCCAATTTGAAATTTCACTTACATTTACAAAGAAACCAGGCGCATATAAACTGCCATTCCAACCTTGTGTTTTAATTCCATCTAGTCGTAAACGAAATTGGCGACTGCCAACTTGTTCATCATATAAGATGTCATTGAACACTGTTTGATTATCAAATATAATGGCATGCTCATATTGTACAATAGAAATATCTAATAAGTGAATTCCTTTGCGTGTATTTTTTAAATCAATAACAAAACTATTATCTTCACGATATACACGATAATCTTTGCCAGAAAGAGTTGTTCCATCACTATCTACAACTTTAGTATAATTGTTTGTATTTGTAATCTTATCAACAACACCAAATGGACTAGAAAATTTGATACTTGTACCGGCAGGCGTTAACCCAATGACTGTATTGTCGCCCCAATTTTGCTGGTCCCAGAATAAAAATTCTTTTGCAGCAAGAGTCCAATCAGCTACAGTTTGAGTATTTGGAACATTGTCTGTAAAGACAAAGCCTTGATTTACAAGATAACGCCCGTAACTTACTAGAAAATCAACTGTTTGTTGAGCCGTTGCAAAAAATGTACCATATGGATACGTAACAATATTATTACTGCTATCTTCATAAATTACTGCACTGCTATTGCCAACACGAATAGTAAAGTTATTGCTGCTTACTCGGCTAGGTACGGTAAGAAAATATGGTCGTAGCTTATCAAATCCACTTACTTGGTATCCACCTGTTACTTTTTGCACTACAACTGCGCTGTATATTGCACGAGAAACAGGTGCACCTTTAGTAACTTTAACTTTATAATTTTCGCTTGGAATTAAAATACTTACATTCTTACTTTGTGGGCTTACTTGATCTGCAGTTATGGTTAAGTAACTTTGATCAGTAAAGCCAGCAATTTTATAAACAAGATTAAATGTACTGTTATTTGCTACATCAATCCAATTTATTGTAGGATCAAGATTATTACTTAAAAGATAATCACGAATCCAAACATTTATGCCTGGTATATACTGGTTTGGTCCGCTTACACTATAATCAAATATACGACTATTACTATTAATATTAATAATTTGATTTAATTTTAAGTTGAACTGAATATCACGCGTATTATATTTTAGTGCACAATATTGCGCTGGTCTTGCTAAGAACCAAGCAAGTTGAATCGCAAAAGGATATGCACTGCTACGACGCCATGCAGTTTCTTGTGGACTTTGATCTCCTATAGTCCAAGCATTTCCGCCAGTATTAGCATCATATGTAGCAATAACCGATTCTAGAGGAGGCAATAGATTACCATGGCTATCCGTAGGGATGATTTTACTTAAACCAGGTCTGCTGTAACTTGTGTTAATATAGGTTGCATTTGGATTACCATTATAGATTAACCCAAGTTCTAAATCGCCCCATAGTAATTTGTTTTCGCTGCTATATGGCGCTGGTCCATAACGAACTTGCCACCAACTTGGTTTTTGTACAAATCCTAACATTTCCCAAGGATGGGTATGTGGACGATCTGTGTCATAAAAATATTTGTATATACCACGCCAATAACCTGGAACATTATTTCCAAACAAACGATCTATGCCAGTGGCATAATTGAAACTAAAGAAATCACCAGTAAGAGTGTCATTTTTAAAAATATCTACATTGTTTTGATTTGCCCAAGTTAGATAACTGCCACTTAACAACTGAGTCCATTCAGCAAAACTATAATCAGTTGATCTAAATGCACCTGGTTCTACACTGCTTAAATCATAATCACTGTTATTAGCATAAGTTACAGCGATATTATTATAAACACGTTTTTCAAATTCAAGTAAAATATAATCGCGGTAGTCGCCCCAAGAGACAGTATAACTGCCATCATGACCAATAATCACTGTTTGTGGAGTAAGATAGGTATTGTCTTCAACAATCTCAGGTTTAAACGCTGGATAAAGACCAAGTTTTGTTGGAGTTGCTGGTACATTGCAACCAGTCGTGTCACTATATTCATAAACTGTAATTGTGTCAAGTCTTGATAGTGTAAGACTGCTAGAAAGAGTGATAGAAAGATCATTCAAAGTATAGTCTATACCATTAAGCAATAGTGTATTATTAAGATAAACAAGAACTGCTTTATAATTTTTTGACTTATTTGTATAGTTGTTTACTAGGTTATATGAACGATAGTTGGTATTTTGAACAATATATTCATTAACAATATAATTATTTCCACCAGCAATCATATCAGTATACGCAAAATTTTTGTTATAATTTGCAGCTTGAGCAAATTGCAGCAGTATACTATCAACGCAAGCACGGTAATTATGTGGATCACTAAATTCTAAATTGTTAATAAAATCTAGCAACTGAGATTTGAAATTTTGATAAGAATTACTGGCATGGGTAATAGTAAGAAATGGATCAACATCGCTATTTGATAACATAAGTGCCGCTGGTCGCAAACTTGCGCTATGTTGTAATAACTTACCACCTATATCGCTATAATTTAAATCACGAAAATTATTAATACCAGCGGGATTGCCAATCAACCCAACAGTATTATTGCCAATTTCAATTAAATGGTTACGAATTTGACCTAATGTAATTGTGCTAAATTCTGTATTTTCGCTGTTATTAACTAAATTTTTTGGCATAGTATAGGTTTGACCATATACACTGCTTGTTCCATTTATTTTAACAAATAATCTATCACCACTTTGTAAATCATTATTAAATTTAATTACGCTAGTAGTTGAACTTGTTTGCAATTGGAAATTGCTAGATGTTTGTAATACTCCATTTACATACACAAATAAGTTATTTTCATAATAACTGTTTGTATAAACTACGCCTAAATCAAAATTATTATTTTTGATATCGGTTGCAGTAAATGTTTTTGTAATAAATTGTTTACTTTTATCTGAAACCGCTGCCCAACCATTAGCAAAGTTGTAATTTTGCCAACCAACTATGATTGCAGCAAAACCATGATTAACAGACAATTGTGTGTCAACATTATTCAAATTATAATTAAAAGTATCTGTAATATAATAATTATCAAATACTATATCGCCAATGTTACCAATATTTTGATAAACTAAAGGAAAACCAAGTTCTTTATCTGCTGCTGTTGATGTTGAGCCTACTGCATAACCAAATAGGCGACTGCCAGCAAAGTTACTACTTGGATAAACATCCTTGTCAGCTAAACTATATCCATTAATATCTATAACATCAAATAGCGGAAACTGTGGGCGACTATTGCGAACTTGTGCTAAATTCCACGTGTTGTTACTATAATAAAATACATTTCCCTGATTGATATCGCCTTCCATAGCAACAATATTATCGCCATCATTAATTGTCTGAACAGGAATCAAATGAATTTGAGTTACACTATTATCAAAATTAATAGTAGTATTAACTGCAATATCACTTGTTAAGGTATTACTAATATAAACAATGTTATTTGTAGTATCAATACTCGTAATAGTTGTATGCGGAGGTATTGCATTTGTATAAATTGTCCAGTAATCAGTGTTTAATGGCAGTATGCCATATGAATTTTGTGTGGCAATAAATGTAATGCCATTATAGTGAACAATTTGACCAGTGGTATAAGATGTAATATCACTATAAAGTGCACCAAAGCTTACTAGCTGACCTATCGCTAGGTTACCAATGTCACAATATAACTTATTTGTGCCCACTGCGCTGAAAGCATAGGTATTTTTATTTGAGTAGTTAGGTGTTACTCCGCTGCGAATATAATTAAGCTGAACTTGGTAAATCGTGCGACGAATAGTTGGATCATTTTCATTTACAAACAAAACTGTAGTGCCATCAAGTAGCTGAATACCATCACTATTATAAACACCATTTGTTTTTAATGAATAACTGTTTTGCCCTTCTACTTGCTCAAATGCATTTGTTGTAATACTGTCAATACATGTTACACTGCCTGCATAATTTGTGCCATAGTTCCATAATTTTAAATCTGGTTGAAATTCTACAATTGGGCGTTGCGCTTGTTGATTAGCATCAAATACAAATGTTTGATTAGTGTAATTTGCTGCAGCTTGTAATGTATCACGGTGGAACCAACGATTGTTTCTGGTCCAACCATTTCCATCTACGCTAGCACGATTGATAGTGATATAATCTTTTTCTTCAGGGCTATTAGTAGTTCCATCAAATCCACCAATGCCATATGGTCTATCTTCGCCAAAAAAATCACCTGAATTTGTATTGATAACTTCGGGCGTTACTAAACCATTATAATCTATAAGTTTAATAGATGTACCTACGCCTTCAATAACATATGTGTTATCTTTGTAACTTGTTGGAGTGACAAGACCAGTAAATTGAATCTTTAAACCATTTGTAAACTGCACACCGTTTGGGCTTGTATAAACACTGCGACCTATAATATCATCTACATTTAATATACTTGAAGGATCAGCATCAACTAAACTTATTTCTCCATAGATAAGTGGATCATCTGCGTCTACGTAATATAGAATGTTTTTTGATGCACTAAGGGTTGGAAATTTTGTAATATTAGATGCATTGTCTTTGAAACTATACACGTGACCATAGGTGTCACCCTGTCCTACAAGCGTTTTATATCCGGCCGCCCAATCAGTTATATACACCAAATTCATATTTCTATAATTTGGATTTGCAACGCTTTGATAGAAATTTATAATATTTGATCCAACAGTAGGAATAGTTTGATTTAGTGTTACAATATTTCCATAAGATATATTATCAAATACTGCTCCATCCCATGGAGATGCATCTGCATCATAACCTGTATCGCTAGTACTTGCCGAAACCGTAGTGCCAACCAATATTCCAGTTCCGATAGCTGCTTGTGTTACTAATATTTTAGAAATTGCAGCAGAATCTGAGATGTAAAAAAGATTTGTAGGAGATGTTATATTGGTATTATAAGTTACGACAGCATCATTAGATGAAGCTGAAGTTGTAGCGTTACTTAAGGTAACAATTCTACCAGAAATATTAGTTATAGTTGTACCTTTTGGTATTCCAAATCCTGTAATTAACTGTCCAACTGCAACATTAGCTACGCTAGCTAGTTCTGCAGAATTAGAACCACTTGTATAAAATGCAGTAGTTGTACCGCCCAATGAAAGAGCAGTAGCTGTGGTAGATACTACGCTATCTATAGAATAAACTCCAACAGTAATATTATTACTTGCGCTGATTGTTTGATTATCAATTATAAGAGTGTTGCCTACTACTTGTGCAATTCTAGTGCCATTCTTAATGCCAGAACCTACTATTAATTGACCAGCATATATGCCTGCTGTACTTGAAACAGAAATACTGCTTTGTCCGCTTGTAAATGACACACCAGAAATTTTAGCAATTGTAGAACCAGTATACAATACTTGAGTATTGTCGATAGAAATTTGCCAAATTCCACCTCTTTGATTTACTGGAACGCTGTCCCACTCAACATCGCTATTAATTACAATATATTTTTTGTCAAAAGCACGAACACCATCTAAACTATAATTTAAAATGAAATTATCATAATTTTGATTTTGTAGTAGCGAATATGGAACATCAACAATCATATCAACTGATTGTTGTAAATTTGGCAAACTTAAAAGATAGTCTTGTGCAGTAGAAAGTGGCACATTAAATGTAATTGCGCCATTGCTAACACCATTGTTATCTAATCCTAGAATATCACGAGTAGAAATGTTTGATTGTGTGCTGCTTACGCCGCTTGTACCAATTTCAGTTTGAATATAAAATTTATGTCCAGTTTGCCCTAAATTAAATGTATAGGTTCCACCTCTTACTAGTGTAAGTGTTGGATTGATAGCATCTTCGTATCCATCAATTGTATAACCACTTTTGCCAATACTTGCACTTTGTAATTCTGTTTGATTATTGGCAACATACGCAATACGATGAAAATTATAAGATGCTTGTAAAGGCAATCCACCAGCAGTTACATCTACAGTAAAAGGTCCAGTAGGAACCCAGTAATATTGACGATAATTAGTAATTTTATCAAGATCAATGAATCCATTGTAACTATAATAACGATTAGTAAACAGGCGTTGATGATTATTGTTTAATCCGCCGTCTCCGCTTATCTGGTTTAGCAAATCTGGATAGTTATATACATTATCAATCTTATAGGTATTGCCACCATTTTGAGTTTTCTTAATTACAACACCTGGTTCTAATTGATAAAATTGACTGTAAGAGTCGCCTTCTGCAATATAATAATCGCTACTTTTAAAAACTGGACTTTGATCTTGTTGACCAATATATCCGTAAATCTTCTTTAATGCTGGTTCTTCAATTAATTGATCTACTGTAGCATTTAAAAAACGTTTATTTGTAAGAGTTTGAAAAACACTAGGTAGAAAATTAATACTTTTACGCTTAGTCATATTACACCTTAATAAGTTATCATAGTTGTATTAATACCAGCACTATTAATACCACTTAAAACACCACTCACCACTTGAATATTATCGACAGTAGCCGCACTTAAGAAAATTTCGTTTGGTTGGCAACGAATTTCATATAGACTACCAAATTTAGCATTTGTATCTGCAGGCAACAAAATCACGCTGCTAATATACCCATTTAATTTTTCATGCAAATAACCAGATAATTCACTAAAGTAGAAAGTATCGCCAAAATTCCAATTATCTAGTGCAAAGTACATGTTAATTGCATCTACGACACGGCTTTTTATTTCTGTATCACTTAAAGTTGTTGTAGAATTTTTTACTACTTGAATTGTTGCACGTAAACTAGGAGTTGCTTTGTTACCAAATAGCAACTTGTAAATGCCAGCATTTAAAATCATCTCATCACTTATCATTTTATAATTAAACAATCCGCTATAACTACTGTTTAATGTAACGCTATCTAGGTCTGCTGGTTTTGTAACCGTGCCTGTATTATCAATTATATAATTTCTATACGCTTCATCATAGCTACGAGTTAACACATATGTATCTATTAAATTTGTAGCAGCAGGATCAATTCTTCGAGTATTTTCTGCATTGTGTTGATATTCAAATATTAAATTTTGACGACCAGTATATACCAAATAATTGTTGTTAACATTTACAACAGTATTAATACCGTTTATGCTTTGAATTTGATAAAATTGTTGATCACTGGTAGCATAAAAAAGTGCATTTACTGGAAAATTGTTACGCACATAGTTAATTGCTGACATTGTAGAATATGCAATACTTACTGTACCAATATCTAACAGTGAATAACGAATCAAGTTATCTGAATCTGTATATAATTTAAAGAAAATATAACCAGTGTTACTTGTTATTTCACTGAATATATATGGATCAGTTGGCAATCCACTTGTTTGACTAATCGGATAGGTAACATAAATTCTTGTAGTATCGTTATACCCATCATTCATAATCATATTTTTATATATGTTTAAGTTTACACTGCTTGTAACATTGCTGTTAACATCTAATACACGAATATTATCCTTTACCAGTGTATTATTTCTTGCATCATAAATTGCAGTTGGAGCAACACTGATAAAGCTTACCTGTGAACTGCTACCAAAAATATAATCAAGTTGACGATAGGTAGTAGTATATCTGATACCATCAGTATTAAAAATTAATAGCCAACTTGTGTCATTAGCACTATACTGTGTTGTTAAATCAAATGGATTAACCTTATCAACATTTGTAATTGGAATAATTGTCCACGGGTCACGAGCACTAGTTGTTTTAGTATAGTCATATACAAGTGCAAATTCTGTTTTATTAAGAATGTAACTTACCATTGTATTAATAGTAGCATACTGCAGTGTATTTGCAAATGGCGGATATACTTGACTAATAATAGCACCAGTTGGTATATTTTCACTAATAGTTACTGCACCAATTTTACGACCAGCAACCAACACTGTTGTTGCTCCGCTGCCCGTGATGCTTTGTATACTTGCCCAAATAACAGTTCTATCACTATCTACAAGAGGAGTTCCGCTTATAAGTGCATTGTTTGCATCAAAATAATAACCAGTGGGAGCAACAAATTTAATTAAACTGTTAATCTCTAGATATTTTCTATAGGAAGAAGCAGGCGCACTGTTTGCAATAGCAAGTGGAGTATTTGTTGTATCGCTAGGGCTTAAGAAAAATCCAGTAGATGTGCTTGTATCACTGGTGCTACGACTCCAAGTAGTAGGAGCAAGGTTTGTAAAATCTAATGGCGTCCAATTTTCATAGTAGAAATGACGCATTGGATAATCTTCAATTGCCTTCATTACCTGTTCATTGATAGCGTTAATAATATCATTTCGACTTGTATAGCTAAAATTAAAACTACTAGTATGTTGATTCTTATAAAATACACCATCTTTTGCGTATAAATCAGTGCTTGTATACTTTCCAGTGGGGTCAGTAATATCAAGACCACGACTTACGCCACTAGCAAAACGATTTACAGATTTTACTTTAACAATATCACTATAATAGGTATATGGAAATACATTATAATCTTCGCCATTAACCATGCGGTTTTGTGTATAATAGGCTTGTGGCGCTTTTTGTTTGATTTCATTTGTCAAATCACGTCGCGAAGAATTACTTACAGTATATTGCAGTGAGCAACTAATAGTAAAGGTTTCAGTAGTGCCACTGCTGCTAATATAAGGCATAGCTATTGAAATATTACTCATATCACTAGGTGTAATACGATAGGTTAAACCATTACTAACACGATAATATGCACGATAATTGCCTAACGGAATCTCACTATAACTGCCGTCACCAAATATTAAATCAATTTGATCATTGATACGAGTATTAACACTGTATAGTGTACGTATACCACGAGCAACACTGTTATAGATAGCATTGCTGCCTGCAGTGCTTGCTACCTGTGTCCATTCAGTGCCAATTGTTCCATTAGTAATTTCATACATCCAAACATCGTTATTATTAATATTTGCAGTATTAATAGCAAATACACGATTTGCTACTTTTTCACTAATTGTAAAATCTGTAGAATTTAAAACACCTTGTTTAAAGAATACAAAAAATCCTGTGTTAGCACTAGCATTACCACGACTGTCATTTTGATAAACAATACCAAATTGACCACGGGTACCAGGATCATATTCAGTAATTGTATCGGTTGTTAGTATATTAGCACTTACGCTTTCAAAGTTTGTAGCTACTCCATTAACAAGAGTACTAAAAGTAAACACTGGCAGTATAGTATTTGGAATAGCAATATTATATTGCTCGGTGCGAATGCCATTAATTATTTTGCTAGCATATGGCTTGCCAACTTTTTGACTAGAGGAGATTGCAGCATTTAATATTTGTGTGAACTGGCTTGCCCAATTAGCATTGTTAGGATCATTCCAATCAACTTTAACTCTGCTCAAGTTATTGCCATTAATATCTTGAATATTTTCGCTTGTGCTTACACTATTAATTTTTAAAAAGCCACTAGCAGCACGGTTACGATTTGGGCTATAATTTAATTGTTTTACTAGTTTCAGGACGCTATCACGACGTTCTGCAGTTTCTAAGAAATTTTCACGAGCATTTAGGTCTGTACGAAATGCAACACTTTGTGCTGTAAATGCAACTAGATCAAGCAGTGCTACATACTCACTGCTTTCAATAAAGTCATTAAAGTCTTCTGCATAGTAGGTCTTGATATAATCAACCATAACCTTACGCAGCGTCTCAAAGTCATAGCTTTGAAAATCTGCATTCGAAAAAGTTGTATATATTGTTTTCCAATCTTCTGCAGCAAATATATTTGTTTGGCGTGTACCAGCACTCATTATGTTTTACCCTTGTATTATTTATTTGTAAAATAATATGCGTATATTAAACAACATAGAGTTTGTTTAAACTACGATCAAAGAGTACATTTAGTGCTGCAAGTTGATTGGTTCCAGAAAATTGTAGCTGAAAATTTAGTAATAGCCCCTTTCCATCAGGCGATTCTTGTATAAGAGCTTTACTAATAACAGAAAAGCGTGGATCATAAGCAATAATAAGATTAATATCTTGCGAAATTTCTGTTTGTAAGGCAGGCGTTAATGGATCAAATAATCGATTCCAAATAATAGTTCCAAAATTTGGATTCATTAATTTCTCACCTTTGCGTATAGAAAGATGATTCAACAAATCTTGCACAATAAGATCGTTGTCGCTTAGTGCATAAGGACCAAAGTCACGATTAACAGTACTAAAACCTTTATAAAGAGCCATATGTTATTTACCTATTAACAACTTGCTGCACCTTGGCCAGTTGCCGCCGAACCTTGCGGCGTAGCTTGACCGCCACCACTGGTTGCAGCACCTGCACCAGGTGATAGGGTAGGTCCAGTTACTGCAGCAGTGCCGCCTGTTGCTAAATCACCAGGATTTCCTTGCGGTGCGCCATTAGGTCCATTTACACTAGTATCATTGCCAGCATAAGCATTTAGCGTTTGCGTATTTGTAGTTTGTGTTCCACTTGGTCCAGTTAAATCTGGATTATTTCCTTGATTTGCATTAAGTGTTTGACTTGTATACTGATTGCCTTGTTGAATACTATAATCAATACTGCCTCTATCTTCGACTGCATTAAGTGTTTGACTAGTATACGGCGTGTAGGTAGCATTGCCAGCGTTTAACGAGTTAGTTGGTGCATTTGCACTAATAACATCTGGATTAGAAGGCGGTGTTGGAACATAATTTCCACTTATACTTGCATCATTTTGTTGAAGTGATGTGACAGTTTGACTTGTATACGGTGTATCAAATACAACAGGTACATTTTGTCTACCAACACTTTGATATGGTGTATCAATTACTACAGGTACATTTTGTCTACCAACACTTGCATAAGCAGTGTCAACTGATGTAGGTTGGTCTGATGATTTTGTATAAAGATAACTTGTATCTGTAGCTTGCACAACCGAACCATCACCGCTTTGTGAAAGCGTTACAACTTGACCAGTTCGCGGATCATAATATGATTCGCCAGGCGCAGTGTTTGTTGCATCTGTATTGGTTGCAGGTGTTCCAATGAAAGATGAACCGCTGCCACCGCCATTGTTAAGCGGTGTGTTAGTTAGGTTTCTAGAATCATCAGAGCCTGAAGATATTGCTTTATCGCCTTCATTTGCCGTTGCAACTGTACTTTGAGCAGCATTTGTAGAATCAGCCGTATTAACTTGATCTTGTGTAATAGTTTGTGGTGCGCCATTTACAGTTACAGGCGTGCTGCCATCGTTAGTGACTGCACGGAAATTTTCTCCACTTTCTGCCGTGCCTTGACCATATGGGATAGTACGTACACCACAAGCATGTCCTGCCCACTGATCTTGTACCTGAATACCAGTAATATTTCCACTTGAATCTTTTTGATAACCCAAGAAAATAGCAGCATGACTTTGACCTGGTATATTTTGATAGGTTCCATTACTGCCGAATGTTGCAATGACTGTGCCAGGTTGCAGTGTTCCACTAGTGACACTAGTGCCAGGTTGCCAAGTTGAAGTGGTGCCACAACTACTTGCTGCTTGAACAAGAGCTACACACTGACCGCTACCAACACTTTGTCCAATGTATGAAGTATATGCTTGTCCACCAGTAGCAAGACCTAGATTAACACCACTAGTATTTGCCACAGAACTTGCGCCACTTATTGCTTGACCAACTGAAGTGCCAATAGCATTAGAAACTGTTCCAACCACATTATTAAGAACATTATTAATAACACGATTTGCAATCTGTGTAAGAGGGCTATTGCCACTTAGTATACCATTGCTACTATTTGCTGGATTAATAAAGCCACTATTAGGATTTACATTCACATAATTATTTGTTTGACCAACGCCATTATTGTTTTGCCAAGCTGTGGTTTGTGCTTGTGCTTTCTGTGCAAATGTGCTTGGATCAAGTCCAAGACTTATAGCGCAGCCTGCTACAACTTGATCATAGGTATAGATTACTCGACCTTGCACAAAACCAATCACTGCACTTGCCCATGCTATACGAGTTGCGGGATCACTTAGTGTTACAAAACTATTGCCATTGATACCTGTTAGGTTTTGAATATAACGTGCCATACTTACAACATTATTATCTGTAAGTGAAGAAGCTTGCAAATATTTTTGACAATATTGTGCGTTTGTCAAATATGTAGTTCCGCCATATGAGTCAAACAATGTCATAAGTGCAGCAATGCCATTTTCTGGTTTAGTATATACAGCAAGATTATTACAAAATCCAACAGCATACTTGTCGCTAGTAGCATATTGTAAATTGCCTGGATTGTTTTGTAATTCACCTACACTATTTTTTGCAGAACTTATAGTATTATTGTTAGTGCCAATTAAATTAGTTACATCAAAAGCTGCACCGCTTCCATAACTTACATTTTGTAGTAAACTTTGAGCAGAATAATTTTGACCACTATCAACATAATATGAAGGCGTGTATTGTGATATTATACTGCTTTGACCTGCAAAACTGCCTTGTGGTCCGCTATTGTAAGTGGTTGGTGGAATATTATTGGTCATAGCACCATAATATTGTTGTATATTAGTTCCACTGCCATAATTCGAACTTGCACCATATTTTCCACTGCCGCTTGGCAAACCCTGGCTGCTGCCGAATGTTGGTTGTGCTGCTGGATTTGCAGCAGCTTTGTGACCTGTCCATGGTTCTTTTGCAGGCATGCTACTAGGAGCTTGCGCAGGTGTTGCTTCCATTGCTTTAGTAGCATCTGCAGTATTAATTGTAGTACAACTGCCTTTTAAATCAATATGTCCATCACTTTTTACTTGTACACACATATCGCCTGTTAGGTATGTGTTTTTGCCTTTAAGGTGTAAACCCATTTTGCCAGTAACTTTTGTAATGCCGCTTGCTAATAAATTAATGTTTTTAGCATCTAGATTTATATTACTTTCAGCTTTAATATGTATATCGCCAGTGCCTTTTTCGCTATCGCCAGCATGTAATTTAATATCGCCTTTTGTTTCTAGCGAAATACCGCTTTGTGAACTTACATTTATAGCACTGCCACTATAAACATTAATATCGCCTTGACTACTAATTTCAACCCAAGCAGTGCCTTTACTATTAATAACATAGATAAAATCTTTGCTGTCATTCATCATAATCATATGACCTGCTGCAGTACGCATACGCATCATTTGACTATTGCCTTGCGAATCACCATCATCCATTACAAATGTATGACCACCTTTGCGTCCCTTTACGCCATATGCAGTACCGCCTGGATTATCTGGGTCTGGATAAGGCTGTGGATCATTAGCATCAATTGGTTTACCTGGCGTTGATATACCAAAAACTGCGCTTGGAGTTTCACGTTGACTACTACTGGTGCCTGGTCCACGATCAGGGTCTTTAAGCAGACCCTGTGTATCCCATGTTTTTTGTTGAATATCATGTGGCAGCTTTTTTAATTTATTTGGCGTGGCAAATACCGTTGGATCACTTTGGTCACCATAAAAATCAACTGCTGGCGCAGGACTTGAACCATCTACTGGCGCACTTATGCCAGGCACCATATGAGCATATGGAAATTCAGGTATACAAGCAAACCAATAACCACGCAGCGGATCACCATTAACAAAAGTACATAAAACTTTAACACCAATATCGGGTGGCACAAACCACATGCCATAACTATGTGGCGAGCCAGCATATCCGTCGCCATCACGATGGTTTGTTACGCCATAAAAAGGTGTAGAGTAACTAACTGTGCGCCAGCTTTTGTCATCAGTAGGATCGCCGCCTAGTTCTGTAATATAAACTTGTAATTTTCCACTGTATGTTGGATCATTATTTGCTTTAACAATGCCAACAAAAGGACCAGAATTTACACGAACGCCATCTGCACTTTCGTGTTTGCTCCACTTTGGTGCTTGTCTAAACTCTGGTGCGCCTAAATCTGCCATTGTTCTTCCTTATTATCTTTATGGTATTGGTGCAGCATCTTCACTAACGCCGCTATTTGCTGTGTTTGCTAATGTAGTCATAATACTTGGTGATGTTTGTTGTGGTTGTGCTGTTACTGTATTGTTTGCGGCTCCATCGGCATTTACGTTTTGCTTAGATGCTTCTGCAACAGGATTTGCGCTATTACCACTTGTTGCTGCTGAACCACTAACACTATCTGTACGACTTGATGACGAGCTTTTAACTATTTGATTACGTACACGATAGTTTTTTAATTTTTGCGTAAATTTACCGCTACTAAAGCTAGTAGTCACTGCAGAAACTTGAAATATTCCGCTAAACTGACTATATGTTAAATTACTGTTAAACAATCCGCTTACATCATCATAATCTTGATTTGGTGTAGCAAAGTAAAAGTTAAAATATGCTGGTTTCATAAAATTTATGCTGCCATTGGTGCCTGGCAAATATGGGCTTGCTCCAACGCCAGGTCCATATAGCGTTGAATCTTGGCTAATCCAGTCTGGATCGCCCACTATAGTAATATCAAGTTTAAACATATCGCCCATATTATCATATAGTTTTTCCATAAGATTTTGAACAGCAATAGTTTTATCATCAAGCGTAGTTGCACTTGTGTTTTGACGATTGGCAATACCACGTACATAATGATATTTTGGTTTAAAAAAACGGTTGTCAGTGCTTGCATCATAAGCACCCGTAAATGTACCGTCTGCTGTATTGCCTTGGTTACCAGGATTATCATTGCTTTGTTTTTGATTGCCTGGTTTTGCATTGCGTATTTCAAAGAAAGCTGCGTTATATTCAAGGTTAACATCTAGTACATCTTTATTAAGACCGCTATATGTATAAAGATACTGTTTTACAATTTCTTTTGGATCAACTGTTTTTTGTCCAAATCCAGGCGCATCATGCCCACTCATAACATATGGCGTTATATGATAGGTGACAGTTCGCTGATAAAATCCAGTTCCTTTGTCAATTGCACCAAATTTAATACTAGGTGTAATCTTCCAAGTATTAACGGTTTGACTATCTTGTCCACTGTTAGTATTTTGATCAGTCATATAACTGCTAATGCTTAATACACTGTTTATAAAATCAGTTATTTTTGTACCAGCTTGCGCATTAAATTTCTTTTTTGTTAAATCAATTGTAAGACTGCCAGTTGATGCTTGTTGTTTTACAGTTGCATCGCCAGGTTTTGCCATAGCTACGCTTTGCTCAGTAAATTTACCTACATCAGCAATAGTTGCCTGCAGCAAGGCTTGATCAAAAATAAAATTATACATATTAGGCAGTTCTTGACCAACTCGCTTACCACCAGCATCAGGCAAACACTTTTGTGCTTCTGCTAAATTAAGAGCATCAGCTAAACCTTTAGTAACTGTAGTATCGTTAGTTACTGGTGCTTGTTGCTGTGTTGTAGTTTGCAATTCTTGGTCAGCACTGTTTGCTCGCAGCGCAGTAGTTGTAGTTGTATAATTTTCTGCTACTGCGTTAAACAATTCAGCTATAGTAGATGCTTGAATTTCAACATGGAATGGTATTTGATTGTCTAGCACAGTCGAACCAAGACTATGCACAGGTATTGCATCAACAGTATAACGACCGCCGCTGGCAGTAATTTTCATTTTCATTTTTGTAAATGTAAATGGTATATATTTTGTTGTGCCTTTAATTTTTTGCGGTTTTCCTAAATCATCATATCCATAAAAATCAATTACCATAACAAAGAAAGTATTGCTCCAATTTGCATTATTGCCATTTATTGCTACTGCAACTTGTTGCAATCTGCCTAGAAAATTATTTGTATATGGCTCAATAACTTCAAATTTAATACGAACCACATCAGTACCACGAGTTCTATTATCATTTCCAACAATTGTTTCTAATTCAACATTATCAATGCCTAAATCTGTAGGAAAATATGTTCTGCTTGCGCCGCCGCTTGCGCCTGCACCGCCATCACTTAGCACAAAATAACCGCCTTGTATTAGTGCGTTTTCATTACCCGGCGCTAATCCGCTATTGTAAGTTATATTGATATTGTCGGTTGGTACTGCATATATAGATATCTTATATGTATGGTTTACATAATCATGTAGCGGATTTCCTTTTGATGAAGGAAATTGATTAGTAGCGTTGCCGTTTTCACTTGCTCCACCTGCAGTTCCACCCGCAGTAGATGCGCTTGTGCCACCAGTTGCTTTGCCGCTGCTTGTAGTGCTAGCACTGCTTTGTGACATATTATCTTCACCTGGTTTTCCAGTTGATGGAACATTATTTTGATTAGTTGAAGTTTGGTCACTATAAACTTGTTGGTTATTTGAATTTGTAGTTACAAGTGCATTATTGGTGCCACTTGCACCAGCGGCATCTTCAACTGCGCCACCATTATTTGCGTTAGTGACTTGGCTTGGCGTAATTTGCGTATCATTGTTTGTAGTTAAGGTTTGTGCAAGTTCTGCTTGTTGACGAGCACTAGCCGTGCCATTATTATTTGATTGTGCAACATTATTTGTATTTTCTGCAGCACTTTGAGCTTGTTGTTGAGCTAATTCTGCTTGCTGACGAGTGCTTGCAGTTGCAACTGCAGTTTCTTGGGCTGCAACCTGTGCAGCACTAGCTTGCGCAATAGGATTACTTTCTTGTTGTGTGATAGGAGTACCCAACTGGCTATTTGCAGAAGTAGCGGCATCCATAGCTACTTGACCTGGATTTAACTGCGGTGTGTTTTGTATAACAGGATTGCCACTATTGGCTGCTGTAATTGGTTCTGTAACTGTTGCTACTTGCGTATTATTTGAATCTACTTGTGCTTGTAGCGCAGCAACACGTGCTTGTGCAGCAGCAAGAGCACTTTGCGCATTCGCTGCATCTTCTGCTGAACCACTATTCAGTGCTTGTTGTTGTGCATCTTGTGCAGCCATAGCAGCAGCTTGTGCATCTGCTACTTGTTGAATTGTAACGCTGTTAGTATCGCTTATGGCAGCAGCATTAAATCCATTATTAGTAAGCAAGGGTTCACCGCTATAACCACTGCTACGATCAGGAGTGTAATTACCGCTTTCGCCTACTATAAAAAAACTATCAGGCGTAACATTTACATTTAAACCTTGTGATTGATTTAATTGCTGAATGCCAGCATCTAGTGCAGGATATGCTCCACTGTTTAGTATAGCTGCTTTTTGTTGATTAGCTTCACTTATAGTAGGGCTGTTGCCGCTTGCTATTTGTTGCTTATACCATGTATTATACTGATTTTGTGCAGCAGTTAATTGTTGTGTAGGACTTAAAGTTGTTGGCATTTTAAGTTCCTAATGCGCTTTGCAATGTATCCTTTGTAGGAATATAAATGAGTGTCCCAGAGGTAAAATTCCATAAGGGGTCAAGCAGTGTATTTGGATTGCGTACTGCAAATACCCACCACAAATCACTATTACCATATAAATCAAATGCTAGCAAGTCTGGTCTTAGATTATAGTTTACTGGAATAGGCAGCAGCACATCATCTGCAAGTTTTGGTATTGAACGAAAACTTAATAAATCTAAAAATTTACTGTTATCAAAAAGCGGAGTTCCATAATATGGACTGCCTTGATTATAAGTTACGCTTCCTATAGCCATTATAGCCAACCTCCAGCACGAGTACGACTGCTCATTGCTCCAGTTATAAGTTGACCTTTGCTAAACTTTTCTAGTCCAAAATTATTAGAAATAGCGTTGCGGCTATATGTTGGCAACATAGATAGATTAACTGTAAGTGACGTAGGAACTTTTTGTTTTTGGGTATTAATAGTGCAACTTATATAATCAACTTCATTTGGTAGTTGATAATCAAATCCAGTAATAACAACAGGAATATGATCAAATGAGTATGGTCCATACGCATCCAAATATAAAACTGGTGGTGGAGTGCCAGCAAGCTGATCTTGCCCATAAAACATTTTAGTTACGGTTCTAAAAAAATGCATCATAGCAACCATATATTCTGCTTCTGCTGGATAATTTGCAGTAAACAAACCACTTATTGTGATATTATCAACCTGACTATGTTGATACTGTGGCGTAACATAATTGGTATGAACAAGTGCCATAGGATCATAACTTGCTTTATGCGAAACTTGTATGGTAGGAGTGTATGGAAATAGGACTCCGCCTAAATCTGCCAGAGGGTTAAATATAATACTTTGACCAATAAATTTACCTGTTTGATCATAAATTATAACACGATCTTCGCTGTCTTCTTTAAATGCTGTTGCACTTGCTCCACTTACTGGCTGTAGTAAACTTTCAGCGGTGCCGCCTTCGGCAACTCCACTGCCACTTAATCTGCCATTTGTTGGATCATAACCGCCGCTAGATGGATAATATCCTGTGCTAGTAGTGTTACCCGTTAAACCATTTACTAATCCATTGATACCAGCATTGATAGCAGTATTAACTAGCTGTGTTTTTAAACTTTGTATTCCAAAATTATTAAGATTATTAATACCATAGTTTGCGTAACTTTGAGCAGGTAAACTATAACCAACTGTGCCAGGCGCTGGATTTTGTGAATTATAACCAGTATACGCTGCAATATTATTGTTTATCCCGTTTCCTTGCGGAACAGCTTGGCTTGGATTATAGAACGTAGGCTGCGTTTGATTAGCTGCTGGTGTTCTTGTATAGTATTGATTGGGTTGATAAGTAAAATTAACCATGGTGACCTTAATAAAAATATTTATTAATTTAAAATAGTAGTATATAATACTAGGATGAAAATGAAACGCACACCTTATCTCACAAACAAAGATTTACTTAAAGAAATAGCACGTAGCAAAAATACATTTTGTTCATTCTTGTTGCCTGAAGATCAAGTTTATGATTTGATACTGCCTAGCCTATCAAAAATTAATCAGCGAACTCTAGCAGAAGCAAAGCGAGCCAGAGCAGACCGATTAGCTAAACAAGCATGGGAAGCAAGCACTGCAGCAGGCATTAAAAGTAAGTTAGATAGCCATGCAGTAGATTGGCACAAGATTCAAAAAACTGATGTAGTATTCAGAATTACTACATGGGATCATATTCCACTTGCACCAGGTCGCAAGAAAACGCCAAAGAGCAGCGCAGACCACCATGTAAAGGTTAATTTTCCACCATTCCAACACTATCGTTATGATGAAAACGACAATCTTATTTGTTGTGCTAAATCGCATTGGGAAGGCGGTATTACTAATGGTTGGTTTAATAAAGACCATGGCAAGATGACTTCTAACCTAGCACGTATGTTTATTAAACTGTGTGAACGTTATGGTTCAAAAGGCAATTGGCGCGGTTATACATATAATGATGAGATGCGTTCTCAGGCGCTGCTACAACTATCACAGGTAGGGCTACAATTTGACGAAAGCAAATCTAATAATCCTTTTGCTTATTATACTGCTACTATCACCAATAGCTTTACTAGAGTTCTTAACGTTGAGAAACGGAACCAACACCTTCGTGACGATATCCTTGAAGCGAACGGATTGAATCCTAGTTACACTCGCCAAACTGATAATGCTATTCGAGGTGGCGTCAGTAGTGGTATAGATGGCGTGGAGTAAATATTTTCATGAGCAGCAATGGCGCTACAAATAGCGATACGTTTTGTTCGCTTGCTCATTTTGGGTTGTTTAATGAAAATCCATACAAAACTTTATCTAGCTGCTGCGCAATTGATACTAATAACTCGCAATTTGCAAATAAAAAAAATTATAATTTACAAGATGATACATTTGAAGACTGGTATAATAGTGAATACCAACGATATCTTAGAAGTGCGCTAGACAACAATATTAAATTGCCTGAGTGCAATATATGTTGGCACAAAGAAGAAACTGGCTTTACAAGTCTAAGACAGGTTGCAAATAACGATATTACCAATGATATACAAAAAAATGATACATGGTTAAAATTATATTTTTCAAAAAATAATAAACCTATGATTATTCATGCTGATATTAAACTAAGCAACCTTTGTAACTATGGTTGTGTAATGTGTAGTCCGCATGATAGTTCTAAAATTTATTCAAAATGGATACTAGACCAATCTAGCGAATTTGTTAAAGATAAACTTGCGATAGAATCAAATTACTTTGAAAAAATACATAATGATGTTATTAAACCAGATTATGATTTTTTACGGAAAATATTAAACTTTCCGCTTAAAGTATTATCAATAACTGGTGGCGAACCACTGTTAGATAACAAACTAATAGAAATATTATCTACTCTTGATCTCGCTAAACAAAAGAAAATAACACTAGTGTTTGTTACAAATGGCAGTATTGATTTATTAAAAACCTATGGCAGATTGAAAAATTTTAAAAGTGTTACTTTTGTTGTAAGTTTAGAAAGTACAGGCGCAATTCAAAACTATATTAGAAAATATAGTAAATGGGATTATATTTCTAAAAATATAAACACTGCACTAGCACACGGAATTAAAATTCAAATTCATACTGTTATTCAAGCACTATCATTACAAAACTTGCATGAATTAGTTGTGTGGTGCAAAGAACACGGCATTAAACAAGAAGTTACAACACTAGTTGATCCCCATTATCTTTCTATAAACATATTACCACAAGCAATTATAGATGAATCGCTTGCAAAATTACACAAAATTGGCGAAATAGATTTAATAAATTATATTAATAAATCTTATAAAGATGAAACTGTACTTTATCCAAAATTTCTTAGATATATTAAATGGTATGAAAACGACAGCGATCTTAAGTTAGTAGACATATTGCCTAATTTGCAATAAAAATGTTGACAGCGGCATAAAACCATACTATATTACATATATGTCCAACTTATTCCGCAAAGCAGCTATATTCACCGACCTACACTTAGGTTATAAAAGCAACTCCGCACAGTTTCTTGCAGACTGCGAGAACTATATGACATGGTTTATTGATCTTGTAAAGAGTGAGAATTGTGATACTGTCCTCTTTCTTGGCGATTTTCATGATACACGCAACTCACTAAACATTAATACAATGGAAGTGAGCCTACGGTCACTTGAGCGTCTTAATGATCTTGGGTTGCGTGTTATCTTTATTCCAGGCAATCATGACCTATATCACAAAGACCGTCGCACCATTACAAGTGTGCGCTATATTCAAAAGTTTAAAAACATTGAACTGATTGAAAACCAACATACCGAAGGTGATGTTACTTTTGTGCCATGGTTGATTGGCGAAGAATACAAGAGTATGCGTAAAATCAAGTCAAAGTATGTTATGGGACACTTTGAATTGCCAAGTTTCCTTATGAATGCTAAGGTAGAAATGCCAGATCATGGCGGTTTAAAGGCAGATGACTTGCGTGGCGTAGATACTGTATTCACTGGACATTTTCATAAACGACAGATTAAAAACAATGTTCACTATATTGGCAATGCCTTTCCGCATAATTATGCGGATGCGTGGGATGACGAGCGTGGCGCAGTGATAATTAACTGGGGTGCGGACCCACAGTATCACAATTGGACAAGCGCGCCTCGTTATCGCACGTTAAATCTTATTCAAATGCTAGAATCGCCAGAAGAACACTTAGATAGTCGAACTTATGCTCGTGTTCAATTAGATGTAAGTATTTCATATGAAGAAGCAAACTTTATTAAAGAAGAAATGCAAAAAACATATGGAGTTCGTGAACTTAGTCTTATTCAACATCGTGGAGAAACTCTTACTGAAAATGCCATTGGCGATACAGCATTTGAAAGCGTTGATCAAATTGTGCTAAGCCAAATTAGTAATCTTGATACACAGCACTATGATACACAGTTGCTTATGGAAATTTACAATAGTTTATGAAATATAATATAAGTGCCAATACCTTAATTAAACCACAAGATATTAAGAATTACAGTCCAGTATTGCTACATTATGTTGGCGGTACTTTTGGAAACTTTGTATATAGAATGATGCACAGACATATTAGCGGCTTGCCTACTATACACGATGATTTTTCGTTTACAAATGGCAGTAGTCATCCAATTTATGATGCGCAGTATGCTGATGATTTAGGTCCACTAGCTTACAAGCAAGATTTAAAAATAGACAAAACTATATCTTGCAATTTATTGGTACTTAAAAAACACGGATTGCCGCAATTAAATTGTCAAACTTTTTGGCTTACTAAACAAGCATATTATAATATTAAATTAAAAGTTCCTAATAAAAGTGCTTATTTGTTTGCTATGATACAAAATATTTTAAAAATTTATGATAATTCACTTATTATAGAAACTGACTATTGGGAATTAGATTGGATAATTAAAAATAACTTTGAAAAACAAGATTATCTAGAAACTGTTCTTGGAAAATCAATAAATGCACTGCATAGTTCGTGGTATCACGATGTAAACGATGAAAAAACATATACATTTGATTTTACTGATATTCTACATGTAGATAAATTATACAATCATTTAGAGAGTATAGCGCATAATTTAAATCAAGAAATGAGTAAGTCTAAACGTGACTTTTATGATGATCATGCAATATTTTTAAAAAACCAAACTTTCTTAGATTCTTATTATAGATTTATTAACCAAGAACACGATACATCCATACTATTAGATGCGTTAATGAAAAAATTTGCACAATAATATTGAACTTAACCATAAAAAAAGATAGAATATAACAATGCTAAAAATCAATTCGTTAACAGTAAAGAATTTCATGAGTGTGGGCAATGCGACCCAAGCCGTGAATTTTGACCGTAGTGACCTAACCTTGGTGTTAGGTGAAAATTTAGATTTAGGAGGTGATGACACTGGTGCTAGAAATGGCACGGGTAAAACCACAATCATCAACGCCTTGAGTTATGGTCTCTACGGTCAGGCGTTAACAAACATCAAAAAAGATAATCTTATTAATAAAACCAATGGCAAAGGCATGTTGGTTACTGTTGATTTTGAAGCTGGCGGTCGTCAATATCGCATTGAACGCGGTCGTCGCCCTAATATCACTAAGTTATACATTGATGGCACTGAGCAAAACGACTATACAGATGATAGTCAAGGCGATAGCCGTGAAACACAGGGCGATATTGAACGGTTACTAGGCATGAGTGTAGACATGTTTCGTCATGTCGTAGCACTTAATACCTATACAGAACCATTCTTAAGTATGCGAGCCAATGATCAACGTCAGATTATTGAACAATTACTTGGTATTACTATTCTTAGTGAAAAAGCAGATCATCTTAAGAATCAGATCAAAACTACTAAAGATATGATCGGTGAAGAAAAAATTCGTATTAAGGCAGTACAAGATGCTAATGTGCGCATTGGGGAGCAGATTGATAATTTAAAGAAACGCCAGAAACTTTGGCAAACAAAACACGATGAAGATTGTAACAAGATTGAACGCAATCTTATATCACTTAGCGAGATTGATATTGATGCGGAAATTGCCAATCATCGGCTCCGTGAACAGTTTCTAGCTAACAAGAAACTAGAAGACCAGTTGCGAGGCATTGAAACCCGTCAAAAGATGTGGGAAAAAAAGCAGCTTGATGAGTGTGATGCAATTAAACTGCAAATTGCAAATCTATCTAGCATTGATATTGACGCAGAAATTGCGATTCATCGTGATATTGCAGATTATGATGATAAAGCAAAACGCCGTGATGAGGCAAAACGTTGGATTGCATCTATTGATGCTGCCAATGCCAAAGAAGAAAAAACACAAGCCAAGTTAAAGAAAGAGATTGAAGACCTTAAAAACCACAAGTGTTATGCGTGTGGTAGCGAACTGCATGATGATAATCAAGCAGATATCCTTGCGGCAAAGGAAGCAGCATTGCGTGAAAGCGCATTGCAGTTTATTGCAAGTGAAGGTCAGCGAATGGACCATTATACTACCCTTAAGGAAATTGGTGAACTAACACCACCACCAAAACCATATTACAAAACGCTTGAAGCGGCATTAAACCATCGCAATACTCTTGAGAACATGACGGTTACTCTTGAAAGCCGTATGCTTGAAAAGAGTCCGTTCAGTGAACAAATCATTGAACTTGCTACTGAGTTAGGTGACAGAGAGTGGATTGCTGAGAGTCAACTTGGTTCTCTGCATTATGATACCATTGAAGATGCATTAAACCATCGCAATACACTAGAACAATTAGCAAGCGCATTACTTGATAAACAAGGTGAAAACGATCCATATACTGACCAAATTAGTGACATGGAAACAAATGCGGTTATTGAAATTACATGGGATACGATTAATAATCTTACACAAATGCAAGAGCATCAAGAGTTTCTACTTAAAATGCTTGTAAGTAAAGATAGTTTCGTGCGTAAGCGTATTATTGATCAGAACCTTGCTTATCTTAATAGTCGTCTTGGTAGTTACCTAAGTGCCATTGGATTGCCACATGAAGTTAAGTTTATTAATGATTTAAGTGTAGAAATCACTGAACTTGGTCGTGATCTTGATTTTGATAATCTATCTCGTGGTGAACGCAATCGTCTTATTCTGTCATTGTCTTGGGCTTTCCGTGATGTATGGGAAAATCTATACCAACATATCAATCTGTTGTTTATTGATGAATTGATTGATAGTGGCATGGATAGCAGTGGTGTTGAAAATGCGCTAGGTATTCTTAAACGCATGGGGCGTGAACGTAACAAGAGTATATTCCTTGTATCCCACAAAGATGAGTTAACTAGCCGTGTAAATAGTATCCTTACTGTAACAAAAGAAAACGGATTTACCAGTTACAGCGATGATGTGGAAACTGTATGACAAGCGCAAGCAAAAACAAAGGCAATAGTTGGGAACGAGCAGTTGCTAAAGACTTAACAAATTTATATGGAGAAACGTTTATTCGTGCGCCAGGCAGTGGCGCATATGTAGGCGGAACCAACACTAAACGCAAGCAATTCTTGCACGAAGGGCAAATTCGTTCATTTAAAGGCGACATTATACCTGGTCAAAGCTTTCCTAAGTTTAATTGTGAATGCAAAAGTTATGGCGATTTTGCATTTCATCAATTGTTTAGTGGTGAATGCAAACAGTTAAATGTGTGGTTAGACCAGTTGCTAGATGCTAGTGATGATGGTGATTTCAATATTCTTATTATGAAATTTAACCGCAAAGGCAAGTTTGTAGCAGTTGAATTTGACCAATATTATGATCATCCGTTATTTGTAGAATATCATATGTTATATACCTATAAAGATATTCGTTGGGCAATCATGGATTATGATCGTTTTTGGACATTGAATAAAAATTTTGTAGAATTGGCATGCGCATGAAAGCTATAGTTATTGGCGGTACTTCTGGTATTGGTAAAAAAATTTCAGAAGTTTTAATAAAAAATAACATTGAAACAACAGTTGTTGGAAGAGAAACGTTTAATATAAACACAATCACTTATGAAGTAGATTTATCACAATATGATTATTTTATTATGTGCGCTGGCATTGATCCTAATGGACTTACGCCTTTTATTGAAAAATCATGGGAAGATATTGAACTTACATTGAACACGAATCTAATAAATCAAATTAAATTTACTCACCGTTGGTTGTCACAACGTCAAAATCAATGGAGTAAAGCAATATTTGTTGGCAGTGTGCATAACGTTGATAGAATAATGAATAATCATTTAATATATGGATTAACAAGGCACTCACAAAAAATATTTGTTGATGCGCTTCGTAGGGAAATTAATAATTCATTAATAGGATTAACTTTGTTAAGAGTTGGCAAAACAAAAACTAATTTTAATAAAAATAGATTAGGTGAGCGTTGGACACAAGAAGCGGATGATACATTTTATGGTACGCCACATGTGACCGTTAAAGATTTAGAAAATCAAATATCTTATATTATTCAAGATAAAAAACACTATATTCAAGAAATTGTTATCGCTGCAAATCCAACATAAATAAATTTGGAGCAAGGCCGCAAGACCTCGGATAACCACAGTGACGCCAAGAGTAGATACTCTTTTACTATTTGTGATACAAATAGAACGCCACCCGTAGCAAAAAAATGCAAGCTCCTTTCCAAATATATTGTAATATTCAATATATTCTGTTACTTTTAGGAAAGGAGAAAAAATCTATGATTAACAGAATCAAAAATATTTTATACATTTTAGCATTTATGCTTACAGCAGCAACAGGCGCAAATGCTAATACTCTTCTGCGCGTAAACCATATGACAAAATATGCTAGCAGTGTTCCTTTGCTGTATAAAATTACTGAATTACTTCCAAAATACGCAGCAGCAGAAGGAATTAATGATCTAAAAATTGAGTATGTTGATGTATTACCAGCAACGATAGCTAATGAAATGATGTTAGCTGGCAAGATTGATTTAATTTATGGTGGTATCAATGGTTTTGGTATTCTTTTTGACAAAGACCCAAATTTAGTTCGACTAGTAGCTGGTGCTGAAGAGTATGACCAGTGGATGGTATGTAATAATTTACAAATTAAGACTCTTGCTGACATTAAACCAGAGCATCGAATTGCTATGCAAGGTTTGAATAGTGGCGAACACATGCAGCTACGTCAGTATTCTGCTGCAAAATTTGGGGATAAAGAATATGATAAATTTACATCAAATATTATTGCCATGCCAAGAGATCAAGCAGTTGCACAACTTACAAAAGATAAACCTGAAATAGATTGTGCTATTGTAGGTGTACCGTGGCAAAATATTGCTGTAAGCAAAGGTGCCAAAGTAGTAGCACATGTTGAAGACCCAAATAAAACCGTTGGTGTTCTTAATGTTATTTATAGTACTAAAAAGTGGCTTGATGAAAATCCAAAACTAGCACGTGCATGGATAGCTGCTCAAAAAGAAGCTATACAGTTATGGGAAAAAAATCCCGAACCTATGGTAAAAGTATTCATGGAGCGAGATGAAGTTACCTCACCTACACTTGAAGAAATATTACAACAAAAGAAAGAAAATAAGGATGTTTATCAGTACAAACCCGATAGCGGTCTAAAATATCTAGATTTCATGTATCGTGTTGGTATTTTAAGTGGGGGTGGAAAAGGAAAAACTGTACATGACATACTTTGGGATGAAAGTTTAGTAAAATAATGTTATATTGTGAAGGTGTTCAAGTTTCATACGGAAAAAGTAAGTTATTCCCACCCTTAAGTTTTACGGTAAAACCTGGCACCTGCACAGTAATAATGGGTCGTAGTGGCATTGGTAAAAGCAGTTTATTACATGCTATCTGCGGCTCATTAGAATATAGTGGTAAAATTGAGTGTAATAAAACTTTTAATGTTTTTCAAGATAATAATCAGTTATTTCCTTGGTATACAATAAAAAAAAATCTTGATTTAGTATGCCAATACTCATACGATGATATTGTTGTTGATTGGAATTTAAAAAATTTGCTAGATTCTAAACCTTTAAATTTAAGTGGCGGACAGCGCCAAAGATTTACACTTATAAGGGCCATATGTAGTGGTGCAAATGTATTGCTGTGTGATGAACCATGCAGTGCACTTGATATGTATACTGGTAACAATGTTATAAAAGATTTTAAAAGAATATTGGTTAATCGTAACTTAAGTTGTTTATGGATAACACACAACCCGATTGAAGCTATTGAAATAGGCGATACTGTGTTAAACTTAACAACAAACGGTATATTAGATATTACAGGCGAAAGAGATGTCACAAAATTCTTTATGGAATAATATAGTTGCAATATGTATATTATTTGCAATTTGGCAATTTTTAAGCATGTATATTAGTGTATCGCTTATACTGCCTGATGTTTATAGCGTAATATCAGCACTAATAGGATTATTTTGCACTATTAAATTTTGGAACAGCTTTGCACATACAATAATAACTCTTTTAGGCGGTTATATAATCGGATTATTCCTAACCTTTAGTATAGTAGTTATTATTATTAAAAATATATTTTTACAAAGATTATTTGAAAAATATAGTACTATTTTTATGCCTATGCCTAGTTTTGTAGTATTACCTTTTATTAGTTTATTTTTTGGACTAAGTTTAACTACAGTTTATATTATGATAGTATGGAGTGTATTGTGGATTAGTGGCATACAGATATTGCGAGCAATTCAAAATGTAAGCCGTCTATGGGAACCACACGTTAAAAACATTGGTTGGAGTTTTGGATTTGCGTTAAGACATGTATATTTGCCTGCGGCAATATCAAATATTATTGGCATTATAAGCACGAGTTGGGCTAATAGCTGGCGTATACTCATCAGTATTGAAACAGTATTTGGCAGTATAGGTGGTTATTTTGGATTAGGTAGTTATATCATGGATACAAAAAGTAAACTAGATGTAGACCAGATGTATGCTACATTATTTGTTATTGCAACCAGTGGTGTTATTATTGATAATATTTTAAAATATTATAAAAACAAATATAGTTATTAAGGGAAAAAACATGTATGATTGGTATTATAAATTTGTTGACTTGCCACATATACCGCAAGATATTATAGATGAAGCATATATTTCTATAGAAAAGTGGGATACTGATAAAAAATTTTGGTGGTGGCCAAAAAGCGCAAAAGAAGTGGATATTGTAAATGGTTTGAAAAAAAACAGTGTGGGATTTATACAGTTTAATGTATCAAATCGTGTAACTGATTGGTTTCTAGAAAATATAACAGAAAAAGGTCACAACAATATTAAGATAGTAAGCAACACTGATGGAGACCACAAAGGCGCACACACTGACAAAACACGAGATTATGTGTTAATTTATTTGTTAGAAAGTGGTAGCAAAACACCACCAAAAACTATTTGGTATAATGAAATAAATCAACCTTCAGTTAGAGAACGAAAAACACGATGTAATGACTATGAACTGCTTACTGAAATATCAAGTGTAACTATACCTTTGCGTAAATGGATTGTATTAAACTCTAGAATTCTACACGGAATTGACCAACTTACATCTAAACGAATATCATTTCATATTGGATTAGAACACCCATTTAAACTTAAAGGCGAATTTATAAAGGATACAAGCAATGCATAATTGGTATTATAAGATATTAGACCATCTACCAGCCGTTCCACAAGAACTTATTGATAAGGCATATAATAGTATTGACACACAGTTAGATAGTATGCCATCTGGTCATTGGAATAAAATTTCAACTATTAAAATTCTAGTAGATGGTGTAGAAAAAACCAATGCGCCCATGCTTGCATATAGTTTAAATAACGAGATGCAGAGTTGGGTACACGAAAATATAACTGACCGTGATATTACTAATGTGCGTATCTCGGTCAGTAACAGCGACGAAACCAAGGATACAAATGGCGCACATTGTGATTTAAGCCGTGATTATGCACTGATATACCTATTAGAAAACGGTGGACCTAACCATAAAACAGTGTTTTATAAGGAAAGAGATAAACTTTTATGGCGCAATAAAGGCGAACGCTGTGATGATTATAGCTTATTAGAAGAAATAGATAGCATTGCTATACCGCTTAAAACATGGGTGCTGCTTACTACAACTGTGCTGCATGGTGTTGTTAATATACCAAAGCAACGTGTTGCTATACAAGTAGGGTTAACTAATTGCAAGAGTTTAGGTATTAATGACTGATTTTAAGCCACAGTTCAACAGCGATTCATATTTTGTTGTAGATAACGATAAAATATTTTATAGCAAGCTGCGTGCTATTGAAGCTGTAGGTGGTGATATGTCACGCATACACTTTAGTTGGATGGAGGATCTATGGTCAACAGTAGATTGGACCATAGAACCACAGGTATCATGGAATGAACTATTACGCATACGGTGTCAACAAATACGTGACAAATATGATTATGTAGCATTATGGTATAGCAGTGGATATGATAGTCACACAATATTGCGCAGTTTTGTAGATAATAATATATTATTAGATGAGTTATTGATATTTGACCGTAGTGAATTTTTTACTGATCCAGAAGTAGAAATAGCATTAAACCATGCAAAATATATTAAACAAACATATTATCCACATTTAAAAATAAATTTAGTGCATGTAAGTCACAAGTCATTGAGTAATTACTATCTAAGACATGGTTCTGATTGGATATATCACACAGGTGGTGTACTAAAATTAGGCAAAACTACGCGCTATTTTTGCACAATGGAACTGCCAGAGTTTATGGAATCTATTGCTGAAATCAATCGTGGTGATATAATGGGAATTGATAAACCTAAAGTATTGCTACGAGACAATTGTTGGTATGCTTTTTGCACCGATGGTAATCTTTGTGACTATGCTGGTAGTAAACAAGAAAATTTTTACTGGAGTCCACAGCTACCAGAATTGCACTTAAAACAAGTTCATATGGTTATATCATGGTTTGAATCACTGCATAACTTAACAGAGGATTTAGTGCATGATGTGCAAGGTCGAAATCGTACCATTAATAAAGAATTACACGAACTTTATTATAAACCATGGAATATAGGTATGGGACGGTTGCCAATGTATTATAGTCATGAATATAGTCGTAATGGCAATCATAAGTTGTATAGTCATATGAACAGTGAATACTCACCTGATTTTCTTTCTTACTATAATCATATAAAAAATAGTGACAATAAAATTTTTAAAATATATAATGATAGCTTATTGCAGGCACGTAGATACGATACACCTGAAACAGGACAACTTGTAGAAAAAACTCTTTTGAGCAAACAATATTATATTCGACCTAGATTTTTTTAGCTATATAATATTAACAGGCAGATATAAATTATTTAAGGCATCTCAGGCACCATAGTCCCTCTTATCAGAATCTATTTGAAGGTTGTCAGCACCCCGACATTGCTGTATGGACAACGTTTGGCTAACGATAGGCTAAACGATGAGGCTCTGAGAAAAAGCAACCTCAACTTACATATGTTCGCTAACAAGGGTATATGTAGGGTCCGTTGGTTATAATCTACAGGATGCAAAGGGGTACCGGCTAACCGCCCCACTTGGTAACAAGTTCCGTTTGTTAGTGTCTATTTGATGGCTCAAATGAAGCGTCACAGACATAGATTTCCTGCTTAAGGAAATCTATGTCTAAAATCTGGTCTAAATGAAACTGTAAAGAATTAATTATAATAATATTATTAAGAGCGAAGCGAAAGGTGAGTGAGCGACAGCGAACGAACTGATAGGCGAAGCCTATCACATATATTAGAAGTAATTAAGACCTGTCTTCTTGGTAGTTTCCATGTGTTCTTCTACCATTTTAGCAATAAGGTTTCGCTCAGTAATACTCATATTCATGGCTTCATCATACGTTACCCCACCACGCATGTGCCAACACATTTGAAGAATATTAGATTTTATCTTCTTAACATCACCTTCATATTGCTCCACTAACGCCATGACTTCATCATGGGTGAGGTTTACGATAGTGGCTCGAAAAAATTTCCATAATCAAACGTGATACCAACGTTATATTCATTTTCACAAGATTCGCATACTACTCTTGATGTTTTCATTTTTATTTGTTCAGCAAATTGCCCCAGTGCTTTTTGAACAGATTTAATAATTTTGTTATTGGCGTTAGCATAAAATTCTTGTATATGTTCACGATTAGTTACTATCATGCCATCTTCAAGAGTAATGCTTTCGGTAGAATTACTCAATAGTGTATTACTAACATTTACTATATTCTGTAGATGAACATCAAATGTTGTTTTGCGTGTTTCTACATCAATAGAATCATCTGCAATTACTTGCATAAGTTTCTGTTCTTCAAAGTCAATGATATTATTCTTGTTACTTTGCAAATAATTTTGTGGTTTAAATTTAAAAGTTAACCCTTCAATTTCAAATGTTTCGTTATAATTTGGACTTCTAATCTGCATTAATACAGGTCCAAGGTTTAATTGGTGGCGACTTTCTGCTCCACAACTTGGACATTTTGATTCCATATCCATACTATCGCCGTATGTTGCTATTCTTATAGCGATTAATATTGCATCAACATCAACAGTTGGTATACTCCATGCATTTGTAATTTGCGGTACACAGCTTTCAATAACACTTACTACACCTTGTCCGTTCATTAGAGCATCTGGTGTTCGTAACATGATCTCATCCTTAGCTGTCATAGGCATTACCCCTACTTCGCCAGTTGCTGATAAGTTAAGGCTACCTGCTGCCCAATATTTTCCTCCGCTTGGAAGTTTTAAGAAAATTGATGGTTGGCGAAAATGTGCTGATAGTGGATTAGAATTTTGCATTTTTTTGAATCCATAAATAATTGATAGACTATTTATATAGTGTACTATTATTTAGAAGAGTAAAAAATGGCTGATCCAAATGTTTTTAGTGACAAAGACCTTGAAGATATCAAGGAAAGATTATTAAAAATAAACCAAACCTATGGTGTACTTGACAAATCTTTGCTGCAGCTAGATAATGCAATAAAAAGTGGAACAGAAAATCAACGTACTGCGTTTGGTTTATATAAACAACAAGATATACTGCGTAGTCGCATACAAAAAGGTGTTAACGAAGAATTACATCATTATACTGAGGGACTTAAAACAGGCAGCGTAGATTTTATTGAAGTTCGTGCTAAATTAAATGAAATGCGTGATGAAGCACTCAAAGTTGCTGGAGATAACAAAGAATTACGATCAAAGATTGAACAAGATTTTAAATTACGTGAAAGCGGTTTACGTTTACAAAATGCATATAATCAAACATTGGGCAAAGCAATAGGAGTTGCTAGCACTGTTGTTGGTGGATTAGTTTCATCATATCAGAATAGCACAAGTGGTTTAGAAGCTGCATTAAACAATGCTAAAGTTGGTTTAGATTTATTAGTATTAGGTGCAAAGGGTGTTGCTGGTTTATTTAAAGGTATACCAGTAGTTGGCGAAGGTATTAGCAAAGCGGCTGATGCTGTTAGTGAATCTGCACAAAAACTTATGCCAATTCTTAATGCAGAAGTTAAAAAACTAGCAGATTCATTTAAAACAGCAAGCAATGCAGGATTAATTTTTGCTGATGGTATAAGTGGATTAAAAAATGCTGCATTAGATGCAGGGTTGCCAATGGGTACATTTGCGGATGCTATTAAACAAAATAGCGAAGCAGTATCTATATTTGGTGGCAACGTCACTGCTGGTGCTAGAAAAATAGGACAAGTAACTAAACTCATAGATACTGAATCACTGCAGAAACTTGGATATACCTTAGATGAAATACCAGGTTTAATTGCACAAACTGGTGCTCGTTTACGTCGTAGTGGCATAACAGGTGATGCAGAAGTTGCAAGAGCAACTATGGACTATGCAAAGAATTTGCGTGTAATTGCAGATTTAACTGGCAAAGACGCTAAAACTTTAATGGATAAGCAAGATGTAGCAGAGCAAGACCTGGCTTATCAACAATTTTTAGCAGATAAAACACCAGAGCAAGCTAACGCTATTCGTCAACAAATGATGGCATTGCCTGAATCAGTGCAAGCAATGGCTAAAGAAATGATGATTAGTGGCGGTCAACTTACAAGTGATACTACCAATCTTACTGCTCAACAAATTCCTGCTTATAAAGCAATGGCAGATGCAGCATATGCTGCGGCAAATAGCGGAACAGCAAGCGCACAGATGGGATTAAAGATTCTACAGGATAACGCTGCTGCGGCTGAATCGCAAACACGTAGCATTAAAGATTTTGCTCTTGCTGCCAGCGTTTTAGGCGATGGGTTAAAACCAGTTGCTGATGGTATTGCAGCGGATCGTGCACTGTTATTGCGAGTATTGGACCCAACTAAACTTAATCAGATGATGAGTGATATTGAAAATGCTGGCAAAACAAAAGACCCAGATACAGTAAAGTTAGCCGAACTAGAACGCATTGGTATGGCAAATCAAGTTAGAATGCAAGATGCTATTGTAAATTCACTTGGTGATTATATGAACGTATTGATTAAATTAAACAAGGTTACCGAACTTGCAGTTCAAGGTTTTTCTGCAACTGCTAAGGCAGTTATGGGAAATGGTGAGCAATTTACTGATTTACAAAAAAATATAGCAAAAACAGCAGCAAGCGGAGAAAGTTTATCAACTGAGAAAAAAGGAATGCTTAGTACAATTGGGATTGGTACAAGTGAACAAGATCGTGCTGCCAATGAACTTGCCAGAATGACAACCGAACAAGTTTCTGATCTTGCAAAATTAAACAACACAACCATTGATGCAATTGCTAAAACTGCTGGATTTGCCAATAGTCAAAAATTAGATGAGGCAAGAACTCAACAACAAGAACAAGATATTGCAACAATGAATGCTACTCTTGGTGCTGGTGGTGCTGAAGGAGGCATTTTTAGTGGGTCTTCAAGTGGTTACCTAGCAAAACTTCACGGCACTGAAGCTGTTCTTCCAGAAAACTTAACTGCAATGCTTATTGATGCATCACAAACAAGACAATCTGAAAACAGTAGAATAACAGAATTACTATCTGCAAATTCAAATTTTGGTGAACAAACACAAAGAACAACACAAGGCAGCGATGATTTAATGACTACTTTGATAAGCAAAGTAGATGATTTAATTAGTGCAACAAAATCTGTTGCCAATTATACCGAGATGACTGCGCATAGAATTGCGTGATGCTGTAATATATCCATAAATATCCTACAAGGAACACAACATGGGATGGAAAAAACACTGGCGTATTGTAAGTGATGGGGCATATAGCCCTGTTAATGGCAGCGTAACAGATTATAGCAGTTACAATTATCTTGGTTCACAGGCAAACGCAGCCTATCGTAACTATCAATCTATGTTACCAGATGTTTACAGCGGGCATCCGAACAGAATAGATCGTTATACACAGTACGAAAACATGGATTTAGACAGCGAAGCTAATACTGCGCTTGATATCTTAAGTGAGTTCTGTACACAGGTAAATGATGACACAGGCACTGCTTTTGATATTCATTTTAATGAAGATGCTACGCAAAATGAAATTATGATTCTTAAAGAACAACTTAAAAGTTGGTATAATTTAAATGAATTTGATAAACGCATCTTTAAAATGTTCCGAAATACCTTAAAATACGGCGATCAAGTATTTGTTCGTGATCCAGAAACCTATAAGTGGTATTGGACTGAAATGAATCGAGTTTCTAAAGTTATTGTCAACGAAAGTCAAGGCAAGGTTCCAGAAATCTACTATATTCGTGATTTGAACCCTAATTTACAAAACTCTACAATCACCAGACCGCCTGGTCCAAATGATTCTTATGCATTTGCTCCATATATGGGTGGTAGTCGCAGTTATACTGCGGGCGGTGAATTATTTTCGCCTAATACACGTTTTGGTGCTGGCAACAATGAATTTCCAGTAGCAGCAGAACATGTTGTTCATTTAAGTTTGACAGAAGGTTTAGATGTTAACTGGCCGTTTGGCGTTAGTCTCTTTGAAGCAATTTTTAAAGTTTATAAGCAAAAAGAACTATTAGAAGACGCTATTCTAATCTATCGTATCTCTCGTGCACCTGAACGACGTATGTTTAAAATTGATGTTGGTAATATGCCAGCACATCTTGCAATGCAGTTTGTTGAGCGTGTTAAAAACGAAATCAATCAACGCAGAATACCAACACAAAGTGGTGGTGGACAAAATCTTATGGATGCAAGTTATAATCCAATGAGCATGAATGAAGATTTCTTTTTTCCACAGACTGCAGAAGGTCGTGGTTCATCAGTAGAAGTGTTACCAGGTGGTCAAAACCTTGGTGAAATTGATGATTTACGTTATTTTACTAATAAATTGTATCGTTCACTGCGCATTCCAAGTAGTTATCTGCCAACTGGACCAGAAGATAGTGACCGAGCATTTACAGATGGTAAAGTAACTACTGCACTTATACAAGAATATCGTTTTAATGAGTATTGCAAGCGTCTACAAAAATATATTGCGCCAAAATTTGATGATGAATTTAAGTTATTTTTGAAATGGCGCGGATTTAATCTTGATAATAGTATCTTTGAATTGCGTTTTAATGAACCGCAAAACTTTGCTGCATATCGTGAAATTGAATTAAACACAAGCAGAATTGGAGCATTTACTCAAATTGTTGCAACAGAATTCATGAGTAAACGGTTTATGATGAAAAAATATCTTGGTTTAACTGATATTGAAATGGCAGAAAACGAAAAGATGTGGCATGAAGAACGTGGTGAAGACCAACCACAAAGTCAAATGCAAGGCAGTGACCTACGAAATGTTGGTGTTACGCCAGGTGGCATTAATACTGATTTAGAAACATTGAGTGACATTGAAGCTGCTGGTCAAGAAGGCGGTATACCTGGTGGCGGACCACCCCCTGAAGCAGGTGGTGAAGTTGGTGCTGGTGGCATCCCTAGTCAAACAGGTGGTGCTGGCGGCGCTGCTGCTGGCGGTCAGACTGCAGGCGCACCTCTTGCAGGCGGTTAAAACGCTAAATAATTTTTACTGAGGTTGTAGCAATGCTTTTAAATGAAATGTTTAATGATGATAATGGTGAATATCAGGATTTAAGTCGTGATAATAGCGTTGCAAAAACACATGATCTGCGCAAAACCAAACTTACGCTTGCGCAAATTAATCAGCTACGTAAGATGAACGATCAAAGAAATGTTGAATACGTAGAAGAAATCATGAAGGTGCGTAAGCAATATGGTGCCACCGCAGCACCTCAACCAGGTCTATAATTCACAAAATCGTCAAAATCAACCTATTTGGAACTGTATTTAATACTACATATTAAATATAAACATAGGACAAAATCTCACAGGAGTTTAACATATGCGTAGTCGTTACGAACAACTTATTGAATACATCATTAATGATGAAACCGACAAGGCTAAGGAACTATTCCATAATCTTGTTGTCGAAAAGAGCCGTGATCTTTACAACGAACTTGTTGCTGAAGAAATGGAAGAAGAAATGGATGAAAACTATGATCATGACATGGATGAAGCTGGTGACAGCATGGACTCTACTGATGACATGATGCATGACATTGAAGCTGACCATGAAGGCATGGATATGGATGATGATAGTGATCATGATGACATGGACATGGACATGGACAATGATGGCGATATGGACATGGGTCATGAAGAAGGTGAAGGTGACATGGAAGACCGTGTTATGGACCTTGAAGATGCCCTTGACGAACTCAAGGCTGAGTTTGAAAAGTTAATGGCTGATGAAAAGAGTGAGCCAGAACACAGTGATGGCGAAAACGATCCAGATTTTGCAGAAGAAGGCGTTGTTCGTGAATACGTTGAAAAGGTTGGTGAATTCTACAAGGGTGAGTTTGGCGCAAAGCCAAATGGCAAACCAGTAGGCGCTGGCACTGGTGACTTTGTAAAGACTGGTGAAACAAATCCAAAGAGCGTTGTTGCAAACAAGAACGACATGGGTGGAACTGCAAAGAACCTTAACCAAAGTCAACGTAACGAAGACCCAGATGGCAAGGCTTATCGTGGTCCAAAGAACGAATATAGCAAAGGTGAAGGCAAAGTACCAGGCGCTGACAAATTCTTAAATGCACCAGGCGGCGACGCTGGTAAGAAAGGTTTCTCAAATGCTAAGAAACCACAAAGTGCAGAAGGAAAGTTTGCAACTGGCGGCGGTCCAAACATCAATAAGAAAGATGTTCTACCTCGCTAATAAGGAATAATAATGAGTAATTTGCTTATCGAAAATCTTAGTTACGATCAGGCTAAAATGGAAATGAGTCATTCAGATGAAGGCAAAAACCTTTATCTGAAAGGCATTTGTATCCAAGGTGGTGTAAAGAACGCTAACAGTCGTGTTTATCCTATCACTGAAATTAATCGTGCTATTGAAACACTCAATAAGCAAATTAAAACAGGTTATAGTGTGTTGGGTGAAGTAGATCACCCAACCAACCTACGCATCAATCTTGATCGTGTAAGCCATATGATTACAGAAATGTGGTTAGATGGACCAAATGGTTTTGGAAAGATGAAGATTTTGCCTACACCAATGGGCAATTTAGTTCGCACCATGTTAGAAAGTGGTGTTAAACTAGGAGTAAGCAGTCGTGGATCAGGCAATGTTAATGAACACGACGGCGCAGTAAGCGATTTTGATATCGTAACTGTTGATATAGTAGCACAGCCTAGTGCACCTAATGCCTACCCAACAGCAGTCTATGAAGGGCTAATGAATATGAATGGTGGTCATCGTATACTAGAAATGGCTAAAGATTTAAATCAAGATCAACGAGTTCAAAAATACTTACAGGAATCAGTCCGTAAGTTTATTAATGAATTGAAAATATAAGTTCAGGAGAAATTAATGTTCGAAGCTCTAAAACCATTACTAGAAAGCGGACTTCTGAACGAAGATACTCGTAAGACTCTAGAAGAAGCATGGAATGCAAAACTAGAAGAAGCACGTAGTGAAATTCGTACAGAAATTCGTGAAGAAATGGCAGGTCGTTACGCACATGACCGTGCTGTTATGGTAGAGGCTCTGGACAAGATGGTTAGCGAATCACTGACTGCTGAAGTTCGTAAGATTGCAGCAGAACGTGAATTGGTTAGTGAAGATCGTGTAAAGTTCACACAGCAAATGATGAATAAGGCTAAGAATTTTGATTCTTACTTGAGTGAATCACTTGCAGGTGAAATTTCAGAACTTCGTAAAGACCGTGCAGTTATGCATAATACTATTGGAAAGTTAGAAGCATTCGTTGCTGAAAACCTACAAGCAGAGATTGCAGAATTTGCACAAGATAAGGCTGATCTTGCACGTACTAAGGTTGCAGTAGTAACTGAAGGACGCAAGAAACTAGAAACACTTCGTGATTCTTTTGTAAAGAAAGCAAGTGCGCTAGTAGAAGGTACTGTCACAAATCATCTACGTTCAGAACTAAATCAACTTAAAACTGATATTCAAGAAGCAAAAGAAAACAACTTCGGTCGTAAGATTTTCGAAGCTTTTGCAACTGAATTTGGTGCAAGTTATCTTAACGAACGTGCTGATATCAAGAAGTTAACTAAGCAGATGCATGAAGTGATGAATCAACTTAGTGAAGCTCGTGAAGAATCAGAACGTGCAATGACTGAAGTTAAGAAGAAAAATGATGAAATACGCCGCATCAACGAAAGTATCGAAAGAAAAGGCAAAATCAACGATTTGCTTAGTCCGCTAAGCAAAGACAAAGCCGCTGTGATGTCAACACTGCTGGAATCAGTCCCAACAGATAAATTAGACGCAGCATTTAAAAAGTATCTCAATCCAGTTATGGAAGGCACTGCATCAACTCCAGCAAAAAAGGAAATGATTGCAGAAACTCGCACTGAAGTAACCGGTGATCGTACTGTTAAAGCAGATCAGAGTTCAAGCAACATTGTTGAAATGAAGCGTCTGGCTGGACTAATAAGAAACTAATTAATTGGAGAAGACCCTATGACACAAGAACTAATTGAAGGACGTTGGGACGAAACCAAAGCAGCCCTATTGGAAGGCTTAAGCGGTAATCGTCGTACTACAATGTCAATGGTATTAGAAAATACCAAAAAGTACCTAGCTGAAAATGCTTCATCTGGTGCTACTGCTGCTGGTAACGTAGCAACACTTAACCGTGTTATCCTACCTGTTATCCGTCGTGTGATGCCAACTGTTATTGCCAACGAAATCGTTGGTGTTCAGCCTATGACTGGACCAGTTGCGCAGATTCACACTCTACGTGTTCGCTATGCAGATAGCTTCACAAGCAATGGTACTGGACAGTTTGGTACCAATGCAAACATCAATGACGAAGCACTTTCACCATTCAAGATTGCATCTGGTTATTCAGGCGCTCCATCAGGCGTTAATAGCGCAGACGGTCGTGCTGGTTTCACTGCTGCACTTGAAGGCACACCAGGTCGTCGTTTGAACGTTCAGATTCTAAAGCAACCTGTTGAAGCTAAGACTCGTAAGTTATCAGCACGTTGGACTTTTGAAGCTGCTCAAGACGCTCAAGCAATGCATGGTCTAGATATCGAAGCTGAAATTATGGCAGCTTTGGCACAAGAAATCACTGCTGAAATCGATCAAGAAATCCTATACAGCCTACGTGCACTAGCTGCAAGTGAATTTACTTTCAACCAAGCTACTGTAAGTGGTACTGCAACATTCGTTGGTGACGAACATGCTGCTCTAGCAGTTCTAATCAATCGTGCTGCTAACCTAATTGCACAA